>JAEEGG010002702.1_pt1 | contig 45378 bp, 32 predicted proteins | sample 9134161 | NCBI WGS metagenome assembly JAEEGG01 (sample SAMN16246543, study PRJNA631951) | gut metagenome | biome: gut microbiome; feature: rumen; material: CR-attached | host: Bos | place: Iran: Karaj | collected 2018-10 | reverse complement strand
CAATCAGTGCGTGGGGAACATCCTGCAGTTCTGGCGGGAGGGCGAGGATAAGAAGCTGACCCAGCTCGTCTTCTGCGACATTTCCACCCCCAAGGGCAGGACAACCGCAGAGCCCATGGCGGCAAAGTTGGAGGGCAGCAAGCTGGACAACCCGGAGATCCACGCGCTGGAATCGCTTGTCCCTCTGGAAGAAACGAAGGAACGTTCCTTCACCATCTACGAGGACATTCGGCAAAAGCTCATCGCGGGGGGGATGCGCCCGGATCAGATCGCCTTTATCCACGACGCGGACACGGAGGTGCGGAAGCGGGAGCTGTTCGCCAAGGTGCGCTCAGGCCAGGTGCGCGTCCTGATCGGCAGCACACAGAAGATGGGGGCCGGAACCAACGTGCAGGACCGGCTCATTGCGCTCCACGATTTGGATTGCCCCTGGCGGCCCCGTGATCTCACCCAGAGGAAAGGCCGTATTGAGCGTCAGGGCAATCAGAATCCCCTTGTCCACGTCTGCCGTTACGTCACCGAGGGCACCTTCGACGCCTACCTCTGGCAGACGGTGGAAAACAAGCAGAAGTTTATCAGCCAAATCATGACCAGCAAATCCCCGGTCCGATCCTGCGAGGATATCGACGAAACCGCCCTCTCCTTTGCGGAGATCAAGGCCCTGTGCGCCGGGGACCCTCGCATCAAGGAGCGCATGGACCTGGATGTGGAGGTGTCCAAGCTCAAGATCATGAAGGCGGATCACCAGAGCAAGCAGTACCGTTTGGAAGATCAGCTTCTCAAATACTTCCCGGAGCAGATCGAGCAGAACAAGGGATATATCCGGGGCTTTGAGGCGGATATGAAAACGCTGGAGGCCCACCCACTGCCCCAGGAGGGCTTCATCGGGATGCAGATCCGGGGAGACGCTCTGACCGACAAAGAAAACGCCGGTGCTGCCCTGATCGACGCCGCCAAGGAAGTGAAGGTCGGTCAGTCGGCGGAGATCGGCAGCTACCGGGGCTTTACCATGTCCGTAGAGTTCAGCGGCTTTGTTTCAGGGTACATTCTGACCCTCAAGGGAGAAATGTCCCATCGGGTGGAGTTGGGCGAGGACCCCAGGGGCAACCTGACCCGCATAGACAACGCCCTGGCGAAGATGCCGGACCGTCTGAAGGCGGTGCAGAATCAGCTGGACAATCTGTATAAGCAGCAGGAGGCGGCCCAGGCCGAAGTAGGCAAGCCCTTCCCCTATGAAGCGGAGCTGACCGCAAAGACGGCGCGGCTGGTGGAGCTGGACCTGCAGCTCAATCTCAACGGCGGCCGCCCCCAGCCGGAGCAGGCGGTGGAAAAACGGGAACGCCCCTCGATCCTGGAGCGGCTGAAACAGCCCCTGCCGCAGAGACCGACGGGCAAAACGAAAACCCATTCTTTGGAGGAGAGCTTATGACGAGTGAAGAATTGAATACCGCGCTGTATCAGAAGATGTTTGCGGAGCAGGAGCAGTTCAAGGCATGGCTGCTTACCCAGCCGCCCGAAGAAATCCTGAATCATACCTATGAGTACAGCGTGCGGGAGGACATCCTCATCACGCTGGAGAACAACGATCTTTACGACGAACAGGCGGAGGCGCTGCTGCGTTCCGAGAGCCCGCTGGCCGACGTTTACAAGGAGTTCTCCAAACGGGAGACGGACTACATGGACGTAGTCCTGGACAGCCTGGAGACCTGCGCAGACGCGGAGATCGCGCGGGAGCAGAAACGCCGGGAGGAATTACGGAACACCCCGGTTTATCCCTACCCTTTTGAATACGCCGCGGAAAACGGAGAAGAAGACAAGTACCGGCAGTCCCGCAAGATCAGTATCGCTTGCAAGGAAGCTATCGAGAACGCCATCGGGGATCACTACGCCGACAACTGCCTGAACACCGCAGCGGCGGTGCGGCAGGTGGTGGATGTTTTCGGTTATGACCGTACCCTGTATGTGCTGGCGGTCACGGTCCAGCATAAGGAAAGGGACGGACGCATTTCCCATAACAACAAAGAATGGGCAAAGTCTGTCCCCGTCTTTGCGGACAGGATCGACGGCAGCGCGGATCAGAACGTGTTCCTTGTTGTGAGCCAGGCCCATCCCGGTTTGACCGATCTATTCATAAGAGGAGTGCGAAAGGCCCAGGCACTGGAAAAAGAGCAACAGGCAGAACGGGCAAAGAGCAAAACTGCCGAAAAGCCCTCCATCCTGGAAAAACTCAAAAGACCTGTTCAGAGAAATTCGCCGAATAATTCGGCGAATTTCCTGGAGCCGGAATTGTGAAAAAACGCAAACGTCCGGAGCGGATCGTGTTCTATGTGACGGAAGAAGAAAGAGAGCTGATCCGTGAGAAAATGGACCAGCTCGGCACAGACAACATGGGGGCGTATCTGCGGAAGATCGCCATCGACGGGTATGTTGTAAATCTGGATCTGCCGGAGCTGCGGGAGCTGACCATGCTTCTGCGCCGGTCTTCCAACAACTTGAATCAGCTCACCAAGCGGGTACACGAAACCGCCCGTATCTACGATGCCGACCTGGAGAGCTTACGGGAGGAATACGACAAACTGCTGGAGGCCGCCGATTTGATCCTCTCCAAGCTGGCGTTGATCCGATAATAGACGGGGCGGCAGTAATCTGCTGTCGCCCCGTTCGCCGTATCCTTGCGGTATAGCCCCAAGTCTGTATAATGCTGGTAGAGCGAAGGAAAGGAGGCTGCCCCATGAAAACCGTCCTGAGAATCCTTATCACGCCGATCACGCTGATGATCTCCTTGCTGGTCTGGCTCTGCGCTGCGCTGATCTCCCGCACCGTATTCCTCTGGCAGATCGCCGGTGCCGTCCTCGGCCTCCTGGCCGTGATCGTCCTGTTTACCACGTCGGTAAAAAACGGCCTGATTCTCCTGGGATTCGCCTTGGCGGTCAGCCCCATCGGACTTCCCCTGCTGGCCGCAAAACTGCTGGAAGGCTTGCAGCGGGCGAATACGGCGCTGAAGGAACTGCTCCATAACTGAACGAAAAGACAAAAAACAGATTCAGCGGTCTGCGCGGCAGGCCGCTTTTTCGTTGGGAGGAATGAGCAACCATGTCCACCACGCGCCTCATGGCGCTGCACACGGGAAAAGGCCGGAGCGTCGGCGCGGCCATTCGGGACATCATCGACTACGTTGAGAATCCGGAGAAAACGAACCATGGCCAGCTTGTCGCCAGTTACCAATGCAGCGCCCGGATCGCGGACAAGGAATTTCTGTTTGCGAAGAAACTCTATATTCAGAAAACCGGCAGAGTGCGCGGCGCGGACGATGTGATCGCCTACCAGCTGCGCCAGTCCTTCCCTCCCGGCGAGATCACGCCGGAGGAAGCAAACCGGCTGGGCCGGGAGCTGGCTATGCGCTTCACAAAAGGCAGAAATGCCTTTATCGTCTGCACCCACATCGACAAGGCACACATTCATAATCATATCGTTTTCAGCGCCGTCACGCTGGACTGCGACCGCAAATTCCGTGACTTCCGCGGCAGCGGCCGGGCCCTAGCCAGGATCAACGATACCCTGTGCATTGAAAACGGGTATTCCGTCGTGGAGGCCCCAAAGCACAGCGGGAAGAGCTACAACAAATGGCTGGGCGACCGGGCAGGCCTTTCCCACCGGGAGCGCCTTTGCTGTGTGATAGACGAGGCGCTGAAACAGAAGCCGGAGAGCTTTGACGCTTTGCTGGAATTGCTCCGAAAGGCCGGATATGAGATCAAGGGCAATCCGGCGAATCCCTCTCTGCGGGGTGGAGAGCAGAAACGCTTTGTTCGCATGGACACCCTGGGCAAAGGTTATTCCGCCGCGGAGCTGAAAGCGGTCATTGCCGGAGAGCGGCAGCACAGCCCGAAGAAGCGGAAGGCAAAAACGCCGAAGCTGCCCCAGCGGAAGAATCAGCTCCTGATCGACATTCAGGAAAAGCTCGCCCAGGGCAAGGGGGCCGGTTACGCGAATTGGGCCAAGCGGTTCAATCTGAAGCAGATGGCCCAAACCGTGGCCTATCTGCAGGACCATGATCTCATGGATTATGCATCTCTGACCCGGCGGGCCGACGCCGCTTCCGCGAAATACCATGAATTGTCCGACAGGATCAAAACGGCGGAAACCCGTATGGCGGAGATCGCCGTCCTGCGGACGCAGATCGTCAATTACGTCAAGACACGTGAAACCTATGTGGCCTACCGCAAGGCGGGCTACTCCAAGAAGTTCCGGGCGGAACACGAGGCAGACATCCTGCTGCACCAGGCAGCAAAACGGCATTTTGACTCTTTGGGCGTGAAGAAGCTCCCAACCGTGAAGGCGCTGAACGCCGAGTACGCAAAACTGCTGGCGGACAAAAAAGCAGCCTATGGGGACTACCGGCAGGCCCGCGAGGAATGGAAGGAACTGCTGACGGCCAAGGCCAACATTGACCGCATTTTGGGTATGGATACCCCGGATAAAACCATCCAAAGGGAACGTACTTCGGAGCAGCGGTAAGCTGCCCGAAAAGCGATTTCGCAGAAATCGCGCAGCCGCGCCGCAGGCGCGATAGGGGGAATTGGGGAGCGCCCCAACAAGCAGCAAACCGCCCGGTCCCGCAAAGCGGAGATCGGACGGTTTATCGCAAGTGAGTGTTCACTTGCCCTGCTTGCCGGTAACTTCACTCCCGGTTTTTGAGCGACTGTTACTTGCCAAGTTCCTTTTTCACATCTTCGACCATGGGACCGACTTTTTTGACCGCGGCAATCAATTCTGCCTTGGTGCAGCCGAGTCTTTTGCTCCAGTATTCAAGTTCCCAATCCTGGTTGATATTGATCCGCTGTGGGTCTTCAGGCTGACGGCGCGTTATATCATCTGGCATTTTTTCTTCTCTCCTTCAAGATGCTTTTTGTCAGGTAATGTATTCGATGGTGTCGCTGCCATTGGCATCGGCAGCATAGAAATACAGGATGGCGAAATAGCTTTTTGTTGCATCGCCGGAGTAGGTGACGTGATCGGCTTTTGCGCTGGTGTTATAGCTGAGCATATCCGATGTGTAGTCAGAATCATCGCAACTAAAGGTATAAACCCTAGTCCATTTATTCCCGTTTAGTTCAAATAGAAGGATCTCAGAAACACCGATCTCGTCCATGATGCGTCTTCCTACCACAGTGAAATACACGTTGACATCATTACCAGTAAAATAGATGTATCCACTCATAGCGGAAATATACGAACTGGAGTCGATATCTGCAAATGCGACTGTGGATAGGAGTAAACAAAGCGATAGAACGAGCACGATTACTCGTAAGGTTGCATTCTTCATGATTATTCTCCATATACTGAATCAATAATTCTTTCTGCTTCTTCTATGGATATATTGCCTGTGATGTAAACAATATAGTCTTCCGTTTGCCAAGATACTGTAATTTGATTATCGTCAGCAAAGACATAATGGACAACATTGCTTTTTATATACTCCGTAAGTGGGGTTGCGTCTTTTTCGAAAACAATCATATTCGTTGAGGAGGAAGGCTGAATAGTGATGGTAAAATAGCGTTCTCCATCAGAATAGCCTTCATGCAGGAAAACGGGGTCTGTTTCAGCAATTGCAGCTGTTAGCTTAAACCCTTCCGGCAGCCAAGTCGGATAGAGAGGCTCATCTATTCCCAACTGCTTCAGTGCCGCAGGAATCTTATACGTATCGTGCAATTCATTCGGCTCTGGTGACTCATCTTCCCCAAAACTCAGCACATCGTTATTCCACTTCGGCACCCAGCCAAAGATATCGTATCCCATGGCGTAGACCGTGGCAGCGGCTGCGACGAGAATTACCACGATGACCGCGGCAACCATAGCGGTGCGAAGCAGCTTGCGGTGCCGCATCGGTCGCGGCGCTTTATCTTCGGATATGGATTTTACCTTGGGAATTGTCTGAACCTTATCCGCATCTGCCGGCGGATTGACCTGCATCACCTCCTCAGTACCGGGGACACCGAGGCGAGACAGTTCTTCGCTATAGGTTTCCTGGAAAAGCGCCCAGGATTCCTCCGTCGTATATTTACGCGGAACGGGATTCTTCTTTTTGAGAACGGCGAGGATTTCGTCCATTTCCGCAAGATCAGCGTCGGAGTATTCGGAAGAATAGAGAAAGATCGTCTGATAAGCTTCTTTCAGTTCCTCCACGGTATAGTCTTCATATCTCGATCTGATTTCGGTATCCTTATCGTTTGCCACTTTTTTCACCCCCTCTAAAGAATAAGTACCCTGAGCCCATCGTTTTGTGACACCCTGCAAAAGAAAATTTCAGATTTTGCATAAGAAATCCTCCCCCAAGGCTTTACGGGCCCTTTCTTTCGCTCTTTGCACGCGCTTGCGGCAGACCGCTAGATCTTTCAATCCGAGTCTGGCGCAGATTTCGGCATAAGGTCGTTCTTCCACATAATACAGGATGAGGATTTCCAGGTCCTCTTTGCTGATGACGCCTTGATAGAGCATTTGCAATTCATGTTCTTCGTCCTTCGCCTCAGCATAGCTTTCCTCCAGCTTTTCCTGGAGCCGGTGCGCATACTGCTCGCTTCGTTTTGCATGACCCATGCAGTTCCTGAGAACGGCGAGCAGCCAGGCGTACCGGTTTTCACAATTCAGGTACTTCTCCGGGTTTTCGACGATGGCGAGAAAGGTTTCCTGGACCAAATCCTCGCTCACATCCTGGCTGAACCCCCACTGTTCCGCATGGTCCATCAGGCGAGCGCGGTATTTGGTGTATGCGTCAGAAATGGCGGCTCTCACAGCGTCTTCCAAGCAGATCACCCCTTTCAAATATTGTTTATGTGACACGGCAAACCGTAAAACTGCTGTAGATGGCGAAATTTCCCAGCTTTATATCAGCCAGACAGAGATGAAATGCGATTCCGCATCTATTTGATCTATCTTCCGATATGCCGGAAATCTAGCATTCAATCGTTGGTTTTACGTTGGACCAGTCCGCAAAACAGGGTGATTCTGCCCGTTATTTCATCTGCAGAGAGCAGTAAGCAATACCTTACCGCCGCAGGTAAAAAAGAGGAGGTTACCTCCAGAATTAGTTTTTTTCGTAAAGTAATCCGTTCCGTGTAAATCGCGCCGGGGATGCTTGTAATTCGGGGCTTTCCGGGCGAAATTGGACAATGTTTTCGACGGAGAATGATTCACACCGCCAGGGGAAGCAAGGAAGACACCGCCTCGATCACCTTCCGTTTGTCCTGCATGGTGGGGTGCATATAGAGCTGCAGCGTAGTTTTGACGTTCTTATGCCCCAGGAGCTCACTGAGGGTCTTTGCGTCGAAACCCATTCCAATACTCCGGGAGGCAAAGGAATGCCTCAGCGTATGATAGTTTCGGTATTTCAGCCCTATCCGTTTCAGGAACACTTGAAAGCGGTACTGCAAAACCCTGGGCTCCAGAGGTTTGATCCGACTGCCGGACAGGATAAAAGCATCGTTACGGCAGTCTTTCTTCAACTGGGCAAGAAGGGAGAGCATTTGCACCGTCAGCGGGATCACCCGAACCGAGCTTTCCGTCTTCGGCGTCTGGACGATCACTTCGGTCCGCAAGTCTGTTTTTATCCGCAGCGCCGTCCGGTTGACAGTAAGTTCACTCTTGGTGAAATCAATGTCCTCCCATTTCAGGCCGCAGATCTCTCCGATCCGCAGTCCGCAGTTCAGCGCCAGCAGATAAGCGGCCCCGCTCAGATCAGGCGCATCCAATACCCGCCTGGTCAGCAGCGTGCATTCTTCTCCGCTGAAGGTATCCACGCGTTTTGCCCGAACCGTAGGGGCTTTCACGTCAAAGAGGCTCCCATCGACGGCGTAATTCCTTCCTGCCATCCGCAGCGCCGACCTGAAAATGCAGAGTATATCACTGACCGTTTTTGCGGAGAGGCCCCCGCGCCCATCCGTCCTGCCTGCTTTCATCAGCGTCGAAACGAAATCCGAGAGGGTTTTTGCCGTCATTGCGCTGAGACGGATACCGCCAAGCCGGGGAAGAATATGCTTTTCGATAAGCATCTTGTACCGCTGATAGCTGGATTCCTTGACGTCGGCAGACCGAAGGGAGAGCCACATTTCCATGATTACCCTGACGGTCATGCTGCAGCTTGGAAGAGAACGAAGTCTGTCGCCCTTCTTCCGGGCCAGTTTTTCTTTGACTTCGGTATAACTCCTGCCATAGACAGAAGCGTATTTCGTCTGACCTGTCGGTTTTCGCCCGACGATATACCTACCTTCCCAGCGGTTATCCTTGCGCTTATAAATGTTTTCCCCGCGCCTTGCCAATGCTGAACTAACCTTCCTTTCCTGACCATCTTTTTGACGGTTATTTTTACGAGTTGTTAAAAATACTTCGATTTATAATGGTTTCCGCCACCATCACGAGGCGGCTTGCGAGCTAAATGGAAACTTCTGGTTGACTTTACTTACATTCCTGTTTATAATGAGCCCAATTTTCTGAAAAACCTGAGTCGCTAAACCATCGCGCAAATCGGATTACTTTACGAAAGACACGAAAAAAGGACAGTCGTGATAGAGTCACCATGCGGTCATCTCTAGGATTCACGACTGTCCTTATCTTATTCATGCGAGCTTGCCGGAAAGGCAAACTTCTTTTCATCTGCGCCCGTAATCTTTGGCGCGGATGGCCAAGGATCGGCGGCTGTGTTCTGTTCGTGATAACAAAGACTCCTTTGCTTTCCACGAAAAAAGCCGTGGATTATTTGCCAGGGTGTCACAGAATAGCGGGCTCAGGGTACTTAATATATAGGGGGAATCATTGGAAAGGCTCGCATATCTACGTCGGACTAAAAAACGCATCCTTATCCAAAGGCAGATACAACGATGAGCTTTCATAAAGTGCTTCCCTTTGTGAAATGTCGCCCCTGCGCTCTTATATCACGCCGATCCTTAACGAAAACTGACGGGGATTTCGACGGCAGATTGCCCTTAACCAGCCAAAGGAAGAATGGAAGAAACCGCTTCGACGATTTTGCGCTTATGCGGCATTGAAGGATGCACATAAAGCTGCAAAGTCGTCTTTACGTTTCCATGGCCGAGAAGTTCACTGAGCGTCTTGGCGTCGATCCCTCTTTCAATAGCCCTTGTGGAAAATGTATGCCGCAGGGCATGGAAGGTGTGGCTCTTCAGCCCATTTGCCTTTAAGAACGCCTGAAAACGGTATTGGAGCGTCCGAGGTTCCATCGGAAGCGTCCGTTTCCCTGTGAAGATATAGGCATCATCGGCAGCATTGTCCCGCAGCTTGGCCAGGATCGAGAGGATTTCGGCTGTCAGCGGGATCGTCCGCATAGAGGCGTCAGTTTTCGGGGTCTGGACGGTAAGCTCCGTCCGCAGTCCGTTTTTGAGGCGAAGGACGGTGCGGTTTACGGTGAGCGTCCGTTCCTGAAATGAGATATCTGACCAACGCAGGCCGCAGATCTCGCCCAGCCGGAGGCCGGAGTTCAGCGCCAGCAGATAAGCTGCGCCGCTGAAGTCAATATTTCGCAGGATGCTTGCGCTCAAAACCTCGCATTCCCAATCACCCAGGGTTTCGACCCCCTTTGTACGAACCGAAGGAGCTTTCACGTCAAAGAGGCTCCCATCTACGGCGTATTTTCTCCCGACATGCTTCAAGGCGGATTTCAGGATGCTGACGATATCATTGACCGTTTTCTCTGCAAGGCCTCCTTTGCCGTCCAGCCGCCCGTTTTTCATCAGCTGCTTGATATAGTCCATAAGGACTTCCGCCGTCAGGCTCTGTACGCGGATTTTGCCGAGATACGGAAGGATATGCTTTTCGATGAGGACCTTATACCGCTGGTAGCTGGATTCCTTGATGTCCGTCAGCCGCACGGAGAGCCACATTTCCAACATGAGTTTGACCGTAAGCTGACAGCTGGGCAGGGCCCGAAATCGGTCGCCCTTGCGCTTATCCAGCTTTTCTTTGACCTCCAAGTAGCCTTTTCCGTAAACGGACGCATACTTTGCCTGGCCGCTTGGCCTTCGCCCGACGATATACCGGCCCTCCCATCTTCCGTCTTTACGCTTGTAAATGTTTTCGCCTTTTCTTGCCATTCAGGATCATTCCTCCTCTGTGATGACCAAAATTCTGACGGTTTCCCGTCTGAATGATTTTCCTCTAATTGCACATGGGCCAATAAAACTGCCGAATCATGGAATGCTTTTCCAATATTTACCGAATATCAGTATATAATTTTCAGCTTTGGCCCTGAAAAACAGTTGACACCTGCTAATTCTTTGCTATAATGATTCCAACAAGTGAGCTTTCTCTAAAGGACTTCCTTTCACAAAGGGAAGCACTTTATGAAAGACTTTTGGATACCTGTTCAGTGTTGCGCCCGGAGCCATGACTAGCGTTACCGACACCAGCGCAAATATACGGGAAAAGGCGAAACACAGAATCAGGGAAAAGTTAATACCGAGTCACCGTGGTGTGGCCGTACTCCGCAAAGGCCCGTAAGGGCAAGGGGGCGGCTAAAAACGAATGGGGTGCGAACCCCCAACACGACCGGTGCTGTATGCGCGAGGCCCATCCGAGGCAGATTGCTGCTGGGCGAAAGCCGTCATTGGGAAACTGAGAAGGCAGGATGTGGACGCTGGAGAAATCCTGAAGCGCGAGCCAGAAGACTTACACGCACGGTGCAGAGGAGAACAGCGGGCGGAAGCCCCCGTTGTATCGCCCGGCGAGTTCTATTCACTGACCGAAATGGGTCTACCGGCTTAGCGCCCGCCGACAACGGACCACCGCTGTTCTTTCGAGGAACGGCGGCTTTTTGCTGTCTGGCGGTCAGCGCGATCCTGGCGGCCATCCCGACCAAAGTGGAAGGGTGGCCTGATATGGGAAAGAAAAAGCAAAACCTGAACTACGCCAAGAACATGGATATAGATAACTGGCATGACCGGCAGATACGCAAACGACTCGCGGCGCTGCTGGAGCAGCAGGATCGGGATTTCATTCAGAAGCATGGCGGGGACTCGAATAAACAGCTGGAGGAAAGGGTCCTCAACATGGCCCGGCAGTTGGGCCGGATGCCGCACCCTCTGGAACTTCCGGGAGGCCGCTACATCCAACATCGGTTGGGAGACTGGGGGATGCTGGCTCAGAGACTTGGATATTCGCCGGTTAGCCAGAAAAGAAGCACAGCTGCCTATCAGCGCATCAAGGAGCAGGCGGCGGAAGACTTCTTCCGGGAGCGGCGGGCGCAACGGGCGGAGAAAAAACTGGAGAAAATAGCAAGAGACAAAGAGGCAAACCGCATTCAGGCCGCATGGGAAAAGAGCAGGCAAAATGCACAAGACAATTGACCGGATCCAATGTACCCGGCCTGACATGTCCATAATAAAGGACTGAAAATCTCTTGAGAAAAAAAGATCGCTTTCACCGGGGAGCGAATCCCCGCTGAAATACCCTTCTTCCCCGTGAGCTTCGTCCTGGGCGACGGCCGTCCCCAGGACGGGGGGAGAAGGATCGGCCCGCAGAAAGGGCGGCAATATCCCCCCTGGGGGGTTATTTGATTAAGTTTATCACAGAGCCAGAAATAATACAAGAGTTCCCACGTGAAGTTCACCGGGGCTGTAAAACAGCAAATCTTCCAATGATTTCGCCGGGCGCGATCACGCCCGTTGAAATAACTTCTTCCAGAGTTTCGTCTTGGGGTGACCATCCCCAGGACGGGGAGAGAAGATGTCCTTCGCCTCCTTTCATGCTCCGGGCGGTCCGGACCACCGCCCGGAGCGGGAGAGGAAGAAAACCAAGCAAGATGTACCTTGTGAAATCCATACTCCTTGTAAAAGACCGCGATGGCTTACCCCGGATAGCCAGTCGCGGTTGATACCGGTCGATCCGGGCGCGGATATGACTCAACAACACGACAAAATATAAGGTGTTATTCGGAGCAGGGGCCCGCAAGGAAACGACCGATATTGTAAGCGCGGCAGGGACGCCGATAATCTGCGCTGCAGCGGCTGAGAGCAACAGAAATGACAAATGTGTGCTACTGACACTGCCGGTCTTCGGACACGCAGCAAGGAAAACCGGAAGAAGCGCCGCATAAGCAACCGCAGCCTTGCCAGCTGCATGACCACCCCACGCACGGCAAAAAAACGCCCGAAACAAGACACACATTGGCAGCTCTGCCTGCTGCAAACCCACGGAGGCAGAAAAGTGAAGTCTTTCAACCCAAAGGCAGCCCCAAAAGGCTGCATGACCTCAACGAAACGATAGCAGACAAACCTATGGCAGCCTTGCCAGCTGCCGAGACCCCAGGGCAAATAATCAAAAAGGAGAAAAGGCATGAAAAAGCACATCAGCAAAAGAGTCCTGACCTTGGTGCTGGCCCTCGTCCTCGTCTTCGCGCTGTCTCTCGGCGCGTTCGCGGCGTGGAACAGCTTCCAGGGCAACAACGACAACAACGGCACCATCTCTGTGGCTCCGCCCACCAGTACGCCGACCGTGACCGCGGTCGACCTCTCCATGCACAACCCCTACGGGGACGTCTATTCCGGCGTGGACGCGGAAACGGTCATGAACAACGGCGTCGCCTATACCCTGTATAACGGCGGCATTTCCAGCGGCCTTGTGGGCGGCGCCCGGCTCCGCGCCACCACGGTTTCCAGCGGCGCGCAGGTTTGGGACATCCAGCTGGACGCTTCCGTCAATAACGAAAGCCAGCTCGCCACCCCCTATCTGGACACCGCCAGCGGAAAGCTCTATACCACAGTCACCATGAGGACCCCGATCGTCGACGACTATTCTGTGTCGGGCTGGTCCACTTCCGGCAACGCGACCATCGATGCAGCCGGCGTAGCGACCTTTGCTGCGGGCGGCGGCGCGATCTCCAAGACGATCACCATCGACACCGTGAATTACCTCTATCTCCCCACGAATCTCAGCGGCACGGACGGCAACTACACCATCACCCTGCAGGGCAGCGGTACTCCGATCACCCTGGCATCCGGCTATGTTTCTTCCTGGGGGACCTATGACAGCTACACCGGCACGCAGATCCCGGCGGGGACCTATACCCTCAAAGTTGAGGTCACCGGCAACACCGCTGCCGCCACGATGAATCAGGTGGTTTTCAGCCGTTATGACTGGCGGCTTTACTGCGTTTCCAACCTGAGCGCTGCTTATCCGACGGTTACCCGGCTTCTCGGAAGCGACTACATTGACCCCGGCTATGAAGGCCAGATCAACACGCCCATTTACAGTGACGGCGACGGCAACATTTATTTCGGCGTCTACGGCGGCACCCACTCTTATTTCCAGCTGAATACCGCCACGCTGGCGCTTGCTCAGTTTACGCCGAGTGTTGCGCCGGGCAGCGTTGGCGAGGACTTCTACTGGGCCGGCGCGGTCAAGGTCACCGACAGTTCTAACGTCGATTATATCGTCTTCGGCAGCGAAAGCGGTTTGGTCTATGTCCGCGAGAAGAACGATTTTGCTAACTCTGGCACGGACATTGATCTCTACTCTCTGGCGTCTGAAGTGCCGGGCCAGATCCGCTCCTCCATGGTTGCTCATGCTGGCAAGGTTTATTTCACCAGCAAAGGCACACCGTACGGATGGATTTGGAGCATCAACACCGCTGCGATCACCTCTCCTGCTGCTACCGATGTGGCGGTCAAGACTGTCTATCAAGTCGATGTGTCTGTTTCTACTCCCGTTATTTCTGATAATGGCATTGTGTATATCGGTACAAACAACTACAATCCGACCGCATTTACAACTACGGGACGGATTGAAGCGTATGCACTTGATCTTTCCTGCATCACGCAGGCCATCTATTCTGGTGATCCGGTACAGGCAAGCCCGATTGTGTACACAGTCGGTAACTGGGACTATATTTATTTCACGACAAACTCGTATACCGGAGCCGGGTATTGCTACCGCTTCAACGGTAGTACGAATGTAGCTCAGCTCCGGTGGACCGCAGGAGGAACCAGTGCCAACCGCTATACCTTGCAAGGCTTCTCTTCGGATGACGGGTATCTCATCTACGGCGACGATAGCGGCAGGCTTTACATCATGGACTAAATCACACTTTAAAACTTAATAACGAACTAAGTAAGGAGGTTGGATGGACGGAGCGCATTGTTGCTCTCCGCTCCATCCAACCGATAAGACAGACGAGGAGACGCAACTGCGCCTCCTCGTCTGTCTTATTATAAGTGATGTTAAAGAAAACCGCTTCATTGTTGCTGGCTGCTGTTTTATACATTTCGTTATTGCCAATATCGTCATTCGCCACAAGCGAGTATTCGCTAACATATTCATCGGCAGAAGATGCCAATGCAACTTATTTTGGATATTTCGGTGAAGACTATGATGATGTTAATAATATTCTAGGAGAATCTCAGCCTTTAGTCTTTGCCAACGGGAAAGATAATTACTGTTTTCTTTGGCTAGTTCTTGTCTCATACAGTGAAGACTATATATTTACAGGTTGGAAAATCAACGATGTATTATACACAGCAGGTCAAGATTTTCCTGAATTAACATTCGAATGGCTCATATCCGCTGGCGAAGATTATGAACTTGGGACAGAAACGAGTTATATAAAGAAGTCATGCAATAGCAACAAACCCAATCTCAAAGGAAAACCAGAACTTGGCCTTGAAGGATGGGCATTGACAAACATCACTGTTGAAGCTGTGTTTGAAAGGAAGGCTGCTTCACTATACACAGCAACTGTTGTCCCTAGCGAAAATGGCGAAGGGGCCATAAATCATCAAACAGAAAATGATTACGAACTAAACGCCACACCCAATGCCGATTATTCTTTTGATCATTGGGAATATCGGATCAGCACAGACGAAACAACATGGGGAGAATGGGGAAAATATACGGACTTGAATGAATCACATGGTCTTGTGACAGTAGATGCTCATACGCAGTTTAGAGCAGTTTTCTCCCAAGCGAGATTCGTCCTATATGACGATTGCCGCCTGTATTGGACAAGCGCTGTTGATAATACACATTTATTGATCCCAGGCGACATGATTGGGATCGGTGGTATTAAACATATCGTTTATAACGATCTTTTATTTTGGGACGACATGGGTGAATCCGCTTCACCGGCAGTACCCGGTGAGCCGTGCTATTTTGAATTTCAATGGGATCTGACCGGACCAGTTCGCGTCGATCACCGTCAACCAAACGATGATCGGCTAAAGGTTAGAATACGTCTTTACAGCGGAACAGATATCAGTGAAGATCCGGTTTTTGATACCGGGACAATCAGCATTCGGTCAGGCAACAGTGAAATTATATATCCTCATGGGTCGTGTGCCATTTTGAACTTTATCATGCCGAAGGCTGAATACCTGACGCTGGTTTTTGAAGTCGAAGGCTTTGATCCTGTGCAAAAGACATACAGCACCGGCCTTAACTTCGCCCTGGATGAAGCCCTTAACGAGTTGGGTACGGAACTGAATACACTGGACAATCTGCGGTACCGGTATTTTATCGACCAGGTGCTTGCCGAAGCGTCAAAATCTGCTTCTGCCGGTATGACGGAGGAGGATATAAGAGATCTCGTCGCTGACGCAAGGGCAGAAATCGAAGCCTATGTCAGCGGAAGCAACGATGATTATATTGAAGTCTCCTTCAATAATACCCTGGTATATACGGATACCGGCATATCCCAGTCTCAGGCATTTATGGCCGCCATGGAGCAGGTGTACCCCAGGGAAAAGGGTTTCTGGTACTTCGACTGCGCGGGAACGCAATTCGGGCTATGGGTCAACGGTTTCGGCGGGCGGGCGTTTACTGACAGCGAGCTTGGCCCGGACGGGATCGCCCACACCGAAGACGACGGCGTATTGGAAACCGCGATCATAACGCCCAGCAAGACCTTCGCCGCAGGCGAGCCGCTGCCTGAAAGCGGTCTGGTGATGGGGAGCCAAGTGGGCAGCCTCCAATACTACGTCAACGGCAAATATGCCGATTATGGCGTTACCGGCTGGAACGTCAGCGACAATGAGATCTACACCTGGGGACCGAGCGACGCATATGCCCTCTATAAACCGCTGTATTCTCTCGACCACATTGCAAATACCAGCTCCGGCTACATGCTTGGTGATAAGAGCGACGAGACCGCTCTCCTCTGGGCCGTGGCCTATCTGCACAGGATCGGCGTCACCAAAAATGAAATCCTTTCAGAGATCGGCATGACCGATACCTCCGAGTTGACCGCCGCCGAGCTGTACGCAATGCTTTTGGACGCCTATCCGCAGTACGCAGTCCGCCTTTCGCGGGATACCGCAACGGACATGGACAAAATTCCCTCGGTCGTCGCCGCTTACGAAGCGATCAACGCCATTGAGGGCACGACCGGAGAAGATCGCTTAGCTGCCGTGATCGCGGCAAGAAACGCCTATGACGACATCAACCTGAATGGGCAATACGGTCTGAAAAGAGGCTTCCTCCAGGGCTATTTCGGTAATCAGGAGCCATATAAGACGGCCTACCAGAAGTTGGTCGCGGCGGAGCAGGAGCTGGGCATCGAGCCGCCGGAGCAGGCGACCCCGGCGGAGGCGCTGGTCGGCGTCATGGATTATCTGACGACTCACGTCACAAATCCCGTCGTGGGCTCAGATAACGGCGATTGGGCTGTGCTGGCTCTGGCGCGGGGCGGCGTGATCTCGGAGACCGTCAGAAACGCCTACCTTGCCAACCTCGACGCCGCCATCTCTGGCAACAGGCTTACGAATTATACGGACTATGAGCGCGTGACCCTGGCGCTGTCCGCCCTGGGCATCGACGCATCTAAGTACGGCGCAGCGCACACTGATTTGACGGCGGTATATAAAACCTACGTCAGCGATCCGAACCGGACCGTGAATGCGGACATCTTTGCGCTGCTGGCCCTGAATGCCAAGCCCTACACCGGCGACCAGGATGCCTATGTCGCCGCGGTTTGCGATGCGGCCATGAACGGCGGCGGCTGGAGCCTCTATGAAGACTCTGCCGATGCGGACGTGGATGTGACCGCCATGGCGATCCAGGCCCTGGCCCCCTACTATGCAAAGGACAGCATCGTGAAGGCTAAGGTCGATGCGGCGATTACCTGGCTGCATGCCAAGCAGGACTCCTATACCGGCGGTTTCCTCAGCTATGCCGGCAACGTCAGCACCTGCTCCACCGCTCAGGTGGTCGTCGCGCTCTGCGCCATGGGGATCGACCCCAACGGCGCGGACTGGACGGTGGATGGCATGACGCCGCTGACCGCCCTTACCCTCTGGTATCGTGAAGACGGCTCGTTCGGCGAGACCGACGCCGCCGGAACCAACCAAATGTCCACCGAGCAGGCGGCTTACGCCCTGGTGTCCTGGAAGCGGTTCTCCGAGGAGCGCAACGCCCTCTATGATATGCGGGATATGTTCCCCGACGTGGCCTCCGACGACGCGAGCGTTAACCGTCTCTCGGTCAAGGGCAAGGCTGCGACGGTGGGCAGCAACGGCGTTTTCACCGTTGAGCTGCCCTACGGAACCGATCTGGCAACGCTGACGTCGGAGGATATCACGATCACAGCCGCCGACGGCGCAACCTGGACCGATCCCGTCACCGCAGACGGCGGCGAGACCTGGATCTTCACGGTCACTGCCGAGGACGGCACGACGACGGCGGAATATACCGTGACCGTCACCGTGGCGGAGACGCCGGATGTGAGCGTGGTGAGCCTGAGCCTGAATATCGAAGGGGCGACGGTTGCGCCGGAGGATGAGAACCACAACTTTGCGGTCGTTCTCCCCTACGGAACGGAGCCTTCTTCGCTGACGAAGGACAGCTTCACGATCACTCTGGCCGAGGGCGCGACCCGGAGCGAACTCGACACACAAAACGGAGGTGAGACCTGGTCCTTCACAGTAACGGCGAAGGACGGCACGACACAGCAGACCTATACCATCAGCGTTACCGTTTCCACCGACAACGCGGAACAGAATCAGGCCGACGTGGACGCGGTACTGGCACAGATCCCCGCGACCATGACAACCAGCTACAGGACCGTTACCAACGCGCCGCAAGCCAATGCCTTTGTGTTGAAGGAACTCGGCAATCTGAATCTGGACAGCACGGTGTCCCGCTCGGTGGAGATCACCAAATGCACCGCTTCCATCGACGGGACAGCGGAGAACCCCGCCGGGACGGACGGCAGCTTCACCGCCAAGGTCACTCTGTCCAAGGGCGAAGGCGCGACCCTGGCCATGGCGGAGGTCATCATCAGCGGAACGATCAAAGCCCATGCCTATGTGGACCCGAACGCAACCATCACCGTGAAATTCCGGCTGATTGGCGCTAATCCCGCAACGCAATTTGTTGATCTCAGTAAATCCGACTACATGCCGGATTATGTGACCTGGATCCCCACCACGGATTACACCATTCCTCTGGATTACACGATGTACGATCTGTTCACCATGGCAATGACCGCCGCCGAGCTGACCAGCATCGGCGCGGACAGCGGCTATGTGAAGACGATCAACGCGCCGGAATCCCTGGGCGGCTATGCGCTCTCCGAGTTTACGAACGGGAAGCGTTCCGGCTGGATGTACACCGTCAACGGCCACCATCCGGGCGTCGGGCTCACAGACTATACCTTCGCGAGCGACACATACGTCGCGGAGGCAGGTACCCAACCCATTATGGTCGTGTGGCACTACGTCAACGACTACGCCTACGAGGTGGACGATTGGCATACCGGGAGCCAGGGCAACGATTCCATCTGGAACAAATGGCTGGATGCCCCGGACGTGGCTCCCGCGGTGCCGGTTGACAGCGTTGCGCTGGATAAGGAGACCGCTTCCGTCGCCATCGGCAAGACCGTCACTCTGACGGCAACGGTTTCTCCCGAAAACGCCACGGACAAGACGGTGACTTGGACAAGTTCCGATGAAACCGTCGCCATAGTCGTTGACGGCGTGGTGACCGGCGTAGCGGAAGGAAATGCGATCATCACCGCAACTGCCGGAGGCAAAATCGCAACCTGCGAATTGACGGTGACAGAAGCTCCGGAGCCGCTGGATGAAGTGCCGGAAGACAAGATCAGCGTCACCGGCGAAGACACCGGCAATCCCGTTGCCAATGTGACCTCTGAGATCGAAGCCAACGGCACCGCGACGCTGCACGTCACCGCCGAAAAACCCTGCGTGGTCGTCGTGAAGATCGGCGAGACGTATCAGCGGCTGGAGGCCACGCCGAATGCGGAAGGAGGTTATGATTTCAGCCAGGAAGAATACAACGAGGCGATGGAGTTCATTGTTGCCGTCAAAGGGGATGCGGATGGAAACGGCGAAGTCACCACGGATGACGCAATGCAGCTCGCACGGGCCTGCCTTTCTGAATCACATCGTGCTTATTTGGCAGCAAGTGATCTGAATCAGGCTGTTTACGGTACTATTAACACGGACTTGGCAATGCTGATCGCCAGAGCCTGCCTCTCTACTGAGCATCGGGCTTATCTGGCACTGGACTGGTAATCATGCCTCCAGAATAATCAACCAACAAGGGGAACGATTAACATGAAAAAAGCACTATCAATTATTATTGTTCTGGCGTTGGCCTGCTCCCTCTTTGGGGGAGTGGCCCTCGCAGCCACAGATGACTACGTTCTCACCGGCGGAAGCGTCACGGTGGACGGTACAGAAGATAAGACGGTCGAGGTGAAGTTTACCTCCGTCCCCGGCGGCACGTACTACTCTTTCTCCGGTTACTGGTCCAAGAAAGAAACTCAGGACAGCTCTTGTCTGAAGCTCACGGCCTTGTCTACGCCTGCCGCCGCAACAGAAAACTCCATTGAATCCGGCCGGACACAGTGGACTGATATGAGCTATACTGGAATCACCGTAGCTACGAACGGCGCCATCTGGAGCGCAACCTATACGGTGGACAAGAATACCCCCACCGGCACCTACACTGTCTCCCTGAATGTGGACGGAATCACCGGCAGCGATTTTAACCCTGTCACCGACGCCCAGGGACTCAAGATCGCGACAATAACTGTCAAGAACATATCAGATCCCACCCCCGACCCCACTCCCGATCCTACCCCCGATCCCAATGCCAACGGCTATACCGTTACCGTTAAAGCGGACAAGGCCGAGGTTGCTACGGGCGGTACTGTGCTGATTTCCCTGGATGTGGCAAACAGTGCCAGCGCTGTGACCAATTTCAATGATATTACTCTGGTCCTTACCTACAGCACAAATTTCACCTACGACGCTTCCAACTCCACCTTGCCCAGCGGTCTGACAGCCAACGCCTCCGGAGGCACCCTGGAGATCTTGTACTATGGCAATCCAATCGCGCTGCAGAATGGTGCTGAATTCAAGCTGGCCTTCAAGGCAGGCAACTCTGCCGCAGAGAACTGCGAATTCAAGGTAACCAAGGCCAAAATTGACTTGGCGGACCACGCGTATGATGATGCGCCGGATGCAACCGTTTCCGGCACGCCCAAGGTAACTGTGAGCCAGAAGTACACCGTAACCTATGATGGCAACGGCGGAACGGGCACGGCTCCCACGCAGGACCCCGTCGCCGTTGGAACGCCGATTACGCTTCTTCCTGCCAACACCTTCACCAAGAATGGCTACACCTTCGCGGGCTGGAAGTGCAGCGTTGACAATGAGGTATACGACGCCGGCGTTTCCTACACCATGACTGCCGCCAACACGAAATTTACAGCTCAGTGGAGCCTGAATTACACCGTGACCTTCGTCGGCGGCGACGGCGCGACGGGCAATGCCCCCAAGCAGGACCCGGTGCCCGTCGGAGCGACGATCACGCTTCCTGCCAATACCTTCACTAATGGTGACTACACCTTCGCGGGTTGGAAGTGCAGCGCTGACCAAGAGGTATACAATGCCGGCGTTTTCTACACCATGACTGCTGAGAACACTACCTTTACGGCGCAATGGACGGAGACTGCAACCGCAACCGCCAGCATTGTGTCCGGTTATCTGGATGGATATACCCTCATCAAGGTCACCGTCACTGGAAGCACGGACCAAACGCCGACCTACGACAACAAAACCATGTTCAAGCTCAGCGGAACGGGCTATGAGGCAGACGCCTATTACTACATCGTGGAAGGCACCGTCACTGCATCGACGGCCCAGGGCAAACTCGGCTGGAGCGATTCCGCCGCGACGACCCTGACGAAGGACGGCGACGCCAACCAGACGGGTCGCGTCGATATCAACGACGCCCAGTTCATTTACAACCTGTATAACGGCGTCAGCGTGACCTACATCAACATCATGTCGGTGGAACAGCTGCTGGCCTCCGACGTGAATGGCGACGGCAAGGTGGGTACCGACGACTGCGCCGCTGCCATCGATAAGATTCAGTAACCCTCGTACAGGGGACCCGGAGGAGGCGGTTTCCGCCCCCTCCGGGTTGAGTCGTATTCATCGGGGAGAATGTAAAAATGAAAAAAAGAGCCAAAGCTGCCCTCACCGCGTTGCTGCTGTTCTTTATGCTGTGCGTCCCCGCCCTCGCCGCTGACGGCAGCAGGAGCTTTTCCTTTTCCCTGACCTCAGACAATGGCAGTACCATTACCGCCAACCTCGGCAGCGAATTCACCGTGGACTTTACCCTTCGGCGGACGGACAGCAGCGAGGAATGGGCCATGTATGCATGGCAAACGGAGATCGCCTATGACGCCGAGGCTTTTGAGATCGTGGAAGGCAGCGTCACCGTGCCGGATGGCGTGGGCAGCAGCCTGCATCTGAGCGGGTCCACCGGCAAAGTGTATTTCAACGATTTCTCCTTCAGCAAGAGCGGGGACAGCTATCCCGCCGTGCTGGAGGGCTGCAGCTTCCGCCTGCGGGTCATCGGCCAAGGCGGGGAGTACAGCATCCGGAACACAAATTACAAGGTCAGCACGGAAGGCGGCATGGATACATACTCCGCCGAAGCTGCTGATCTTACCGTAACCGTCCGGTCGGTCAGAGCCTCCGAACGCTTTACTGACGTTCCGGCAGGAAGCTGGTATGAGGAGGCCATCGGCTTCGTCACGGACCGGGGCCTTTTCCAGGGTACCAGCGACACGACATTTTCCCCGGAGCTGAGCATGACCCGCGCCATGCTGGTCACCGTTCTCTGGCGGCTGGACGGAAAACCTAGCCCCAGCGCGGCAGCCGGTTTTGACGATGTGCCCGGCGGTCAGTGGTACAGCGAAGCGGTTTCCTGGGCCGCCGCAAACGGCATCGTGGACGGCTACGGCGACGGCAGATTCGGCCCCGACGATCCCATCACCCGTGAGCAGATGGCCGTTATTTTGTACCGCTACTGCGCGTTTAAGGGTTACGAAACCTCGGAACCGGCAGACATTTCCCGCTATGACGATGCGGAGAGTGTCAGCTCCTGGGCGCGGGAGGCCATGTGCTGGGCAAACGGAGCCGGTTTGATTACCGGCATGACGGAAACCACCCTGGCTCCGAAGGAAACAGCGACGCGGGCGCAGGTGGCTACGATCCTCATGCGTTTCGTCAGACTCATGAAATAGCAAGAAGGGTTGAAAGGAATTGTACTCTCGCCGTTGCTGTTTAGCGGTCGGGAAATGAGAGGACGGGATCTACCTGTCTCTCTCCGAAAGGAACATGAAAACCATGATGAAAAAAATGATTTCCCTGTTACTGGTGCTCTTTCTCTCGACAGGGCTGCTTACCGGCGCACAGGCGAGCAGCACAGTCAGCTGGGAAGATGCGCTGGAGTCCGTGCAGGGGTATTTGCAGAAAAAGGTGACGAACCCTTCCGTAGATTCCACCCACGGCGAATGGGCCGTCTTTGCCATGAACCGGGGCGGCGCAGCTTCAGAAAACTGGAACAGCACCTATATCGGCAACCTGAAGTCCTATGTGGATGAGTGCAACGGAATTCTGCACGAGCAGCAATATACTGAGTACTCCCGTGTGATCCTTGCCCTGACCAGTATGGGCATGGATGCGAGCCAGTTCAGGACTGACACAAGAGTCTATGACCTGGTCTCACCTCTACTTGACAAACAATCTGACGGGGACTATTGGGCTAACTGGCAGGGCAATAACGGTTCATGCTTCGCACTATTGGCACTGGACTCTGTAGGCTACCTGGACAACGCAGCTGGCCGGGCAGCCAGGGCCGGTTTCATCGCTTCGTTGTGGACGAATCGATTGACATCCGGGGCCTGGCCAATCTCCAATCCCGGCACCGCCGACTTGGATGTCACAGCCGCAGTGGTTTATGCTCTGGCCCCGTACTATCTTGATTCGGCAAAGCTGACCGCGCTGGGCGGCAGCGTTACCTACAGCCAAGTTAAGACCATGGTGGACGGCGCGCTGACATATCTCTCCGGCGTGCAGAGTTCAACCGGCGGCTTCGGCAGTGCGGAGGCGGACGGCTGGGTCATCATCGCGCTTTCGACGCTGGGCAGGGACGCGGATTCAGACACTGCCTTTGTAAAAAACGGACACAGCCTTCTGGAAGATTTTTTGGGCTATTATGACGCAAGCACCGGAGGCTTCAAGCATCTGATGAGCGGATCGGTAAACCAGATGGCTTCCGAGCAGGCAGCTTACGACCTTGCAGCATACGCACGGTACAAGAACGGCAATACGAAGCTCTTTGACATGAGCGACATCTTCGGTTTCAGCATCGGCAACGGCGCGTTCATTGGAACTACATCTGGCCGCGTGACCACCTTCGCCGCGGGGACAGCAGCAAATACGCCGACCGTCAGCGTCACGGCTCCCGCATCTGGGTGGACCTTGAACGGCTCGACGGTGAACACCTTCACCGTTTCCAGCGAGAACGACAAGGCCTGCGCCGTGCTGGTGAAGCACGTCGACGGCAGCTATACGAGGTTATCAGCCGCAACATCAGGTTCGTCGCATAGCTACAGCACCACGCTCAACTCGAATGATAAGATCGTTGTTGTGATGAAAGGCGACGCGGACGGCGACGGTACTGTTACGACGACGGATGCAATGCTGCTGGCCCGTGCCTGCCTCTCCTCAAATCATGTGGCATATAAGGCGAGCAATGACATAAACAAGGCTGTTTACGGTACGATCAGCACAGGGATCGCCATGGAGATTGCCAGGGCTTGCCTCTCAACCGGGCATCTGGCTTACAAGCCTATAGAATGGTAAGTGAAGAAAATGAAGAAAGTGAAAAAGTATTTTGCCGTTCTTTTGATCCTGGCAATGGCATGCTCGCTACTCCCCGGAATTGCCCTCGCTGCTCCGTCTGACTACGCCCTTACGGGCGGAAACATCACATTGGATGGCTCGGCAGACCGGCTCATAGACGTGAATTTTACCTCTGTCAGCGGCGGTTCCTATTACTCCTTCTCCGGAGACTGGTCCAAGGCGGAAACAGAGGGCGGCGGATATTTGACGCTCTCCGCACTGACCTCGGAGAAGGCTTCCGATGCTGCAGAAAATGATGTCGTCAGCGGCAGGACCGTGTGGATGGACATGACCTATTCCGCGCCGATCACCGTCTCGGCCGGCGGCTCGATCTGGACCGCAACCTATACGGTGGACAGAAACACACCAAGCGGCACTTACACCGTCACGCTGAATGTGGATGGCTGCACTGCCGGGGATTACAATGCTGATCCCGCCGGGCTTCTGACTGCGAAGATCACTGTCACCCGCAGCGATTCTCCCGTTACCGAGGCATATTCCATCACCGTATCCTCTGATAAAACAGAAGTCGAAGTGGAGGACACCGTAAAGATTAGCCTTAATGTAACGAACAGCAGCACAGACGCGTTCAATGCCTTCTATGGCACGCTCTATTATGATGGCGAGGCGTTTTCCTTCTCCTCGGCCAGTTCACGGGCCTCCGGCTATGTGGTGGATGATTCAGCCTACGGAAAACTTGAAATCTCCCGTGCGGGCAGCGACGTGTACATCCCCGGCAGCGGACCAGAGCTCTCATTGACCTTCACAGCGGAGGCCGCCGCTGAATCAGCCTCTTTCATTCTCAGAAATGCCAGAGTGGATATGGCGGACAAAGCAAATAGCGACGCAGCGGCAGCAACCGTCTCCGGGATGCCCTCCATAAAGGTGAACGACAAGGAGAGCGACAATAAGATCTACGTCACCATGCGGCTGATCGGCGCGGAGCTGGCGGAAAAGGACGTAGACCTGGGTTCTGTCAAGTATTTGCCCGATTACGTCACTTGGATTCCCACCACGAAATATGAGCTGGACGAAGACTCCACGGTTTACGACCTGTGGGTCATGGCTACGGAAGATGCGGGGATCAAGAGCGTCGGTGCGAATAAGAACTACGTCTCCACCGTCTACGCGCCGGACTCCCTGGGCGGCTATGCCCTCAGTGAGTTTACGAACGGTAAACGCTCCGGTTGGATGTACACCATCGACGGGAAACACCCCGGCTACGGCCTCAAGGAGCAGCAGCTGGAGGACGGGGACAGGGTAATCTGGCACTACGTCAATGACTACAGCTACGAGGTGGACGATTGGTTCAGCGAAGGCCAGTGGCAATCCCTGGGCGACGGTACTTACTACAACCGCTGGCTGCTGGCGCCGGACCGCTTCGGCGGCAAGGGCGGCGGCGTCTCCGAGGACGAAGAATCCGAAGAAGAGGAATCCGAGGAGGAAGAATCGGAGGACGAAGAATCCGAAGACAACGGGGAAAACGAAAGTGAGCCCGTCGTGGAAGAAGCTTCGGTAACCGTGGTCGCCGAAGTCACGAAGGGCACGGCCGAGGCGGAAGTGACGACGGAAAACGTCACGGAGGCGCTGGAAGAAAACGAAAAAGCGGAAGTCCTTAATGTCACCGTTGTCAGCGAGGAAGCGGACAGCGTTACGCTTACTGTCGGCTCCGATGCTGTTCAGACCATCGCGGACGCGGAGGTGTCTCTCAATGTGGTGACCGACCAGGGCAGCGTGACTATCTCCGCCGAAGATGTGGGCAGCCTTGCCGCTGAGAATGGGGACGTAGCCGTCAGCATCGAGAACCACGAAAACGGCACGACTACCGTTGACGTCACCGTAAACGGCGAGACCGCCGACGTGAGCGTGAAGGTCGCCCTGCCCGCTGTGGAAGACGGCCAGGTGGTCATCGTCGTGAACGAGGACGGCACTGAAGAAGTCGTCAGAAAATCCGTTGTGGAAGACGGCACTGCCTATGCAGAGCTACCTGCCGGTACGACGATAAAGATCGTGGACAACGCGAAAGACTTTGACGATGTTCCGGCGGACGCATGGTATGCGGACTCTGTGGACTTTGTCAGCAGCCATGAACTTTTTGAAGGGACGGACAAAGGCTTCGAGCCCAGCATGAACATGACCCGTGCCATGCTGGTGACGGTGCTGTACCGCCTGGAGAACGAGCCGGACGCGACAGCTGAGGCAGTTTTCACCGATGTAAAAGAAGATTCCTGGTATGCGGACGCCGTGGAATGGGCCGCCTCCAGCGGCATCGTCAACGGCGTGGGCAACGATCTCTACGATCCCAACGGGGACGTGACCCGCGAGCAGATCGCAACCATGCTTTACCGCTATGTGAAACACCTGGGACTGGACGTGAGCAGCAGGGGCAGCCTGGACAAGTTCTATGACGGAGATCAGGTCTCCGATTGGGCAAAGGACGCCATGCAGTGGGCCGTCAAGCTGGGTATCTTCCGAGGCGACGATACCGGGAGCCTCAACCCGAAGAACAAAGCTACCCGCGCAGAGGTAGCCACGCTGATGGAGCGGATCGTGAAGCTCCTGGTCCTGTAAAGAAACAACAGTCAGTTATGGCAAGGGCAGAGGGACGGTATTTTAACCTGAAAGGAACGTAAATGCCGCTCCTCTGTCCAGCCAGATTTCAAGCAACAGTATCGGACAGAGGGGACCGTGCCGAAGCACTGCGGAACAGCACCCCCCTGCCCTCCGAAATTTATGGAGGATGGAGCAAATGAAAAAGAGTATATCGCTGGTCCTTGTCTTTATCTGCCTTTTGGCACTGGCGGTCCCGGCCGCGGCTGCAAAGGAGACGGATCTGCAGTCGCTGGTAAACGGCAGCGCGAAATATATGCTTTCCGCCGTGAAGACGCCGGAGCCCGGCGACGTGGGCGGCGAATGGGCCGTGCTTGGCCTGGCCCGGAGCGGATATACCGTCCCGGATGGGTATTTTGAGGGCTATTACGGCAAGCTGGAAGCCTATGTGAAGGAATGCAAGGGCATTCTGCACGCCCGGAAATATACGGACTACTCCCGCGTGATCATCACCCTGTCCGCCCTGGGCAAAGACGCCCGTGATGTGGCGGGATACAACTTGCTCACCCCTCTGGGGGATTATGACAAAACGATCTGGCAGGGGCTCAACGGCCCCATTTGGGCGCTCATCGCGCTTGACAGCGCAAACTATCCCATGCCGCAGAACCCGGAGGCTGAAACCCAGGCAACGCGGCAGATGTATATAGACTGTATTCTGGACGCGGAACTGGATGAGGGCGGCTGGACCCTGAGCCGCCGCAGCGCCGCCGATCCCGCCGACCCGGACATTACCGGAATGGCTCTCCAGGCTTTGGCGAAATACCAGGATCAGCCCGCCGTGGCAGCGGCTACGGAGCGGGCTCTCAGCATTATGAGCGAGAAGCAGGATGCCGAAGGCGGTTACTCCAACATGTGGGGCGCGGCAAATTCGGAGAGTACGGTGCAGGTGCTGGTTGCCCTGTGCGAGCTGGGGATCGGCTGGGACGACAGCCGGTTTATCAAAAACGGTCACAGTCTGCTGGACAATGTGCTGACGTTCCGCACTTCAAACGGCGGCTTCTATCACATTGCGGACGGCAGCGACGGGGATAACCAGATGTCCGCCGAGCAGGGCTTCTACTGCCTGATCGCCTGCCTGCGCTACGAAAAGGGCATGAACAGCCTTTATCGCATGACCGACGCCATCTCCATCGGGGACGCTCCGGCTGTGGAAGAACGGGCTCCGGGTACGGGTCTGGCCGGAAAGAATGAAGACGTACAACCCCGTCCTGTGACGAAGTCTGGGATCACCTTCGCAGATATTAAGAAAAGCCCCAACAAGGCTGCCATTGAGGCCCTGGCAGCGAGGGAGATCATCAATGGTATGAATGAGGCGGAGTTCCGCCCCGATGCCACCATGACCAGGGCGCAGTATGCAACCATCGTGGTCAAGGCGCTGGGGTTGACGCCCAAAGCCAACGACCGGTTTGCGGATGTGGCGTCAAACACATGGTATGCGCCTTACATCGGCACGGCGAATACCTATGGCATCGTCAATGGCGTCTCGGATACCGAGTTTAATCCTGAGGGCACCATTACGCGTCAGGAAGCGGCGGTCATGACGATCCGTGCTGCCAAACTCTGCGGACTGGACACGGCTATGAGCGAGGCCGAGCAGAACGACATCCTTTGCGATTACATGGATTACCGGCAGATCGCATCCTGGGCAAAGGAATCCATGGCCTACTGCTATTGGAACGAGATCCTGAACACAGACGATTTGAATGCGGAACCGACGCGGGAGATCCTCCGGGGCGAGGTGGCGGAGATGCTCTACCGGATGCTGACGCTGGCCAACCTGATTGCCTGAACGGGAGGGAATGCGATGTTAAAACGAATCCTCCCTTTCCTGCTTGCCTTTGTTCTTCTTCTGGCCTTCCCCGGCTGCGGTCAAAAGTATGATCCCACCGCGCAGCCGACTCCGGATGGCGGCTTTAAGAGCGAAGACATTGCCTACTCTGAAAACCAGGGCATGGAGCTGGACCCGGAAACCGGGCGGGACAAGTACCTCACAGACCCGGTGCCGGAAGGAATGCCGCTCCCTGTAGAACCCCAGGACGCGGAGGTCACGGACACGGAATACCACTGCATCCTTTCCATCGACTGCTTGACGATTCTGGATAACATGAGCAAGTGCGATAAGGAAAAGCGGGAGCTGGTGCCGGAGGATGGCTGGATTCTTGAGCCCACTGAGGTCGTGTTCTTCGACGGAGAGAGTGTTTTTCAGGTACTCAAGCGCACATGCAAGCAGAAGGGTATCCACATGGAGTTTGAGAATACCCCCATCTACAATAGCGCCTACATTGAGGGAATCCACAACCTGTATGAATTCGACGTCGGGGAGCTTTCCGGCTGGATGTACTCCGTCAATGGCTGGTATCCCAATTACGGCTGCTCCCGTTATGCCCTCAAGGACGGGGACGTGGTGGAATGGCGCTACACCTGCGACCTTGGTTTCGACGTGGGCGGCGGTTACGCCGTGAGCGGCGGCGATCCAGCAGAAGGGTAAAACACGCGGGGCAAGTCCCCATCAAGAGGACCTGCCCCGCCGATTTTGATCTCTGATAGTGCCTTATGCGCTCCGTTGACCAGCAATCTCTTTGACCTGCTCAACGGTGAGATCGGTCAACCGAGCAATCAATTCGTGCGGAATATTCTCCTTGATACAGCGAAGTACAATTTCCACCGTCTTCTGCCATGCGGCATCTTTGCGCATATCTTCCATAGCTTTGCACATGGTGGCAACTCCTTTCTCATCCTGCTTGAAGTACCTGGCTTTTTCTGCCAGCTCCCGGTAATGCATATCGTCCGGGTCTGTGCAGAAAAAGTCCTGCATCAGTTTCCCCAGCTCCGTCGTATCGTTTCGAGCAGCACCGTTTACATAGACAATATGCTCTCCATCGTTAAACGGCATACCCATTTCCGTGATCTGCCGTTCAACGGTGTACAGCGGCAAGCCCGCTCCCAGCACATCGTTCTCTGTTATGAAGATTACCCAGGTTTCCGGCAGTTGTTCAAATGGTTCTCCCGGCTGCAGCAAATGCGCGTCAAGGATGCTGGAATAATATCTGGCCCTGCGCCTAGCCGCGCCGTGATCCGCCCGCTGGACTTCAATATTGATTTCCCGGCCATCGCTGTCCACGGCGTCAATGTCCAAGCGGACGTCCCTGCCAGACAGGTTTTTCATCTGCCGCTGGGTCTGCACCTGCTTCACCCGGATATCGTCCCGGTTCAGGATAATCCGGATCAGAAGTTCGGTGCCCTCACAATAACCGTCAAAACAAATGTTCAGGAAATCGTCGTCAATAAGACGAAGCCCGCGAATCCGCTGGAGATCCTCTTGGTGCAGCCGTTCCTGATCCAATGCGCGTCACCTGCTTTCACTAAGAGGATACCAAATTTCCAAAGGTAATTCAAGAGAAAGAAAGAAGATACAAAAATGATACAAAGCACGAATTTCCCGCTGTCAACTTACAGCATCCAGCCTTACGGCGGTTGGGATTCTTTGAAGGATAAGATAACCGAGTTGGGCCTGGATGGGCTGGAGGTCATTGCCGACCCGGATAACCTGGCGGACGATATCCCGCTTTCCCTGGTCGCAGGGTATCACATGACCTTCTATGTGGATTGGGTAGACTTCTGGAGGCACGATGAAAAGGCCCTGCTGCACAAGTTCCGTTCCTGGGATGAAATCAAGGAGGTCTACCGGGGCACACAGCCGGAGGATCTGATGCGGCATTTCCGGGAAGACCTGGCAATTGCCCGACGACTGAAAGCACCTTACCTTGTCTTCCATGTGTCGGATGTGTCCCTGGAGGAAGGCTACACATACCGCTGGCTACACACCGATCAGGAGGTATTGGAGGCTTCCGTGGAATTTATCAATGAGCTGCTGAAGGGTGTGGAGCCTACATTTGATTTCCTCGTGGAAAATCAGTGGTGGCCGGGCTTCACCTTTACGGATCCCCAAAAGACGGAGTATCTGCTTTCCCATATCGACTACCCCCGCGTTGGGATCATGCTGGACACCGGGCATCTGATGAATACCAATTGGAAGATCAGCAGTCAATGGGAGGGTATCCGGTACATTCTGGACATGATCGAGAAGCATGGGGAGCTTTCAAAATCCATCTATGGCCTGCACTTCCATCAATCCGTCAGCGGGGCATATTGCCGCAAAGCCGTTGGCCAGCTGCCAGAGGATTTCCCCCTGCCATACAACGATGAGTTCGGTCGCAACTATGGGCATATCCTGCAGATCGACCGGCACAGGCCCTGGACAAACCCGGAGTGTGTACGCATCCTGAACCGTGTGGAGCCGAAGTACCTCACCCACGAACTCAGCTCCGGCCCCCGCCGGACGCAATTCAGTGCAGTGCGGCGGCAGCTTAGAACGATCAGGCACCAGGGAGGTTAATCAGGATGGTCACAATAGAACAGATCAAAAAGGAAATGGGCTTCCGTGTTTGTATCCCATGCCTGAATAAACGCTATCACGTTCATCTGACAGAGGAAGACTGCCGTTGGGCCGGTTACTTTCCGCAAATATGCCATCAATGCCACAGACTGACGGATGACGTCATTATCGGCTTCAATTGGAAGGGCAAGCTCAAGCTGCTGTTCAAAAAATGACGAATCGAGATACGTTTTCCAGTTACCACCCGCTGGTGAATTTCCTGTACTTCGCCCTGGTGCTTGTGTTTGGGATGTGCTTTATGCATCCGGTCTGCCTGGTGATCTCCCTAGGCAGCGCCACGGCGTACAACCTATACCTCAAAGGGAGAAAGGGGCTTCTTTTCTCCCTTCGGTTCTTGTTGCCCATGATGCTCCTGGCGGCGATCCTTAACCCCGCCTTCAATCACGAGGGCGTCACCATCCTGGGCTACACCCCCAATGAGAATCCCATCACGCTGGAGAGTCTTGTTTACGGTGTGGCCTCCGCCGCTATGCTGGTGAGCGTGGTGCAGTGGTTCTCCTGCTACAATGAGATCATGACCTCGGATAAGTTCGTGTACCTCTTCGGTCGGATCATCCCGGCGCTGAGCCTGGTGCTGAGCATGACCCTCCGCTTTGTCCCCAAGTTCACCGCCCAGCTGAGAACCGTGCGCACCGCCCAAAGGTGCATCGGGCGGGATGTTTCCAACGGCAGCATCCTCCAGCGAATGAAGCATGGGATCACCATTCTCTCCATTCTGGTGACCTGGAGCCTGGAGAACGCCATCGAAACGGCGGACAGTATGAAAAGCCGGGGCTACGGCCTGCCGGGGAGAAGCGCCTTTTCCATCTACCGCATGGACAGCCGGGATAAGACCGCCCTGCTTTGGCTGGGCTTCTGCCTTTGGTACATCGTTTTCGGCTGGATCAGCGGCGGGCTGGATTTCCGGTATTACCCTTCGATCAAAGGAACAGTTTTCGCACCGTTCCCTGTGAGCTTTTTCCTGGTTTACCTGGCCTTGTGCCTGACCCCGCTTATTCTCGACAGATGGGAGGATGTGAAATGGAAGCGTTTACGGTCCGGGACCTGAGCTTTGCCTATCCGGAGCAGCGAAAGGATACGCTGCATGAGCTTTCCTTTTCCATCCCCCAGGGGCAGTTCGTCACCCTCTGCGGGTCCTCCGGCTGCGGGAAAAGCACTCTGCTGCGGCAGCTGAAAACCGTACTGGCTCCTGCCGGATACTTGCGCGGCGAGATCTTGTTTGAGGGGACGCCTTTGAAAGAGGTCAGCCATCGGGACCAGAGCTCCCGCATCGGCTTCGTTCAGCAATCCCCGGAAAACCAGATCGTGACGGATAAGGTGTGGCATGAGCTGGCCTTCGGCCTGGAGAGCCTGGGGTATGATACCCCCACCATCCGCAGCCGGGTGGCGGAAATGGCCTCCTTCTTCGGAATACAGACTTGGTTCTATAAGAATGTCACAGAGCTTTCCGGAGGCCAGAAGCAGCTCCTGAACCTGGCCTCCATAATGGCTATGCAGCCCTCCGTCCTGATCCTGGACGAGCCCACCAGCCAGCTGGACCCCATCGCCGCTTCGGATTTCCTGGCCACCATCGGAAAAGTGAATCGGGAATTGGGCACCACGATCCTGCTGACGGAGCATCGCCTAGAGGAAGCATTCCCCCTCTCTGACCGGGTGCTGGTGATGGACAAGGGACAGCTCATCGCGGACGGAACACCCTCGGCGGTCGGCCAGCTCCTGCGTGGCAGCGGCCATGGGATGTTCCTGGCCATGCCCACCGCCATGCGGGTATGGGCCAGCGTGGAGGACACAGCCCCCTGTCCCATCACGGTCCGGGATGGGCGGGTTTGGCTGGAGGATTACGCCGAGCAGCATTTGCTGGTGGAATTACCGGAGGAACGGATTTCCGTCACCGCAGAGGAAACCGCCATTACCCTGGAAGACGTGTGGTTCAAATACGAAAAGGATCTGCCCGACGTGGTGAAGGGCGTCAACCTGGAGGTCAAAAAGGGGGAATTCCTGGCCCTCCTGGGCGGGAACGGCACCGGAAAGACCACGACCCTTTCCCTGATCGGCGGCTTGCAGAAACCTTACCGGGGAGAAGTCAAGCTGAACGGAAGGGTGGGCACCCTGCCGCAGAATCCTCAGACCCTGTTTGTGAAAAAGACGGTCCGGGAAGACCTGTTCGAGATCTTCCGGGGTATGAAGCTGGAAAAGAAATATCAGGAGAACCGGGTGGCACGGGCGGTGCAGCTCTGCCGCCTGGAGGAGCTGCTGGATCGGCATCCCTACGATCTCTCCGGGGGCGAACAACAGCGGGCGGCTCTGGCCAAGGTGCTGCTTCTGGACCCGGAGATCCTCCTGCTGGACGAGCCTACAAAGGGCTTGGACGCGGAGTTCAAGCAGATCTTCGCCGTGATCTTGAAAACCCTGCAGCGCCGGGGCGTCACGGTGTTCATGGTGAGCCACGACGTAGAGTTCTGCGCGGAGTATGCAGACCGCTGCGCTTTGTTCTTCGATGGAAATATCGTATCCCAAGGGCGGCCCCGGAGTTTTTTCTCCGGCAACAGCTTTTACACGACCTCAGCAAACCGCATGGCCCGAAGTTTGCTTCCGGAGGCGGTGACGCCCAGGGACGTGATGGCCGCCTGCGGTGGTGTTCTGGCCCCGGAGCCGGAACTGCCGGAGGAAGTACCGCCCCTGCCGGAGCCGGACGAGAACAGCGCGAATGCCAAACCCAAGCGCCTCCCCCTGTGGCGTCTTATTTTGGCCGGGATCAGCGGCATCGGTGCGATCATCCTGTTTATTCATACCGTTTCTCAAAACGATTTATCAGCGCTTATCACGGCCAACGGACTGACCGATACCGCGTTGAAAAATATCCCACTTTACCTCCTGCTGGTGGCCTGCCTGCTGGTATGTGCCTTTTCCCTGAGTCGGAAAGCACCTCCGCCGGTGCATATCCAAACACCCAAAGAGAAACGGCGGCTCTCCAAGCGTACCGTTGCAGCCGCTATCTCCATTCTTCTATTGATTCCTCTGACGATCTTCATCGGCGCTTATTATTTTGGCGGTATGCGTTATTACCTTATCGCGTTCCTTATTCTGATCGAAACCATGCTGCCCTTCTTCCTGGTGTTCGAGGGGCGAAAACCGCAGGCGCGGGAGTTGGTGGTGATTGCCGTACTGTGCGCTATCGGCGTGGTGGGACGATCAGCATTCTTTATGCTGCCCTCTTTTAAGCCGGTGCTGGCCCTGGTGATTATCTCCGGCGTGGCTTTCGGTGGAGAGACGGGTTTTCTGGTGGGGGCAATGACCATGATCGCTTCCAACGTGCTTTTCGGACAAGGCCCCTGGACGCCGTTCCAGATGTTCTCTGCCGGGATCATCGGCTTCCTTGCCGGGGTGTTGTTCCGTAAGGGTCTGCTACGCCGCAGTCGGACCTCCCTTTGTATCTTCGGTGCCATCGCCACGGTGGTGATCTACGGCGGCATCATGAACCCCGCCGCAGCCTTGATTTACGCACGGACACTGAATTGGAAACTGCTGCTGACCTACTATGTTTCAGGTATCCCGGTAGATCTGGTCCATGCGACGGCAACCGTACTGTTCCTGTGGTTTGCCGCCGAGCCCATGCTGGAAAAGCTGGATAGGATTAAGACTAAATACGGCCTATATTCGGCTTGACGAACAAACACGTTATGTGATGAAGTCTCCGCAAAAGGTCGTTTTTCTCAAAAACATAGACAAAGTGCCGATTTACAGCAAAATACCCTTTTATGGTCACAGAACGCTGTGCTCCGGGTACTATACTTATAGAGATTTGTAGTCCCATGCTTTATTGACAACAGAATAACAGAGAAACAGGTGGTTTGACTGGTTCACGGTTACTGTCTTACGGCAGCCGAGGATCAAAAGAACGAGTCGAAATCGCCTCATAAATGGAAGGTGCAGATAGCCAAAAGGCCGTCTGCACCTTTTCTCTTTTCTCCGCTTCCCCCGGTACTTCCCTGCTGTAAAGCGGAGGACTGTTGTTTCCCTGCTTTGCCGCGCTGCCGAGGTCCCCCTGACCTCCATTCCGATCTCGCCGATGAAATCAGAATGGAGGTACAGAAAGATGCCGGACAAAAAGAGCATCTATACGCTGAACAAAAAGGACCCTGAAGCTATTGTTTACACCGACGCCGACAGACGCATCATTCGTCTGACCCGTGCCGATTTCGATACGGAGGCAGACTTCCTCAAATGGAAAGCCTGGTCAGATGAAAACTATCACACGGAAGAAAAGGGCGATCATGTGGAGGATAACCACACTTCGCCTATGGACGAAAAGGCAGGCGCTGCGGATAGTCCGGAGGTCATCATTGAGCAGCGGATTGAAAAGCAGGCCCAGGATCAATATGCCGCCGAGACGGTAATACGCATCAAAGGCCAGCTCACAGAAAAGCAGTTCCGCCGCCTCTGGCTTCGCTATGTGGAAGGGCTTGACGTGGAGGAAATCGCCAGGCAGGAGGGCAAGGGCCACTCCAGCATTTCCGAGAGCATCAGTGAGGCAAAGAAGAAAATTTCATCTTTTTTCTCAAAACACCCGACGAAACGGCCTTGAAAACGGCGGTTAGTGAAGGACACTTTTCTGAGGTTCTTTACTGACGCCTTGAAAACTGAATATACGGTGTTATAAGCACAGGACCCGCGTGATGAGCGACAAGGGGCGCGACGCCATGACAGACAGCCGGGAGGTGAGGAAAAAGACTGTCCGAGCGACCACCGCAAGCCTCAGACCCGATTCGGCACTTCGGGCGCGATGACAGCGCGGGGAATAATGAAACTTGCTCACGCCCGTCCACGGACTAGAGACGGAGCCCTGGGGTGCTTGCCAGCCTTACAAGCAGCATCATCCCGGAGTTATGACGGCCTTGCCAGAGGCGGCTTATAACACCCCCATGCCGGGGATTGCGTGGCAAATACGGCGAGTGTAATACGTTTAAAAAACCGCGCCGGATTCTAGGCTCTTTATGTATAAAGCATCAACTGTGATCCGGCGCGGTTCTTTTTTATACCAACAAATCTTTGAATTCTTCAACTAATACGTCTTTTAAGCGAGCTTTACAGGAAGGAGTAGACTGTGTGAACCAAAAGCATGATTCCTTTGATACAACGAACACCGAACCGCAAAACTCCATCCAAATTACTGGTATCGACCAAACGATCAACACAGTATTCTTATGTGTCAACGGCTGTCATGTTACTGCCGTATTCAAAGGTTTTAACAACCGGGAAATTCACCAAAGGCTGAAAGAGATGCTGATAAGCAGTATGATAATACGTGCGTCTGGAGCATCCTTGACATAGAGAAATGAATATGCGAAACTGCCATCGCTTAATCCTCCTGTCTCACTTTGAAGAATGAACGCCAAACCTGTGGAAGTGAAGTATCATCTTTCGGAAAGGATACTGTTATGAGAAATTCAAGCACTGTCATAAGCTACAACTTCGATAAAGAAACAGGATGGCGCATCGGACTCCCCTTTGAAATCCAATCAGGAACAAGGGCACTTTGTTTGTACCGGGTATCGACCACAAAACAGCTTTACCATAACGCAAACAACGAAGCCGATATTCCAATGCAGAGGCTTCGCTGCCGGGAATTTGCGGAACAGCAGGGCTGGACCATCGTTTGTGAACTCCAGGAGGAAGGTATCTCCGGGCACAAGGTCCGAGCTGAAAACCGCGATAAGATTCAATTGATAAAAGAATACGCCACCGCTCAGCAATTCGACATTCTGCTTGTCTTTATGTTTGACCGCATCGGTCGAATCGCAGATGAAACACCCTTCGTCGTCGAGTGGCTTATCAATCATGGGATTCGCGTGTGGGCCTCTGAAGAGGGTGAGCAACGAATCGAAACACATACAGACCGGCTAATGAACTACATCCGCTATTGGCAAGCTGATGGTGAAAGCCAGAAAACATCCATGCGAACAGCTAATAGCCTTCATATCTTAACAGAACAAGGACACTTTACAGGCGGCGTCTGCCCCTATGGGTATATGCTGGTATGTTCCGGGAGAATGAATAAAAGGAAGCACGAGGTACACGATCTCGCAATACGTGACTCAGAGGCAGATGTTATTCGGATGGTCTTTCAACTCGCTTATGAAAAGGGATACGGTGCACAACGTATTGCAAATCACCTCAATAGCCATGGTTATAAAAACCGTTCCGGCGTAAACTGGCACCCTGCCACACTTCAATCCATCCTGCGTAACCCCCTTTACACTGGCGTTTTGCGAAGCGGAGATACCCTCTCCCCTGTTCAAGATCAGCTTCGTATCATTGACGATGAGACTTTTCGTGGTGTGCAGGATATACTGGCAATCCGGTCACGAAAGAATCAGGCGATTCGGTCAGCACCGCTGAATACAAGAGGACACTCGCTGCTTGCCGGAAACATCTTCTGCGGGCATTGCGGCGCGAGACTGTGTATCACGACCAGCGGAAAAGGTCGGAAACGAGCTGACGGAACGGATGTGATGCGCACCCGTTACTGTTGCCAGACAAAGACACGGAAGCATGATAACTGCGGTGGTCAAACCGGCTATACTGTCTCAAAGGTCGATCAGATCATCGAAACCGTGATTCTGGATATCTTTAGGAAGGTGCAAAGCATCAACCGCGAAGAAATCTTGCAAGCTCAGAACAATACTGATAAGGCAATCCGCCAAGATCACGTCAATACGCTTCGGCGAGACCACAAGAAGGCGTTAGGGGATCTACAGAAACTCCAGGCTGAGATTGTGAAATCGCTGACCGGCGAGAGTGTGTTCAGCCCTGAAATGCTCAAGACTGCAATAGACACACAGCAGGTGAAGTGCGATGGTCTTGCGGACGCACTGAGGATAGCAGAGGCGGATTTGACCAGCAGTGAAGAAAGCTATCGTGCCCTCGCCGGAAGATTTGATGATCTTCTGGAATGGTCCAGTGTTTATCAAAGTGCGGACATGGCAACCAAGAAGATGGTGGTTTCCCATCTGATTGATCGGGTGGATATGTTCCGGGACTACGAAATCAAAATCACACTGAATATCAGCGTGGAGCAGTTCTTGAATACAATTGAGGTTTGTGCGTGATTCTGTTGTTGTTCTTTAACGGCTTCTCTTTACTTGAATTATAAGAATGGCATTTCAAAGCGGAACTGAAAAGGGTATGAAAAATACGTCTCTCCATGAGACGCATTTTCTGTAGTGCATAAACCTACAACAAAAGAGAGTGAAACTGATTTGACTTTACCACTTCCAGAACGGCAAGAATATCTTACTAAATCAGAAGAGAGGGTTTGCTTTTTGCCGATAATGTAGTATGCTTAGGTGGAGGTGAAGCGAATGAAGATGCTTTCTGTTGCGGATTGTGTGGCAAAATGGGGAGTCGCGGAGCGCACAGTACGGAACTACTGTGCTCATGGCCGCATTCCCGGAGCTGTACTAAAGGGCAAGACCTGGCTGATCCCGGAGGATGCGGAGCGGCCCGTCAGGATCAATCGGCGGGAGGAACTGCCCCGGACCCTTTTGGAGCGGCTGCGGACGGAAAAGAAACTGCGTCTGCCGGGTGGCATTTACCATAAGGTTCAGGTAGACATGACCTACAACTCTAATCATATCGAGGGCAGCCGCCTGACCCTTGAGCAGACCCGGCTGATCTTTGAAACAAACACCGTCGGCATGGAAGGGGGGACAGTAAACGTGGATGATGTGGTGGAGACCGCCAACCACTTTCGCTGCATCGACCTAGTGATCGAAAACGCGGCCCGGCCTCTCAGTGAAGCCTTTATCAAAGAATTGCACAAAACACTAAAAAATGGAACCAGCGACAGCCGCTTAAGTTGGTTCGCGGTGGGGGCCTATAAGAAAGTGGCAAACGAGGTGGGCGGACAGCCTACCACCTCGCCGGACAAGGTGGCCTCCGCCATGAGTATGCTCATCGGGGAATACAACAGAACCTCGGTCAAGACCCTGGATGAGCTGCTGAATTTCCATGTGGCCTTTGAGCGCATCCACCCTTTCCAGGACGGCAATGGCCGCGTAGGGCGGCTCATCCTGTTCAAGGAGTGCCTGCGCTGCGGCATCGTCCCCTTCATCATCGACGAACGGCATAAGGCATTCTATTATCGGGGCCTGCGGGAATGGCCGAAAACCCCCGGTTACCTCCGGGACACCTGCCTGCTCATGCAGGATGACTTCAAGGCAGCGTTACAGTATTTTGGCATCGCGTGGGAGAACGAAATGAAATAGATTATTCCATCTCTCAAACTACCTCAGGCGTTCCGAAAGGAGCGCCTCTTTTGTTGCCCAGAGAAATGCGTCTCACTGTGAGACACATTTTTTCACGGAAATACGGTTCACGGTGGGACACGTTGGCCGAAATATAATCTATCTCTGCTCTGTGGCTGTGTCACAAGTCTAACTTCATACTTTTTTCAAAGTTGAACCATTTTTGTTAAATATCCTGCATTCAATCGAACGCGTTTATCAACGCATTTCATTGCTTCTATTATATGTGTATACTCTGGGTACAATTTGTCCTCAAAAGAATACGTTTCCGACTGAATCTCAAAACCTAGACTATCTTTTTTGCTAACGTTTTCTATTGCAAGTTCAATTGTTTTACTTCTTGCCATATCATATGGGTTTAGGATTTCTATTTCAAAAACCTTATCGTGAATATGGTTCGCTTTTACGAGGGGAAGCCGACAAAACTCAACCCCATGCGCAATAAACACTAAGCTCACAGTCCCCGAAAACTCATTGAGTATTCTTATAATAGCGGATGATTCTCTATATACTTTTTCATTGGGAAGAATTGTTGCATCCAAGTGATTTAACCGCTCTTTATACGAATATTCTGTTAGCCTCTCTTGGGGAAGATCATTTCTGATTACTCTTAATTGATCTTTTATGTAAAAAAGGCAGGTGCCTATATCAATCCGATTCTCCCAATTGTGTTCAGTTGCTCCTTCCATAAGTAGGTGTAATGGTTCCGCTGTCTCTAACTGGTATTTTTCTTTATCAATATACACATGATCATCTGCTCGAGAATATGCCAAAGGAAACCCTCTAACATCGTTCTTTAATACAATCCAGATGGTCTTGGCAAACAGGTATACATCAGATTTTCTGTAATCAACACTTTTGACTACTGCAATTTGCTGAAGTTCAGGAGGCTGAATTGCATATGGTCCTAAACGGTCATTGACCTCTGTTATCTGCTCATCAGTGCCATTTGCATTCCAGACAAGGCCAAAATCAGCTAAACATAAGCGATCATCAAGAACAAGAAGGTTATTAGGTTTTATATCCCTATGGGCATAACCCAAACTGTGTAGTTGTTTTAAGCAATCACCAAGAATAAGCATATGCTCAAGTTTCTTTTCAACACTCTCACAACTTTTATACCTAAACTTATCAGCTTTCGGCATAATATACCACAACGGTTCTTGATTCGTATCACGGTATATTGAGGTATCAAAAATGGGAATAATGCCTTTAACTTCTTCTTGGAAAGAAAGCACTGTCGCTATCTCTTTGATAAAACGAGATCGTCTCTTTAAATACTCTTTTTCATCATCATGAGCATACTTAAAAGTTTTTATTACATAATCCCGTTTGTTTGGAAGTGTTTCATCTCCGTTTATGATTTCTACATCAAAAACTGTTCCGTTCCCTCCATTGCCAATCTCATTTTTTATCCGGTAACAGCCGTGCTTACCAACAACTACCATTTTGGACTCAAGGTTGATGCTTTCACCAGCCATTTTCAGCATCCTCCCGTTCCCTGTCCGATTCTCTCTTATAGGTTTCGTATAAACCGAAGAAAACCTTAGCAGTCATTGGATAGTGAGGTTCTAAATGCCGAGCATTTTCTCTGAACTCTTCCGCTATCCTGAGTTCTTCTTTTCCTGCGGAAGGGCTGAATACTCCTCTTCGATTATATACAGTGGTCTGATAGCTACGAATCATTCTATCGTCGCCATATTTCTCAATCATTTTCCTGACTGCTTCACATGGTTCATGACCGTCAATGCCTGTAGGGGAAAAAGCGAACAAACGGCCCAGAGTGGATGTGAACAAGCTCATCTGGTCATTCTTAATCAGCAGCTTCCTATATTCTTCTATCCATTGTTCCAACTGATCCTCGTCGACTATCCCATCTCTCTCAGCTGGGCAAAAACGAGCTTTTTCATAGATTGTATACAAGCTATGGACATATTCTCGGTTATTCGATTCACCCGTGCTTTCTGGATGATCCTTTTTGAATACACCGGAGACAAGTTCTGCAAACAATTCAGGCACTTGTTTTATCATTCGCTGGAAACACTTCATGTTTTTCCAATCCAGCAAGTTCATAAAGAAAACCTCAAGACGAGAAATCCTGATGCATTTTTCTGTATCACCTATGAATGCATCCTGCAACACTGCAATCAACTGTTCAACATGATAGCTGGTCATCTGATTGCTGACTGATTGCGGCATTTTTTCGATACCGTCAAAGCATTCATAAATCTGATCTGCTGACATAGGATTTCTGTAATGAATCATATGTATCTGATCCAGATATATATCTAGGGAAGCATGTTTCTTACTTTCATTAAGTAACCACGCTTCATTGCTTTCGTCGCAAAGAACACGGCTTTTCCAAAATTCTTTTTTAATTGCCTCTGTTGCATCTGTAACAAGCGGTAATCCTTTTGTTCTAAATGCCTCTATCCGATACACTTTTGCCAGAATCTCAGTCGAACAGCTATCACTTGATAAATCTGATATGATAGTCTTAAATGGTAATACTTCACGGTCCCCGCTGTATGCCAGATATTCAAGTGCTATTGTTCCGGAGGCTTGTACGGGAAGTAGGCGCTTAAAAACGGCATAATCCCATTCACCTTCATTCCAATATTTAGCAAGATATTTCCCCAAAGTAGAATTTGATTCACGGGCACAAGCCGTTGCTAAAACAGCAAGGTCATATCTCCGATTTTGAAAATCTTTAAGTGATTTCTGAATCAATTCATCTGTGGCTTTTTCGTTTTTTTCCATTTCCCCTTCTTGATCGTATGGAACAGGATGTAAAAGTGGATAGTCTGGATTGTTAATAAACAGATAAGAATACTCCAGTTCGGGAGTTTGTAGTTTGATTCCATTTAGAAGAACTTCATATTCAGCAAGGTCTTCCGCAGGCATAGACCAATCCGAAGAAGAATAGAATCTATGTCTATAAATATGGTGACGAACTCCGTTCTTTACTCGCATCGCATCTTCATCGGGCATTTGATTTATCTCAGATAATAGTTTTTCTTCCGCCTCATGGCGCAAATCTGCCGGAAGATCGCTCGACAAATCTATCATTTTGATCCACCGATCCGCCGAATAATCCATGTGCTGGATTAGCAAATTAAAATATCCCATGGAAGTCTTTTGCATTTCTGCTATGGTAATAGATCTTGCTATTTCATGTTCCCGATATTTCGGATATGATAGTTCTCCGAATATACTTCTCCCTTTGCTATCAATCGCAGAAATCAAATAGTCCCATGTGTTGTATGGATTGATTTCAAAGGCGATTTTTGCCGCAGTTATTTTCTCCTCTTCATTCTGAAGAGAGGAGAAGTCCATCCATGTACAGAATACCTTTGAAAAGGTATCCTTGGGACTGTTTGATTTATACTCAAATTGATAAGAATCCAGTTTTAATAGCCAACGAAATGCTGGCCAAAAATAGTCTCTCTGGGTAAGAAACTGTTCCAATCCCCAAAGAATATCAATATACGCATTTCTTCCCAGTAAAAAATCGCTGGATTTGTTCTGAAACAAAGACAAAAGCCCTGTGTCTTCGTTGAGTTCTTTTTCGAGTCTCTCTAGTGTTGCTTTAGGAGATATTTCACATAGATCTTTCCAGAATTTTGCTATGTAAATCCATTGCTTTTCTGATTTTACACAGTCTAAAATATCACAAACCAGGTTATTGAGAACTTGCTGTGTTTCTTCGTCGTTTTGGTATGCGCCTTTTATGAGCAGTGTTTTCAGCATTCCTTTTCGAATCGTTTCAGACCAGAATAATCTCTCGCCCTTTATTCGCGCAACCAGTGCTTCTCGTTGATCATATATAAATAGGCTCTCTGCCTCGTTAATCACATCCAAGAAGGCCTTGATAAATGCTTGCCAGATCGGTTCATTTGGTAACACATTAAGATAGCTCCATATGTTTTCAAAACTTGCTAAATAGTACGTCACATAGCCATTTCTGTTTATCATATAGAGAAAAGGGTCATCCCCTTTAGCATAAGGAAGAATTTCTTCAATAAACTTGTTATACGAATCACCATACAATGATTCAATAATCAGCTTATCGCCGTCTATCTCTTCCCAACTGCCAATAAGCAAACAAGTCTTCTTTGCTTTTTCGCTAATACAGGAAATCCAGGAAGGTTGTTTCAAATACTCACCATAAAAGAGCCGCTTTTTGATTTGGGCATACAATCCATGAGTATCTGCTAAAAGGGCATATGCTTTGCTGTACTCCATTCCGGCGTTTTGCAAACACTTGGAAAGAGTATCATGTGTCCTTGGGCGTAATTCCAAAACATTCCCTCTGAACACTGGAGTGTTTTCATCTATCACAAAGATATTCGTATTGTTCTCAATCGCGACGATTTCATCTGCGTAGAACCATGGTATATAAATATTCCCTGAATATCCCAGTTTCTGAAGCTTATCCCATGATTCCGGGTTCTTAACAACATAAACAGGGCGTCTATCATTCAGTCTCCATAGTTCATTCAGGACACAATAAATCGTTTCCTCTCTATTGCGTCCTCTGACATAAATGATTTCTTCGTATTTTTGGCCTTCAAATTTTTCCTGAAAGCGCTCATCATCAACAACAAAGTATTGGATCCCAATAGATGGATCATGGGTGCTTCGTTTTAGCTCAATATCCATCTGACCAGACGAGACAATTGCCATCTTGTTCTGTTGGTAGATTGATATTTCACTTGAGACCTTGTCGATTCTGGTTTGTAGTTCTTGAAAGCTTTTTTCCTGCTCGTCACGCCACTCCTGCAGAAAATAGTGTTCATATTTATCGGGGTTAATCGTTTTTAATTGTTCAAGAACAGCATAGATTATCCTCATTGTATAGATTTCTGCCATTTCATAGGGTATTTCGTATTTTCTCATCAATTGCATAAAAGAATCATACAGCTTATGTTGTAGGCCATAGCCATCATCTGCCTGAAGATTCTTTGCTATCTGGACCATGTTTTCTTTTGATAGGACAAGTGCTAAATCCTCAAAGAATCCAGTAGCTTCCTGTTCAAAACCAAGAAAGAACTCCCCAGTATTTACGAGCAGTTTCTCCCACGCATGAGAATCCTTATATCTCTTTAATACATTTTCGCCTGCTAATGCCAGCAAATTCTGCGCTTCCGCAGTGCCTAGGGCAGCGATAGCGCCGAATACCTGATTAAGCATGTATAATTCACTCCTCTTTTTCTCTTGCCAAAAAGTATGTTTCTTGGCTTCTCATTCTACACTATTTCATCCCAGTTCCCATCGAAAAAGTGTAATTGATGCTTATATTATATCGCTACTCAACATCTTTTGGCAACGTTTGCGTTTCATGTTCCTGAAAGGCCAGAGAGATGTGACTATTTAAGTTTGAGATAAAGACAAGTTAGAAGAACAGAACACCTGATCCTGTTTCCGTGTCTTGACGGTGCTCCTGCGCAGAAGCTATGGGGGCATAGAAACAATGTCTTGGGAGAGCGCTTGAATGGCATTCAAGAGGTCAGCGGTTCGATCCCGCTTATCTCCACCAGAGGGAAGCCTTGAAACACTTGTGTTTCAAGGCTTTTTTCATGCCCGGAACTTTTGGGGACCTCGCGGAACTTTTCCCGACCAGAATTCTGACCAGAATTACGTTTGTGCATATTAGACAATATAGACAGCGGTACGATTTTGCAGTTTGACGAAAAATCGGGCGGCGTATTCGAACCGCCGAACGCTGCCGAAAAGCGCGCGATGGCGTCCTGCCGGATGGGCTCCTGCACATGGAGATAATGCTGGG
>JAEEGG010002701.1_pt1 | contig 45383 bp, 39 predicted proteins | sample 9134161 | NCBI WGS metagenome assembly JAEEGG01 (sample SAMN16246543, study PRJNA631951) | gut metagenome | biome: gut microbiome; feature: rumen; material: CR-attached | host: Bos | place: Iran: Karaj | collected 2018-10 | reverse complement strand
GGGAGTAGATAGTAGGGAGTAGATAGTAGGGAGTAGATAGTAGGGAGTAGATAGTAGGGAGTAGATAGTAGGGAGTAGATAGTAGGGAGTAGATAGTAGGGAGTAGATAGTAGGGAGTAGATAGTAGAGAGTAGATAGTAGATAGTAGATAGTAGATAGTAGATAGTAGATAGTAGATAGTAGATAGTAGGGAACAGGGAGTGGTGAACAGTGAACAGTGAACAGTGAATAGGGAGTAGGGTGGAGAATATAGTGTGGAGGGTGGATATGGAGACGGTGGGTGGAGAATGGAGAAAGTGGGGTCGGGGAGGGGATGGTTGTGTTTTGTAATCGTCAGGTTATCAGGTGTTTGAATATCCCGCAAACAAAAAGTGTGCCATAGTGGAAAATTTTTTTTAACAGAGGGTGTTTGATTAAAAAAAATACTATATTTGCCAGCTTGTTTAAAAATCGTTATTGTGATGGGGAATAATTGTGCTGTTGATTTGTAAGGTTTTGATATATAGGTGGTTGGAATGGTTTTTGGATATGCGTGAAAGAGAGAGGGGATGGGCTTGAGGTGTTTGTTTTGCGGAAATTTAATCGAAAAATTGATAAAAATATAAAGAAATGAAGATAGTGAATTATTTTAAAGAAGTGTATGAGGAGCTGGTTCACAAGACGAGCTGGCCGACCATGCAGGAACTTGGAAATAGTGTTGTGGTGGTGTCCATTGCTTCCCTTATAATCGCGTTTATCGTGTTTTTGATGGATGCCGTCTTCAACCTGGGAATGCGTGCAATGTTCCCGGCTGTTTAGTTTCTTTATCGCAGACATTATTCCAAAGACACTAAGACATGGCTGAGTTAGAGCGCAAGTGGTACGTGATCAAGACGATCACGGGGACGGAGAAGAAAGTGAAACAGAACATTGAGAGTGAAGTGGCGCTTTCCAATCTGAAGGAGTCTGTTTTTGAGGTTCTGATTCCCACTGAGAAAGTTTTCCACAGCACGAAGAGCGGCAAGAAAGTGGTGAAGGAGCGCAACTACTTCCCGAGCTACATATTCGTTGAGGCGATTATGACGCAGGAGGTGTGTGCCAAGCTGCTGGAGGTGCCCGGCGTGTTGGGTTTTGTGGGATGCAAACGCAAAAGCGACCCTCCTGTTGCGCTGCGCAAAGACGAGGTTTCCCGTCTGCTCGGTAAGGTTGACGAACTCTCCACTCAGGACGAGTTCCTGCTTCAACCTTTCGTTGTGGGCGAGGAGGTCAAGGTGATCGACGGGCCTTTCAACACCTTCAACGGTATCATCGAAGAGATCGACACCGAGAAGAAGAAGCTGAAGATTACGGTGAAAATCTTCGGCCGTAAAACCCCGCTGGAGCTGGGTTTTATGCAGGTTGAAAAACTGTAGTGTCTGAACACAGTTACAAACAATTAAAAACAAATCAGAAATGGCAAAAGAAGTAGTTGGCTTAATTAAGTTACAGATTAAGGGAGGTGCCGCCAATCCGTCACCGCCGGTAGGCCCCGCTTTGGGTTCTAAGGGCGTGAACATCATGGAATTCTGCAAACAGTTCAATTCCCGTACGCAGGACTTGGCTGGAAAGGTGATTCCTGTGATTATCACGGTTTACAAGGACAAATCTTTTGATTTTGTTACCAAAACGCCGCCGGTAGCCGTACAGATCATGGAGGCCGCCAAACTTCAGAAGGGCTCTGGTGAACCGAACCGTACCAAAGTGGGTGCGATCACGTGGGACCAGGTGCGCAGCATCGCCGAAATCAAGATGAAGGACTTGAACTGCTTTACGATCGAGTCCGCCATGTCAATGGTTGCCGGCACCGCTCGCAGCATGGGCGTCAACGTGAAAGGTGGTCAGAATCCTTTCGAGCAAAATTAATTAACAAGTAAAAATCAAACAAATGGCTAAGATATCAAAAAAACGCAAAGAGGCTTTTGCTAAATTTGATAAGAGCAAACAATACGCTCTGCCCGAGGCTATCCAAGTGGTGAAGAACCTTACCTACACCAAATTCGACGCCTCTTTCGACATCGACGTCCGTCTGGGCGTTGACCCTCGAAAGGCGAACCAAATGGTGCGCGGTATCGTGACCCTGCCGCACGGAACGGGCAAGGAAGTGCGTGTGCTGGTGCTCTGCACTCCCGACAAGGAGGAAGAGGCAAAGGCTGCGGGTGCTGATTTCGTGGGCTTGGAAGAGTATGTCGATAAGATCAAGCAGGGTTGGACGGATGTGGATGTCATCATCACCATGCCGAGCGTGATGCCGAAGATCGGTGCGCTGGGTAGAATCCTCGGTCCCCGCGGATTGATGCCCAACCCGAAATCCGGTACCGTCACGATGGAAATCGGCAAGGCCGTTTCCGAAGTGAAAGCCGGTAAGATCGACTTCAAGGTGGACAAATACGGTATCATCCACACCTCGATCGGCAAGAACCGTTTCAGCGTGGAGCAACTGACCGACAACGCTCGTGAGATGCTCGCCACGGTGATCAAGCTCAAACCGACCAGCGCGAAAGGTACCTACATCAAGAGTATCTACCTCTCCACCACGATGAGCCCCGGCGTGCAAGTTGATCCCAAATCAGTCACCATGTAAAAAGATTAGTTAGTATGAACAAAGAACAAAAAAGTCAGATTATTGAAGAGATTTCCCAGGACTTGGCTAACTATTCTCATGTGTATGTGACGGATATTTCCGGATTTACAGTTAGCACGGTCAACCAGTTACGCAAGTTGTGCTTCAGCAAGGACGTGAAGCTGAAGGTTGTGAAGAACACCCTTCTGAAACGCGCCATGGAACAGTCGGAGAAGGACTATTCAGAGTTGTACGAGACCCTGAACGGCCCGACGGCGGTGATGCTGTGCAACACGGGTAACGTGCCTGCGAAGTTGATAAAGGACTTCCGGGCGAAAAACGCAAAGCCCCTCATCAAGGCCGCCTTCATCGAAGAGGCTGTCTATATTGGCGATGACCAACTGGAGGCACTTTGCAACATCAAGTCTCGCGAGGAATTGATCGGCGACATTGTGGCTCTGCTGCAATCCCCGGCAAAACAGGTTATCTCTGCTTTGCAGTCGGGCGGCGGCAAACTGGCCGGCATTGTCAAGACTCTTTCCGAAAGAGCATAAAAAAACAAAAACAATTCAAACAAGTAAAAACAATAAAAAAAATAGATTATTATGGCAGATTTGAAAGCATTTGCAGAACAATTAGTGAACTTGACCGTTAAGGAAGTTAACGAGTTAGCTCAAATTTTGAAAGACGAATACGGCATCGAGCCCGCAGCTGCCGCAGTTGCAGTTGCCGCAGGTCCCGCAGCAGGTGGCGCAGCCGCAGCTGAGGAGAAGACCGAGTTCGACGTGATCCTGAAAGCCGCCGGTGGCCAAAAGCTGCAGGTTGTGAAGTTGGTGAAGGAACTCACCAGCCTCGGCCTCAAGGAAGCCAAGGAACTTGTTGACGGCGCCCCCAAAGCCGTGAAGGAAGGCATCTCCAAAGAAGAGGCTGAATCCTTGAAGAAATCCCTCGAGGAAGCCGGTGCCGAAGTCGAGATTAAATAGTTTCGACCCAAACCCCAAGCAAAAGAACAACGCTTCCGCCAGGCGCGGAAGCCTTGTTCTTATTGCTGTTTTATAATACCTGCTGATTGGTATTCCCGTTAATAATCAGTATTTTCGTCAAATAAAAACAAACAGCCTTGTCAACTACAAAAAATAATAGAATAAGTTTTGCGACCACAAGACCCGTGGAGTTCCCCGACTTTCTGGACATCCAGCTGAAGTCGTTCCAGGAGTTCTTCCAGATTGACACCGATCCGGAGTCGCGCAAGAACGAGGGCTTGTATCGGGCGTTTTCCGAGAACTTCCCGATAACCGACGCAAGAAATTGTTTCGTCTTGGAATTTCTGGACTATTACATCGATTTTCCGCGCTATTCCATGGACGAGTGCCTTGAAAGAGGATTGACATACAGTGTTCCACTGAAAGCCAAGTTGCAGCTGAAATGCAACGACGAAGAGCATGAGGGTTTCGAAGAGGCCCGCGTGCAGGAGGTCTATCTGGGCATGATCCCGTATATGACCCCGAGCGGCACGTTCATCATCAACGGCGCTGAGCGCGTGGTGGTGTCGCAGCTGCACCGCTCCCCCGGCGTGTTCTTCGGTTTCTCGTACCACTCCAACGGTACGCCCCTCTATTCCGCCCGTATCATCCCCTTCAAGGGTTCTTGGATGGAATTCACCACCGACATCAACAACGTCCTGTACGCTTACATCGACCGTAAGAAGAAATTGCCGGTCACCACGCTGCTGCGCGCCATCGGCTATGAAACGGACAAGGACATCCTCAGCATCTTCGACATCGCCGAGGAGGTGAAGGCATCCAAAGCCAACCTGAAGAAGTATGTGGGCCAGAAACTGGCGGCCGCTGTGACGAAGACGTGGTATGAAGACTTTGTAGATGACGAGACCGGTGAGGTGGTCAACATGGAACGTACCGAGGTCATTATCGACCGCGAGACCGTTTTCGAGAAAGACCACATCAATATGGTGGCGGACGCGAACATCAAAACCGTCCTTTTCCACAAACAGGATGACAAACAGGTGGACTATTCGGTGATTTTCAACACGTTGCAGAAAGACCCGACAAACTCCGGCAAACAGGCCATCGAGTATATCTACATGCAGCTGAAGAGCACCCAGGCTCCCGACGAGGAGACCGCCCGCGCCACCCTCGAAAAACTCTTCTTCTCCGAGAAACGTTATGACCTCGGCGAAGTGGGCCGCTACCGTATCAATAAAAAACTGAATTTGGACATCCCGATGGAAACGGGCGTGCTCACCAACGAGGATATCATCTCCATCATCCGTTATCTGGTGGAGCTGATCAACTCCAAGACGGAGGTTGACGATATCGACCACTTGAGCAACAGACGTGTCCGCACCGTCGGCGAACAATTATACAACCAGTTCAGCCTTGGCCTGAACCGCATGGCCCGCACCATCCGTGAGAAGATGAATGTGCGTGACCACGAGTCCTTCTATCCGCAGGACCTGATCAATGCCAAGACCCTGTCTTCAGTGGTGAACTCGTTCTTCGGCACCAACCAGCTGTCGCAGTTCATGGACCAGACCAACCCGCTGTCAGAGATCACGCACAAGCGCAGAATCTCCGCTTTGGGACCTGGCGGTCTGTCCCGCGAGCGCGCCGGCTTCGAGGTGCGTGACGTGCACTACACGCACTACGGTCGTTTGTGTACCATCGAGACCCCTGAAGGCCCGAACATCGGCTTGATTTCCTCCCTTTGCGTCTTCGCCCGCATCAACGAGCTCGGCTTCATCGAGACGCCGTACCGCCGCGTGGACAACGGCCGCGTCTGCTTCGACGAGAAGCCCATCTTCCTGACGGCCGAAGAGGAGGACAACAAGCGTATCGCTCAGGCGAACACTCCGATGGACGAGAACGGTTTGCTCGGCGAGAAGGTGAAAGCCCGTCGTTTGGCCGACTACCCGATCCTGCCGCGCGAGGAGATCGACTTGATCGACATCGCGCCCAACCAGATCGCGTCTATCGCCGCATCTTTGATTCCGTTCCTGGAGAACGACGACGCTAACCGTGCGTTGATGGGCTCCAACATGATGCGTCAGGCTGTGCCGCTGCTCCGTCCCGAAGCTCCCATCGTGGGTACCGGACTGGAACACCGCGTGGCCGTGGATTCCCGCGTGGTGCTGCTCGCTGAGGGCAACGGCGTCGTGAAATCCGTTGACGCCCAACATATTGAAATTGATTACGAACGCACCGACACCGAGGCGCTCATCAGTTTTGATTCCAACGTGAAAAACTACCAACTGTTGAAGTTCAGAAGAACGAACCAGAACTCCTGCTTCAACCAGCGCCCGATCGTGGTGAAAGGCCAGAAAGTGAAGAAGGGCGATGTGTTGACCGAAGGTTACGCCACCGAGAATGGTGAGCTGGCACTCGGACGCAACCTGATGGTGGCTTTCATGCCGTGGAAGGGATATAACTTCGAGGATGCCGTCGTGATTTCCGAAAAAGCGGTCACCGACGACCTGTACACGTCCATCCATATCGAGTCGTTCACTTTGGAAGTGCGCGACACGAAACGCGGTCAGGAAGTGTTGACCAACGACATCCCCAACGTCTCCGCCGAGACGACCAAGGACTTGAACGAGGATGGTTTGATCCGCGTGGGTGCCGAGGTGAAGGAGGGTGACATTCTGATCGGTAAGATCACGCCTAAGGGTGAGTCTTATCCGACTCCCGAGGAGAAACTGCTCCGCGCCATCTTCGGCGAGAAGGCCGGCGATGTGAAGGACGCTTCCCTGAAAGCGCCCCCGTCAATGCGCGGTGTGGTCATCGGCGCGAAATCCATGTCCCGCCTGATTAAAGACAGAAAATCCAAAGCAAAAGACAAGGACATCGAAGAGGAAATCAAAGCGAAATACCAGCTGGAACTGGATGCGCTGAAAGATGTTCTGGTCGGAAAACTCTACAAGGTGCTGGAAGGCAAAGTTGCGCATGTGATTTGCGCCGACACCAAAGAACCCATTGTGCAAAAGGGTTCCAAGTTCTCCCAGAAATTGTTGAACACCATCGATTACAAGACGGTGTCCGTATCCAAATGGACTAACGACAGCCGTGTGAACGGTATGGTTGCGCAGATTATCTGCAACTATCTGGTGAAAGTCCGCGACATCGAGTCACGCCGCACGCGTGAGATTTTCGATGCCACCATCGGCACGGAACTGCCGTCAGGTATCGTGCAAATGGCCAAGGTGTATGTCGCCAACAAACGTAAACTGCGTGTGGGTGACAAGATGGCCGGTCGTCACGGTAACAAGGGTTGTGTGGCCAAGATCGTGCGTCAAGAGGACTTGCCGTTCCTCGCTGACGGACGTCCTGTTGACGTGGTGCTGAACCCGCTGGGCGTGCCTTCCCGTATGAACCTCGGTCAGATTTACGAGACCATTCTGGCTTGGGCGGGTAAGAACACCGGTGTGAAATACGCCACCCCGATTTTCGACGGCGCTTCTCTCGACCAGATCAACGAGATCCTGCGTAACGCCGGTCTGCCGGAGAACGGCAGCACTCAGCTTTACGATGGCGAGACGGGAGAACCGTTCCACCAGAAGGCGACGGTGGGCTACATCTACTACCTGAAGTTGCATCACATGGTGGACGACAAGATGCACGCCCGTTCCATCGGACCTTACTCATTGATCACGCAACAACCTCTCGGCGGTAAGGCCCAGTTCGGTGGCCAGCGTTTCGGTGAGATGGAGGTGTGGGCCATCGAGGCCTACGGCGCATCCAACGTGCTGCAAGAGATTCTGACCGTGAAGTCTGACGATGTGGTCGGCAGAGCCAAGGCTTACGAGGCCATCGTGAAGGGCGACAACATGCCGGTGTCCGGCATTCCCGAGTCGTTCAACGTGTTGGTCAACGAGTTGCGCGGCCTGTGTTTGGATATTAAATTTGAATAAGAAATAAAAACATCTGAAAGAAATGGCTCTCAGAAAAGATAATAACACCCGAAAGGAGTTTCATAAAATAACCATCAGTCTGGCTTCTCCGGAGACGATTCTGGAACAGTCTCACGGCGAGGTGCTGAAACCGGAAACCATCAACTACAGAACGTTGAAGCCGGAACGCGACGGCCTGTTCTGCGAGAAGATTTTCGGCCCGATGAAAGACTGGGAATGCCACTGCGGTAAATACAAGCGGATCCGTTACAAAGGAATTATCTGCGACCGTTGCGGTGTGGAAGTCACCGAGCGCAAGGTGCGCCGCGAGCGTATGGGCCATATCCAATTGGTGGTCCCTGTGGCGCATATCTGGTTCTTCAAATCCCTGCCGAACAAGATTGGTGCCCTTTTGGGCCTTGCCACCAAGGAAGTGGAAGCCGTGGTGTATTACGAGAAGTATATCGTGATCCAAGGCGGTATCATGGAAAGCGATGAAATCAAGAAAGGCAAACTGTTGACGGAAGAGGATTATTTCGAGCTGGCAGAGAGAGTGCCCGCCGAAAACCGTCTTTTGGAAGATACCGACCCCAACAAGTTCATCGCCAAGATGGGTGCGGAAGCCCTGTACGACCTGCTGTGCAAGGTGGATTTGGACGCCGAGTCCTACGAGTTGCGCGACCGCGCGAACCGCGAGACGTCCCAGCAGCGTAAGAAAGACCTGCTCAAGCGCCTGCACGTGTTTGAGGCGTTCCGCGACAGCCGCAAGCGCGCCGACAACCGTCCGGAACGTATGATCGTGAAGACGGTGCCGGTGATTCCGCCGGAACTGCGTCCGTTGGTGCCGTTGGATGGCGGCCGTTTCGCCACGTCCGACCTCAACGACCTCTACCGTCGCGTGATCATCCGCAACAACCGTCTGAAACGCCTCATGGAAATCAAAGCCCCCGATGTCATCATGCGCAACGAGAAGCGTATGTTGCAGGAAGCTGTCGATTCCCTGTTCGATAACTCCAAGAAATCCAGCGCTGTGAGAACGGAATCCAACCGTGCGCTGAAATCCCTCTCCGACAGCCTGAAAGGTAAACAAGGTCGTTTCCGTCAGAACCTGCTCGGTAAACGTGTGGACTACTCCGGTCGTTCCGTCATCGTCGTCGGTCCCGACTTGCACCTCAACGAGTGCGGTCTGCCGAAAGACATGGCTGCTGAACTCTTCAAACCGTTCGTCATCCGCAAGATCCTCGAAAGAGGCATCGTGAAGACGGTGAAGTCCGCCAAGAAGATCGTGGACCGCAAGGATCCTGTCGTGTGGGAGATTCTGGAAAACATCCTGAAGGGTCACCCTGTGTTGTTGAACCGTGCTCCTACGCTGCACCGTCTGGGTATCCAGGCTTTCCAACCGCGTTTGGTTGAGGGCAAGGCTATCCGTCTGCACCCGTTGTGCTGTACGGCATTCAACGCCGACTTCGACGGTGACCAGATGGCCGTGCACGTGCCGCTGGGCAACGCCGCCATCATGGAAGCCCAAATGCTGATGATGGCTTCCCACAACATTCTCAACCCGGCCAACGGTGCGCCCGTGACCGTGCCTTCTCAGGACATGGTGCTCGGTCTGTACTACATCACGAAAGAACTGCCCTCCACGCCTGACCACAAAATCCCCGGCGAGGGCGGCATCTTCTACGGACCGGAAGAGGTGATGATTGCTTATAACGAGAAGAAAGTTCATCTGAACGCCAAAATCAAATGCCGCGTCGATATCGATGGGCAGGGCACTATGAAGATTGTCGATACGACGGTCGGTCGTGTGATGTTCAACCAAGTGGTGCCGAAAGATTATGGCTATATCAATATGTTGCTGACGAAGAAAGCGTTGCGCGATATCATCGGTGACGTGCTCGCCAAGTGCGGCAACAAGTCCTGTACGCAGTTCCTTGACGACATCATGACCCTCGGTTACCGTATGGCTTACGAAGGCGGTATGTCGTTCAACCTCGGCGATGTGATTGTGCCTTCCGCGAAACCGAAGTTGATTGCTGAGGCAAACGCCCAGGTCGATGAGATCACCATGAACTACAACATGGGTTTCATCACCAACACCGAGCGTTACAACCAGGTGATCGACGTGTGGTCGCAGTGCAACGCGCGTCTGGCCAAGATCCTCATGAAGGAGATCGAGGAGGACCGCCAGGGCTTCAACCCCGTGCACATGATGCGCGACTCCGGTGCCCGTGGTTCTGCAGAACAGATTCGTCAGCTGTCCGGTATGCGTGGTCTGATGGCAAAACCCAGTAAGGCTGGCTCCTCCGGCGGTGAGATTATTGAGAACCCCATCTTGTCCAACTTCAAGGAAGGTTTGTCCGTGCAAGAGTACTTCATCTCCACGCACGGTGCCCGTAAGGGTTTGGCCGATACCGCATTGAAGACCGCTGACGCTGGTTACCTGACCCGTCGTCTGGTCGATGTCTCCCACGATGTGATTATCAACGAGGTGGACTGCGGCACGCTGCGCGGCATGACCGTGAGCGCGTTGAAGAACAACGAGGAAGTCGTGGAAACGCTGTACGACCGTCTTTTGGGCCGTGTGACGCTGCACGATGTCTATCATCCTCAGACCGGCGAGCTGATTATCAAGGCTGGCGAGGAGTTGACTGAAAAATATTGTAAAATCATCGAGGAATCTCCCATTGAGGAGGTGGAAATCCGTTCGGTGCCGACTTGCGAGTCCAAGCATGGTATCTGCCAGAAATGTTACGGTCGTAACCTGGCAACCGGCAAGATGGTGCAGATCGGTGAGGCTGTCGGTGTCATCGCCGCACAGTCCATCGGTGAGCCTGGTACTCAGCTGACCCTGCGTACATTCCACGTCGGTGGTGTGGCCGGTAACGTGGCCGCCAACAGCAGCATCATCGCTTCTTACGACGGTGTGCTGAGCATCGACGAACTCCGTGCCTTGGAGAAAACCGACGACACGGGCAAGTTCTACTACAAGGTGATCGGCCGTACTGCCGAAATCAAGATTATTGACGTGAAGACCGGCGTGGCGCTCTCCTCCGCGAATGTGCCCTACGGTTCCAACCTCTACTTCAAACATGGTGATGCCATCAAGAAGAACGACCTGATCGCCGATTGGGATCCGTTCAACGCCGTGATTCTGTCTGATGTCGCCGGTAGAGTGCAGTTCAACGATATTATCGAGGGTGTTACCTACCGTGTGGAAACGGACGAGCAGACTAACATTCACGACAAGGTGATTATCGAGAGCCGTCTGAAAACCAAGAACCCGGGTATCAACATCGTTGACGAGGATGGTGACATCATCAAGAGCTTCGACGTTCCCGTGGGTGCCCGTTTGGCCGTGGAAGAGGGTCAGGTCATCGATTCCGGTGAGATTCTGGTCAAGATTCTGCGTTCCTTCGGTAAGTCCGGCGATATCACGGGCGGTCTGCCGCGCGTGACCGAGCTGTTCGAGGCCCGTAACCCCAGCGATCCTGCCGTGGTGTCCGAAATCGACGGTGTCGTTTCCTTCGAGAAGAAGCTGAAACGCGGTAACCGTGTCGTGAAGATCACCCCGCGTGTGGATTCCGGCGAGGGTGCCAAGACTTATCTCATCCCGACGTCCAAGCAGATTCTCGCACAGGAGAACGACTTCGTGAAGGCCGGTACGCCGCTGTCTGAAGGTTCTCTGACTCCTGTTGACATCCTGAACATCAAGGGTGCGCAGAAGGTGCAGGAGTACATCATCAACGAAATCCAGGAGGTGTACCGTCTGCAAGGTGTGAAAATCAACGACAAGCACTTCGAAGTCATTGTGCGTCAGATGATGCGCAAGATGGAAATCGAGGATCCGGGTGATACCACGTTCCTGCAGGGCGAGCTGATTAACAAGAACGACTTCCAGGAGCAGAATGATTTGATTTGGGACAAGAAGGTTGTTGAGGATGCTGGCGATGTCGAATTGGTCAGCAAAGGACAGTCCGATATTGTCCGCAAGGGTCAGATCATCTCGGCCAAGAAGCTGCGTGATTTGAATTCCATGTTGAAGCGTAGAGACCTGCGTTTGGTGGTGACCCGCGATGCACGTCCGGCCACCGGTAAACCGATTCTGCAAGGTATTACCCGCGCTTCCCTGCAAACACACAGCTTTATCTCCGCCGCATCCTTCCAGGAGACGACGAAAGTTCTGACAGAAGCTGCCATTAACGCCAAATCCGACAACTTGATCGGTATGAAGGAGAATGTCATCGTCGGTCAGAAGATTCCGGCAGGTACGGGTGTCCGTGCTTACCAGAACATCGAGGTCGGCTCGAAGGAAGAGTACGAATCGTTGATGGCTTCGAAGGAGGAAGAATAAGACTGGAGACTGGAGACAGGAGACTGGAGACTTAAGACTTAAGACGTTTGAGTAGAACTTAAAGTCCAAAGTCTAAAGTCCAAAGTCTAAAGTCCAAAGTCCAAAGTCTAAAGTCTAAAGTCTCGAACCCCAAACAATTACAATTTGCAGTAATAGTAACATTTTAAAAGAAAATTGAATATGGCTGAAAATAAGAATGAACAAAAGATGGATTTGAGTATCAGCGAGGAAGTTGCGCAGGGCGTGTATTCGAACCTGGCCATCCTTTCCCACTCTGAGAACGAATTCTTCGTGGATTTCGCCTCCATGTCCCCGGGCATTCCGAAAGCCATTGTGCGCTCCCGCGTCATCATGACTCCCGTGAACGCCAAACGTCTGCTTCGCGCGTTGCAGGACAACGTTTCCAAATACGAGGAGCAGTTCGGGGTGATTCAGGACCGTCCGAACCAGATGCCTCCGTTCATGAGCGGCGGTGGTCTGGCATAGTCTGAACTACGTTCAACTTTTTTATAAATTTTGTGGCGGCTGGGAGCGAGTTTCCCGGCCGCTTTTTTGTAATTAAGAATTAAGAATTAAGAATGAAGAATGGGAGGGTGGTGGATTTTTTTGTATTTTTGTGCACTAAAATTGTTCGTATGGTTTCAGTTAAGAGAATATTTTTGGTTTTGTCTGTTATGTTGTGGTGTGTGTCTTCTTTTGCGCAGTCGGACACCATTCATATCGGACAAATCCGGTCTTCTGTCCCAATTGTTGGAAAACTCGCCGACCTTCCGTTTGTTTTTGACGGAAAGGGCAAGTGGCGCTATGGAACTTTTAATTTTGAACTAACATATTACCCGTTGACCATCGAGGATACTGCGGTATATGTTTATCGGGTGAATTGGATTCATGAAAAGAAGAAACATGTTACATATCTTTCTGACAATGAAGGGAATATACGGCTTCGTTATTTGGATTTCAAGTTGGCGCGCGGTAGTTTTCTCTCTTTGGGAGATGTTGGATTATTCCTTTCGTATAATACCACCCTGGATGATTTTATCAAGGCATTCAACATCACGGATACTATAGAGTTCGGTCCCGAATGCATGGCTCCGTATAATTATAAATTTAGACATTGTAGGCACAGGCAATTCACTAATTTGTGGTTCTATACGGACGAAGGGAGGCGTACGCATATTACTTTCAGCTTTGACCACAAACGGCGCTTGAGGTGTGTCGAGTTGGACTACTTCAATGCTGATAAAGTTGAGGTGCGGTCGTTTAGGTAAAAGTTTGCTTATTATTTGAGTATGGAAGAAGAATTGTTTCAGCCTAAGGGCAAGACGTTTTATACAGCGGGGGGCTTCTGGTTCGTGAGTGTTATCCTATCCGTTTTTATTGTTTTCGGGTTGGTGATGGTTGTTGTATGCTTATGGAGGATTTTGTCGAATTCTTTCGAAAATTCATTCGAAGCTGCATTTTGTGCTTTTTTACTTTTATTCGGTATATTCAGTTCTGTTTATTTTATTCGTTTGTTTTTTGTTATGGTTTGGCCTCAGCGGGCCTTCTTTATAACAATCGACCGATCTGGCGTGTCCTCAAATGGCGTGAAGACTTTGGAAACCACCGATGTGAATTCCTGTACAGACTGCGAGTACAGAACTTTTGCCTGGACGGACATTGAGAAAATCGGTTGTACCTCGTTTCCCAAAACAGGTCCGTTTTATATGATTATCTTTACCAAAAATGCAGAAATCTTCACGGTTTGTCTTCAGCAGTTCTTCAGGTGGAAGTCGATCGAGAAAGAGATTGAGCAATTCATGCCGTGTACGGATTTTGGGAATCATGATGTTTTTTTGAAGGAGCAGCAATAATTTTTTCCGAAAACGTGTCGTATATCAAAAAAAATGTATCTTTGCAGCGCAAAGTACTTTTAAGATTATGGAAGAAAAAGAGGTCAGACAGACACTGAACGACATCCGTGAAATGATGAGCAAATCATCACGCTTTCAGGCGATTAGCGGATGGTCCATCATTATAATCGGCTTGTATGCGGCGGTCGCGTCCGCGATGGCGGCTGCAGTGATCGGGGTGGGGGATTGGCTCCCCGGCTTCGAAAATCTGCACCGATACGCAAACCTGAACACTCCTTTGCGCATCCGCTTCGCCGCGCTGATCGCCATCGGTCTGCTTGCGTTGTCGCTGCTCACGCTTTTCATCTTTGCCATCGTGAAGTCCAAACGGCACAACCTGCGTTTCGCCTTTGAGAAGCGGACGGTCCAGATGTCGCTCGATTTCTTCATCCCGCTGGCGGCGGGCGGTCTGCTCAGCATGGCCTTGGTGATGCAGGGACACTACGGGCTCACCTCATCCATCATGCTGCTCTTCTACGGCCTCGCATTGGTCAACTGTAGCCATTACACCTACCCTATCCTTCGCTACCTCGGTTATGCGGAACTGGTTCTCGGCATCATCGACTGCTTCACGATGTCGCACGCCTTGCTGTTCTGGTTCTTAGGGTTTAGTGTGATGCATGTTGTTTTTGGAATTGCGTATGTTTTGATGTTTGAGCGGGGGAGAAGGGAATAGTTAGTAGTTAGCAGTTAGCAGTTAGGCGTTCTAAGTCTAAGTTTATGTTTAAGTTTTAAGTTTAAGTTTAAAAGTTAACAGCCAACGGCCAATAGCTAACAGCTAATAGCCAAATAGAAATACTTTACAATAAAATCAAAGCGATATGGCGATTATAGATGGGTTAAATAAGGTTTTCGAAAGCAAGATCCGCTTGGGCATCATGTCAGTGCTGGTGGCCAACGGCTCGGCGGATTTTGCCACGCTGAAGTCGCTGCTGGAACTCACCGACGGCAACCTTGCGAGCCATGCCCGAAGCCTGGAAGAGGCCGGCTACCTCCGCTGCGAGAAGAAATTCGTGGGCCGCAAACCCAACACCACCTACATCGTCACGGAGTCGGGCCGAGAAGCCTTCGCCGCGCATATTGACGCGATGGAACGTTTTTTGAAGGAATGCCGCGGCTAATTTTTTTTGGTCTATTGCTTTGCATTTCAAAGTACTTTATTATAGTCAGTAGTTAGCAGTTAGCAGTTGAACGAAAAAGTCTCGGTCGAAGCACCATTCCCCCCTTTAGGGGGGATGCCCGCAGGGCAGGGGGGCAAAACATAGTTCCTTAAGCAGTCCCGGAGGGACAAAACGCGCGAAGCGCAAGTAACCCCACACAAGCGAAGCGCAGTGTGGGGCGACAGGAGAAACAATCACCAAAAATCAAATAATATGACAACAGAAACATTAACCGCGGTGACAACGCCGCAAGCAGAACAAACAAAGCCTGCCACGCAGGAAAGATCAAGAATGAAACGCAGCGACCGCATGCTGCTGAAGCTCCTCCTCATCGGGCTCATCAGCCTTATTCTGCTCATTCCGCAGCAAATCATCCTGCACGTGGTGAACGAGCGGAACGCGACATCCGTGGAAGCCGAGGAGGAGGTGGAGCAGATGTGGAGTGCGCCGCAGCGGGTCATCGGGCCGGTGGTGCGCATCCCCGGCAAAAACTACCACAAGGATGTCTATCTCCTGCCCGAGTCCCTGCAGGTGAAGGGCGACGTGAAGACAGAGAAACGGCATCGGGGCAACTTCGATGTGACTGTCTATACCGCTGACCTGACGTTAGACGGGAATCTGCAACTGCCTGATATTTCGGAATATGTGGATTCCGTCTATGGCCTCTCGAAGGCGGAGGTGCTGATTTCGCTGAGCGACTTCCGGGGACTGTCGGAGAACGTGGTGCTGCGGCTGAACGGGAAGGAGTACACAATGAAGTCCGACAAGGACGAGGAGCTGGGCTCGGTGCTGTGCTGCCGCGTACCGGTAAGCGAGATTCAGGATTCGGTGCCCTCGACTTACTCCGTGCGCCTGCCGCTGAAGGGTTCGGAGTCGCTGATGTTCCTGCCGGTGGGCAACAGCACCTCCGTGCAGCTGACCTCCAACTGCGCCACGCCGAGCTTCCAGGGCAACTTCCTGCCGGACGAGCGCACGGTGACGGACAGCGGGTTCTCCTCGACCTGGAAGGTACTGGCCCTCAACCGCGACTTCGGGCAGTCGGTGACCCAATGGGTGGACTACGGCGACGGGGGCTCGCACAGCGTAAGCATGAAGAAGAACGAGTTCGGGGTGATGATGAAAGTGCCGGTGCTGCAGTACCAGCAGACCACGCGCACCGTGAAGTACGCCTACCTGTTCATCTTCCTCACCTTCGCCACGGTCTTTTTCGTGGAGTACCGCCGGCAGACGCCCATCCATCCTGTGCAATACCTGCTCATAGGTGCCGCGTTGCTGGTGTTCTACACGCTGTTGCTCTCGTTCTGCGAGCACATCCCCTTCCTTTGGTCGTACCTCATCGCCATGCTGATGACCATCGTGCTGATCACGGGCTACTTGGCGGGCATCCTGAAAATCCGCAAGACCGCGCTGATGGTGGGTGCCCTGCTTCTTCTGCTCTACGTCTTCATGTATGTGCTGCTCCAGATGGAAACCTACGCCCTGCTCTTCGGCAGCCTCGGCATCTTTGTGATTCTGGCCGTGCTGATGTTCGTGTCGCTGAAAGTGAAGTGGTACAAGGAGTAATTATGAATTATGAATGTAGAATTAAGAATGAAGAATGAAGAATAGGAAGGGGATGTGTGGAGTCCCCTCCCTTGTTCATTATTTTGAAACAGTATTGTGAAAGAGCAAACACAAACGACCATTTTCGGGATCCTGAAGCTGATACCTTTCGCCGTCGTCACCGCAGTAATCGTGCTGTTTTGGGTGGATGACTTTCTCGGCTTTGTGATTTCTTTAATTTTCAGTTGGATCCCGCCGCTGGCGATTGGCTTGTCGATATTGTCGATAGTGTTTTTCATTATGGGGTTGCGTTGGCGAGATATTTGGCAGCGGATCGCAGTGATATGGGGAGGAATCAACGTGCTGTTGGTAGTCATTTATGTCCTTGCAGTGGCACCCGAGCGGCGTTGCAATCCCGACATCATGGCCGAACATTACGAAAAGCATCATGCCGAGATGGAAGAACTGCACTGCTATCTCCAAAATGCGGTCGCCGACAGCTGTTCCGTTACCTTGGAATTCAAGGGGAACAGGCTGGAGATGTTCCATGTGTGCGCAGGAGAAGAGTACCACTATTCAAACTTTTGGAATGAGGAGGCGCGTGAAAAGAAGGACTCGTTGATGCGCGTGGTGGGGTTGGAGCAGGAAGAATATGACGGCATACGCCGGAGACTCAAGAAAATGGGCTGTATTGGTATAGAGTATTCGCAAACCACCCCCAATTTGGTAAAAATCTGGTTCCGCAGGGTTGATATGGGGCGCTACGACTATATCATCAGTAAATATCCTATGACAGACGAGGAGAAATCCACCGCTATGGAGAATCTGGATTTGATTCCCTATAACGACCATTGTACCTTCCAATACGGCGGCGGTGCTATTGGGCCGCAGACGTTCGGCAAGGAGATGAAGGAGGATTTTTTGAAACGGCATCGGGCATGGTAGCGATGCTTGGAAGCGTTGCCCCCTGCGCCGGAACGTCCAAATAAAAAAGAAGACAGTTTATCACCAAAATGTCAAAAAATGTTGAAAGTTAAAATGATTCTCCCCGCCTTGCAAGAGGCGGAAAGCCCCTATTGGCGGCCCATCAAATATTCGTTGTTCCCTCCCTTGGGGCTCGCGACCCTGGCCGCGTATTTCTCCGATGAGGATGAGGTGGAGATTCAGGACCAGCATGTGGAGAAACTGACGCTGGATGACTCGCCCGACCTTGTGTGCATTCAGGTGTATGTCACGAATGCGTTTCGGGCTTATCAAATAGCCGATGGTTATCGTCAAAAGGGAGTACATGTGGCATTGGGCGGTCTGCACGTGACCACGCTTCCCGATGAAGCGGCCCAACACGCCGACACCCTGTTCTTAGGACCTGGGGAGGAGGCCTTTCCTCGGTTCATCAAAGACTTCCGCGAGGGGCACCCAGGCAAGCGTTATGTGGCCAACTGGAGGAGTCTGGAGAATGTTCCCCCTGTCCGGCGCGACCTTATCAAGAGGGAAAAGTATTTCGTTCCCAACTCCCTTGTGGTCTCTCGGGGCTGTCCCCATCATTGTGATTTTTGCTATAAAGACGCCCATTATGGGGACGGGAAGTCCTTTTACACCCAAAAGGTGGATGATGCTTTGGCAGAAATAGAGAGACTTCCTGGCCGGCACCTCTATTTTCTGGATGACCATTTGTTGGGCAACCCCCGCTTTGCCTCCGAACTCTTCGAAGGGATGCGGGGGATGGGACGGGTGTTTCAAAGTGCCGCAACCGTGGCTTCGGTCTTAAATGGCGACTTGATAGAAAAGGCGGCCGAAGCAGGCTTGCGCAGTCTGTTTTTGGGCTTCGAGACATTTTCGCCGGAGAACCTTCGTTCCAGCAACAAAATACAGAATCTCTCAAAGGATTATGCGGCGGCGGTGAAACGTCTGCAAAGTCTTGGCATTATGATCAACGGCAGTTTTGTCTTCGGTCTTGACCACGATGACAGGGACGTGTTCCGCAGGACAGTGGACTGGGGCATTGAGCATAGTATCACCACGGCAACGTTCCACATCCTGACGCCATACCCGGGCACCCGTCTTTTCCAGCAGATGGAGCGCGAGGGTCGTATAATATCGCATGATTGGAGTAAGTATGACACCCGCACCGTTGTTTACAAGACCGTCGGTTTGACCGCCGAAGAGTTGAAACAGGGTTATGACTGGGCCTACCGTGAATTTTATTCGTGGCGCAATATTTTCAAAGCGAGTTTCGGTCATGACAACCTGAAGCAGCAATTGGCTCACCTCTTTTACATGGGCGGGTGGAAAAAGTTCGAGCCGTTCTGGAATTTCATGATCCATCATGGTGAGCTCAACAGGATGTTACCCGTACTGGAAAAATTGTTGGCGAGTACGCGTCGGCAAAGAACTGCAGAAGGAAGTCACTTGCGCTTGGATCCAAAAAATTAAAACTTAAATTATTATTTTTGCAAAAATTTTAAGACAATGGAAAAGAGATCGTTAAAAGAGAAAATCCAACGGGGACTGGCGGCTGTGTGGGATGCCGTGAAGGCGCATCCCGTGGAGATTGTTATCCTGCTATATGTCTGTGTGGCTGGATGTTATGGAAGTTCCCATCCGGACATATTTGATGTGAAAAACGAACCGGCGCCGTGGTGGTTCCGGCCGATGTCACTGGCGCCGTTTATGGTGGTGGCGGCCTATTCGCTGCAACCGTTGCGCAAACGCGGCATTTGGTGGCTGCTGCTCTACCTGCTGCCGCTCGCGGGGATGGTGGCCGGGTTCGCCATGCCGTTCCTCCTCGACTGGGTGGAGGAAACTGTCTATTGGATTGCCGTGCTTGCGGCGCTTCCACTGTGGTTGTGTGTGCGGCATCGCCTCACCGAAAACGAACCCTTTGTGCAGCGCAACGTGCAGATGGCCTGGTCGGCGGCGCGGGCGTTGCTCGTCGCGGGAATCCTCTATCTGCTGTATGCCGCCATCGCATACACCATCCAATCGCTCTTCGACATCCCTCACAAAGTCTGGGACGGCTGGTACGAACAAGCGGCGTTGCTGCTATTTTGCGGATTGGCTCCTGTGCTCTTCTTCGCCATGGAGGACCGTCCCGAAACCATCGAGATCCGCCGTTTCTGGGCCGTCCTGCTGAATTGGGTGTTGACACCGGCATTGCTGATTTACACGGTGGTACTCTATGTCTATGCCGCCAAAATCCTCTTCACCTGGAACTTGCCGAAGGGCGGGGTCGCCATCATGGTGACGGTTTTCTTCGTGATCTTCTTGTTGGCCAAGATGTTGCAGATGCTGACGGAACCGCAACCCTTCAAGTGGTTCTACGACCATTTCAGTCTGTTCGTCTTGCCGTTGCTGGCACTCTTCTGGACAGGGGTCGCCCGTCGTTTGACGGACTATGGCCTGACCGAATCGCGTTACTACCTGCTGTTGGTCGGGGCATTGATGACGGCGTGCGTGCTGGTGTTCCTGTTCCGCAACCGTCGTGGCTATTTCGCGTTGGCAGCGGGAGCGTTGGCCGTCGTGTTGCTGACGGTGCTGGTGCCGAGTCTTCGTGGCGAGAAGATCGCGCAACGGGCGCAGGTCCAGCGCGTGCGCACAATGGCCAAGCAACTCGACCGCCTGAACGACGACGGCACCTTGCGACTTCCTGAGCCCGACCCTGCCGACACGTTGCAAATGGTTGAACACCGCAGACTTTACCAGTCGCTCGACTATTTGGATGACAGGAACGACACAATGTTCTTGAAAAACGAATTCGGCATCGTCCGGGAGTCGGACTATTTGGCATCATTGTCGAAAAAAACGGCCAGTTATGCTTCTGCATGGTCGGAAGAATTAGCCAGAGAATCGTTAGAGGAAAAAGTTGTAATTGTGGAGGAACAACCCACTGTCTGTTTATCGCGCAAGACTGACGAACTTGTGGATGTAAGCGGCTACAGCAAGATGTACGGGACACCAAACCCTGCCAATGCGGACGAACAACTGTCGATTGGAAGCGGCCGGAAAATTTCGGCAAATCAAATCTTCCGGGAGCAGTTGCATAGGCTTGGTTGTCCGGATATGTCGCCTTCGAGATCTTGGATAAAAGATCATGAGGATGAGTTGCTGATTTATCGCACCGACAGTTTGTTGGTCTGTTTCAACCGGTTGAACTTGGAACTGCTGGCCCCCGACAGCACTAGGGAAGTGAGTTATTACGACTGGGTAGTGCTGGTGAAGTAGGAGCCAACGTTCCCGACGGGGGGTCGTTGATGCGGTTTTGCGTCTAAGTCATTGTCTAAGTCATAGTCATAGTCTAAGTCATAGTCATAGTCTAAGTCAATCGTCTAAGTCAAAAAAGTGTATCTTTGCCGCATCAAAACCAAACCATTATGGAAAAGAGATACATCATCAGCGGCGGCGGCACCGGCGGGCACATTTTCCCGGCATTAGCCATCGCCAACAAAATCAAGGCAGAAAATCCCGATGCGAAGATCTTGTTCATCGGGGCGAGTGACAAAATGGAGATGCGGCGCGTGCCGGAAGCGGGTTATCCCATTGAGGGACTGGAGATTTACGGTATCCACCGGGAGAAATCGCTCAACGGCCTGATGTGCAATTTGCGTCTGCCGGTGGTGATGCTGAAGGCCATGCGCAAGGCCAAGAAGATCATGCGCGAGTTCCAGCCCGACCTGGCCATCGGGGTGGGGGGCTTCGCCAGCGGTCCCGCGCTGAAAGCCGCTTCCCAATTAGGGATTCCCACGCTACTGCAGGAACAGAACTCCTATCCCGGTGTCACCAACAAGATGCTGGCCAAGAATGCCAAAGCCATCTGTGTGGCTTACGACGGCCTCGATCGCTTTTTCCCGCCGGAGAAGATCATCAAGACAGGTAACCCCATCCGTAAGGAAATTTTAGAGCTGGAGCGCAAGAAACCCGATGCTTACCAGTATTTCAACTTCACGCCGGAGAAGAAAACCGTGTTGGTGGTCGGCGGCAGCCTCGGCGCCCGCACCTTCAACCAGACCATGGCGGCGCATCTCGACGAGTTCCGCAAGGCCGACCTGCAGTTGCTGTGGCAGACTGGCGAGCAGTTCTTCAAAAACATCGATCCTGAGCTGTTGAAACAGCAGGACGAGCATATCCGTATCGTGCCGTTCATCAAGAACATGAACGATGCCTACAGCATGGCCGACGTCATCGTGTCGCGGGCGGGCGCGCTTGCACTCGCGGAGTTGGCTATCGTGGGGGCGCCCACCATCCTCGTGCCGTTCCCCTACGCCGCCGAAGACCACCAGACCTTCAACGCCAAGGCGCTTTCCACCAAGGACGCCGCCTTGCTCATCCCCGACAAGGAAGCCAAAGAGAAACTGATTCCCACGCTGATGCAGTTGGTGGCCGATCCGCACCGGATGCAGACGCTCGGCGACAACATCAAACGTTTCGCCTTGCCGAACGCCATCGACTTGATTTACGAGGAGATTGTGAAGTTGGGATAGCTTTTTGGATAGCATATTAAAACCGTCATGTCGAGGGAGAAAGAGATTTACAAAGTCACGTTGGTGGGCTCGGTGGGTAACATTATCCTGCTGACTTTCAAATTTATAGCGGGTACTGTCGGGCACAGTGCGGCGATGTTGGCCGATGCCACGCATTCGTTGTCGGATTTCCTCACCGATATGTTGGTGTTGGTGTTCGTGAACATCAGCGCCAAGCCGCAGGACAAGTCGCACGACTACGGGCACGGGAAATTCGAGACGTTGGCCACATTTTTCATCGGGTTGGCGTTGGTGGCGGCCGCCACGGGCGTCATCGTTTCGGGTGCCGTGAAGTTCGCGGACTGGCTTGGCGGGGCGCAGATTGCGGCTCCCGGGAAGCTGGCCTTGTGGGCGGCGTTGATCTCGATTGTCGTGAAAGAGATTTTGTACCAATACACGAGCCGGAAGGGCAAGTCGTTGGATTCGCAGGCGGTGGTCGCCAATGCGTGGCATCACCGCAGCGACGCGCTGTCGTCGGTGGGCGCGGCCATCGGCATCGGCGGGGCCATCCTGCTGGGCGACCGTTGGACGGTGCTGGACCCGCTGGCCTCCATCGTGGTGGGCGCCATGCTGATGAAGGTGGCCTGGGACGTGTTGAAGAACAGTGTCAACGAGCTCACCGAGAGTTCCCTGCCGGAGGAGACTGAGCGGGAAATCGAGGAGATCATCACCTCCTTCCCTGACGTCACCGACCCGCACAATCTGCGCACACGCCGCATCGGCAACCGTATCGCCGTCGAGGCGCACATCCGCATGGACGGAGACCTGCCCTTGAAGGAGGTCCATGCGCGCGCCAGCGACATAGAACGGAAGCTGCGGGAGCGGTTCGGCGCTGGCACGCATGTCACCTTGCATACCGAGCCGGCGGAAAAAAGCCAGGGCGCGTGATTTTCGCCCTCTCCCCTCGAAATCTTTTCCCGACGTGACCGAATTTTTATTATTTTTGCCGTCTTAAAATCTGATACGTTGGAAGAGCAATATATCCAGAAAATACGTGAGAAACTGAAAGATACGAAGACGATTACCATCGTTTTCCATTTCAACCCCGATGGCGATGCTTTGGGCAGCGCGTTAGCACTGTACCACTATTTCCTTGACGACGGCTACGAGGCTTCGGTAATCTCACCCAATCCGTTCCCCAATTTCCTGCGGTGGATGCCCGGCGCCGAAAACATCATCGTGGCCCAGGAAAACCTCACCGAGGCTCGCAAGCGCATCAAAGAGGCCGACATGCTCTTTGTGGTCGATATGAACGCCCCGCACCGCGCCGGACAGGACTTGCAGAACTCGATCGTCAAATCCCCGGCCTTCAAGATCTTGATCGACCATCACGTGCAGCCCGACATCAAGTGCGATGTGATGTATTCCACGCACCTGACGTCCTCCGCCTCCGAGTTGGTTTACAATTTTCTGTATCAATATCTTACACCCGAAAAGCCTGTCACAAAGGAGATTGCCGAATGCTTGTATGTCGGCATCATCACCGATACAGGTTCCATGTCCTACTCGTGTGATTTTCCGGACTCCTATTCGGTGCTCCGGAGGCTGATCGAGTCGGGCGTCAACGGGGAGGAAATCCACCGCAAAGTCTATGACAACTATACCGAGAGCCGCATGAAACTGCTGGGTCTGGCGTTGTCGCAGCGCATGGTGGTGATGTCGGAGTATGGGGCTTCCTACATGTATCTGACCAAGAAAGATTTGATGGACAATGGCTTTCAAATCGGTGATACTGAGGGATTTGTGAATTACGGGCTGTCGATGGGGATCGTGCATTTCACGGCGTTCTTCACGGAGCGCGACAACCGCATCCGCGTGTCGTTCCGTTCCAAAGGTATCGTGGATGTGAACCTGTTCGCACGGAAATATTTCGATGGCGGCGGCCATGCCAATGCGGCGGGTGCCTTCTACCACGGTACAATGGCGGATGCCATCGCCCATTTCGAGAATTCTGTCAGGGATAATGCGCAGCAGCAAAAGTAACGGTATGCGTAAGTTCTTGTTTGCCATGCTGATCGTGATGTGTGCCGGCGGTTTCGCTGCGTGTGGCGACCGCAAGGCCACGGGCTCTGTCGTCTCTTCTTCGGAAACCCCGAAGGAGGACAAGGACGCCCCGTATGTGGAGGGCAACAAGAACATCATGCGCCGGGAAAATGAGGAGATGGAGATGTTCGTACGCCGTTACGGTTGGCAGATGCAGCGCACACCCACCGGGCTGTATGTCCAGGTGCTGGAACCGGGCTCCGGAGAACCGTTCAAGGAGAACGACCGCGTGGCGATGGAATACCGCACCTTTCTGCTGTCCGGAGAGCAGGTTTACAGTTCCGACAGCAACGGCGTGAAGGTTTTCATGGTGAAACGCTCCGAGGAAATCGACGCCTTGCACGAGGCGGCGCAACTGTTGCGGCCCGGCGCGAAAGCCCGTCTGGTGATCCCCTCCTATCTGGGCTATGGCGTTGCCGGCGACGGCGACCGTATCCAAGGATTGCAACCTATCATGATGGAAATCAGAATTTTAGATAAAGACGAAAAAACACCTGAAACATATATTCCTAACCCCTATAGCAATTAGTCGATGAAACGAAGCCGATATTTGTGGATGTTGATGGCACTGATGTGCGTGACCGCTGTCTCCTGCCGGAAATACAGCGGATTCAAGCACACTTCCGGTTTTTATTGCCAGTATTATGTGCAGAACGAAGGTAATCCGCAACCTCAGACGGGTGACTTCGTGGAGGTGAATATGGCGTTGCGTGCCGGCGATGAGGTGATTTCCCCGATGACCCGGAACAACATGCTGGTTGACGACCTGTATCACGGCGACATCTATTCCGCCTTGAGGAAAATGCATCTGGGCGACAGCGCGACCTTCATTTTCAACGGCAAGAAGTTTTACGAGGATTTTCTCTGCATGGGAGACTATCCGTATGGCAAAACGCCCATCACTGCGGATATCAAGCTGCTGAAAATTTTAACGAAAGAAAATATTGAAAACGCTGAGGTTCAGTATCTTGAGCAAAGAAAAGAAGCGCGAAGGGTAGAGGATTCGCTGATTCGCGCGTATGCCAACGAACATCATCTGAACACCATACACAAGGGGATTTATTACACGTGCAACAGAAAGGGTAACGGAGTCAAGGCCAAGAAAAACAGCACCGTGCAAGTGTTGTATCGCGGTCGCAAGTTGGACAACACGGAGTTTTCCCGCCGCACGGATGCCTCAAATCCGCGTTCGTTCGAGGTGGGCAAGGGTCAGGTGGCCCGCGGTTTCGACGTCATGGTCCTCGAAATGAATGAAGGAGACCAGATTACCGTGGTGTTCCCCTCCTCGTTGGCCTTCGGCGATAACGGGAGCGAGGAATACGGGATTCCGCCGTTCACCCCGGTGGTGTATGACATCGAATTGTTGAAAGTTTTGAAATAATAGTTATAAATCGAAAAAAAACGAAAATGAAGAAAAATTTCACGAAATTAGCATTGATCGGGTTGGCTGTGGCCACCGTTTTGGCTTTTGGCGCATGTAGCAAGTACAAAGGATTCAAGAAAACCAAATCCGGAATCTATTACAAGTTCTATGGAGATATTCACGATACCGCCATTTCTCCCCGAACCGGCGATCTGGTGGGCGTTCTCCTCACTTTGCGCGCCGGCGACTCGACGCTGTTCGGGCCCCTTCCCAATGAGATGCTCATGGACTCTCTCTATGAAGGCGATATGTTCGAAGCTCTCCGCATGATGCATGTGGAAGACACTGCCACTTTTATTTTTGATGGGCCGAAGTTCTTTGAGACGATGATGGAGCAGGAATACCCCTTCGGCGAAGACCCGCTTTACCTGGAAGTGTTGCTCTATGGCGTGATGCCGAAAGCCGAATTTGAGAAAATGAAAGCCGAATACGACGCGAAACTCGAAGTCAGCAAGGAGGAGGAAAAAGGGAAAATCGATGAGTATTTGGAAGAGAATCCTGGTCTGAAATTGCAGCCCACCGGCGTCTATGTGAAAACGGTCAAGAAAGGCAACGGCGACAAGGTTGAGCCCCTGCAGACGGTGAAAGTGAATTATACCGGCCGTTTCGTTGACGGAACCGTTTTCGACAGCTCCGATGATGACGAACCGTTCGAGTTCACCGTGGGCGCTGGCCAGGTGATCCCCGGTTGGGACGCCGTCGTTTCCACGATGAAAGTGGGTGACAAGGTGACGGTCCTTATCCCTTCTGAAATGGCATACCGCGAGGGTAGAGGCGCTATCCCCCCGTATTCTCCGCTGGTGTTTGACATCGAGTTGCTGGAGATTGTGAAGTAGCTGTTGGCTGTTGGCTGTTAGCTGTTGGCTGTTAGCTAAAAATGTAAAAAAGGCAAAAGGATGTCGGAACAGAATTATGCGTTACGGATTGCGCAGGCACTGAACCTTTCCGAGGAGCAGGTGCGGAACACGCTGGACTTGTTGGAGACCGGCGCGACGATTCCGTTCATCTCCCGCTACCGCAAGGAGGCCACCGGTTCGTTGGATGAGGTGCAGATTGGCAATATCAAAGACTTGTATGCCAAGTGGTTGGAGCTGGACAAACGCCGCTCCGCCATCTTGGATTCCATCTCCGAACAAGGCAAACTGACCCCGGAACTGCGCGAGAAGATAGAGCAGGCCGACTCGATGAGCGTCTTGGAGGATTTGTATCTGCCTTACCGCCCCAAACGCAAGACCCGCGCTTCGGTGGCGGTGGAGAAAGGTCTGCAGCCGCTGGCCAAAATTCTGTTGTCGCAGCGGCAACTCGATCTGGAGCGCGAGGCTGCCCGCTTCGTCAGCGAGGAGAAGGGCGTGGCATCGGCCGAAGAAGCTTTGGCCGGGGCGCGCGACATCATCGCCGAACTCATCAGCGAGAACGCCGGACTGCGCAACCGCCTGCGCCAGACATTCCTGCGCTACAGCCGCATCTCCACCCGTCTGATCCCCGACAAGGTTGACGAGGACGAGAAATACCGCATCTACTACAAAGCCGAGGAACTGTTGGCGAAAGCCCCGTCGCATCGCATTCTGGCCATGTTGCGCGGTGAGGAGGAGGGCATCCTGCGCGTGCACATCGCCCCCGACGAGGAGCGGACGCTCGCCGACATGAAACGCCGTCTCATCAAGAACAACAGCAACGGCGCCCAGCAGGTCTGGATGGCCGCCACCGACGCCTACAAACGGCTGCTGCAGCCGCAGATGGAGACGGAAATGCGCAAGTTCTACAAGGAAAAGGCCGACAAAGAGGCCATTTCCGTTTTCACGAAGAACGCGCGCCAGTTGCTGTTGGCGGCTCCGTTGGGACAGGTTACGACATTGGCCATTGACCCGGGCTTCCGCACGGGCTGCAAGGTCGTCATCCTCAACCCGCAGGGCAAGTTGCTCTACAACGAGACCATATACCCGCATCCGCCGGTGGCGCAGTACAAGCTCGCCTCCGACAAACTGAAACGCTTAGTGCTTCAGTATCAGGTGGATGCCATCGCCATCGGCAACGGCACTGCCGGGCGCGAGACGGAGAACTTCGTCCGCCACATCCCCTTCGAGCGCGAAGTGAAGGCTTTCATGGTGAATGAGAGCGGCGCGTCGGTCTATTCGGCGTCGCCCGTGGCCCGCGAGGAGTTCCCCAACTATGACGTGACGGTGCGCGGCGCGGTCTCCATCGGCCGTCGCCTCATGGACCCGCTGGCGGAGTTGGTGAAAATCGACCCGAAATCCATCGGGGTGGGGCAGTACCAGCACGATGTGAACCAGAAGATGCTGCAGGAGAGCCTGCAGGCCACGGTGGAAAGCTGCGTCAACTATGTGGGCGTGGAGCTGAACACCGCGAGCAAACAGCTGCTCTCGTATGTGTCGGGCGTGGGTCCCGCACTGGCGCAGAACATCGTCGATTACCGCGACGAGAACGGTCCGTTCGAGTCGCGTGAGGGACTGAAGAAGGTGCCGCGTTTCGGAGCGAAAGCCTTCCAGCAGGCGGCGGGCTTCCTGCGCATCCGCGAAGCCGAGAACCCGCTCGACGGCAGCGCGGTGCACCCCGAAAGCTACAAGGTCGTCGAGAAAATGGCGAAAGACTTGGACTGCTCCGTCGCGGACTTGATAAAAAACAAGGAATTGCGCCAACAGATTGTGCTGCAGAACTATACGACGGCGACGGTCGGTATGCCCACGTTAGAGGACATCATGAAAGAGCTGGCCAAACCCGGCCGCGATCCGCGCACGCGGTTCGAAATGTTCGAGTTCGACAAGAACGTGCATACTATCAATGACTTGACTCCCGGCATGGTGTTGCCTGGGATTATCACGAACATCACCAATTTCGGCTGTTTCGTGGATATCGGTGTGCATCAGGACGGACTCATCCACATCAGCCGTTTGAGCGACCGCCGCATCTCTGACCCCAACGAAGTCGTGCACCTCAACCAGAAGGTGATGGTGCGTGTGGAAGGTGTTGAGGTTGAGCGGAAAAGAATCAGCCTTGCGTTGGAAAAAGAGTGACGGCCGGTCTTGGTTATCCTTTTTTTTCCACAATGCACAAGGATATGATTTTTTTTATTACTTTTGCTACGCTTTAACTTGGCTAAAGTATTTTAATAACTTACTGAAAATTAGTAATATAAAATAAGTCTAAGTATGAAAAAATTGACAGACAACACCAAATTGGGTAAGCTTATCCTGCTTTGCAACCTGATAGTTTTGGTGCTTTTCATTATTTCAATGCTTTTTTTGTTGAAATTTGACACCACCAACAAAGCAGTCATCCAAGAGCGCAAGCAATACAATGAAGTGTATGAAGCTCATGCCATGTCACGTCAGCCTCTCAAGCAGGACAGTGCCGAGGTGGCTTACTATCAGTACAAACTGGACACTCTCCAACAGAAGACTGGTGCTACCAAGGATGAAAAGAAAGCACTCGCCGAAAGTATTGAAGTGACCAAGAAAACTTTGGCCGATAAAAAGAAAATCCAAGAGGATAATCTGGCCAAGGTTGCCGAGCTGGACAGGTTCTTTGCTCCGATTCAGTCGAAATGGGACCAGTTAAATGCGGATAATGATGCCGCGAAGAAGAAATTCTGGACGTTGGCTTGTCTTACTATTATTGCGTTTCTCCTGAAAACGTTCGTCTTTGCCGTCTGGGGCGCCAAAAACAATAAAAACCTTCAAAATGTCGCTCCTTGGATGAAGGATGGAATGAAGCCGTGGATGTCATACGTGGCGTGGTTCGTTCCCGTTTACAATCTTATTAAACCTTTATCTTTCTTCAAAGAAGTGTGGGCTGAGACCGACTATACTCTCGAAAGCGTTGGTCTTATCAAAAGAGATGAGAACAGGATCGATAATTCCGAGCTTCTCATGTCTGTTTGGTGGGGCTTCCTGCTGCTGACTGTCTGGTTGATGAACATTGTCCTCTTCTTCACGTTCTTCCGCGAGGGTGCGTTTTTCAGCAAGACCAATCATGGTTCAATGGTGGTCGTGGCTATTATCATCATGGTGATTTGTATGGCTTTGGAAACGCTGCTGATTCTGAAATATAACAAAAAGAACAAACAACTTTTAGAACTGGAAAAATAATAGTTCTGTGTGACAGAACTTTTCATAATCTGTTGTGTTTTGTAAAGCAGGGTTTTCGCCCTGCTTTTTTTGTCCGTTGCCGGATTTTACGGCAGCGCTTTTTCGATCGTCCGCCAAAGCAGGTCTGCGGTGCGGTCCCAGGTGAAGAGGCTCTGGCGTGCTTTCCCGTTCTCAATCAAACGGTCTCGAAGACTGTTGTCCATCCATAACATATTCATGGCATCGGCGATCTGTTGCGGCTGTGTGGGATCCACGATTAATGCGGCATCACCGGCGATTTCCGGCATGGCGGATACATTCGAGGTTATGACCGGCACGTGGGCGTTGAAGGCGTCCACGATGGGGAGACCGAAACCTTCGAACAGGGAGGCATAGAGCACGGCCACTGTGGAGGCGGTGAGTTCGCAGACCACATCAATCGGCTGTCGTCCGAGCATGACCACGTCGTCCTTGTGTCGCATTTGCAGGTAAGTGTCCTCGATTTCACCGGCCCACCACTTCTTGTCGCCCACCACCACTAATTTGACAGGGCTGTCCTGCGACTCTTTGAACAGGTCGAATGCTTTGAAGATGTTGTCCAAGTTTTTGCGCTTGTGAATCAGTCCTACAAAAAGAAAGAAATCCTCTCCATCGGTGAAACGCTGTTTGACAAGAGACTGTTGCTTTTCGTCAAAGGGTTTGTATGCGGGATTTGAGCCGCTGAACACCACGTCAATTTTTTCGTCGGTCACCTGGAAGCTCGTGGTAATGTCTTGTCGGCTGAATTCGGAGACGGTGGCCAGACGGGTAGCTTCGCGGGCGAATTTCGGGAAGAACCGGTCGTAGTAGCGGCGCACCACGGGCGGCACAAACTCCGGATGATGCAGGAAATTGAGGTCGTGGATAACGTTGACCGTGGGGATTTTCAACCCTGTGGGAATCCATCCGTCAGTTGAGAGGAAAAGATCGGGCTTTATCTTTCTGAGCTGGAACGGAATGCCGTATTCGAAGAAGAGGTACCAAAGGTAGGGGTGGCGTGCCTGCGGGTGCGCTACAACAGGAGTGACGTTGTCGTTGAACACAAACGACTCGTCGTATTTCCGGTCAAAGAGAAAGAAGAATTGGTGTTCGGGGTGTTGGCAAGTGATGCGGCGGAGATTTTCAAATGTGAATTGCCCAATACCCTCCAGTCTGTTTTTCAGCAGCAGGCGTGTGTTGACGGCAATCTTCATGTCGGGAAAACTGTTTTCAGCTTGTTATAGGCGGATTACGACGCTCGTTCAATCCTTGTTCGTCCTGTAAGTGTAGTCATCTACGGAGGGACTGGCGGGCGTTTGCGGTTCGTTTTCGTCGAGGTTTGCGGGTTCGATTTCCTTGATGTTGAGCTGGGTGCTCACGACGTTGTTCCAGCGGTTTTCTTCCACGTGATAAAGGACGTTGAAAGGCTTGGAATCACTGATGATGGGGAGTTGTGCTTTCTGGTTGAAGGCAATGCCATCGAATGAATTGCCACGCTCGTATGGACTTAAAACCCTGCATTTCAGGTGTTTGTCGCCCACGATGCGGGCATTACCTTCGTCCACCACGCCGTCGGTTTCAAAGACGGGTTCCATATTGCCAGGACCGAACGGGGCGAATTTTTTCAGATTCTTGAGGAAATGCGGGGTGATTTCTGACAGTTTCAGCATCATGTCCACGGTGATTTCGGGCTCGTAAGCTTTTTCATCCAGATTTTCCTTCACATATTCCTCGAAACGCTGGGAGAATTCCTCTAAATTCTCCTGTTTCATGGTCAGTCCGGCGGCATATTTGTGTCCTCCGAAGTGTTCGAGCAGGTCGGCGCAGGAGTCGATGCCGTCGTAGATGTTGAACTCCTTGACGGAGCGTGCGGAGCCGGTGATCAGGCCGTCGTCGGAGCTCATCAGCACGATGGTGGGCTTGTAGAACTCCTCCACCAGACGGGAGGCCACAATTCCGATGATGCCTTTCTCCCACTGCGGGTTGTAGATGACGATGCTCTTGCGGTTCTCGAACTCGTGGGAGTTGCGGATCATGTCCATTGCCTCTTCGGTGGCGTTCTTGTCTTTCTGTTTCCGCTCGTTGTTTTGCTTGTTGATGCGGGTGCTGATTTCCATGGACTTGTCCTCATCCTCCACGATGAAGAGTCGTACAGACTCCTTGGCACTTTTGATACGTCCGGCGGCATTGATGCGCGGACCAACGTAAAATACTAAGTCGGAGATGGATATGACTCTTGTGAAGATGGTGTCCTCGCTGAACGGAGGATAGGTTCTCATTTTGATGCCGGCCTGGTCGAGGATGGATCGGATGCCCATGCGCGGGATCTTGTTGATCATTTCGAGGCCGAAGTGGGCGAGGATGCGGTTTTCGCCGGTGATGGCCACGATGTCGCAGGCGATGCTGACGGCGACCAGGTCCATACGCTCGAGCCACAGTTCATCGGGCAGGCCGTTGCGTTGGCAATAACCCTGTACAAGCTTAAATCCGACGCCGCAGCCGGAGAGTTCCTTGTAGGGGTAGGTGCAGTCTTTGCGTTTGGGGTCGAGGATGGCGACGGCATTGGGTAGGGTGTCGCCTTCGAGGTGGTGGTCGGTGATGATGACGTCGATGCCGTATTGGTTGGCGAGATCGACCATGTCGTTCGCCTTAATGCCGCAGTCAAGGGAAATCAGCAGGTTGATGCCGTTGTCGCGGCAATATTGGATGCCTTTTTCGGTGATGCCGTAGCCCTCGGTATAGCGGTCGGGGATGTAGAATTTGATGTATTCGTGGGCGTCTGATCCGCGGATTTTGCACAGGAAGGAGTAGAGCAGTGCGACGGCGGAGGTGCCATCCACGTCATAGTCGCCATAGACCATGATTCTTTCGTCGTGGATGATGGCTTTAGAGAGGCGATCCACCGCAGTGCTCATGTCCTTCATCAGGAACGGGTCGTGAAGTTTTTCAATATTGGGTTCGAAGAAGTCGCGCGCGTCCTGGACGGTAGAGATGCCACGCTGCGCCAGCAAAGTGGCAAGCGGACGCTCAAGATGCAGATGCTCACATAGTTGCGTGACCACTGCCTCGTCAGGAAGCTCTCTTTTTACCCAATGTTTTTTCATTTTTTTAATCGCAAAAAACGCGCCGCAAATATAATGATTATTTTTTTATGATTCCACTAAATATTTCCGATTTTCATTTTTTTGTCAATATCGGTGATATACTGCTTCATCTTCTTGTCGGTCTCGCTGAGGTTCCGGATGGTCCGGCAGGCGTGCAGAACCGTTGCGTGGTCTTTGTTTCCGCAATATGCGCCGATAACGGAGAGGGGCAGATGTGTGTATTTTTTGGCGAAATACATGCTGATTTGCCGCACTTGGACGATTTCGCGCTTGCGTGTCTTGGCGTTGATGGCCTCCACGGAGATGCCGAAGTAGTCGCACACGATTTTCTGGATGTACTCGATGGAGATTTCCTTGGCCGTGGACTTCACGTATTTATCGACCATTTCGCGGGCGAGGTCGAGGGTGATGTCCCGGTGGTTGAGAGACGCTTGCGCGAGGATGGCAATCATGGCGCCTTCCAGCTCGCGGGTGTTGGAGGTGATGCGTAGCGCCAGATAGTCGATGACTTCCTTCGAAAACTCGATGCCGTTGCTCTCTAATTTCTTGGTGATGATGGCTGTACGGGTCTCTAAGTCAGGTACTTGCAGGTCGGTGGCCAATCCCCATTTAAAGCGGTTCAGCAGTCTCGGCTCGAAGCCTGTGATATCGACCGGCGACTTGTCGGAGGTCATGATAATCTGTTTCTTGAGCTGATGCAAATGGTTGAAAATCTGGAAGAAAGCCTCTTGAGTCTTGGTCTTGCTGCCGGAAATGAACTGGATGTCGTCAATGATCAGCATATCGACGGCTTGGTAGAACCAGTAGAAGTCGTTGAGGTTGTCGCTCTTGACGGCCTCCATGTACTGCTGGTAGAAGGTGTCGGCGCTGACATAGACGACGATTTTGTCGGGGAAGTTGATTTTGGTCTGGATGCCGATGGCGTTGACCAGGTGGGTTTTGCCGAGTCCCACGTCGGAGTAGATGAACAGCGGGTTGAAGGGGGTCTGGCCGGGGGCTTTGGCGATGGACATGCCGGCGGCGTAGGCCAGGCGGTTGCAGTCGCCCACCACGTAGTTGTCGAAGGTCAGGGTTTCCGACAGGTTGGAGGGGATGCGCTGTTTTTTGATGCCGGGGACGACGAACGGGTCGGGTATGTCCCTGCGGTCCATGGAGTTGACGTCCAGCGGGGGCATCATGGGCGGGTTTTTGACATCCTTGCGCCCGGACGACGCGATGGTGATGGAGGTGTTCTGCGTGGGGTTTTTGCCGCGTTCCACAAGCACTTTGTAGCGCAATTTCGCGTCGTTGCCCAGAAGCTTGCGGATGGCGGTGCGCAGCAACGCCACGTACTGCTCCTCCAGTATCTCCTTGTACCACAGGCTCGGAAGCTCCAGGGTGAGCAGCTTGTTGTCCAATGCGACCGCGTTGATGGGCTCGAAGATGGTTGAAAACACCTCCGGCGACACGGTGTCACGGATGATCTCTAAACATTGGTTCCAGACGGTAGTATATGTGGGTAGCTCTTTTTCCATTTGCAGTTTCAGTTTCGTACTTTAATCGCTATTTCTCTTAAATTTAACAAGTTATGATTCTATGCAAAATCAAAATTCTAGACCGCAAAATTAACAAAAAAAAAGTTCAAAAAAATATTTTTTACCCCTTGATTTTTTGAAAAAAAAGTGTATTGACTTGTTTTTGGCGACTAATGTGTGCTAAGACAACAAGTTATGGAATTCCTCGTATTTGCCCACGTCCATCCAGCGGTCGGCGTCGTGCGTGTAGGCGCGGATGCGGTGCTCCGACGACCGTTCGAGGTAGAACTGCGTGATGGAACTTTTTTCCACAGCAGGTATGGTGCGGGCGAGACGGGTGTCGAGGACGTGTATCCCGCTGAAGGCCAAGTCGGTGAGGTGGTCGGACGACCTTGTCGTGAGGATTTCCCCGGTCTTCACGTTCCGCCATCCGCAGAGTTGGCCGCTGTCGCAGTCGAAACGGAAATAGCGTTGCGTTTGGCGGTGCCTGACGGCGAGCGTGGCCTCGGCATTGTTCGATATATGACTGTCTATCAGTTTTTTAAGATCGATATCGGAGAGGATGTCCACGTTGTGGAGCAGCAGGAGGTCGCTGTCGTTCCACAGGGGTTCGGCGAATTTCAGGCCGCCGGCGGTGTCGCGGAGATAGGCCCGTTCGTCGGAAATCCGGATGCGGTCCGCACACGGGTGCGCGCGCAGGGCCTCCAGCATCTTGTCCGGGAAATGGTGGATGTTGACGATGACATCCTGGATGCCGCTCTCGAACATCCGTCCCAAAACAATGTCCAGAAGGGTCTTCCCTTCGTATTTGACCAGCGCTTTCGGCCTGTCGGCGGTGAGCGGGTAGAGGCGGGTGCCTAACCCCGCCGCGAATATGAATCCGGTGATCTTCATCCTGAAAAAATTTGGGCTGCAAAAGTAACAAAAAGTTGTTGATTACATCTTCCCGAGATCGTTTTTTTTCTGCTGAAATGTGCTATTTTTGCAGTTTTAAGAATATAGTGTAATTATGAAAAAGGCAATATTCATGGCGGTTGTAAGCCTCGCCCTGGTTTTCACGGCTTGCAAGGACAAGAAAGTCACCACCCAGTACACCATCGGGAACCTCGGATACCAGTCCGGTTCCGTGCAGGGTTCACAGTGGACCGAGCTGCAGGACTATTTCGGGAAAACGGTCGAATACAACAAAATCGTCGAATTCGAGGGCAAATCGTTGGCCGAAAATGATGCGCAGGCAAGGGAATTTTGTCAGAAAGAGTTGGAGAAGATCGACACCGCGTATGTCTGCTCCTTGCTCGTGAGTTCCGACTTTTTCATCTACGGCATCGCGACCTTGAACGCCAGCGGGGAATACCGAATCGTCAAAGCGCTGAAATTCAGCGAGGACGGCACGGAAGAGGTTTCCGATTAGCCGCGATTTGAACGGACTCGCTCTTTCAACATCGGGACGAACACAAAGTCTCCGAAATCTTCCTCTTCGTATTCTGTGTCGCTTATTTTCACGATTTTCTTCATGATCTGGGATTCCTCTCCGACGGGAATCACCATGATACCTCCTGTAACCAGCTGGTCGAGAAGGGCTTGCGGGATGTTCGGCGCACCGCATGTGACGATGACGCGGTCGTAGGGCGCGAACTGCGGGTAGCCTTTGAAACCGTCGCCGTAGTAGGTCACCACCGACGGCGCGAGCTCGTCCAGACGCGGCTTGGTCTGCTTGAACAGCGCGATCTGCCGCTCGATGGTATAGACTTTCGCCCCCATGGCGTACAGGATGGCCGCCTGGAATCCTGAGCCGGTGCCGATTTCCAGCACTTTCATGCCTCTTTTGACCTCCAGAAGCTGCGACTGGAACGCTACGGTGGAGGGTTTTGAGATGGTTTGGTCGGTGGTCAGCTTCAGCGCCACGTCCTCGTATGCGCGGGGCCAAAGCAGTGACTCCAGAAACCGGTGCCGCTCCATCTTGTCGAAGGCATTGAGCACGTTTTCGTCCGTGATGCCTTTCTGCCGCAGCGATTCGATGAGACGTTTTTTCTGCCCGAGCAACAGGTAGTTTTCAGTAGGCATAAATATCTGGTTTTTACGATGTTATAATCCGAAGGAGGACCCGTCGAAGCAGTGGGTGCAGATGCGTTCCTTGGGCAGCCCGATGGCGTCGGTGATCATGTCCAACGTGTTGAATTTCAGCGTGTCCACGCCTAAGTGGCGACGAAGGATTTCCACCATGTTGGCGTATTCCTTGGTGGTGCTGTCCATGTAGAGGTGCAGGTTTTTGTTGGGGTCGCCCTCCAATTCTTCGATGACGCGGCGGGTGATGAGTTCCATCTGGGTTTTGGACGCGGAGAAGTTGAGGAATTCGCAGCCGTAGAGCAGGGGCGGGCAGCTGATGCGGATGTGGACCTCCTTGGCGCCGTACTCGTACATTTTGCGCACGTTGTCGCGCAGTTGCGTGCCGCGCACGATGGAGTCGTCGCAGAAGACGATGCGTTTGCCGCGCAGCAGGTCGCGGTTGGGCAGCAACTTCATCTTGGCCACGTGCTCGCGCATCTCCTGGTTCGACGGGGTGAAGCTGCGCGACCAGGTGGGGGTGTATTTGACCATGGCGCGCTGGTAGGGGATGCCCTTGCCGGTGGCGTAGCCCAAGGCCATGCCGATGCCGGAGTCGGGGATGGCCGACACGAAATCGGCGTCCACGTCGTCGCTCTTGCCCATGGCGTAACCGTTGCGGTAGCGTGTGTTCTCCACGTTGATATCTTCGTAATTCACAGAGGGATAGCCGTAGTAAATCCACAAGAACGAGCAGATCTGCATCTTGTCGTTCGGGGCGAGGAGCTGCTGGTAGCTGTCGGCGGTGATCTTCACGATCTCGCCCGGTCCGATGTAGTGCACTGTCTGGTAGTTGAGGTTGGCGAAGCTGTGGTTTTCGGAGGCCACCACGTGACCGCTGTCGTCCTTGCCGATGACGATGGGCGTGCGGCCGTAGAAGTCGCGCGCGGCGATGAGGCCGTCCTCGGTCAGGATCAGGATCGAGCAGGAGCCTTTCACCTTACTATATACATATTGTATGCCTTCCACGAAGTCGTGCCTGCGGGTGATCATCAGGGCGACGAGCTCGGTGGGGTTGGTGTTGCCGGAGCTGAGCTCGGTGAACTGCTGGTTGCAGTCCAGGCACTCCTTCTCCAGTTCGGCGATGTTGTTGATCTTGCCCACGGTGGAGATGGCGAAGCGCCCGAGGTGGGAGTTCACCACGATGGGCTGCGCGTCGGTGTCGCTGATGACCCCGATGCCGGAGGTGCCCACGAATTTGCCCAGCTCGTCGCCGAACTTGTTCCGGAAGTAGGCGTTCTCGATGTTATGAATGGAACGCCGGAATAGTTTCATGTCCTTGTTGTAGGTGACTATTCCGGCGCGTTTGGTTCCGAGATGAGAGTGGTAGTCCACCCCGTAAAATAAATCCGCAATGCAAGGTCTGGCTGATATAATTCCGAAAAATCCGCCCATGTTCTTTGACTTTTATTATTTGGTTATCAATATTTTGAGTCTTGAGTTGCGCGAACCCTCAACGGGTGGCAATAATACGTTTTTTTGGCGGAGGAGCGCCCCCGCCGCGTTTCTTTTTTATGAACAAATGTTCATAAGAAAAGGTGTTCGGCAGCCTGCTCGCGGATGTCCAGCTCGTTGGCGATGCCGAGGAGCACCTTGTCGATCTTGTCCTTCACGAACTCCTCCGACTGGATGAGGTGCAGGTTGGGGTGCTTTTGCCACGCCTTGATGAGGTTGTCATCGACCTGGATGGCCTCCGCGAGGGTCTCCTCCATGCGTGCGGAGTTGTTGCTCAGCGTGTAGCTGTGGGGTGCGCCTTTCGCGCTGGTGCAGAGGTGGAAGACCGCTTTGTAGCGGCCCATCAGCTCGCTTTCGGTGTGGTTGGTCTGACGGAGCAGCTCCTGCCAGTCCTCAGGGGTCATGTAGGCCGAAAGGTCCATCGCGCCGCGGTCGTTGATGATGAGCGCGGGCTTGCCGGTCGCCTCGGCAATCCGGTAGAAATCCTCCTCCATCTCCAGCAGGAAACGCATCATGTTCTTGTGGATCTCGAAGTAGAGGTGCTTGTCCTCGGTGAGGAACTCGGCGCCGGCCTTGATGAAAAGCGTGGCCGCCTCGGGCAGCGTGAACACGGCGTATCCCAGTTTGGTGAAAAACTCCTCGATACGTTCGTTGGTGGTGGTTTTCCCGGCGCACGGACCGCCGGTGAGCACGATTTTGGTAATCATAAAGGCAATCAATTGAAAAGCGCGGCAAAAGTACATTTTTTACGAATACAGACACAATAACCAATAACCCCTAACCAATAACCATTAAAAATGTATTTTTGCACTTTCAAAAAACAAGAAGAATATGAAGAAATATCGTATGGCTATGTTGATTTGTATGGCGGCGTTGACCGCAAGCATGAGCGCGGAAGCGCAGAAATCAGATCGTTACAAGAACGCCGCGTTGGAGAACATCATGACGCGCGTCTCCGTCCGCAGCTACCTCGACAAGCCCGTGGGGGCGACGCAGATCGAGCAGCTGCTCCGCGCGGGCATGGCGGCGCCCTCGGCCGTGAACCGCCAGCCGTGGCATTTCGTGGTGGTCACCGACCGCGAACAGCTCAACGCGCTCGCCGAGGCCAACCCGCACGCCGGCATGGCCGCCAACGCTCCCCTCGCCCTCGTGGTGTGCGGCGACATGAACAAGGCCCTCGAAGGCAACGCCCGCGAGTTCTGGGTGCAGGACTGCTCCGCCGCCACCGAGAACATCCTCCTGGCCGCCAACGCCATGGGACTCGGCGCCGTCTGGACTGGCACCTACCCCTCGGAGGAACGTTGCAAGGCCGTTTCCCGCATCCTGAAACTGCCGGATCACATCATCCCGCTCTGCACGATTGTCGTCGGCTACCCCGACAAGGAAAACACGCCCAAGGATAAGTGGAAACCCGAGAATGTCTCCTACAACACCTATGGCAACAAGGATTTCAAAATGAAGGAACGTCCGATACAAGAGTCTGATTTCGTGGAGTTTGACTACACGCAGGCGGCGAACCTCAACCCGTTCACGTGGTTCAAGGGAGCCGGGCTGCTGTTGGCTTCCGGAGAAGGGGAGGACCATAACGCGATGACCATCGGCTGGGGCGCTATGGGCAACATCTGGCAACACGACATCAGCACCATCACGGTGTATGTCGCGCCCGCCCGCTACACGTACGAGTACATGGAGCGGTTCAAATATTTCACCGTCATGGTTTTCGACGACGACCGCAAGGACGTGCTGGAATACATGGGCACGCACAGCGGCCGCGATGGCAACAAGGAGCAGGCGCTGGGCTTGCACGTGGCTTACACGGAGCACGGCACGCCCTACTATTTGGAGGCCCGCGAAGTGTATGAGTGCGAGGTCATCTACCGCGACGAGTTCGACCCGAAAGGTTTCGGGGACATCCCGCGCAAACGCTACGAGAACTTCCCCGCCGGCATTCACCACCAGTACATCGGGAAGATTGTGAGCGCGAGAAGGAGGTAGTTGTATATGTTAGTTTCTTTTCTATCTTTGTCGCGTTAAATTAATCAGTGAAAATGAAGTATTCGGAACTTGAAAAGAAATTGAGAAAGCTGGATGTTACCTCATTGACAACAGTGATCATTCTATATACAAACCCGACAAATTCTTGATATGAAAAAAATTGCCGTTATCATTTTTGGTTTGCTTCTCGCGCAAGGTGTGAGAGCCCAGACAATTACATTTACAGTCCCAGAAATTCCCGGAGACATCGAAAAAACCGAGTATGCCAAATATACCCAACCTGCCATGGAGTGCATTGAATGGCTGAAGGTGCATTCCCCGAACGATGTGCAGCGGAAGAAAGTGTCGGATTTTGCGCTCTGGTGGCTTTTCGGCACTCCCGATGTGCGCATTGAACTTAACGCCGCAGTGGCGAATATTGAGAACAGGGATTTGCTAATCCTGCTTCTCGGCGGCTGGGCGCAGTACGCCATCCAGAGCAAGGATGACAGCCAGTTGGAGGGCTGTTATGCCGGGGTGAACACCGCTCTCAATTACTACGTGAAGTATAAGAAAGTGCTTGGAAAGGACAAGGGTGCGGAGAAGTTCCTCAAGATGCGTGAAAAAGGGACGCTGAAGTCCTATCTGGCCAAGTCGATGCCGGAGTAGGAATAATTCCCGCAGAACTCGCAGAATTATACGTGCAGATACGTGTGATACGCGGAGATTTTCATTGACATTACGAAAAAACAAATAATATGAAAAGATTATTGCATTTGGGGAACCGCCGCGCAAGCACCCTCATTGTCGCAATCCTGCTGCTTCCGTTGTTCGCGTGGGCGCAGACAGAGCCGACCTCTGAAGATTCAGAGCCGATATACCGCTTTACGACAACTATGCCCGAATTTCCCGGCAGTTTCAACGCCTATCTTGCAAAAACCATACAGTTTCCGGAAGATGCCCGCGCAAAGGGGGTGTCAGGTACGGTGCTGGCGGAGTTTGTGGTGGAAAAGGACGGACGTGTCAACCAGGTCACCATCAAAGTGCCGCTTTTTCCCTCCTGCGACGAAGAAGTGGTTCGTGCCATCCAAGGAAGTCCCCGCTGGAAGCCTGGCACCAACGTCGGCCAGCCTGTCCGATGCTACTTCCAGGTGCCCGTCACGTTCCAGCGCGAGACCGAATATTATCCCCAGCAAATTACCGATGCCGCCCTAATCGACTCCCTGAAGGCTATCTTAAAGAGCGGCGCTTTCCCTGACGAAGATTTCACCATCTTCAATTTGGAGAAGGCCGATTATTATCGGTTAAAAGATTATTACGTCGTCAGATGCGAGCTTGCGGGGTTGGTTTCAGGGGAGGTCTCAAACTTCCAGCATTATTTTGTGATCGATGTCCAGAATCGGAAAGATTTCTATTTTATGAGTCTTTCTGATAATATGAAGAATGTCTATCTTTATGACGACTTGGTCGTGAACAGTGTCGATTACGCGGATGGGTTTAGCGGGGACGCGAGGTATTTTAAAAGAAAGAAAGCTACTTTCAAACTGATAACCCAAAGAATATCCACCAAAGATCTGCAAGTCAAAACAACTGAAAAATCGTATGCCAAGCTTGGCTGGAAAGAGGTGTACGGATTGCGTCTTTATTAACACTTCCGTGCAGATTCGCGTGATCCGTGGAGATAAAAGAAAATCCGAGGAGTAAAAACAAGAAAACGATGGACGACAACAGCAAAATCATGGAGCTGGCCTACGAGGCCGGGGCGATCCTGTTGGAAAACGGGGCGGAGATCTCTCGCGTGGACGAGACCATGCGGCGCATCGCCGGCCACTACGGCGTGGACGACGAGAGTTTCTTCGTGCTCAGCAACGGCATCATGGCCACGGCGAAAGGATTCGCCCGCACCAAGTTCATCCCCATCAAGGGCACGAGCCTCGACAAGGTGGTGGCGGTGAACCAGCTCTCCCGCGAAGTCTCCGAGGGCAAGTGCGACCTCGAGCAGTTGGAGTCGCGGCTGAAGGCCATCCGCGCCATGCGCCCGAAGCCCGCGTGGGAGCAGATCTCGGCCTCCGCGTTCGGCAGCGCGGCTTTCTGCATTATCTTCGGCGGCGGCTTCGCCGACAGCATAGCGGCGTTCGTGGCCGGGTTGGTGCTCTGGGTATATATGCTGTTCGTCGGTTACCGGCACCTTTCGCGCATCGCGGGCGCCATCACGGGCGGCTTGCTGGCCACCTTGCTCTGCGGGGTGATGTTCCGACTGGGTCTGGGCACGCACCTCAGCAACATGATCATCGGGGCCATCATCCCGCTGATTCCGGGAGTGCCCTTCACCAACGGTATCCGCGACTTGGCGCACGAGGACTACATCGCCGGTGTCACGCGGCTGTTAGACGCGCTGCTCACCTTCTTCTGCATCTCCATGGGGGTGGCCTTGGCGTTCATGTTGGACGCGGCCGTCAGCGGCACGATGGAGCACTTGGAGGCCTTGACCGCCGCACCTGAAACGGCGGGGATGTTCGTGCAGCTGTTAGCCGCCTACGTGGGCACCGTGGCCTTCGCCGTGCTCTTCGGCGTGCCCCGCAAGTACTACTTAGACAGCGGATTATGCGGAATGTTGGGGTGGCTGCTCTACCTGATTTTAATGAACTATACGGAGTTGTCGGTCGCCAACGTGGTCTTTTTCGCCACCGTGTTGGTCACCTTCACGGCCATGGTGTTGGCCATCGTGCGCAAATGTCCGATCACCGTCTATCTGATTTGTGGCATCTTCCCGTTGGTGCCGGGCGCGGGCATCTTCTGGACTACCTACAACGTTGTCTCCGAGCAGCTTGGCGCCGCCTTGCACACGGGCGTCACGGCCTTGAAGGTCACCGTCGCCATCGCCTTCGGCATCATCTTGGTGGCGGAGCTGAACGGGAAGAACCGGATTGGGAAGTGGCTGGCAAAAAGGAGGAAATGATGGAAAAAGTACTGATTGTTTGCAAACCAAGTGGGAAAAATTGATAAATGAATAGCACTATGAAAAAAATCACCTTTGTTGTATTATCTGTTCTGATGTCGCTGTGTGTATGGGCGCAGCCTGCAGGACATTTCGCTTTCCCGGTGTCGCCACGACAAGCGATGCCTTTTTCCGGTGCGAAAAGCGATTACCAATGGAAGATGACGGACTTCCACACGGACGACAACTACCAGATTTGCACCTTCGCCTATAACGGTGACCATCGGCTATTGGCGATGACCGACTCCATCCGTAACGAGTATCAGGTCATCGACTCCATGAGTTACGACGCCGCCGGCAATTTGGTCCGGCTGTCGGGCTGGCAGAAGCTCGGCGGGGTGTGGCAGAACGTCTATTACATCGACTACACCTACAATGCCGCGGGGCTGATCACCTCGAGGAGCAACTACAACAATTTCGGTGGCAGTTGGGAACTCGGCGGCATCTACCACTACACTTACAATGCGCAGAACCAGCTGGTGCTCACTACCTTGGATTTCGCTGGAATGCTGTATCAAAAGATTGAGTATCAATATGTTGGCAACGACTGCGTGCAGGAGTTGTGGTACAGCTACAACTTCGACTCCGGCACGCTTCTCCCGTCGGAGAAGATCGTGACGAGCTATGTTGACGGTCGCAAGGTGCTGCGGTTGGACAGCGTGAGCGACGACGGTTTCAATTGGCAGTACAACGGCAAGTCCACGTATCAGTACGACAATCGCGGCAACTGCACGGAGTACCACCAGTACGACCACACCGACTACGAGGTGGAGCGGAGCGTCTATACATACGATTATGGCAAGCCGCTGAGCAGCACGGTGATTCCGTGGAACCCGGAGATAGACCGTCCGCGCATGTACGACAACGTGGACGCCTGCGTGCGCGAAGCCTGGTACAGCGTTGACGTGGACCACGTGTTGCAGTACGTGTGCGACTACGTTTACGACTACAACGACATTGCTACGGGCGTACAAACTTCTGATTTCCAAACGGTTTCCCTTTATCCCAATCCAGCCTCGGACCGCATCGTGTTGGACGGTTTGGCGGATGGCGAAGCTGAGGTCCGCATCCACGACCTCTCGGGCCGTCTCGTCCTCACCCGCCGCGCCGCCGGTCCCACGGCTCTCCTTGACGTCACCGCCCTCGCCCCTGGCTGCTATGTGGTCAGAGTGGTGCAGGGGGATGGAGAGAAGGTTGTGAAGGTGGTGGTGGAGTAGGGGAGAGAGCCGAAAAATGATTGTTTTTGCGGGCTTGTTTCAAGGTCGCAGACGTCGTCTTTAGACATTGTCCTCCACGATATATTCTTCATTGATATACGTGCAGAGATAGGGGTTTTGTTCATATTTCAGAATGGGTTTCTTCAGGAGCATATATGGGAACGCATTAGGTTCGCCACATCTATGTTCCCAAGAATCAAAATACTCCACCACACTCTCCTCCTCGTTGTAATTCACCTTGCATCGTTTGTGCATCTTCGGATCGAAATATTTCGCCAAATCATCCCATGGCAACAATGCATCGATTTCTGAAAGAAGTCCAATAGACATCCTTTTCGATTCATCTTCCTCTATTGTTGTATCGTATCGGATGTCTCCAATTTGGTTTTCCCAAACCTCAATCGTTTTATACTTCGCCAGTTGCTCATCTGTTCTAATATCGTTTTCCTTCATAAAACGCATCAGCAGATCAACGGGGTCATGCAGCCGTTCGATTTCGCAAGGGAGATGGAAATGAATCGGAATACTTAGATGCCAGGCAATCTCCCTGCGTATATCGTATGCCATAAACTCTTGTCTCTCAGGCGAAAGTACCTCTCGGCCATATCGCACAATGTCGTGACAATGCGAGCTGGCATACGATTGGCGGCCTAGGGCATAGTGCATCGAATACCACATCATATCACCTTCCATCCAACGCTTGCTCAGATCTGTCACGTCTTTGATTTTCTTGCGTTTCAGGTAGTTCGCTATTTCCGCCGCAAACGCGTGGAATTCAGGAGTGTCATATTCGATGTCACGGAACTGTCCAAGGGAATCCAAAAGTTCCCTGCCTCTTTCGCTCTTGGCTCCTGCGAGTCCGATTGCATAGCGGTATCCCATCCAAATCAGAGACTCCTGATAAAAATCGCTGTCTTTCTTGATTTTGCTTGCCATATCATAATTGTTTTAGTAAAATATTCTGTCTAATAAGTATGAGAATTTCGGAAATGTTACACATGGGAACAAAATTTTTTTTCAAGTTTTTTTTGTTCTTGTATATTAAAAAATAAATTGTATATTTGCAAAAAGATTGCAAGCGATTGTTTGCGATTGTAACATGTTGAAAATTAAGTAATAGAAAACAAATAAAAGAAAAAAAATTATCATTAAACAAATTAAGCGGAAACAAGAGTTATCATGAACATTCAAAAGATTCAACAGTACAAAGCAGATTTCGACTTAATCGTCAAAACCGTAAAGGATGACGACGGGCAAGAAATGGATGTATGGTATGCCCGGGAGTTACAACAAGTGTTAGGGTATTCCCGATGGGAGAATTTTGCGACTGCCATAGGTCGTGCCATGCAGTCTTGTAAAACGCTGGGTGTCAATATTGACGACCATTTTCGTGAGGTCACGAAAATGGTCTCGTTGGGTAGTGGATCGCAACGCGAAGTCCAGGACTTCATGCTCACCCGCTATGCCTGCTATCTTATTGCCCAGAATGGTGATCCCAAGAAAG
>JAEEGG010002700.1_pt1 | contig 45400 bp, 39 predicted proteins | sample 9134161 | NCBI WGS metagenome assembly JAEEGG01 (sample SAMN16246543, study PRJNA631951) | gut metagenome | biome: gut microbiome; feature: rumen; material: CR-attached | host: Bos | place: Iran: Karaj | collected 2018-10 | reverse complement strand
TATGGCTCATGATTGTGGTTTCTTCTACACTGTGCAGAAAACACGAAGCCGTAGCCACCGCCTGTACATCTCCATCCGTTACACCTTCAACGCCCAGAAGAGCAAGTATAAGGGAACCGGTGCAGGTAAAGCCGAGCAGCAGCGAATGGGCAGTAATTAATGTCCATTTATCAAAAAACCATATAGAATATCCCAGATATTTGGCAGTCTCGGCAATTATGTGTAATTTTGCAAACAAGTTTGCGAGAAACAAATAAATATATGATGAAAATTAGACCATTCAAAGTCAACCATGCCTCGACGATTCTGAGCTGGTGTAAAGATAAGCATGCTTTCCGGCTTTGGAGTGCCGACAGATATAAAGAATTCCCTGCTCAGCCAGAGGAAATGATGGAGCAATACAAGGGCGATAATATGTATCCGCTCACGGCTGTTGTGGGAGAGGAAATCATTGGGCATATCCTATTGAGATTCCCCTCAGAGGATAAAAGTGTCATCCGCTTCGGCTTCGTCATCGTGGATGATTCGAAACGAGGTAAGGGCTATGGCAAGCAACTGCTGCGCCTCTCCATCGATTATGCACAGCGGGAACTGGGTGCGCAGAAAATTACCCTTGGTGTATTTTGCGACAACCACTCCGCCGTAGAATGCTACAAGTCCGTCGGCTTCCGCATCACAGGCGAAGATGCCTATTCGATTGATGGGGAGGAATGGAAAGAATTTGAAATGGAATTAGAAAAGATATGAACATACTGATCATAAACGGAAGCCCTCGAAAGAAAGGACTGATTTCGCAGATGCTCGGCATCATGCGGGAGGAGGCAGAGAAACATGGTGATACGGTGGAGATGATATATACCAACGACCTGACCATAAAGCCCTGCACAGGCTGTATGGCCTGCCGCACGAAGGGGAAATGCGTACTCACCGAGGATGATTCGCAGCGAATACTGAAGATGATGCAGCAGGCTGATGCCATCATCATGGGTGCGCCCTGCTACTGGGGCAACATCCCCGGGCAGATGAAGGTGATGTTCGACCGTCAGGTCTATGGTATGATGCGCGACACCCCTCGCTTTCCAGAACCGCTGATGAAAGGCAAGAAGTGCATCCTCATCAGCACCTGTACCACGCCCTGGCCTTGGAATATCCTGTTCAAGCAATCGCGCGGCGCCATCCGTGCCATGAGAGAGATCGCCCGCTATGCAGGATTCAAAATAGTGAAGACCATTGAGCGTGGCGGCACAGCAATGCATCCAGAACTGACAGAGAAAGACAAACAGAAGTGTCGGAAAGCATTTGAAAGATTGTATATATAAACGACCAACCATTCGTCACAAAAATAACGCTCGGCGTGCAGCGCGACTTCAACCTCCGCCGCTTGGGACAGTTGACCCTCGATGTGCGTTGTGTTGACCTCTTCAACACCAACAAAACCGATGCCACTATCTACGGCATCCGCGAACTGACGGTTCACAACCCCGCCCGTCGCACGTTCCTGATCAATCTCACCTGGAAGTTCAACGAGGCTCGCTCGAAGTATCGCGGAAGTGGTGCCGGCGAGAAGCAGAAGGCAAGAATGTAAACGGTAAATTTGGAATACTCCGCAATTATTTGTATCTTTGCGGTCGAAAACCGCGAAAACGGGCTGCGCCTCGGCAATTAGAGCGAGCTCTATTGCACTCGGCTTGCACCGTCCTTGCAGTCGAAAACCAAATGATAAGTATGAAACAGGAAATCAATCCCAAGGACACTAGTAGAGCCATCGCATTCGAACTATGGACGAAGTCGCCCATGCCGATGGTGACATTCACAAAAACCTTCGACGTGACGAGACTCTGTAAGGTAAGCCGTCGGCGCGGTATGAAATTCAACATGCTGCTCTGTTGGTGCATCGGCAAGGCGGCATCAGGGATAGAGGAGTTTTATATGTTACCTCAGAACGGGAAACTCTACAAATATGACCGCATGGCCCTCAACGTGATAGCAGAAAACATCAAAGGCGGACTCAGTTTCTGCGACGTTGCCGTCAGCGATGACCTGGAGCAGTTTAATGTCAATTACCTGCAACTGACAGAGACCATCAGCCGGACCTGTCAAGACATCTTAGACAAAGAAGCAGTCATTGTTGGCACATCGGCAGTCACAGGCACAGAACTCGACAGCATCATCAACCAGTACAGCGGCATCTTCACCAATCCTTTTGTCGCCTGGGGGCGCTACCGCAAAGGCTGGCTAAAGACGACTTTGCCCATCTCCTTCCAGTTCCACCACGCACAGATGGACGGTAAACATGCCGCCCGATTCCTGGAAGAATTGCAAAAGACGATTAATAGTATTAGATTATGAATAAAAAACTCTTATTATCAATAGCACTGGGTATGCAACTGACAATAGGGTATGCTCAGGGGTTTAAGAATCCCGTACTGCCAGGATTCCATGCAGACCCGAGTGTATGTCGGGCGGGTGATGACTTTTATCTGGTGAATAGCACATTCCAGTATTTCCCTGGTGTGCCGGTATTTCATAGTAAGGACCTGGTAAACTGGGAGCAGGTGGGCAACTGTCTGACAAGACCCTCACAGGTGGATTTGAAAGGTACCGACGGTAATAGCGGCATCTACGCACCGACCATCCGTTACCATGAGGGACGATTCTACATGGTGACAACAGTGTTCCCCTCGCGCCGTCATTTCTACGTATGGACGGACGATCCTGCTGGGGAATGGTCGGAGCCTATCGTGATCGACTTTACCATCGGCAGTTGTGACCCTACGCTCTTCTGGGACGAGGGTAAGTGCTACTTCCTTTGGAAAGAGGGTGACATCAAGATATGCGAGATCGATGTCAATACAGGCAAGCAGTTAGGCGAGATCCATCACTTAGGCACAGGTCTTGGTGGTCGATATCCAGAAGGTCCACATATTTATAAAAAAGACGGCTACTATTATCTGTTGCTGGCAGAAGGCGGAACGGAGCATGGCCATCATGTAAATATCCTGCGCAGCAAGAGTCTGTTTGGTCCCTACGAACCAAATCCGGCCAATCCTATCCTTTCGCACTTCAACATGAAGATGCAGAACAGTAATATCCAAGGTCTGGGGCATGCTGACTTGGTGCAGGCGCCAGACGGTTCGTGGTGGATGATCTGTCTGGGATACAGAACCAGTGGTTATCTTCAACATGTCATGGGGCGCGAGACGATGCTGGCTCCTGTAAAATGGGAGAAAGGTGGATGGCCTGTGGTTAACGGGGACGGCACGTTACAGACAGACATGAAGTGTCAGACGTTGCCCTTGGTGCCGATGGCGCCAGATCCTGTCAAGGAAGAATTTGATGAGGTGAAGCGTCAGGCTCCTGCTGACAGTTATCATTCCTTAGGTCTGCCGATGGGATGGATGAGTCTGTGCAATCCAGATTACACCAAATATTCACTGAAAGAACGCCATGGGTTCCTGCGTCTCTATCCTAGTATGACCGATCTCAGTGAAACGGCCTCTCCTACGTTTGTTGCTCGTCGTCAGACAGAACTAAACTTCACGGCAACAGCATTGTTCGACCTTTCTCACCTGACGGAAGGCATGCAGGCTGGCATTACTGCCTATGCTGCCCCACTGAATCATTATGATGTAGTGGCAGAGCGTCGTGAGGGAAAAATCTTTGTCAAATCCGTTGTCCGTCTCGGTCAGACCAGCCACAGCGAGGGTGAAATCCCGTTGAGTAGCGATCAAGCCTATCTGCGCATCACCTCCGATAAAGACTTCTACTATATGCAGGCATCATCCGATGGTACTCATTATACCACGCTCGCCAAGATGGAATACCGTTTCCTCAGTACCGAGACCATCGGCGGCTTTACCGGTGTAATGCTCGGACTATTTACACAAGGCAGTCAGGAAACAAATGAGGGGTATGTCGATGTGGATTGGTTTGAATATCAATAAGATGCTCTTTCCATGATCTCAAGGCACATACGCCCATTGTGATAAGGACATTTCCAGAAACCTGCCTTATCATCGGTGGTATTCAGGGAACCGTCACGATGGCGGCTCCAATACCACTCGCCATGCTGATAGTCAATCAGGTTGTCTTTGATATACTGCCAACAACGGCAGGCCTTCTCGAGTGCAGCCTCATCATGGAAATACTGATAGATATTATAGAAACCCACTACCGTCTCAGCCTGAACCCACCAATGGAGGTCATCATCCTTAGTTCCTGCAGTCAGGTTGGCTTCGTGGATCATCGAACCATCGGCATTCAGTCCCTTCTCTGAAGCCTTCGCCACGATTTGCACGATGGGTTCCATCTTGGCGAGTATCTTCTGGTCACCCAGCACCAAGGCTGCCTCATGCATCAGCCAAGAACATTCGATGTCGTGTCCATAACTCTCCAACTGACCTGCCCCTCGTGTCCAGTCCATCTCAAAGAAGAGGTCGAGGTGGTGGGTTTCAGGATTCAGGATCCTGTCAGTAAAGATGCTGATGATATTTCGGAGCGACGCTTCTACACTTACAATGGTCTCCACAGGCACACTGATCCCTATAGGGAGCACCGCGCCGATAGCCGGCACATAGTCGCACGACTCCTGCGAGCGCATCTCCTTGAGACACCTCAATAGGTTGGTGTAAGGCTCAATAATGTGCAGATGCGTATTCTGCGACTTGGGATAGTTGGCATCAAGTTCCGACAGACGCATATCACCGATGGGCTGCCAGTCGCGCGTCAGAGCCTCGATATAACCATTATGCTCTCTATCCAGCGCATGTTCTTCAATACAGTCATACAGGTCGAGAGCGTATTCCAGAGCCTCTCTGTCACTCGTGACACGGGCATATTCCGACAAGCCGTAGATGGCAAAGCCGATAGCATAGAACTGCTTCTTAGTATCCTTTGGTTGTCCCATGTAATCGAGACTCCAATACACGCCCCCATATTCAGGATCGATGAAATGATCGATGAAATAACGTTTGGCACGATCTGCCATTTCCAGATACTCAGGCTTGCGAAGCACCCGATAGGCCGCAGAGAAAGTCCACAGGATACGGGCATTCAGAATGGCACCCTTATCTGCATCTTTATGCAGCACATTGCCATTATCGATGCGACCATAAAAACCGCCATGCTCCTCATCCTGCATACGGTCGATCCAGAACCGCAAGATGTTGTTCTCCAACACCTCGCGCATCTCCTGCTTAAGTGCCTCTACCTTTGTCATTTCTTAATCGGATAATAGTAGATAAGAACGATCATGATGCCTGCAATGATAGCAGGGAAGAGTGAGAACAGCGCCCAGATCATATTATTCACCGACTCTGGATCTGTGATCGTAATAACAGTCTGACCTGTGGCATCCGTACCAGAAACAAAGCCTGCTATACCTAACAGCAGTGCCACCAACGAGCCGGAGATGGCAGTACCAAACTTCTGCGACATCGTGCCGCTGGAGAAAATCAGACCAGTAGAAGAGGTACCGTTTTTCTCCGTCGCATAGTCAGCCACATCGGCATACATCGACCACAACAGCGGTGAATAGAGGCCGATACCGATACTGGTGAGGATGACCACAGCCACCATTACCCAGATGCTGGCAGCATCCATGGGAATAAAGAAGAAGGCGACAGAAGTGACCACACAGATGACGGCAGCCCAAATAAAGGCCATACGCTTGGAACCCACCCACTTCGTAAACACAGGTGAGACACCACCAAAGATCATACAGGTCAGTTCACCAAAGGTCATGAACACCGTATAGTTGATGATCAGTCCACTCACCGTTACATCACCATGCAGACAGTACTCAAACATATAGCCTGCCACCGCATAACGGAAGCCGTTGAAGAAGTTCATGCAAATACCAATCAACGTGAGATAGACCCAAGGCTTATTGCGGAACAGGTCAGCGAAGGGCTTTAACGAGAACTTCTCGGCACGTACTGGCTTCAGACGTTCCTTCGTCAACAGACCACAACCCAACGTGCCAATAGTAGCCACAGCACCTAAGAGCACACCCACAACGGCATACTGATGCTGGTCACTGCCACCCACCATCTTCTGCAGATAAGGGAACGACAGCAGCGTAATGAATCCCATGGCGTAGGCACCAACCATACGGAATGAAGAGAACTGGTTCTTCTCGTTGTCATCGTCAGTCATCACACCAAGCAGTGAACCGTAAGGCACGTTTACAGCCGTATAGACTACCATCATCAGCAGATAAAACGTGTAAGCCCAGATGCGCTTCCCCGTCAATCCGAGGTCGGGAGTGTAAAGCAACAGGGCGAAGATGAGTCCAAGGGGTACGGCTCCAAAGATCAGCCAAGGACGATATGTACCCCAACGCGACTGGGTACGATCGGCCAGAGAGCCCATCAGAGGATCAGTTACCACATCGAACATACGGGCTATCAGCATCAGAGTAGCCGTGTCTGCAACAGTCAGACCAAATACATTGGTGAAGAACAAGGGAAAGGCTATCGACATCACCTTCCAGGTGATACCACCGGCAGCGGCATCACCCAGCGCATAGCCAATCTTTTCGCTTAATTTTGCCATAGGTTTATTATTGATTATTGAATTTCGTTCAGGAACAAGACGTTTTCTGCCTCTTTGAAGACCTTATAGTCTTCGCCACTAGGCGTATTGGGCACTGGACCGAACCACTCCTTATCATAGTTACGCCACAACAGGAAGTAACAGATAGGATATTTGTCCATCTGGGGTTTGAGCACCCGTGAGAACCAAGTGGAGTCGGGGGTGTTCTGCATGCCGCACTCAGTCATCGCCAACAGCTTGCCGTTATCCTTGGCAAACTTTGTCAGGAAGGTGAGGTCGGCATTCAACTGCTTCACAAAGTCCTCTTCCGTGCCCCACTGATAGGCATCCTCGCCGATCAGTGTCACCCGATCATTACCGGGATAGCGGGCCATGAAACGCTCGGTGGTCCAGTTGCCATCCAGATTAGGCGAATAGCTCCAAAGCAGATTGTCGAGGCCACGCCCCGTGAGATAATCCTGCAACAGATTCCACAGACTCTTATACTCCTCGTCGGAACAGAGCTTCTGTCCCCACCAGAACCACGAACCGTTGTTCTCGTGCCAGGGACGGAAGATGACAGGTACTAACTTGCCGTTCTCATCTTTCAGTGATTCGAGGAAATTGCCCACGCGCTGCATCCATGTCTGGAAGAGCTCGGCTTTCTGTCCACCAGGCAGAATGTTTTTCACGATAGTGGTGTCGTTGACGTCCCAGGCAGACCCAGCAGGGAATTTCTGTTCTCCCCTGCCACCGTCGGGGGCTGTTGTCAACGGGTTACGCGGATGCCAGCTGATGGTGACGATACCACCACGCTTCACATGCGCCAGCAGCTCATCGTGGATACGGGTAAATGGTACGCTGTCGAGGTTCTTGTCGTCACCCATCTCGATACCTCCCAGATCGAATCCCATCACGGCAGGATAGTCACCAACGGTGAGCTTCACGTCGCTCTTACCGTCTTCGTAAGCCCAACCGATACCATAGAACGGATCATCCTGATGACCCGCCATATAACCCTTCTTCTGGAGGGAGTCCATACGCTCCTCCAACTGCTGTGCAAGCGTCTGCTTCTGCTCAGCTTTTTGCTGTGTCGTACAGCTCATCATCGCAATGGTGGCGATGGTTATTGTTATTAGTCTATTCATAATCGGCTGCAAATATATGAAAAGTTGGTGATATAACCAAATTTATTGCCCCAATTCGAACACACAATAGGCATTTTTACACTAATAAGTGGTACATACCGCCTGCAAGGGGCTTCACGACACCCTTCATTTCGAGTTGAAACAGGAGGGCTGTGAGTTGTCCGATAGGCAGACTGGTCTTCACGCTGATGATATTCAGTTGCAGGTCGTTGGTCTGTTGTAGCAAGCGGACAATCTGTTGTTCTGGTTCCGTGAGATCAGGGAAGAGATTTCGTTCGATTCCATCGGATAAAGCCTGTTGCAGACGCGCCTCATCCTGCCAACCCATCGCCCTCACAAAATCATCGGCACAGGTAATCAGGGCTGCCCCATTGTCGCGGATGAGGTTGTTACAGCCTTTGGAATATTCGGCACTCACATGACCTGGGAAGGCAAAGACACTGCGATTATAACTCTGGGCTATCTCTGCGGTGATGAGTCCCCCACCCTTGGCGGCACTCTCCACAACAATGGTTGCATCTGCCATCCCTGCCACAATACGGTTTCGACGCACGAAGTTGGGCTTGTCGGCATTCGTCTGCGTCATGAACTCTGTGAGCAAACCTCCATGACTAAGCATCTCTGCAGCCGTATCGCGATGACGGTAAGGATAGATCTGATCAAGTCCGTGAGCCAGGACACCTACCGTTGGATAGCCATTGGCCAGCGCCTCACGATGGGCTTTGATATCGACACCGTAGGCCAGACCACTGCCTACCAGTACCTGAGGACAATAACGGCGTAAATCCGCGATGAAATGGCGAATAATATCCTGTCCATAGGTGGTACAATGACGAGTGCCCACGATACTGACGATCCGCGACTGATTCAGGTCGGCGTTTCCTTTATAATAGAGGATGATAGGGGCATCAGGACATTCCGACAAGCGTTGGGGATAGTCCTCGTCAGTCAGCGTGAGGGCACGGATACCATGATCCTCCATATATTTGAGTTCGGCTTCTGCCCGTTTCATCGGTTCATCCCAGTCTTTCAGGGCCTCCATCAGACGGGGGGAGCAGTCTTGCAGGATATCGCCGATGTCATGGCGATGCTCAAAGATAAGTTGTGCACTGCCAACAGTCCGATAGAGTTCGAGTGCCGTTGCATAATTGAAGTTGCTGATACGTGTCAGCGCCATTGTGAAAAAGATTTCGTCGTTGTTCATTTATTTACCTTTTTACTTTCTTACCTTTTTACTTTTTTACCTTCTCTTCAGATATTCATAACCAAAGCGACAGCGAAGACAGTTCTTCTTGTCGCAGTATTCGCGTTTCAGTTGGATGAGTGCCTGCGAGTCGCCTGCCGTCTCAACAGGCAGTCCCACCTGCTGCCACATCCGGATGATATGGTTGTTCTCTGCCTTCAACTGTTCCAGGAAATCAAAAGCCCTATCGCACAGCACCTCCTTGGAACGATGGCGTCCATAGGCGAACAGCATTGGGATAGCCGTATTGATCATCAGCAGGTTGAGTGACCCATAGCTCAGATGCTTCTCATTACGTGAACTGGTGGAGCCAAAGGTATAATGAGTCTCCCAATAGGGGGTGACATGCGAAGCAAGAAGTGTTCTCAACTGTTCGATGGTTTCACACTCCACCAATCGGCTCAGTCCTGCTTTCTGTTGGTAATAGAGGTTTGCCAACTGGGAGATACGGATATGCGGGAAGTTCTGAGGTCGCAGGCGAAGGAATCGCCAGAGGTGGAAATCTATCGGTTTCATCGAGAATTTATGCGCCAGATAGAGGTACTCATTACGCAGTTTGGCGAAGTAACCCTCGTTGAGTGCATCCTTCTGGTAATACTCAGGGATGGCTCCCATCTGAAGGAGTCCTGCCTGTCCCATAAAGATCGCCTCTATCTGGAAGAGGTCGTCACGATGATGGGCCACTGCAGAGAGCGGGATATTCTGAGCCCATTGTTCGAACACATCGCCATTGATGCCAAAGCCGTAGTTGCGGGCAAGGGTTACGAAATACGCATCCTCCCAAGAGCCATTACACAGCGCTGCCCGATGCTTGATAGCCTCCGTCTTCTGTTCCAGTCGTTCTGTCTGCAAAGCTGCCATCCACGAGTGTACCATCAGGCGCGACAGGTCAGGAATCACCTTATAACAAGGTGGGTAACTGTCTGTCTTCAACAGTTCATCATAATGGTCTCTGACGTTCTCGGGCACATCGAGCTGCATCTGACGGATAAACTCGCCATTGGCATTCATCACTTCAGAGTCGAGTACACCTGCCACATGCAGGATGACGTTGTTGTAACGCTGATCCTTGTCATGTCCATGCAGATACCAGTCAGACGACTTTTCGTGTATCTCCACATTGCCAACCCATAAAGTACGCCCGATTCTGACCTTCGCATTGAAGAAGTCAGGGCCTGCATTGTGATTATGCAAACCAGGATCGATCACTTCGACGGTATCACCATCGCTTGTCTGTAGTTCCCGCAAGGGGAACATCTTGTGCTTCCACACATAATGCAATAATTGCTCCATAGTTTCAAATTTAGTGTTAAACTTGTTGCAAAGGTAACGGTTTTCCCCAAAACAACCAAATATTTCGCGGATTTTTTATAATTTTGCCATCAAAGAGATGGCGAACTTACTCCGTCTCGGCATAAAAAAGATTAAAATCTTTTGTTCTGCTCTCGACTTTTCGTAACTTTGCAGTCGAAATGAAAATAGGAAGCATTGATTTTGGAGATCGCCCCGTTTTTCTGGCTCCGATGGAGGATGTGACAGACATCGGGTTCAGACTGTTGTGTAAGCGTTTCGGCGCTGCAATGGTCTATACGGAGTTTGTCTCTGCCGAGGCTCTGATACGCGATGTGAAATCAACGATCTCTAAGCTGACCATCAGCGACACAGAGCGTCCTGTTGGTATCCAGATCTACGGACGTGACATCGAGGCGATGGTGGAAGCAGCGAAGATTGTAGAGCAGGCTGGACCAGATCTCATCGACCTGAATTTCGGCTGCCCTGTGAAGAAGGTGGCTGGAAAAGGGGCTGGCGCTGGCATGCTGCAGAACATTCCCAAGATGCTGGAAATCACGCAGAAGGTGGTGGATGCCGTGAAACTGCCTGTCACCGTGAAGACCCGTCTGGGTTGGAACCAAGAGCAACTGATCATTACCGATCTGGCAGAGCAGTTGCAGGACTGTGGCATCAAAGCACTGACGATTCATGGCAGGACTCGCAGTCAGATGTACACAGGACAAGCTGACTGGACACTCATCGGCGAGGTGAAACGCAACCCTCGCATCCATATCCCTATCATCGGCAATGGTGACATCACCTCTGCGGAAGAAGCAAAACGGGCTTTCGACGAATACGGTGTAGATGCCGTCATGATAGGACGCGCCACCTTTGGTCGCCCCTGGATATTTAAAGAGGTACGCGACTATCTGGATCAGACTGGTGGCAAGGACCTCGATTTCAATGAGAAGATGGATATCCTCGAAGAGTTGCTTCGCATCAATGTGGAACGTATCGACGAGAAGCGAGGCATTCTCCATACCAGAAGACACCTCGCTGCTACACCTATCTTCAAGGGTATCCCCGATTTCCGCCAAACCCGCATCGCCATGCTTCGAGCCGAAACGATGACTGACCTCCTCACCATCCTAGAAGACATCCGCCAACGATTAGGGTAAACGAAGGCTTTAGAACCAATTCATCAGAGAGCGGAGGTAGGCTGTGAGTTCGCCAGCCATCTTCTCGTCTTCGTAGATGTTGGGGTGATAATCGTTACCATACCACTCGTCGCCAGCGATTGGTGACATATCGAATCGATAGACCTCCTTGTCGCCTGCTTTCTGAGCCTCAGCAGTCACCTCGTCGAGAATCTTTTGCTGAATATCTGATTCTTTCTTTCCAAGCATCGTACCTGTGAGGAAAACAATCTTTGCCTTGGGATTATGCTGGCGAACCGTCTTAAGCAGCTGTTGGTAGTTCTGCTTCAACAGTTTCAGATCGTAGTTGGGGGTAGAGAGATCATTAGTGCCCAGATTGATACATATCACATCGGGCTGATAACGGTTGAAATCCCACTTCTCACTGAGGAATGTCGCCTCCTTACGGAGATCAGGCTTCCAGGCATAACCCACATATTCGTACTGTGCGAGCATATTCGACTCAGGATTACCCGTCTTGGGACCCGCATAGTTGCGATAGGCACCGATACCGCTGCGAGCCACCACCCAATGCTGGGCTTCGAGGTTGCGGGCTGTGATGGATGCGTAAGAGTAATAATGATTCTCGGTGGCATAATCGAAACCCTCCTCCTTTTTCAATCCTTCGTTGCCATAGCCGCAGGTGATGGAGTTGCCGATGAATTCGATTTTCCTCGTAGGCAAAGCTGGTGCCTCAACGAGTTTGCAACCTTTGTCGAGCACAAAGCCCCAGAACTCCGGGAAGAACTCATAGCCTTCGATGGCATACATCAGTCTGACCATATGCACGCCATTAGGAAGGGCTGTGGCAAGTGTCACCACAGAGTCGCGCTCCCCACGAAAAGCCACCTTGAAAGGTTCTGCCTGATCGACCTGTGCCACAAAGTAACCACTACGGGGTTTGGCGAGCATCCTGAGGGATGTGCCCTCGAAAGCTGCAACGATCTGAATACCTGGGAAGTTCCAGGCAGGTCGTTCTGGATTGGTAAAACTGATACGACCCGCATATTGGATATTCGGATCCGTAGGACTGATGATACTACCTTTGATGGGTACAGTCTTAATCGCAAAGGCACCTGAACATATCAAAGTCAGCAGTGCTGACAAAACAATCTTTCTCATATTCTTTAGTTATCTGTTATTTCGTTTTGATAATAGCAGTCCAGCCTCCGCCACTGCTAAGATGGATATCGAGCCGGTCTTTAGCTGTCACAGCTTGTTGCGTGTGTTTATAGTCGGTAGCTTCCTTATCAGCATTAATGCCGTCAGCAAAGATGTCGGCAACGAACTGTCCTGCCCCTAAGAAACTCAGATCGATAGTCAGGTTACGTGCTGTCCAGTCTGTCATAGCAGCAACATACCAGGTGGTACCCTTACGGCGGGCGATGACAGTATATTCGCCTAGTTGTCCATCAAGGGCTACCGTCTCATCGAAAGCTGTTGGAATCTGAGCGATGAAATCGGTACATTCCTGGTTCTGCATATACTTCGTAGGACTATCAGCCAGCATCTGAAGCGGTGCCTCGAAGGTGGTGTACATCGCCATCTGGTGCACTCGTGTGCCCTGACTCATCGGGTGGTCATTGTTGCCAAAGAAGTTATCCTTCATAGCATTCATCATCGCACCAGGTGTATAATCCATCGGACCGGCAAGCATACGCAGATAAGGTGCTGTGACATCATAGCGGGGCTGGTTGTGAAGCGGACCATCGCCTACACGGGGTTCCCACTTGGAGTTCTCCAAGCCCTTCACACCCTCGAAGTTGAAGATGTTAGGATAGGCACGCTGGATGCCAAAAGGCTTCAATCCGTGATAGTCGAGATACAGATGATGCTTGGCAGCACAAGCTGCCACCTGATAGGCAGAGGCTATCACCTGCTGATCATCGCGATCGAAGAAATCTACTTTGAAGCCTTTGATTCCCATATCGGCATAGTGCTTCATAACCGTCTCAGTGACGGCAGCACCTCTTTCAGGATCACTGCCAATGAGATTCCGCCAGCTGGACCACAGGATGATACCTACCCCCTTTTCCCGTCCGTAGGCAATAAGACGGGGCAGATCGATATCAGGACTCAGATCCTCTAAGAGCGACTCCTTGCCACTCCAGCCTTCATCGATGATGATATATTCGATATTATTCTTGGCGGCAAAGTCTATATAATATAAATAGGTGTCGGTATTCATGCCCGACTTGAAGTCAACACCAGTGATATTACAGTTGTTCCACCAGTCCCAAGCCACCTTACCAGGCTTGATCCACGAAACATCCGCAATACGGCAGGCAGGCGCCAGGCGCTGAGCCATATCACAATTCAGGATATCGGCATCACGCTCTGTAATAACCACAGCACGCCAAGGAAAATCCTTTTCCCCATTCAGTTTAGCGATGAAGTCGGCACGTTTCGTCGGTACGAGGTTCAGCCGATCATAACCGCCAACCTCCTGTGCCAATGGATAAGGAGCAAACTCAGCCTTCAACGAGTTGCCCTGTGCCTTTTTCAAAAACATGCCAGGATAGTTCTCCACACCAGCATCCATCACAATTGCCTTCATGCCACCAGGCAGGCAGACGGCTAAAGGAGAGATTACCAACGAATCGGCATACATCTTCGACAGCGGGACTTCATCATAATAGGATTCGAAGGAATAGCAATAGCGTTCGCCAGAACGGTTGTCGTTGACATAAGGGATAAAGGCAGGAAAGTCGTCGGCAAAACAAAACTCTGCCGTCTCATTGGTTACCAATAACGGCTTCTTCTCTTTAGAAATCAGACGATAGGCTGCACCGTCATTATAGGCACGCACTTCAATCGTAAACTTCTGTGTGGTATAAAGCAACAGTTGACCATACTCATCACTTACAGTCAGACGCTTATAAAAAGGATTCTTAAAACTGCTATTGACAGATTGGCGGGCCACCTTCCCTACCGTTCCCAAGCCAATAGTCTTCTTTCCTTGCACCATACGGATATCTATCGCGGAAGGCAACAACACCTGTTGTCCGTTGTAATCTACTGACCATTTTACTGTTGCATCAGTATTAACAGTTACTTTTACCTTTCCATTAGGTGAGCTCACCTCATAGTTTCCTGCTGAAACAGCCATCGCTATCAAGCAGAAGAATGCCAACATCTTAGTTCTCATGAAAGAAATCATTTTTAAAGTTAGTGACTGATTTTGAGTTATTTTCGGTGCAAAGATATAAAAAAAACCATAAAAATTGTTTTTTATCAAAAAAATATTGATCTTTTAATTATAATTGCCTATCTTTGCATCGAGAGAAATAAATACAAATGGAAAAGAATACACTAAAGGCCCTACAACAATGTCCGCTTTTTGAAGGATTTACAGCTAAAGACATTGAGCAAATGATGGATAATATCCCTTATCGACTCGTCAGATTCGAGAAGAAAGAGCTGTTCCTGTCAGCAGGTACACCATGTAAGTATGCTGATATCGTTGTGACTGGTGAAGTGATTGCACGAATGGAGGGACCATCAGGCAAGTACATGCAGATCACATCCAAGCCTGTTGGCTCTTTATTGGCCTCTGCTTTTATCTTTGGCAAGAACAACATCATTCCTGTTAACATGATGGCCAGCAAGCCTACAACAATTCTTAGGATGACACCTAACTCTATGCAGGTGCTTCTTAATATTGATGAACGCTTCAGATTCAATTTCATCCAGCTGTTGTCTGCATTCTGCGACAATCTGGCACGAAAAGTTAGGATGCTAACACTTCATACCGTCAGAGAAAAGGTAGCCATCTTCCTTATAGAACAGGCAAGACTAAATAACTCTGACAACTTTATACTGCAGAAGTCACGTCAAGAGATTGCAGAATCGTTCGCCATCCAGAAATTCTCACTTCAAAGATGTCTGAAGGAATTTGCCGCAGAAAACATTATCCAGCTTAATGGCAAACAGATAACGATCCTCAACAAGAACAAGTTGATGACCTTGGGCAATATCACAGAATAAAAGGAGTTATTTTCGCCAGAAAAGAGGAGTAATATCCTCGAAGGAGCCTGTTTCGTCCTGTCGATACAGGCGCTGGTTGGTTGTAGGCTTTTTCAAAGGACCAAGATGCTTGATGAAGGGGCCTATCTTAATATAGTCAAAATCCTTTTTATTCACTATCGGCGAGATGATAGTCTTCCCACTATACCAGGCCACCTTGAACTCTGGGTGCTCCTCGTGGATATACTGAGCCAGTTGGTTTACACCCTTGGGGTCGCTATCGCCTCCCATAAAAGAGATGCAAGTGATATCTTTGCCGTATTCAGCGGCAAAATTATCAATAGCATCTGTATTCAACGGTAGTCCGATATCTTCCCAAAGGTAATGACTATGACACCCAGGACAGTGACACGGGCAATTAGAAATATTAATTGCCAGTGTCACCTCTCCGGGTATCTCTTGAAATACGATGCCTGTATTGACGTACTTCAACATTGATTAGTGAGCCATTGCGTAATAACGACGTGAAGCCTCTTCCTGACGGGCCTGTGAGAAGTTGCTTACACGCTTCAGATAGCCGATGATACGGGTCATATAGTCCACATTCTTTGAATGGCAGTGTGGGCACTCCTTCAGATAGCGCTTGTCTATATGACCACAGTCGTTACAAACCGTATTGGGGATGTTGAATGTAAAGTAGTTACAGCCTTCATTTGCTGCCACCTTCAGAAGATGGGCATACTGCTCCTTGGAGAGGTGCTCCTCCAGGTTCATGTGGAGAGCAGAACCACCTGTCAGGTGCTCAATATAGGGTGCGCCATGCAACTTGAACTTATCGATGATAGTCAGTGAGTCGTCCTCAACCACATAGAAATAGCTGTTGTAGCAGTCACGTGGTACGAAATAACCATCTTCGCGATCCCACTTAGCATGCTTTACACCTACATTCTCGGCAGGAATCATCTCACAGTTGAACATCACCTCCTTTGTACGATACTTCTTGTTGTACTCCTCAATCAGACCGAGGATGCCCTGTACGAAATGCAGGTAGTCATCGTTAGGTGTGATCTTCAAGCCCATGAACTCTGCGGCTTCCACCAAACCGTTGATACCAATGGTGAGATACTGACGAGCAATATTAATATAGCCGGCATCGAAAAGTGGCAGCATACCATGTGCCTGCAGTTCCTTCAGATTCTCATTATAGGCCATCTGTACCTTATGGCAGAGGTCGATGATACTACCCAGATACTCAAGATAGTCGAGCTCATGGTTGACAGCATACTGGATACAACGGTTCAGGTTGATGGTCAGTACGCTCTTAGAACCTGTACTTACACCACCAGCTCCAAGTGTATAGCTGAAGCCATTGTCGGTAATCTCGTTACGCAGGCGGCAGCAAGAGCTCAATGAGTCGGCATTATTACTCATATAAGTGAAGAACGAGTGTCCCTCGCTGTACATCTCAGCTGTAAAGTCACCCCACTCAGGATCCTTACAATCACCATTCTCATCGGTGAGCAGTGCCATCGTCTCTACAGGGAAGGTCAGCAACGTCTTTGTACGCTCGTGGTTGAACCACTTCATGAAACGCTTCTGCAACCAAGAGAGTCCCTCCCAGTCGGGTTTTGAACCATCGGGGAAGTAGAACTCACCGAAGATGCTGTCAAAATAATACTTGTCGTAGTAGGCGATGTTCCAGAACACTGCCTGATAGTTACGGGCACCTGTTGGCTGGTTCAATGTATAGACAATCTGCTCGAAGTAGTCGGTAATCACCTTATCGATCGTACGTTTCTTCAGACTAAGGTCTGCCTGCTCATCAGCGCGCTTGTAATAATCAAGACCGTACTCCTTGCCAATAAAGTAGTTCATGTACATCAGGAACTCTGGCGTAGCACAAGCACCACTCAACATAGAGCTTACCATAAATACCATATTAACAAAGCCGCCAGCGAATGACTTGAGGTTAGTGGGTGCCGTAGAGTTACCACCGATGGCTACCGTACCACCAATGAGCCAAGGATACATGGTGATAGAAGCACAATAATTGGCCAGAGAGGTCTCATCGTTCTTATATATAAAATGGTGTGTCAGTTTATTAATATATTCATCTGCCAATTCCTTGCCGTACATTTTTTTGATACGGTCTGTAAGAAGACGACGATTCAAACGGATAAAGTTCGACTTCGGCAGTTCACCAATCAGTGTCGCGATATTCTTGTGCTCCACATTGGCATTTGCATCGTATTTGGAACCTGTTGCAGCATTCACAGACTCTGTATATTCAGAGAGGAACATCATCTTGTCCAACGTGTCTCGATCCTCAGAGTGTAACTGGCGATAGAGAATGAACGACTTAGCTACCTGATAAAAACCCTCGCGCATAAGAGCCTCTTCCACCTGATTCTGGATATTCTCCACCGTGATATCATCGTGGATATCCAGATGGCTGAGGATCTTAGAAATTGTCCCCAAGTCAGCAGGGCAGTTAACACTGTCGAATGCTTTCACAATAGCATTCATAATCTTGTCCAAAGAGAACTGGTCTTTAGAACCATCTCGTTTCGTGATAGTGAAGTTCTTAATTTCCATTGTATTGTTTGTTAATGTTTATGCACCGAAGTTAGGTATCAAGTTTCCCGTTTTGGATAACTTTTTTATTTTTTGATTGGAGAAAGTTTCCCGTTTTGGATAACTGAAATCGGTTGCAAAGATACAAAATTTCCAGAATAGCATCTATATCTTATCACAAAAAAATGAGGCCCACTTCAATATTTAACTCATATTAACGCTTAAGATCTGAGCTTGGGTTGGAAGATTCCAAATTAATTTCGTACTTTTGCAACCGATATTTGGAAGATCAATATGATGGACGAAGATTTTGATATACGCCAAGAACGGTTTTCCCAAGGTGAGAAAGACTTTGAGAATGCACTGCGCCCACTGAGTTTCTCAGACTTCAGTGGACAGAAGAAAGTTGTGGAAAATCTCGAAGTATTCGTTGAAGCCGCCAAATTTCGTGGCGAACCACTTGACCACACACTACTACATGGTCCTCCAGGACTGGGTAAGACGACCCTTTCGAATATCATTGCCAATGAGCTGGGTGTAGGATTTAAGATTACCTCTGGTCCTGTACTCGACAAACCTGGTGACCTGGCAGGTATTCTTACCTCATTAGAGAAAAACGACGTGCTCTTTATCGACGAGATACACCGGCTATCACCTGTTGTAGAGGAATACCTCTATTCTGCAATGGAAGACTATCGTATCGACATCATGATTGATAAAGGTCCTTCTGCCCGTTCGATACAGATTGACTTAAACCCATTTACCCTGGTGGGTGCCACCACTCGTAGTGGTTTGCTGACAGCTCCACTCCGTGCCCGTTTTGGGATCAACATGCACTTAGAGTATTATGAGCCAGAAACTTTGCAAGCCATTATCGAGCGCTCAGCAAATATCTTAGGTGTACCTATCACAGAGGATGCAGCTCTCGAGATTGCCGGAAGGAGTCGAGGTACACCTCGTATTGCTAATGCGCTCCTGCGTCGTGTGCGTGATTTCGCTCAGGTAAAAGGAAACGGCAAAATCGACACGAAGATTTCGAAAATAGCTCTTACAGCGCTGAATATTGACCAATATGGTCTCGACGAAATCGACAATAAGATTCTGCTCACCATCATCGATAAGTTCCGCGGTGGTCCAGTAGGCATCACTACGATTGCTACAGCTATCGGCGAAGATGCCGGTACCGTTGAAGAGGTCTATGAACCATTCCTTATTATGGAGGGTTTCATCAAGCGTACCCCTCGCGGACGTATGGTAACAGAACTCGCCTATCGTCATTTTGGACGTAACCCATATAGCGGCAACATCATGGAACCTAATCTTTTTGATTAACAAGGTAGAAATATGGAAAGAACAGGAATATTCGTTGGAAGTTTCAATCCCTTTACCATCGGTCACGACTCTATCGTACGCCGTGTACTCCCTTTGTTTGATCGTCTGGTTATCGGCGTCGTAGGCGACAATGTCCATAAGCCAGATATGCCCGCTGCCGAAACTCGGATGCAAGCTATTCGAGAGCTCTACGCCGAAGAGTCACGCATCAGTGTGAAACCCTATCATGGGTTGGCGATGGATTTTGCTAAAGCAGAAGGGGCTCAGTTTATCGTGAAGGGGGTTCGTAATGCCAGCGATTTCGAATACGAACAATGGCAAGCCGACTTTAATCGGCGTTTAGGTGGTATCGAGACCATCCTGCTCTACACAGAGCCAGAACTATCCAGCATTTCATCTTCAGCATTACGCGAACTTTCACATTTCGGTGTTGACATCAGCCCTTATTTACCCAAAAAGAAAAGTTAATAGACAAATGATAACCTATAGTTCAGAAGGGGTTAAATTCCCCAATATAAAGAAACGAGAGACATCAAACTGGATTCACCGCGTGGCAGAATCTTACGGAAAGAAGATAGGTGAAATCGGCTATATGTTCGTCAATGACGAGAAGATCCTTGAGGTCAACAACGAGTATCTTGGGCACGACTACTACACGGATATCATCACGTTTGACTATTCAGAGGGCAAGGTGCTCAGTGGTGACCTTGTCATCTCACTTGACACCGTTTTTACAAATGCCGACAAGTTTGGGCGTCCGTATGATGAGGAACTCCATAGGGTCATTATCCATGGTATCCTCCATCTTTGTGGCATCAACGACAAGGGACCGGGTGAACGGGAAATCATGGAAGCAGAAGAAGATAAAGCGTTGGCCATGCTATAAGCAGCGCCAACGTTTTTTAATGATGATTCATTTATGGCAGATAAGTAGCTGGTGACCTTTATCTGCAACCGTCGTTGCAAAGATGTAAATATCGCCACCATCCTGAAGCTTTAACCGTTTTCTCAACTCTACCACTGAAAGGGGGAAGTTACGTACAGAGATATTCGCCTGGTGGATGCCTGTCAGTGCCTCTTTTAGCTCACGCTTATTCATAGAGGTTATTTTATCAACCACAAAACAACGACCAGGGAAGTCGGACACTTCTCTGTCTGATATGAAAAGATGACTGTTCTTATCGAGTGGCGTCATCTGAAACCGCATAGCCAACTCACCAAAGCAACCTGCTTTCATGATGGAAGCGTTAGGGACATAAAGAAAGTGGAAAGACGAGGGTACTGGCAACTGGGAAGGACTCTGAATAAGGTCCGGCGAGAAGACGAACTCCTGCTCATCATTAATGCAGAACACCTGCAAAGGTTTTACTGTTTCAGACATGACAAGCAACAACTCTTTGCATTCGTTATCCACAGACACAATATGTACCTCACTCACAGCTTTCAGATCTTCGACAGCTTTTCGCCAATCCAACATCGGGGAAAGCTTTACCATCACACAATCAGCCTTGGCTAACAATTCCTCTCGCAACTCAAGAATGTTAGGAGTACAGTCTGAAATACCATACGTACGTCCCCCATGTACATCACGGCGAGCAGGATCAATGAAGATGAGATCTGCATGCTCCATCGTGTGCAAATAATCGACACCGTTGCCACAGCGCACCTCTACATGATTCAAGCCAAGCCGTTTATAGTTCTCTGTCGTAATCGCACATAGGTTAGCTTGCATTTCAATGGTGACAGCCTGCTGAAAGCCTTTTGCAATAAAGGCGGCATCAACACCAAAGCCTGCTGTGAGATCAACAAAGAGTCGTCCCTTACCTGCAATGCGAGCTTTGTAAATGGCTGTAGCCTCGCTGGAACATTGTTCCATAGATAGGTGAGGCGGATAAACAAGTCCTTCACAAGCAGCCCACGAGGGTATTTTTGTACTTGCTTTCTGCCAGCCAGCTATCTGCTCCAGTGCCGCATGCATATCAACCTCAGGATACTTTGCACCCTGAAGAGCCAACCTGCGCACATCGTCTGTCCTGTGCTGCTGGATAAAGTCGAGTGTTGCTTGATTTTTCAATTTCAAAAATGCTCTTTATTATGATTCAACCAAGAAAGAAGAGGCTGACACCCACAACAGAAATGACTGCACCAAGAACAACCTTCCACGTGATCTTCTGATGGAAAAGCCAATAAGAGGGCAGAATGATGATGATAGGTGTCATCGCCATCAGTGTAGAGGCGATACCTGCTGCCGTATATTGCACTGCCATCAATGAGAATCCCACTCCTACAAAGGGACCAAAGATTGTTGTTGCGACAGCAACCCCCATTCCCTTCCGATCATGAAATGCCTCACGAAGCGGTGCGAAACCTTCACGCCAATATAATAATAAGGTGAAACCAATGATACCGGCAACACAGCGTAAGAAGTTTGCACTAAAAGGCACTAACCATGCAGGCATAGCACCAACATCGTAATGATCCATACCTATCTTACTCAGTACAAGACCCATACCCTGACACATGGCAGCACTAATAGCATAGAGGACACCATTTAGTGGCAATTTCAGGGATACACGATGATGCTCGCCACGCCCTAAGACAGAGATCCCGATACCAACTAGTGTTACCAGCATCGCCACAATACTCATCAGCGACATCTGCTGACCAAGTGTTATCCAAGCCATCAGGGCTGCAGCCAGAGGTGCTAGTGTCATAAAGAGCTGTCCGTAACGTGAACCTATGATGATATAGCATTGGAAAAGACAGAAGTCACCAATAACATAGCCCACCAAACCTGAAAGCAGCATCCAGCCACACGCCTCTGCAGGTATTCCCATAGGCAATGGTGTACCAACTGCGAACCAGAACAAGCCCAAAGAGAAAATCAGTGCCATTGCCATACGGAGCACATTGAGCGTAAGGTTACCCAAACGCTTGCTGCCAAACTCACTCAGAAGAGCTGTAGCTGTCCAAGAGAAAGCCACACCGATAGAAATCAGCTCACCTAAATATGCCATTGTGTTGTCTATTTTCGTATTTCGGCTGCAAAGATACAAATAATTCGGAAAAGAATCGTAACTTTGCAGGCGATAATAGAAGTATTTTCCATATTCTCTAAACAGAATGAACGAAACAAAGAAAGGTTTCATCCAATTACATCTGAGCGTGATGTTGGCAGGATTCACAGGACTCTTCGGACGGTTGATTACACTGAACGAAGTGGATATCGTATGGTATCGGATGTTGTTTACGAGCCTTATTCTCCTGGTGTTTACAGGACTACCACGTGTCGGATGGCGTAAGTTTACAGAACTCTGCGGATGTGGTGCCCTTCTGGGGTTTCACTGGATACTTTTCTATGGCAGTATCAAGGCTTCAAATGTCTCGATAGGTGTCATCTGCTTCTCACTGATAGGCTTCTTTACAGCTCTTTTTGAACCACTGATCTTCAAGAAACGTCTCTCTTGGACAGAATTACTGCTTTCGCTGATTACAGTGGCTGGTGTACTCTGTATCTTCTCGCTTGATGCCCGCTATCGTTACGGCATTGCCATCGGCGTCGTTTCTTCGGCAGTATGCGCACTCTATGCCATCTGCAACAAGAAAGCAAGTGTGGGCGTTCGTAGCCGGACAGTCCTGATGTATCAGATGTCAGGCGGTCTGATGGCCATCTCTGTCATCATTCCCTTATATCTCTTGGTTTTCCCAAGCCAGCAACCTGTCATGGTAGTGCCGAAGGACTCTAATTTGTGGTTTATGCTCTGCCACGCCTTGTTCTGCACTGTAGGCATGTACCTTCTTCAGATCCAGGCACTAAAGCGTCTCTCAGCCTTCACTGTAAATCTGACGTATAATCTGGAACCCTGCTACACCATCATACTTGCCTTCCTGGTTTTTGGCGAGGGACGGGAGATCAATTTCTCTTTCTATATCGGCATCTCTCTGATTCTACTCAGTGTACTGCTACAGTCGATGCGGGCGTGGAAGAAATCAGCCTTTCTTGTCTAAACGGGCTTTATTCACACTGCCAGCCTTCAGCAGGCGCTGTTGAGCCTCATCATAACTCACTCCCAACATATCCTGGAGCATCCGTGTGCCGCGATCCACCAGTTTCGCATTCGTCAACTGCATATTCACCATACGATTTCCCTGCACTCGTCCCATCCTAATCATCAGTGTGGTGGAAATCATGTTCAGCACCATCTTCTGGGCTGTTCCGCTCTTCATTCTACTGGAACCTGTCAGGAACTCAGGTCCGACAATGGTTTCAATAGGGAAATCAACAGCCTTTGCCAACGGACTGTTGGGATTACTGGTGATACAACCTGTTAATAAGCCATTCTCCTTAGCCAGTTTAATAGCACCTATTACATAAGGTGTCGTACCTGATGCAGCAATACCCAATACAGTATCGTTGGATGTAGGATTATACACTTTCAGATCCTTCCAACCCTGTTCTGAGACATCCTCTGCTCGCTCTACGGAATGACGCAAGGCACGATCACCACCTGCAATGATACCAATAACCTTCGTGTCAGGCACACCAAAGGTTGGTGGCAACTCGCTGGCATCCAATACACCTAAGCGTCCACTGGTACCTGCACCGATATAGAAGAGTCGCCCACCTTGCCTCATTCGCTCTTCTATAACCTCTACCAAAGCTTCAATCTGCGGGATAGCCCTGCGCACAGCATCTGCCACCCTACAATCTTCTTCATTGATATGGCGCAGCAGTTCTACGACTGACATCTGTTCAAGATGATCGAACCGCGAAGGCTGTTCTGTGATTTTATCTACTTTATCTGCCATGACTTATTTCAGAATTTGCTCAGCATTATTTGATAATGACTCATTTAATAGTGTTACATCTTCAGTAGCATTAGTGGCAGCTTCTATGACCATTCCATAGTTGTCAAGTGTATAGAATATATAACCGAACACACAACAGCCCATACAGAGCAATACGGTATATGGCCAGACTGAATCAGGTATTAAGGCTGTCATGATGATACTACCCAAACCCCATAAGATAATCATGTAGCAGGCGACAGACATAGATCGCTGCCCAAAGAATATATTCTGTTTGGCAGTTGGAGTCCACCAACGGGCATTAAAATCAGTAACAGGCAGCTCCTTAAACTGGCGTCTTACCCTATAATTGGTGTACAAGAAATCAGTACCCATCCAAGCGACATGAACCAAAAATACACCAATTCCAACATTCAAGATGAGAGAGGAGTCTATAAACACACCCACCCAGAGAGCCGTGATACATAGGAAAAGGGCTATGATGTCACGTACAACAATGAAACGTCGCAAATATTTCGGATTCAGCAGCGATGTATGGCTCCACGATAGTAACAGACCGCCAATGTGAAAATAGGACACAGAGAGCGCTGATGCTGCTATTGGCCAAAAAGCACGCCAACCGAAGTACAGATGCAGCAGGAAACCAGCACCGAAGACAGAGAGGCATAGAGCAGTCAGTTGTCTGCTACGGAGATAGATGACATAATCGCGATAGTAGAAGTTGTTGTACAGTAAAACTGTCGCCATCACAAAGTTGACGATGCCAGCCAGCAAAAGGCTCAAGTCGTAGAATTGTTGTTCTATCATTGGATATTACTCTTCAGATGATTCAAAACTCTCCCTCTTCTTATGGTTTACCCAGCCATCGATAAAGGAAAATAAGATATAGGTGAAGAGACCGGCAATAATACCATCAGTTATATTGCTAGTGACAGTGATCAGCAGGATAGTCAGGAAGGCTGGCATGGTCTCAGCTGGCTTCAACAGATTGATATGTCTAATAGAGCCAAAAAGATAAAAACCAGCCGTAATCATAACAGGAGCAGTGGCTGCTGCAGGTATAGCCAAAAACAAAGGAGCAAGGAAAAGACTGACTACGAAGCACAATGCGATCACAAAGGCTGTGAGTCCGGTACGCCCTCCTTCTGCCACTCCTGTGGCACTCTCAACATAGGTAGTCACCGTGCTACAGCCCAGAGTAGCTCCAGCTACTGTGCCCAAAGCATCACTCAGCATGATCTTCTGCAAATATGGAATACGTCCATTCTTTCGGATGAGTCCAGCATTTGCCATCACACCAACACAAGTTCCAAGACTGTCGAATATATCAAAGAAAAGCATGGTAACCACACAAACCCAAAGGTCAGGTGTCAACAGATAGTCCCATGAGAACTGACAAAAGAGTGGCGTTGGCGCCTTGGGCATCTCAAAGAGATGATCAGGAATCGTTGTCACTCCCATTGGGATACCTATAAGGGTAGTAATGATGATGCTTAGAAGAAGACCTCCCTTGGTACGCAAAACGATAAACACACCTGTCAGAACCAGACCTATCAGAAAGAGTAAGGAAGATGATGTTGTCAGAGTATCTATATGATTGAAGATGGTGCCTTCTGCCAATATTCCACTATTCTTAAAGCCAATCATAGCCACAAAAAAGCCAATACCTACAGCAATGCCATGCTTCAGTGATGTAGGCACCATTTCGAAGATAATCTGTCGCAAACTACTCACGCATAGGAGTACAAAGAGTATTCCCTCCAACAGTACAGCCGTGAGGGCAAACTGCCAAGAATAGCCAAGTGAGATGCAGATAGTCTGAACAAAAAACACATCCAGTGTCAGACCCGGCGCCTGACCAAAAGGTCGCTTAGCCAGAAAAGCCATCAGCATAGTACCCACAATCGTGGCAAGTACCAAAGCGGTAAAGAATGAATCAATAGGAAACCCTTTTGAGACAAGAGGTTCAAACATCGCAGGCAGAAGAGCAAGGATGTAAGACATGGTGATAAAGGTGGTAAGACCTGAAACAATCTCGGTCTTCAGGCTATGACGATGTGATGAGAAGCCAACAAGTGCAAATAATTTTTCTTTCATAACTTCTTATTTAATAGGCAGGATAAAGTCAAATTTAGCACCACTGGTATAGTTGGTGTCAAGGGTAAGTGTACCACCAATACGCTCTGCTATCATACGGGCAATGGTAAGTCCAAGACCTGTACCCTGAATAAAGTTGTCGAGCTTGGTGAACCGCTCAAAGATAAAATCCTTTTTTTCTGGAGGGATGCCAGGCCCCGTATCTATCACGGAGAAGTGAAGCGCATCATCCTCCTGATCCACCTTGAGGGTGATCGTACCAATAGTCGTAAACTTGGCTGCATTGTCAAGCAGTTTTGCAAGGACAGTATGAATCATACGGGGATAGGAATCAATGGTCTGCTCAACTGGTAATGAGCTTTGGCAGTCGAGCTCCACTGTCTTTGCCACGTTAGAGCGGACAGCATCTGTCGCTTGCGAGACGATGGCAGAAACCACACACAGCTCTGATTCAGGCAACTCGGCACCACTTTCAAAGTCGGAGATCAGAATAAGATCGTCAAGGATGGTTGTAAGCAGTCTGGTATTCTCCTGTATCCGTTCGCAGAAGTCCATCCGCTCGGCATCAGGCAACTCGATATCCTTCATTGTAAGCACCTGGGTGAAACCGTTGATGGCATTCAATGGGGTACGTATCTCGTGTGTTATACTCTGCATGAAGGCTGTCTTGGCTTTTGAAGCTGCTTCCGCATGATCGCGCTCGATAGCCAATTGTTTGTTCTGAGCTACTACCACGTTACGTTCACGCTGCAATTGCATATTTTTAATCTGCATTCTGCGGTTCCATCGGCTATTGAGTACCAGGAACACCAACAAGGCTCCTATACCGAGAATCATCGCCACACCACCTGTTGTAAAGCGGGAACGCTGTTGCAGAAGTTTGTTCTGCGACTGGAGTTCATTCAGCGAGAAACGTTTATTGAGGCGATTTAACTGCTCACGGTTGTTTGCTTGGTTCACAGAGTCCTTCAAGGCTTCTGACGCACGTAAGTCAGCCAACGCTTCAGGATACAGGCCGAGTTTCTCATAGACTTTGGAACGATTCATCAGTACCATTCTTTTATTACCCACATCCCCTATTGCACGTTCCAAATTTTCGTTCGCATAGCGTAGAGCTGCAGGATAATCGCCTTTTGCCATCGCCAATTTACAACGATCGTCGATTGTATTGATCTGTTCAACGATGACGTTACCAGAAAGTTCTGTATACTTTACAATCGAGTCAAGCACATGAGTAGCCTGAGTCAGACTGTCTTTTGAAATAAGGTAAGAAAATCTTCTCCTGAAGTATTTCAGGTGCCAACTGGCGTAGGCCATCAATTGATCAGGATCTTTCGTGGGAGAAAGGTCCTTGAGTAAAAGGGCCCAATCTTTCAACAGCGATTCAATGGCAGCAGTATCCTTATTATTCTCCAGACATTGATAATAAAAATAATAGACTTCCGTAATCGGTCCATCCCTGTCTGTATTTGGGTAGATCTGGATGAAATTCTTATAGCAACGTTGCGCTTCGTCATAAACATCCTGCACTAGATAAGCTGTACCCTGCACTCCATAGCTCATCGCGATTCCGAATGAGTCGTTACGTGCGATGGCATCTTCCTGCATCGCCAGTGCCTCCCTTGTGGCTTCATCAAACTCATTGAACCACACATAATCCTCTGCGACGTATTGCCACAGGATATAATAGAGCTGCCATTCCTCATTGTCACGAAGGAATTCGAGAATCTCTGGGGCTACAGCTATCAAGGAGTCATGCTCATTGTTGTTGTAGAAAGTCTGTGCCACATCGAAACGGGCATACGCAGAATCATGACTAACTTTGGTATGTTTGGCAGGAGAGGCGTCGTGCTTACATGAGAAAACAGCGGTAAAAAGCAATACCGCAAACAAAAGTAAAACAGGATAGAAGCGTCGTTGTTTCATTTTGGCTGACTAATGATTCCATTTTGGTGCAAAAATACACTTATTCTGTCAGATATGGTGCAAAATGACAATTCAACTTGTGTAAATTCGTGATTTTGGGTGTGTAAAAACACGATTTTACACAGCTTTTTTGCATATCTCATCAAAAAGTTGTAATTTCGCAGCCGAAAACAAGGACCATCATGAAGGAGATACAATTTTCGGCAATTATACTGATGGCACTTCTGACGGTAACCCTTACCGCACTGCTACCTTGGAGGGTAGCCAGAACTGGCATACTTAACCGTTCGCGATGGCTTATGGTTGGCTGTACAGCACTCCTGACTATACACTTCTTGCTACAATATACCATCGGGTTCCGTGAAATGGGGATTACGCAAGCCGTGATGGTCAATCTGCTTTTCTTCGTTCCTGCTTCCTTTTTTATCAGTATGTCTCTGCTCAACTTGTTGCGAAAGGGGCAAACCCTGGGGCGCGACTGGATGGTAGGTCTGATGACATGGGGCTTGACAATACTTCTGATTGCTGTAGCAGTCATCCAAACTGGCGATGCACTAGCCGACTCCAAACCTATGCGTCTGGCAGATTATATATCAGGTACAGGCTACTGCCTGATGCAGTTTTATTACAACTATCGCCTCTATTCCAGTTATCGGAGACTGCGCAATGCGCTGAACGACTATTACGATCACGATATAGACAATCTGCTATTCTGGATGCGACGAAGCATCTATCTGCTGGTAATAATAGCCACAACAGTGCCATTGCTGATTTTCACCTCTGATATCATACTGATGATCTATACATTGATCATCCTCTCCTCTCTTTTCTTTACGGTTTACAGTTTTGTAAGCTACTGCATCAGCAGCGATTCCCAACAGGTGGAGATGGCGCAGCTGAACATCAACGAAGAGGATGCGAAGTCACTCGCCAGAAAAGACGCGCCAGTAGTGAGCGAAGCAGATCTGCAGCGTGTTTCGCAGACTGTAAAAGAGTGGCTGGCTTCTGGGGGCCACCTGCATAGCGGCATCACGGTAGCTATTTCTGCCACAGAGATGCATGTGCCTCAACGACTGCTGCGTGCCTGGTACCAGAAAGAAGGGTTCGAGTCATATAGCGACTGGTTGCAGCAGCTACGTGTAGAGCATGCCAAGAAACTGCTGACTGAGCATCCTGACTGGTCACTCGACACGATTGCGGAGCAGAGCGGATTCAGTAGCCGTAACTACTTCCACCGCATCTTCCTTAAGCTGACAGGCAAGACACCATCACAATACTCAAGTGCTCTCAGAAACTAATGCTTGCGTATCTTGTCAACTACCAGAGCTATAGCACCATCGCCTGTAACATTGCAGGCTGTACCAAATGAATCCATAGCAATATAGATAGTAATCATCAGTGCCTGTTGCTCGCCATTAAAGCCCAATACATTTGCCAGCGGAGCTAAAGCAGCCATGATGGCACCACCAGGAACACCTGGCGCAGCAATCATCACCACTGAAAGCATCAGGATAAACTGAAGGAAAAGTCCAAAATCAGTAGGCATACCCTCAAGCATGCTGATAACCAGCGCACAAGCCGTAATCTTCATCATAGAGCCAGACATGTGGATGGTGGCACAAAGAGGAACGACAAAACCTGCCGTCTCCTCAGAAACCCCATTCTTCTGTGACTGTTTCAAAGTGACAGGAATTGTGGCTGCAGAACTGCTGGAGCCTAAGGCTGTCGCATAAGCAGGCAACATCGTCCAAAGCAAGCGGAAGGGATTGCGATGCACAATCAGACCTGCTGCTACAAACTCATAAAGCAGGATGAAGATGTGGAGCACAAGGATTATCAGAATGATATTGACAAAGACAGACATCGCCTGCCACACATACCCAGCATAGGTTATATTCAAGAAGATGCCAAAGATATAAAGCGGCAACAGTGGAACCAGCAGACCACTGATGATTCTGTGGATTACCTCCTTAAACTCTAAAGCCATCGAGCGCAACGTAGGCAACTTGCCATAGGCAATACAAATTCCCAGACTAAACGAGAAGACGAGAGCTGTCATGACATCCAAGATTGGAGGTATCTGGATCTTGAAGTAAGGCACCAGCGGATTTGTTTGTTCCGAAACACCCGCTTCTATCGCATGCCCTATCAATGAAGGGAAGCACAGCATACCTGTAGTATAGGTCAGCAAGCCGCTTAGCACGGTATCGCCAAAGGCTATCACCACTGTCAACAGCAATAACTTGCCTGCCTGATTGCCAATCTCACCGATGGCAGAAGTAATCAGTCCGACAATAATCAATGGCACCAGGAAGCCTAAGAACTGACTGAACAGACCGTTAAAAGTCAAAACCGCCCGAACTATCGGCTCGTTGACAACCAGTCCCAACAGAATTCCCAGAACGATAGCTATCACCACACGAGGCAAAAGCCCCATCTGCCAGATTCTCTTTATGATGTTCCCCATAACACTTTACCGATTAATAACCCAGATTCTCACCTACGAGCACAACGGTGTGCCGACCTCTGGGCGAGTTGCGCAAGAAATGGATGTGATTGCAGATACACTCAGGCGAATTGCAGTTATGACAAGCACCATCCGTCTGACAAGGTGTCTTGATGTCAAAGCGGGCAGCATTCGTGGTAGAAGCATTGCTTCGTGCTCTGGCCAGTGCGGCCTCAACTGTTTGCGCCACCTTGTTCATGCCAATAACGAAGATAACCTGCTTTGGTCCCCAGGTGATAGCAGCCACACGATTACCATTGCCGTCGATATTCACGATCACCCCATCCTCTGAGATGGCATTGGCACTCGACAGATAGACATCAGCCGTAAATGCCCGTTCATAGATACGTACCACTTCCTCGCGATCTTCCACCTCGTCACGATCCAGCACCTCCAGCGTTCCTCTGTCTTTCAGGGCCTGAGGGATACCAATGTCGCGGATTGTCATCGATCCGCCCCAAGTCACACTGCTGCCGTCGGCTATCAACTCAGACACTTTCTTCACCGCCTCTGCTGCTGTCGCACAATAGAAGGCTTCCATATTGCGGCGCTTCAGCTGCTTGATCATCCGATCCGCGAGTCTTTCGTTACGTAATTCTGTTGGTGTCATAATCACAAAGATATTATTGGGTTTCTGCTGCAAAGATACAAATAAATCGAAAATAAACGGAAGATTATTTTGTTTCTTTTGAAAAAAGAACGCCGCAAGTAATAAAATTGCGGCGCTCTTATTTATTAATAAGGTGTAATCCTTAGTCAGCGAGCTTTGCCTTGATGAACTCGCGGTTCAGACGGGCAATGTTGGCGATCGTCTCGTTCTTCGGGCAGACAGCCTCGCAGGCGCGAGTGTTGGTGCAGTTACCGAAACCAAGCTCCTCCATAGCCATCACCATGTTCTTAGCACGGCGGGCAGCCTCTACCTTACCCTGTGGGAGCAGAGCGAGCTGAGAAACCTTTGAGCTTACGAACAACATAGCCGAGCCGTTCTTACAAGCTGCTACGCAAGCGCCACAGCCGATGCAAGAAGCGCAGTCCATAGCCTCGTCGGCATCCTCCTTAGGAATCAGGATAGCGTTAGCATCCTGAGCCTGACCTGTGCGAATCGTAGTATAACCGCCTGCCTGGATAATCTTATCGAAGGCGTTGCGATCTACCATACAGTCCTTAATCACAGGGAAGGCTGCTGAGCGCCAAGGCTCAACGGTGATCACATCACCATCGTTGAAGCGACGCATGTAGAGCTGACAGGTGGTAGCACCACGCTCAGTGAGTCCATGAGGTGTACCATTAATATACAGAGAGCACATACCGCAGATACCCTCGCGGCAATCGTGATCGAACACGAATGGCTCCTTACCTTCGTTGATAAGCTCCTCGTTCAGGATGTCAAGCATCTCCAGGAAAGAGGTGTCATCGGGGATATCGTGCATCTCGTGTGTATCGAAATGACCTTGGTCCTTGGGGCCATTCTGGCGCCAGAACTTTATAGTAAATGAAATATTCTTAGCCATACCTAATTAATTTTTATAGTTACGTGTCTGTACCTTAATAGCCTCGTACTCCAGCGGCTCCTTGATGAGCTCGGGTTCAACACCCTTGCCTTTGTACTCCCAGCAACCTACGTAGAAGTAGTTCTCGTCGTCGCGCTTAGCCTCACCTTCCTCAGTCTGATACTCCTCGCGGAAGTGTCCACCACAAGATTCGTTACGAGAGAGAGCATCGAAAGCAACAAGCTGACCCATGGTGAAGAAGTCACGCAGGTGGATAGCCTTATCAAGCTCGATGTTCAGACCTTCCTTAGTGCCAGGAACGAAGAGGTTGGTATCAAACTCCTTCTCGAGTTCGTGCATCTTCTTCAGACCAGTCTTTAGGCCCTCAGCGGTGCGACCCATACCTACATACTCCCACATGATGTGACCCAGTTCCTTATGGATAGAGTCAACAGAACGCTTACCCTTGATGTTCAGCAGACGATCCTGCTCAGCGTCAACGGCCTTCTCTGCCTCTGCGAACTCTGGCAGATCGGTAGAAACCTTTGGCCATACAGCCTGATCAGCCAGATAGTTCTGGATGGTGTAAGGCAGAACAAAGTAACCATCGGCCAGACCCTGCATCAGCGCAGAAGCACCCAGACGGTTAGCACCGTGGTCAGAGAAGTTACACTCACCAATAGCAAACAGGCCAGGAATAGTGGTCTGCAGCTCGTAGTCAACCCAGATACCACCCATCGTATAGTGGATAGCAGGATAGATCATCATCGGCTTGTAGTACTTCACACCATTGATCTCGTTAGCTACGTCGCCAGGGAATACGTCAGTGATCTCCTCGTACATCTCGAAGAGGTTACCATAGCGCTGCATGATCACATCGATACCCAGACGGTTGATAGACTCAGAGAAGTCGAGGAATACAGCCAGACCAGTGTTGTTCACACCGAAGCCCTTATCGCAACGCTCCTTAGCGGCACGAGAGGCAACGTCACGAGGAACGAGGTTACCGAATGCTGGATAGCGGCGCTCCAGATAGTAATCGCGATCCTCCTCAGGAATCTCCCAACCCTGCTTGGTACCAGCCTGCAGAGCCTTGGCATCCTCAATCTTCTTAGGAACCCAGATACGTCCATCGTTACGCAGAGACTCAGACATCAGTGTGAGCTTAGACTGCTTGTCGCCATGAACGGGGATACAAGTGGGGTGAATCTGAACGTAAGAAGGATTTGCGAAATATGCGCCCTTACGATAGCACTGAACAGCAGCAGAGCAGTTACAACCCATAGCATTGGTAGAAAGGAAGTAGGTGTTACCATATCCACCAGTAGCGATAACAACAGCGTTAGCGCTGAAGCGAACCAGCTTACCAGAGCAGAGGTCCTTGGCGATGATACCGCGAGCGCGACCATCAACAATCACCACATCTTCCATCTCGTAACGTGTGTAGAGCTTCACTTTACCTGCCTTCACCTGACAAGAGAGTGAAGAATAGGCACCCAGCAGGAGCTGCTGACCAGTCTGACCCTTAGCGTAGAAAGTACGGCTTACCTGAGCACCACCGAAAGAACGGTTAGCCAGCATACCACCATACTCACGAGCAAAGGGAACACCCTGAGCTACACACTGGTCGATAATATTGTTTGATACCTCAGCCAGACGATAAACGTTAGCCTCACGAGCACGATAGTCACCGCCCTTCACAGTATCATAGAACAGACGATAGATAGAGTCGCCATCGTTCTGATAGCACTTAGCAGCATTGATACCACCCTGAGCAGCGATAGAGTGAGCACGACGAGGAGAATCCTGAATACACAGGTTAATCACATTGAAGCCCATCTCACCGAGTGAAGCAGCTGCAGAAGCACCAGCCAAGCCAGTACCAACTACAATCACGTCCAACTTCAGTTTGTTCTTAGGGTTAACCAGTCGCTGGTGAGCTTTATATTCCTTCCATTTCTCAGGCACTGGACCTGCAGGAATCTTTGAATCTAATACTTTAGCCATAATACTTAAGTGTTTTTAGAATGAATAATGAATTAGCAGAGACTTGGCGCACATCCAAATGCGAAGGCCAATACTACAACAGTGAAGCCAAGCATCAGCAGTGATACATAGATCAGACCGATGCAGTTCCAGCGCTTCTGCCATACCTTACCGCTGATACCCAGCGTGTGCATAGCTGACCAGAAACCATGAGCCAGATGGAACCAGATGGCTGCGAACCATACGAGATACAGTACTACCAGAGGCCAATGAGAGAAGGTCTCCTTAATCCAGCCAAAGCCATCGGCAGGATCAATCTTCGTGTAAGTACCAGCAAGCTCTGCGAACATCATGTTGTACCAGAAGTTCTGCAAGTGAACCAGCAGACCAATGAGGATGATGATACCCAGCACAAGCATGTTCTGAGAGAACCACTCTACTACACCAGGATTGGTAACCGTAGAAACCTCATAACGGTTGTCGCCACGTGCCTTACGATTCTGAGCCGTGAGGATAAAGGCAAAGACGATGTGAATAACTGCCAAGGCAGCCAGACCGAGTGTTGCTACAACAGCATACCAGTTGGCACCCAGGAATTCGCAAATCATGTTGTAACCCTCTTCAGAGAAAAGCGCCACCAAGTTCATGCAACAATGGAATGTCAAGAACAAGATAAGCGCAATACCCGTAACGGACATTACAACTTTTCTACCAATTGATGAATTGATTAACCACATAAGTTGTTGAAATTAAATTATTTATAATAAAGTTATATTCCCATCAATACCTAATTTTAGGTAATTAACATTGGCTTTAGAGCGCAAAGATAATATAAAAATATGAACTTACAAAGTTTTTTGGGCGAAAAATGCACTAAAAATTCAAATTTTATGCTTACTTTTGCGGAAAAATAGAAAAAGAACGATGAAATTGAACTATGATGTATTGGTAATTGGAGGTGGTCACGCTGGTTGCGAGGCTGCATCTGCAAGTGCCAATATGGGCGCAAAGACCTGTCTGGTGACGATGGACATGAATAAGATTGCACAGATGTCATGCAACCCAGCTATTGGTGGTATTGCAAAGGGACAGATTGTGCGAGAGATCGATGCGTTGGGAGGTCAGATGGGACTGGTGACTGACGCTACCTCAATACAATTCCGGATGCTAAATGTTGGAAAGGGGCCAGCCATGTGGAGTCCTCGTGCCCAATGCGATCGCGGAAAGTTTATCTGGGAATGGCGCAGAATGCTTGACCAGACTCCCAATCTCGACATCTGGCAGGATCAGGCCGACGAGCTATTGGTAGAAAATGGCGAAGCTATAGGCGTGAGAACCATCTGGGGTGCTGAACTCTATGCCAAATGCATAGTGATTACTGCAGGCACCTTCCTTAACGGACTGATGCACGTAGGACGTAAAATGGTAGCTGGTGGACGCATTGCGGAACCCGCTGTGCCCCATTTCACAGAAAGTATTACTCGTCATGGTGTCACATCAGCCCGTATGAAAACTGGTACGCCTGTCCGCATCGACAAGCGTTCCATCCATTTTGAAGATCTGGAAGAGCAGCCTGGTGAAAATCGCGACTACCAGTTCAGCTATATGAACAAGAAAGGAGCGCTCAAGCAACTTCCCTGTTGGACAGTGAACACAAACGCAGAAGTGCATAAGGTGCTACGAAGCGGACTTGAGGACTCACCACTCTATAACGGACAGATTCAATCGATTGGCCCACGCTATTGTCCTTCCATCGAAACAAAACTGGTAACCTTTCCTGAACGCGAGAAACATCCGCTGTTTCTGGAACCAGAAGGCGAGGATACCAACGAGATGTATCTGAACGGCTTTTCTTCTTCACTGCCTATGGATGTGCAGATTGAAGCCCTCAAGAAAATGCCAGCTTTCCGCGACGTAAAAGTGTATCGTCCGGGCTATGCTATCGAATACGATTTCTTCGATCCGACCCAACTCAACCATTCGCTGGAATCAAAGATAATCCCCAATCTCTTCATGGCTGGTCAGGTTAATGGAACGACAGGATATGAAGAAGCAGGAGGTCAGGGAACAATAGCTGGTATCAATGCAGCTCTGAAGGCAGGCTTTGCTGGTAGCTCGAATAGTGAGGATTACAATCCATTTATCCTGCATCGCGATGAAGCCTATATCGGCGTACTCATTGACGACTTAGTGACGAAAGGTGTAGATGAGCCTTATCGCATGTTTACCTCAAGAGCTGAATATCGCATCCTGCTGAGACAAGACGATGCTGACGCACGCCTGACTGAGAAGGCTTATGAGTTAGGATTAGCAAAACGTGACAGATACGACTGGTGGATGGAAAAGAAGAAAGCCATCGAAGAAATCGAAAGTTTCTGCCAGAACTTTGCCATCAAACCCCGACTTATCAATTCCAATCTCGAAGCACTTGGCACTACCCCACTCCAGTTTGGCTGCAAGTTGACAGAGCTGGTCAATCGCCCCCAACTGAACCTGCAGAATCTATCAGAAATTATCCCTCAGTTGAAGGAAATACTAAACCATCCAATCAATCGAAAAGCAGAGATAGCTGAAGCCGCAGAGGTCAGAATGAAATATAAAGGTTATATTGAGCGCGAGCGAATGGTTGCAGAGAAGATGCACCGATTAGAGAATATCAAGATTCGTGGACATTTCAACTACGAAGAATTGCAAGGACTCTCTACTGAAGCTCGCCAGAAATTGGCAAAGATACAACCGGAGACTTTGGCTCAAGCAAGCCGAATACCAGGCGTCTCTCCCAGTGATATAAATGTAATGCTGGTACTGATGGGGCGCTGATGTTCCACGTGAAACAAATGATTAATAATAAACTTATAGCTTACACATTATGAACAACAAGGTATTATTGGACAATCTGCGTGCAATACCAGATTTCCCCAAAAAAGGAATCAACTTCCGTGATGTAACAACACTCTACAAGAATGCCGAATGCGTAAAGATAATGCTCGATGAACTGGAAGCAATTTACAAAGACAAGGGCATTACTAAAATTGTGGGTATCGAGAGTCGGGGATTTGTGATGGCTTCGGCACTGGCCGGTAGATTGGGATGCGGCATCGTGCTGGCACGTAAACCAGGCAAACTACCTGCTACAGTCATCAAGGAATCTTTCTCAAAAGAGTATGGCGTTGATACCATCGAGATGCACCTTGATGCTATCGATGAAAACGATGTGGTTTTGATTCACGATGATCTGTTAGCGACTGGTGGTACAGCTAAGGCTGCTTATAACCTTGTTCAACACTTTAATCCAAAGAAGATCTATATGAATTTCATCATCGAACTCAGAGATGAAGGACTTCATGGACGCGATCTCTTTAAGGATATTGACCTGACAACGCTGATGATTATTTAAACAACGTTCCACGTGAAACATTGAGATGACAAAAGAGGAAAACGAACAGCGATTAGCCTATTTAAAAAGCATTGTCAGTAGGTTGCCAGAAAAGCCTGGTAGCTACCAATATTACGACGAGAACCATACCATTATCTATGTGGGAAAGGCGAAGAATCTCAAATCGAGAGTATCTTCTTATTTCCACACAGAGGTTGACCGCTTTAAGACAAAGGTGCTTGTCAGCAAGATACACGACATCAGTTATACCGTTGTGAACACCGAAGAGGACGCCCTGCTGCTGGAGAACTCGCTCATCAAGAAGTACAATCCTCGCTATAACGTGCTGCTGAAAGACGGGAAGACCTACCCTTCTATCTGCATCACCAACGAGCCTTTTCCTCGCATCTTCAAGACCAGAACGATCAATAAGAAATGGGGTACCTACTATGGTCCATATGCCCACGCGGGAGCCATGCAAAACGTTCTGAATCTCATCAAGGAACTATACCATCCGCGAACCTGTAACACACCTATCACAAAAGAGGGTATTGAAGCTGGGAAGTATAGAGTTTGCCTTGACTTTCATATCAAGAAATGCCTGGGGCCTTGTGTTGGAAAACAGACTGCAGAAGACTATCAGAAGAACATCCAACAGGCTCGCGAAATCCTTAAAGGAAATACCCGAGAGGTACTTCGTGAAATGAAGGAAGAAATGCTCAAACTGAGTGAAGAACTGCGTTTCGAAGAGGCTGAGGAAGTGAAGCGGAAATACATCACACTTGATGGATTTGTGAGCAGTAGCGAGGTTGTGAGTCACACCATCAACAACGTGGATGTGTTCTCGATCACATCTGATGAAAAGATGGCATTCATCAACTATATCCACGTATCAAACGGCAGCATCAACCAGAGTTTTACCATCGAATACAAGAAGAAACTGAACGAGACTGACGAAGAGCTTCTGCAGTTGGGTATCATTGAACTGCGACAGCGATTCAAGAGCGATGCCAAAGAGATTATCGTGCCTGAAGAGGTGGATGTAGAACTCGAAAATGTCGTCTTCACCATCCCCCAAAGAGGTGACAAAAAGAAGCTGCTCGACCTCTCGATCATGAATGGAAAACAGTACAAGTTAGATCGCCTGAAACAGGCTGAGAAACTGAACCCGGAACAGAAACAGACACGCTTGATGAAGGAGCTTCAGGACAAGCTTCACTTGCCCAAACTACCCTATCATATCGAGTGTTTCGACAACTCCAACATCTCTGGTTCTGATGCTGTGGCTTCTTGCGTGGTTTTCAAGGCTATGAAACCCAGCAAAAAAGACTATAAACACTTCAATATCAAGACGGTAGAGGGTCCTGACGACTATGCTTCGATGAAAGAAGTCGTGCATCGCCGCTATACCCGATTGGTAGATGAAGAACAGCCCCTACCCGACCTCATTATCGCTGATGGCGGAAAGGGCCAGATGGAGGTGATCCGACAAGTGATTCAAGACGAACTGGACCTTGATATCCCTATTGCAGGACTCGCCAAAGATGATCGTCATCGCACCAACGAACTGCTTTATGGTTTCCCACCTATTCATGTGGCTCTGAAGACGGATTCTGAGCTGTTTCACGTGCTGACGCATATCCAGGATGAAGTGCATCGCTTTGCTATCGAATTCCACAGAAACAAGCGTTCTAAGCGCGCTCTGCACTCTGAGCTTGACGACATCAAGGGTATAGGTCCGAAAACGCGTGACGAGCTTCTAAACAGCCTCAAATCGGTTAAAAAGATCCGTGAGGCAGACCTCGAAACACTCTCAAACTTAATTGGCAAAGCAAAAGCACAGATCGTATTCGAGCACTTCCACCAAGAACCTTAAGGGCATTCTTTATTCCCAACGAGGGAATATTATGTTCCCAGTGTGGAAATAATTGATTCCCAGTATGGGAATATTTGCCAGCATTAATAGTAGCAATTGTCAGCATTGTAGCAAAACAGTCCTTATACAACATCGCAATAATGCTACAATTAGTTGCTTTGAGATTTGCTCAATTCAATTTAAGTTCGTATCTTTGCAGAAAAATAAGAAGCAATGAGAGCAGTTATACAACGAGTCAGTCACGCCAGCGTCACCATCGAGGGTATCAAGAAGTCAGAGATCGCACAAGGATTCCTGATTCTCTTAGGTATCTGCAATGAGGATACAAGCGAAGATGTTGACTGGCTGGTGAAGAAAATCGCCAATCTCAGAGTCTTTAACGATGAAAATGGCGTGATGAATCGCTCTATTCTCGAAATAGAAGGCAACTGTCTGGTAGTCAGTCAGTTTACGCTCTACGCAAGTTATAAGAAGGGTAATCGCCCAAGTTGGTTCAAGGCTGGCTCCCACGAGCACTCTATCCCACTCTACGAAGCCTTCTGCGCGCAACTTTCAGAAGCCATCGGAAAACCTGTTGGAACGGGCGAATTCGGCGCTGATATGAAAGTGGAACTCTTGAATGATGGCCCTGTTACAATATGTATGGACACCAAAAACAAAGAATAGAAACAAACAAAACCATTAAGATTATGGACAAGAGACAAATTACCAATTACGTGAACCTAGCCGCCCTAGTGAGCTATATCTTGGGGCGCATTCTCCACTCGAATTTCCTCATCGCTTTCGGCCTGACCATCATGGCCGGACTGAGCATATGGACTATCATCCATTGGAAGGAGAACGACAAGATATCGAACTATATTTCTGTAGCCTTCCTAGTACTCGTCGGACTCTCACTCTTCGGTCTCTTATAGCATGAAGAAATATCTACGGGAAATAGAAATGGCAGGGGTGATTCTGGCGTCTACTGGAATCGTCAACTCCCTGATTTGGGGTTCGATTTATGGCGGATGGCTCTGCGGAATCGGTATCCTGCTGATGCTGATCGTGTTCCTCTACAAAGCCTTTCACTGGAACGAATATGCCCGTGAAAATAAGCAATATATCTGGATTATCCTACTGACGATAGTCCTATTATTCATTCAAATGTTAAGAGCAAGATGACCATCAAAGAAGCACAAGAGGCAGTAGATCGCTGGATTAAGGAATATGGTGTGCGCTACTTCTCGGAACTCACCAATATGGCTGTTCTGACAGAAGAAGTTGGCGAACTGGCACGAGTGATAGCCCGCAAATATGGCGATCAGAGCTTTAAGGAAGGAGAAAAAGACAACCTTGGAGAGGAAATGGCCGACGTGCTTTGGGTACTACTCTGCTTGGCAAACCAGACTGGCGTAGATCTCACGGAAGAACTCAAGAAAAGCATTGAGAAGAAGACTCAGCGCGACTCATTAAGACATATACATAACAAAAAACTAATGGCATAAAGAATATGGCAGAACATCATCACGAACATGAGCATCATCACCATCATGTAGAGATGCCCACGAAAAGCAAGTACGAAGAGGCACTTGCAAAGTATAACCTCGATATTTCAGACGAGGAAGTAAAAGCTGCTGTGAAGCAAATCATCACAGAGAAAGTACACGAGAACGACACCCCGGAAGTGAAGCGTTTCCTGATGGGTAGTGTGGAATTGACAACGCTAAAAACTACTGATTCCGACGAGTCTGTTTTGGCTTTCACTGAACGAGTAAACCAGTTTGAAGAGGCCTACCCTAACCTGCCTCACGTAGCTACGATCTGCGTCTATCCGCGTTTCGCAAAAGTCGTCTCTGAGACCCTTGAGGTAGAAGGTGTAGAAATCGCCTGTGTTTCAGGCTCATTCCCTTCATCTCAAGCATTGATTGAGGTGAAAACAGTAGAGACAGCTTTGGCTTTGAAAGATGGCGCTACGGAGATTGATATGGTACAGTCAGTTGGTGCATTCCTCGCTGGCGATTACGAGACAGTTTGCGATGAAATCCAGCAGATGAAGGAAACCTGCGGTGATCATAAGCTGAAAGTGATCCTTGAGACTGGTTGTCTGAAGACTGCAGCCAACATCAAGACAGCTTCTATCCTCGCGATGTATGCAGGCGCTGATTACATCAAGACCTCAACAGGAAAGCTCGAGCCTGCAGCAACACCAGAGGCAGCTTACGTGATGTGTCAGGCTATCAAGGAATACTACGATGAAACAGGCATACAGATTGGTTTTAAGCCCGCTGGAGGCCTTAACTCAGTGATGGATGCACTGATCTACTACACCATCGTGAAAGAGGTTCTGGGCGAAAAATGGCTCACCAACCAATGGTTCCGTATGGGTACTTCTCGTTTGGCAAATATGCTGCTCAGCGAGGTTATTGGCGAAGAAGTGAAGTTTTTCTAAAAGAAAATGGGGTTGCGATTGCAGTCCCATTTCTTTTGTTATAGATTTCGTTGGATAACGTATTCCAGATAAGCTGAGAAAGATTCTTTCAACTCATCTTTCACATACTTATCAATATAAGCCTGAACGTCATTACCAATCTCAATCATCTTCTGACGAGCATAATCGATACCACCTTTCTGCTTGGTAAACTCCACGAGTACAGCGATTTCATCGGGATTGATCGTACCAGCCTTCACCTTTTGTGCCAATGTATGCATGGCCTCGTAATCAATATTCTCATTCAGCGCATAGATAACAGGAAGCGTCAGTTTTCCTTCCAGCATATCATTACCAGTGGGCTTACCAATCTCCTTTGAGTCATAATAATCAAAGATATCATCACGAATCTGGAAGATCATTCCGATATTATGTCCAAACTGACGTGCTCGCTCCACCTCTTCATCATTGGCACCAGCAGAAAGGGCTCCCATCGCGCCACACGCCTCGAAAAGAGAGGCTGTCTTCTGATTGATCACCTGATAGTAAATTTCTTCAGAAAACTCCTTATTGGAAATGTTCTGCAACTGAAGAATTTCGCCTGCTGAAAGCGTACAACCTAATTTAGCCAAATATTGAATAATACGCTGATTGTCAGTATATGACACACTAAGCAAGGCTGATGAAAGCAGGTAATCACCCACCAAAACAGCCACCTTATTATTATAAAGGGCATTCACAGAAGCCTGCCCACGACGCTCACTACTCTCATCCACCACATCGTCGTGCACAAGACTGGCCGTATGAAGCAATTCCAATCCAACTGCAGAATGCAAAGTTGCTTCATTGATCTCGCCAATATTCAAAGCTGACAACAATGTCATGATAGGACGCATACGCTTTCCACCACGCTGACGGATATGTCCAAGTACCTGACCTAACAATCCATCATCACGCGTCAGCACCTTTTCGAAGACCTGCTTAAAGTCTTCCAAATCTTTCTCAATTGGCTTTCGAATAAGTGATAAATAATCCATAATCTGCAAATATTTGGGACAAAATTATGAAAAAATTGTGGAATTAGCCAATTTTTTTGTAATTTTGAGCGGAAAATTAAGAAAGTTATGCAGAAATTGTTTCTTTTAGACGCTTATGCGCTCATTTACAGGTCATATTACGCCTTCATTAAAAACCCTCGAATCAACTCGAAGGGACTGAACACTTCAGCTATTATCGGCTTCTGTAACACTTTGAATGAAGTGCTTCAGAAAGAACAACCCACCCATATCGGTGTGGCCTTCGATCCTCATGGCCCTACCTTTCGCAGTGAAGCCTTCCCAGAATACAAAGCGCAGCGTGAAGAGACACCAGAAGATATCCGCAAGGCTGTGCCTATCATCAAGGATATACTCAAGGCCTATCGCATACCTATCCTTCAGGTTGATGGCTATGAAGCTGACGATGTAATCGGCACTTTGGCTACAAAAGCAGGCAAAGAAGGCATCAAGACCTTTATGCTGACACCAGACAAGGATTATGGACAGCTGGTAAGCGAGAATGTCTTCATCTTCCGTCCTCGTCACGGAGGTGGCTACGAGACAATGGGTCCGAAGGAGGTCCGTGAGAAATACGGCATTCCATCGACAAATGCTGTTATCGATCTCCTGGCATTAATGGGTGATTCTGCCGATAACTTCCCAGGATGTCCTGGTGTGGGTGAAAAGACTGCGGTGAAACTCATCAACGAGTTTGGCAGTATCACCTCACTGATTGAACGCTCAGCAGAGATCAAAGGCAAACTCCGCGAAAAAGTCGAAGAGCATGTAGAGGATATCAAGATGAGTTACTTCCTGGCAACCATCAAGACGGATGTACCCATCGAACTCGATATGGAAAATCTGAAACTCGTGGATCCCAATGAGGAAGAACTGGGTAAACTGTTTACTGAACTGGAGTTCAAGAGCCTTGCAGACAGGATTCTTAAAAAACCTCAAAAAAAGATAATTCCCGCTAACGGAGAGCTCGATCTCTTTGCAGAATTTCCCGCTGACGGGTCGGACGTGAGCGAAAATTCAAGTTTTGAGAGCTTAAAAATCACACCTCACAATTACCAACTCGTTGAAAATGAGGCAGATTTAATCAAATTACGTGATTATTTCTTGACAAACAAAATTCTCAGTCTAGACACGGAAACCACTTCAACCTCCGCCATCGACGCAGAATTGGTAGGTTTGAGCTTCGCCGTGAAGGAATTCGAGGCCTTTTATGTCCCCATTCCTGCCAATCGTGAAGAAGCGTTGCGAATTGTTAATATCTTTAAAGAGGTGTATGAGAACCCAGAAATTCTCAAAGTGGGACAGAATCTGAAGTACGACCTTGAAGTACTCCGCAACTATGACATCCATCTCGCAGGTCCGATGTGGGACACCATGATCGCTCACTACCTCATCCAACCAGAGTTGCATCATAACATGGATTACATGGCTGAGATCTATCTCAACTATCAAACGATACATATCGATGAACTTATAGGTCCTAAAGGTAAGAACCAGAAATCAATGCGCGACCTCCTACCCTCTCAAGTCTATGAGTATGCCGCAGAAGATGCAGATATCACCTTGCGCCTGAAGAACAAACTGGAACCAGAACTGAAGAAGTTTGAGTGCGAGAAACTCTTTTATGACATCGAGATGCCCTTGATGCCAGTACTCGCAGAGATGGAGATGAATGGTGTCTGTCTGGATACGGAATCACTGAAAGAAACGTCAAAGGTTTTAACTGATCGCATGAACGAATTGGAGCATCGCATCTATGAACTCGCAGGCGAGCAGTTTAATATTGCCTCACCAAAGCAAGTTGGAGAGATGCTTTTCGACAAACTGAAGATTGTAGAAAAAGCCAAGAAAACCAAGACTGGTCAGTATGTTACCTCAGAAGAAGTGCTCCAGCAACTTCGCAACAAACATGAGATTGTGGAAGACATATTGGAACACAGAGGTTTAAAGAAACTGATTGGTACCTATATCGACGCATTGCCCAAACTGATTAATCCGCGTACAGGACATATTCACACCTCTTTTAATCAGACGATTACAGCTACAGGACGCCTGTCAAGCAGTGATCCAAACCTGCAGAATATTCCCATTCGTGGTGAGGATGGAAAGGAAATCCGTAAAGCCTTCATCCCAGAGCCTGGCTGTCTGTTCTTTTCAGCAGACTACAGTCAGATAGAACTGCGTGTGATGGCGCATCTGTCGCAAGACGAAAATATGGTGGAAGTGTTCCGTGAGGGTAAGGATCTGCATGCGGCTACTGCAGCGAATATCTATAAGAAGGATATCTCTGAGGTGACACGCAATGAACGCACAAAATCTAAACGCGCTAACTTTGGTATCATCTATGGTATCACAGTCTTTGGTTTGGCTGAGCGTCTGGACATCCCTCGTGATGAAGCCAAGATGCTGATTGATGGCTACTTTGCCACCTTCCCACAGGTACACGACTATATGGAGAAATCAAAGGAGGTGGCTCGTCAGAGAGGCTATGTCACTACCCTCTTCGGACGTCGCCGCTATCTGCCGGATATCAACTCCCACAATGCTACCGTCAGAGGCTTTGCTGAGCGTAATGCCATCAATGCCCCGATTCAGGGCACTGCC
>JAEEGG010002699.1_pt1 | contig 45417 bp, 44 predicted proteins | sample 9134161 | NCBI WGS metagenome assembly JAEEGG01 (sample SAMN16246543, study PRJNA631951) | gut metagenome | biome: gut microbiome; feature: rumen; material: CR-attached | host: Bos | place: Iran: Karaj | collected 2018-10 | reverse complement strand
GCAGAACGTCGTCGACTGCATGAAGGAGCTCCTGCTCGAAGGCGTACCCGTGAAGCTCGACGGACTGGGCACGTTCAGCGCAGGCATCGAGAGCTCAGGTTCGGCAACCATTGAGGGCTACCGCACCGACTCGAACATCAAGGGTATCCGCATCAACTTCCGCCCAGAGGGTGCCGGCGACGAGGAGGACAAGCTCACGAAGAAGGCGCTCCTGGACCTTGCAACCTTCCAGCTGAACGACTACGTCGAGATCATGGAGAGCAGCAAGACCGACAAGCACGGCAAGCCCCTGACCTACCAGAAGCGCACCAAGATCAGCCAGCAGGACCTGGTGAACACCGAGGAGCCCGAGCCGTAAGCACATCCCCCAGTTTTGCTAACCAGAGCTGCAGGCATTCTCTACCGGTGCCTGCAGCTTTTTCTGCAACAAAAATGTAACAAAAGAACCGTCCCTCTGTTATAACAAAAGAACCGTCCCCGTGTTACGTCGTTCAGTCTATGAGCGAGTAGGTGATGGTGGTCACCACGCGCAGCTTCTTAATATACGGTGTGTTCTGGTCGCGGTCGTCAATCTCGAACTGCCCCTGTCCGGCGGTCTGAATCTCACCCAGGCGGGCATTGCTGGCCTCGGCAAACTGCTCGGCCGTCTTCTGTGCGTTCTTGATAGCCTCGGCCATCATCTCGGGCTTCATTTGCTGGAACGAGGCATACTCATACTCGGCATTGCTGTTCTCGATGGCCACGCCCTGTTTCAGTAGTTCCGCCTGCAGGAAGATGGCGTTCTTCACCTGGTCCACCTTATTGGTAGCGACGGTAATGGTGGTCGAGACGATGTAGCGGAAGCTCTTATTGTTGTCGCCCCATTCACGCGCCTCAAGATCGCTGATTGACGGTGGATTGACGGTCATCTCCTTCTCGTCGAGTCCGTTCTGCTTGAGGAACTTCTTGATTTTGGCCGTCTGCAGGTTTATCTCTTCATAGAGCAAGGGCAGGTCGTTGCCTGTGACCTTCGTGCCGATGCTCCACGTCACCTTGTCGGCAGGCACCTCGCGTTCGGCCAGTCCTTTCACCGTCACCTTGCGGTCCTTGTTGGCAAAATCGTCGATGCCAGCCTTTATAAACCAACCCAAGCAAAAAATGCCCAGAGCAATGAGCGCTGCCGAAATTAACCGATTCTCTTTCATACTTTTCTCCTTTTTTTTGGTTTGAGACTGCAAAGGTAAGGAAAATTTTGTACCTTTGCAACAAAACTGCAGATTAATAACAATGCCGAATTACAGAAAAACGGAATAAAAGCGAAGAAACCATTATGGAATACATGTCACAAGAGGGCTACGACAAACTTGTTGCCGAACTTCGCCAGCTGGAAACCGTAGAGCTTCCGCTGGTCAGGGATGCCATTGCCGAAGCCCGCGACAAGGGAGACCTCAGCGAGAACTTCGAGTATCATGCAGCTAAGCGCGAGCAGTCGAGGCTGCTGGGGCGGATACGCTTCAAGCAACGTGTATTGGAATTTGCACGGGTTATCGACACGTCAAGACTTGGCAGCGACAAGGTAGGGCTGCTGAGCAGGGTTGAAATGACCAACCTGGACAGCAACGCCCGGATGACCTACACCATCGTCAGTCCTCACGAAGCAAACCTGCGCGAGGGCAAGATATCCATCAAGTCGCCCATTGGCCAGGCTCTTCTGAACAAGAAAGCCGGCGACACCGCCGTGGTCCACGTACCAGCAGGAATTCTGCGGCTCCGCGTCGACAGCATCAGCCTGTAAGTCCTGCTACTGCTGCAGCATCGGCTCCCAGAGGTGACGTCCCATGTCGACATGGCCATTGGGCTTGAAAGCTATGCCTTCAGCCTCCAGGAGAGTGCGCTGGCGGCTCCAGCCCGGGGCTGTCCGTCCCTCTCGGTTGACGACACGATGGCACGGCAGCAATTCGGCGCCAGGAGTATAGCGAAGCGTGCGCCCTACCAGGCGCGAATGGCTTGGCCAGCCGGCTAAAGCGGCGATATGCCCGTAGGTCGTCACCCGTCCCTGAGGAATCTGGCTGACGATGTTCAGCACATCGTCGCGAAATCTCCGTGCCTGCTCGGGCGTCATTTTGTCAGGATAGTCCTTCATGCGCTTTTCTATTCAAAAAAAAAGGCCGCAGAACAATGTCAGCGGCTTTTCGGGGGGAACTGTTTCAGTAAGCGTTTTCATCATGTGTTACCATCGACTTGACGGTGAGCCAGACGATCCGGATGTCGAGCCAGATGCTCCAATGCTCCATGTACCAGATGTCGCGCTTTACGCGCCCCTCCATCTGCCAGAGTTCCTGCGTCTCGCCCCGGAACCCCGTCACCTGGGCCCACCCCGTCATGCCGGGCTTCACGAAGTGGCGCACCATAAACTTTCCTATGAGCTGGGCATACTTCTCGGTATGGGCCAGCATGTGTGGACGCGGTCCGACAATGGACATGTCGCCCTTGAGCACATTCCAGAACTGGGGCAGCTCGTCGATATTCGTCCGGCGCATGAAGCTGCCGAAGGCATACTTGCGGGGGTCGTCCTTGGTGGCCTGCCGCTTGTCGGCATCGCTGTTGACGTGCATGGAGCGGAACTTATACATCCAGAACTCGTGCCCGTCTATACCCGTACGCTGCTGTTTGAAGAAGATGGGGCCCGGGCTTTGGCTCTTGATGATTATCGCTATGATGGGCAGGAAGGGCAGCATCACCAGCAATGCCAGCGACGACGCGACGACGTCGAAGAGTCGCTTGACGGCCTTGTTGACAGGATTGCCCAGCATGTTCTCATAAGTGGTATACACTTCGATGTCGTCAATATATTCGCGCTTGAGGTCGATGCCCAGCGTCTCAACCGAGACGGGGATGTAGTAGAACCTGATCAGGTGTTTGTCGCAGAAGCGCGACAGGCTGTTAACGGCATCGCGCTCACGGCGTGAGATGCAGACATACATATCCTCACCGAGCGTCAGCCGCTCGGGGTTGGCAAGATTGTCCATCAGGTACTGGAGCGAGCCCAAGTTTGGCGGCTGTTGTTGGGTTGAGTCTGTTGGCTGTTGGGGGGGCGGGCCATAGTAGCCTAACATGCGGTACCCAGTAGTTGCATCGTCGAGAAATCTCTGGTAGAGGACGTCAAGCTCAGGGTCGGAACCGACAAAGACTACGGTACGTGTGTTACGTCCCATCTGCCGATAGCGCTTGATGAGCGTGCGCTCAACGAAGCGCAGCAGAATCAAGAGCAGGAACATGACGGTACCTATCTCGAAGAGCAGATAGCCGACGGGGAGCCTCAGGTCGACGACCTTCATGAGCAGGTAAGACAGGATGGCATTCGAGACCGTCAACCTTACGACACGCTCCAGGACATCGGCAGCCGAGACCAGGCGCTTATGTATGATGACAGGCATCTGATACTCTGTTATAATCAGGCTACAGAAGCACACCAGCACAAACAGCTCGACACGGTCGAACCGCCATTCCGACATAGAGGGATGGTATTTATGGAAAAGGAACAAGACGAGTCCTAAAAGCAAGAAGTCGAACAATATGACTGCCCACTTGATAAGACCGTTTGTCTGATTATTACTTCTCATAGATATCGGCAATTAGGTTAACGGTGACGCAAACGCCAGAAGAAGTGGAACCAGCGGAACACTGGCTCGGAAAGGCATTCGGAAGGAAAGTAGGACAGGAAGCGGAGGTCGCGCTGCAGCCGCTGGACGTTTCTCACCAGATGGCTCCGGTTGGAGGAAATCCGTTGGTCGAAATGTCCGAAATTGCCTGCCAGCAGCATTTCGTTCAGCAGGAACCGTCCGCGTCGCTCATCAGCAGGAACGAGCAGCATTTCCCGAGACGCTCCGAGGGCCTTTTCCAGTATATACATAACGGCGGTGGCCACGTTGTATAGCCCAAAGCGCCGCAGCAGTTTCTCATCGTGCTGGCGCTCATCGGCCGAGAATCCCCGCTTCAGCAAGTAATAGTAGTCAATCACCTGGCGCAGTCCGATACCCTCCTGATGTACGTGCTTGGAGATGTGCGCCATCTGATAGATGCGGTTGAAGGCATCGGTAGGCACGGGAAGAGAGCCCGCCCCGCCAGGCAGCTCCACCTGGTGGGCACACTGTTCGGCCGACTGGTCCCGGAACCAGCGCTGCAGCCTTTTGTTATGAATCAGGTTATTCATAAATGCCGGACGATAATGCACCTCGACGGGAATGTCGCCTATTGGCATGAAGTCAACATGATGATACATCGGAGTGGTATCGGGGTTCGACTTCTTTCCAAGTGCTATGATGGAAGGTATGTCGCCCAGAACCCACACATCGATATCACCGGGTATGCGGACCGACGGGTCGGGATACATCAAGGCATTGCCCTGCCCCTTCAGGACGCAACAGCCGAAGCCGTCTTTCTGCAGTTTCCTGGCCACCTTGACACTCGCAATGTTCATCCGCTTGTTGGCCTCGGCTATCTGCTCCGTCTGGAGAAACCACGTCAGCCTCACCTCATCGGACAGCGGAACGGCAGCCGACATCCTGACAACGCCCTTGCAGAGAACTCCCGTCAGCGACTGCTCAGCGGCCATCATAATAAGAGCCTCCCACTCGTCATCAGCAATGGCAGGTGCCTCCTGTTGCTCGCCTATGGAATAGCGCAGCAATGCGAAGAAATTCTCGGCCGTCGGGGTCATCGGTCAGTCCTTATAGAACTCGGCGTACCACTCGGCAAAGGCACGCAGTCCGTCGCGCAGCGGCGTCGAGGGCTTGAAGCCGAAGTCGCGCTCTAAGGCCGTCGTGTCGGCATACGTCACCGGCACGTCGCCGGGCTGCATGGGCACCAGTTTCTTATGTGCCTCAAAGTCGTAGTCCTCGGGCAGCACCTTGGCCCGTATCAGTTCCTGCTGCAGAATGTCGACAAACGTCAGCAGGTTCTCGGGCTGGTTGTTACCTATATTATATACGGCGTATGGCGGCAGCGGCAGTCCGTCCTCGCCCTGGCGCTTCTCGGGAGCTCCCTGCATGATACGCACCACCCCCTCGACAATATCGTCGACGTAGGTGAAGTCGCGCTCGCAGTTGCCGAAGTTGAATATCTGGATGGTATCGCCCTTCTTGAGCTTATTGGTAAATCCGAAGTAGGCCATGTCAGGCCGTCCGGCCGGGCCGTATACCGTGAAAAACCGGAGTCCCGTCGAAGGAATGTTGTAGAGCTTGGAATAGGCATGCGCCATCAGCTCGTTCGACTTCTTCGTGGCGGCATAGAGCGAGACGGGATTGTCAACCTTGTCGTCCGTGCTGTAGGGCACTTTCTTGTTCGACCCGTAAACCGACGACGAACTGGCGTAGACCAGATGCTCGACGGGGAAGTTACGGCAGGCCTCCAGGATGTTGTAAAAACCTATCAGGTTCGACTGGATGTAAGCATCGGGGTTGGTTATCGAATAGCGCACACCAGCCTGAGCAGCCAGATTGACAACCACCTGGGGCTTGTATTCGCTGAAGATGGCATCAATAGTAGCCCTGTCGGCGATGTCGCCTTTGACGAACTTCCAGGCCGTACCCTCTGGAACTGCGTTGTCCAGTTCCCTGAGCCGGAACTCCTTCAGGGCCACGTCGTAGTAGTCGTTCATATTGTCGATGCCAATGATTGTGGCACCCTCGGTGTCTTTGAACAGGCGCTTCACCAGGTTGCTGCCAATGAATCCGGCAGCACCAGTCACGAAAATCGTTTTATGATTCAGATTAACTTTTTCCATATTTCTCTATAGCTTCGTAATAAGTATCTAAAGAGCCTATGTCGAAACGTCCGGCACTCATCGGCCAGGCATGCATTACGGTGTGCTCCACCATATAGTGAGCCAGATTGCCCGGCGCATCCTTGCCGCAGCCGTTCTCAACCGAATGTCGGACCAGCTCCAGATCGTGCTTCTTATATATATAAAAAGGTGGAACGGCCCAGTGGCTCTTCGGCTCCAGCGGCTTCTCCTCCATATTGAGCACGCGCATCTGGTCGTCGACGACGATAACGCCCGTCCGCTGCAGCTTCTCTATCGAAGGCTGTTCGTGGCACATGATGCACGACGTTCCCTTCTCTCGGGCAAAGTCCACAAACTCCTGGAACGAGAAGAACAGCAGGTTGTCGGCGGCAACGACCAGTATATCGTCGTCAATTCGAAACCTGTTTATTGCCATCAGCAGGTCGCAGACGGCCCCTAAACGCGTCTCGTTGGTCTCTGTCCCGTCGTCAACAATTGCTACAGGCTTCTGATAATGTTGCTCGGCGGCCCACTGTTCAAATATCGGTGCAAACTTATGGTTGGTCACGATGATATGCTCGTCAACCTCAGAAATCCTGTCGATATCATCTAACATCCGCCCCAGAATGGTCGAACTGCCAATCTTCAGCAACGGCTTCGGGAAGTTCCTCGTCAGTTCACCAAGCCGAGTAGCATATCCCGCCGCAATAACAATATTTTTCATCCTTCACTCTTCACTTTTCACTCTTCACTCTTCACCCTTCACTCTTCACCCTTCACTCTTCACTTCTCACTCTTCACTTCTCACTTCTCTACAAATCGCGCCCCATCATCAGGCTTCACCCAGAACACCTGGAACGTTTTCTCATATTCCGGGAACTGCTCCAGATAGCGCTGTGTCAGCAGCTTCTCCACCTCGTCTTTATAGGCAGGATCCACCAAGGCGATACAGGCTCCCTTGAATCCCGCTCCTGAGAAGCGCCCGCCCCAGACACCGGGCAAGCTCCGCATAATCTCGTAGATGGCAATCAGCTCAGGGCTACCACACTCGTAGTTATGAATAGAACTCTCGCAGGAGTCAAAGCTGAGTTTGCCGAACAGCTTCAGGTTACCCGTCTCCCAAGCCGTCACGCCCTGACGGACACGACGATACTCAGAGTAGAAATGCTCAGCCCGACGGGCAAACCGTGCCGGCATGGCAATACGGGTCTTCTCGTAGGTAGCCTTCGGAATGTCGCGCAGGAACGTCTTGTCAAACGTCTTCAGAGGCTGGTCGGTATAGGCCAGCATATTCCATGCCGCCGTCTTACACTCATAGACTCGCAGGTTATAGTCGCTGTTCACCAAGCTACGGGTCAGTCCCGAGAAGAAGATACCTATCTCAAACTCCGGCATATCCTTGTTCTTCTTGATGATGCGGTAGTCATTCGAGTCACAGTCCAGGAACAGCAGACCGTCCTTACGGCCAAGGGCAATACACGCCTGGTCAAGCAGACCGTTGTTCAGACCGATGTACTCACGCTCAGCCTCCGATGCAATCTGCACCACCTCAAAGGGCTGCAGACGAATGCCGTTGGCCTTGGCAAAAGCCATGACGTAGGCAATGAGCACGGCCGCCGATGACGACAGTCCGCCTACAGGCAACGAACCCTGGATAACACCGTCAATACCATGCAGCAGTTCAAAGCGTTTGCGTAAAGCATACTTGGCACCACGGGCATAGTCGCCCCAGTGGTGTTCACGAACTTGCGACGGTTTGTCAATCTCAAAGCTGACGTCACCCTCAAAGGTTCTCGACGTCAACAGCACCTTGCTGTCTTCACGCACATTGAACCACAGGTCAACGCCTTTATTAATAGCAAAGCCCGTCACCAGCCCATGCTGGTGGTCAACATGCGCCCCAATCGGGCACACCCTGTACGGCGCAAATATATGATGCTGGTATTCTTCCATCTCTTCACCTTTCACCTTTCACCCTTCACCTTTCACCCTTCACTTCTCACCCTTCACCCTTCACCTTCTGATCCAGTTCCTCGTAGACCGAGTTCTTGCTCTTGTACTCAGGCACTATCTCCTTCATCTTCGCCACAGTAGCCATATCATCATACTGCTTAGAAACAGCAATCAGCTCGTCTATCTGTCGCGACACCTCGTTAAAGTCGTACTCCCGCACTTCGGCAATACGTATCTTCTCGTGGAAAGTCGGCTTCGTGCTCTCCTGGTCGTTGAGCACCTCCTCATAGAGTTTCTCGCCGGCACGCAGTCCCGTGTACTTGATTTCCACATTCTCAGCGCCCGAGAGTCGGATCATGCGCTTGGCAAGGTCGGCAATCCTCACGGGCTTACCCATGTCGAAGACAAAGATTTCGCCGCCGTTGCCCTTCGTACCGGCCTCCAGTACCAGCTTACAGGCCTCTGGAATCAGCATGAAGTATCTGATGATGTCGGGGTGAGTCACCGTCACCGGTCCACCTTTCTTAATCTGCTCACGGAACAGCGGAATAACCGAACCGTTCGATCCCAGCACATTGCCGAAGCGGGTCGTCACGAACTGCGTCATGCCCTGTTGCGCACCGTGCTGGATAGCATGGTTCAGACTCTGTACATATATTTCGCAGATGCGCTTCGAACAGCCCATGACATTCGTCGGATTCACCGCCTTGTCAGTCGACACCATCACAAACTTCTTCACGCCGTACTTCACGCTCAGGTCGGCAATCACCTTCGTACCATAGATATTGTTCTGCACAGCCTCCGAGGGGTTGTTCTCCATCATCGGCACATGCTTGTAGGCAGCAGCATGGAACACATAGTCGGGCCTGAACTCCCTGAAAATTCTCTCCATGCGGTCAGCCTTGCAAATGCTCGTCACCACCGTCTCAGCCTCTACTTCCGGATAATCGTGGGCCATCATCAGCCTGACGTCGTGTTCCGGCGTCTCAGCCTGGTCAATCAATACCATGGCCTCCGGCTTATATTGGGCAATCTGCTTCACCAGTTCGCTGCCGATGCTGCCGGCAGCACCGGTTATCAAAATGCGCTTACCGCTTATCAGCTCGCCCATCGCCTTCAGGTCAACCTTTATTTCATCGCGGGGCAGCAGGTCTTCCACGCTGACCTCTTTCAGCTGGATGTCCCCCACCCCACTGCCTTCCTGCAAATCCGCAGCACTGAGTTCCTTGGCTCCCTGGGCCATGAATATCTTCACCCCAGAGGCCAGCAGTTTGTCCTGTAGGTCAGTGTTATTACGGAAGTTCTCCGTTTGGAAGGGCGAGACTAATACAGCCTTGATTTTCAGTTTGTCGATGACAGCTTCCAAATCACAGTCCGCACTATACACCTTCTCCCCCATCACCAGGTTGTGCTTGAAAGAATTATCAGGAGCGATGAAGCCTTTCAAGGCAAAGTGCTTTGGATTCTGTGCCCGAATACTCTTGGCCAGTCCGATACCTCCCTCTTTCACGCCATAAATCAGTGTCCGCAAAGCCCAACCATCGGTCATCGCCACATCATAAAGTGATTTCACCAGTGCTCTCACCCCCCACATCATGGCCGTGCCAATGACATACATCAGCACGATATGCCGGAAATGCAGATGGTAAAACACATCCGTAGGGAACCTATATATAAAATAATGCCATGCATAGGCCACCGCCAACGACACCCCGTTGGCGTATGCCACATGCATTAAGTCAACGAACGACGAGTAGCGAATAATTCCAGCGTAAGTATGAAACATTCGTGCTCCGACGAGACAAGGCACCACATACATACAAAGCGTCTTCACCAAGAGCCATATATCCACCTCCACCTGTCGGCGATATATAAATATAAAATAGGTGAACAATCCTGCTAACAACATGACGAACAAGTCAAGTATCAGGATACACCAGTATGGCAGCGCTTTCTTGCTGAAATACCAATTGATAATTTTCTTAAACGGATTCATAATAGAATTGATTCTACCCTTCAATTGAATTGATGATTGTTTCGATGATGCGCTTCACATCGTCATCCTTCACACACGGCCCCGAAGGCAGACAGAGCCCCTGTTTAAAGAACTGCTCACTAACCCCGTTCACGTATGCCGGAGCATCCTTGTATACCGGTTGCTTGTGCATCGGCTTCCAAAGCGGACGACTCTCAATCTGCTCCTTGTCCAACGCAAGTCGCATGGCCTCCACATTCCTGTTCGGTTCACAGTCTGTATGGACAGTGCCGCCGCCATGCACCACGCCAGCAGCACCTCCCACGGCTCCCTGCACGGCCTCAGCGTATGCCAGTTCTTCGCCTTTCACCTTCAGGCTCTCGTCCAACAAGATGGTCGACAGCCAGAAGTTCGACTCCATACCTTCCATTTCGTCATGGAACGTAATACCCTCCACATTAGCAAAAGCCTCCTTGTACATCTGGGCTATATGCCGATGATGACTGATATGATCTTCCACCACCGTCATCTGTCCACGGCCTATACCGGCACAAACATTACTCATACGGTAGTTATAGCCGATGGCCTCATGCTGGTAATACGGATAAGCCTCACGAGCCTGAGTGGCATACCACATAATCTTCTGCTTGGCTGCCATGTCTGGACAAATCAGCGCGCCGCCTCCCGATGTCGTAATCATCTTATTACCATTGAACGACAGCACCCCGTACTCGCCGAACGTGCCCAGCACCTGACCGCCGAACCGCGAACCAAAACCCTCGGCCGCATCTTCCACCACAGGAATCCCATAGCGGTTGGCAATCTCCATGATGCGGTCTATCTGGTAAGGCATGCCATACAGAGCAACGGGTACTATCGCCTTCGGCTTCTTCCCGGTCTTGGCAATGCGGTCTTTGATAGCCTCCTCCATCAGTTCCGGGTCCATGTTCCATGTATCCCGCTCAGAGTCCACGAACACAGGCGTCGCTCCCAAATAGGTTATCGGGTGCGACGAAGCGCAGAACGTAAACGACTGCACAATCACCTCGTCGCCCGGTCCGACGCCGCAGGCCAGCAGGCCCAAGTGTACTGCTGCCGTTCCAGAAGCCAAAGCCACAACCTCTTTATTATTGAGGTCATTACTAATTACAAATTCCTCATTACTCATTTTGGTCACAAACGTTTTGAGCTCGTGCTCAAACTCATTAACGTTTGGACCTAATGGCACCACCCAGTTCGTATCAAACGCCTCCTTTACATATTTCTGTTCCATTCCTGCCTCACTCATGTGAGCCAGGCATAAATAAATTCTCTTTTGCGACATTATTTTGTTATTTTACATTTATCATCAACTAAGCATGCAGACTGACTTAATTCAAAAAGTCCAGCAGCAATGTCTACCTGATGAAGTTGGTTTGCCTTACTCTCTTGAGTCATCTCAACAACCAAGCGACCGTACTCGCTATCAATTAAATCCACCGCACTCTGTGGTCCTCGCTTAGGATAAATACTCAGCAGAACTATATCATCAGTAAGAAGCGATACCCAATAAATCAGTCGGAAACCATTGGATCTTGAAAGATTCTGTCCCGAATTTGGCAAACGCAATTTGACAATACGATAATCCGGCAACTGTCTTACCCGGTCGTTTGTGTCACGTAAAATGTCATCAGGCATTTCCCTCATAGCATTACATATATCCGTCACTACAGACATATATCCGTCACGTGATTTTTTCGTGAGGCTCTCAAGATTCCTACGAAAGGTTGATGATGTGTAAAATATCATCCCTTTAGCATTTCAGTTAACTTACGTTCTGCTTCTAACACTTCTGAATTTCGTGGGACATCAATATTCCACACCTGTAGATCAGTGCACAGTTCCTGAAAGTCGCTCACACAGTCCCGATAATTCTCAACGGCAGTCTTTAGGCCCGAGTAAAGCGGAGAATCTATCAGCTTCTGATGCAACAGATCCATCAGAACCAAAATCGGTGTTGAATGAGCCAGCAGTTCAGTTGTCTCTTGCTCATCAAACTCAGTGAAGTGGTCACGCACCGTCTCCACCAGATTATTTGTCTCCTCGGTAATCCGTTCCAGTTTCTTACGAACAACAATCACTTTGTCCAAATAATCATCCATATCAAACTGTTGATGAGCCACCTCTGCAGTCTGATACCTCACCTTTGTATATGATTCTTTAATTTCAGCAATACACGTACACATATCCTTTTCCTTTCCTTTTAATCAGTTGCAAAAATACACTTTTCTTTTCAAACTTCCAAACTTTGAAGCCTTTTTTCGTTATTTTACGTTTATCTTCAACAATCCTGTCTTTCTCTTGAATACCGACCACGCATAATGGAGAGATAGTATGAAATAGGATTCTCCCGGATATACAATATCATGTTTCCACTTGTTCCCTATGAACGTTTTGGTCTCATAAACGAAATACATAAGGCTGTATTTCTTATGCGGATTAGTTTCAGGAGGAGAGACAATACTATCCCACACTCTCTCCGTCTTCTCATTAGCTATCGGCTGGACAGGTACATCTCTTAAATCTGCCCCTAAATGGGTCCGAATAATCTCCAAGATGATTCCAACAAACTCTGTCATCCCCGAAGCATCATATATCCTTTTGACACGTGGCCAGTCCACATCTTTAGCATGAGCCTTTAGGAAAAGAGCCCAGTCATACAACATCCTCAATGCGATTGACTCACTTCCAAAATGAGCCGACATATGGCGCATCAGGAAGATAGCATTCATCGTCGGTGTCATAATATAGACATTGTTGACATCATTTCCCAAGAAAGACGCCTTTATCGACTTCCCCTCCTCATTGGCCAGCAACTTCAGTTCATCATCAACCACCTTGTTGTGGCGATGATTCAGGCGTTCCACAAAATCATAATGATTCTCTAGCAGTATCCCGTGCAGTGTAGCCTCCGTGTTATGGTGATAGAATGGACGACTTTTTATTCCATGGCGTTCCATAGCCGCATTTCCGTCGAAGCATCTTCCATAAAGGAAGAAATCAATATCACTGAATACGCGCCATTCTGGCTTTGGATATAATTGAGCGGTAGCAACACCCTTAAACACCATCATGTCGATGCCATCTTCAGCAAACATGGCGGCAAGTTCCCTGACGGTCAGGAGCCTATTCTTGAAATTCAGCGCGTTCTTCTGAACAGAGGCAAATTTCTTGACGACCACCCGTCTGAATTCCTTATCATCAATCTGTCTACCCTCAAAGACCTGCATCAACGACGGAAGCATACCGTGCTTGCTGGCGATAGTTAGTAACTCTTCCCACTCGCCAATCGCCAAGTTAGGTATTGAATCCCTATCCTTGTTTTCCAGTAGCACGCTGCTACATAGCCCAACAATAATATCAAAAAGTTTATGAGAATCCATCACTTTAATTGTTTCCTGTAAAAGCTTCCATTGTAGCCTGACCTTCCTCTGAAATATCAGCTCGCTTCAGTACTTTTTGTATCGTTATCCAAATAACCTTCAGGTCTGTCCAAAAAGAAACATGGTCAACATACCACACATCCAATTTGAACTTCTCGGTCCAGGAGATAGCATTACGACCATGACACTGCGCCCAACCGGAAATTCCTGGTCGGACCTCATGCCGTCTCGCCTGTTCTTTATTATATAGTGGAAGGTACTGCACCAACAGCGGACGAGGCCCAATCAAAGCCATATCACCTTTCAGAACATTAAACAATTGAGGCAGTTCGTCTATTGATGTAGAACGCACAAATTTCCCGACCCTTGTTAATCTTTTTTCATCTGGCAGCAACTCTCCATTCACATCCCGTTCATCTGTCATTGTCTTGAACTTGATGACCTTGAATATCTTCGCATTTTTCCCCGGTCGTTCTTGTCGGAAAAAGACGCCAGCTCCTTTATTGGCAAAGTGTAGCCAAACGGTTACCACCAACAAGATGGGCGATATGCAAATCAGTGCTATCAGCGCTATCCAGAAGTCAAAAAAACGTTTAAAGAAGTGCTTATACATTTTTAGTATACAGTATTTGGGGGCAATGGAAAATTACCCTCCATAGTTCACGATTTGTCCTTTATCACTCACTTCTACGCCTGTCCTTAGCACTTTTGCAGGATTGCCAGCAACGAGACTATTAGAAGGCACATCCTTTGTCACGACACTTCCGGCAGCAACGACGCAATGATCACCGATTTTCACTCCTGGCAATACTATGGAATTGACACCAATTACGCAATTCTTTCCTATATAAGTATTAAAGCGCTTTCCAGTTCCATTTTCACCACGACAATAATCGTGTGCAAGTACCATTGCATTCCTTAACAGCCAAGTATTATCACCAATATGGATTCCCTTAGGATTAATATTTTTATCAAGATGAACCGTTCTGGCAATAATAACATTTTTCCCGATGTCCATCCCAAAATGAAACCGTAAATACCAAGGATAGAGGCCTCCATAAAGTCCCCACAATCTCGATCGTAATCCTGCCATACAGACTATTCTTCTATAATTTTAGGTATTGCCATTATGCGCTCTTTATACTTATAGAATACGGTCGTTCCGTCTGGGACATCCTTATCAACAACCATTCCTGCTTGTATAACGCAATTGCTACCAACATTAACAGAATACACTACTGTAGATTTTATCCAGAAAGAGTTATTATCACCAATATGGCAATAGCCACAGACAATAACAGAGGAAAAAGAATTAAAACTACCTACAACGCAGTCATGGCTGATTGCCGAATACGAAGTAAGGATATTAAAATCACCTACGACAGCCTTTGGACCTATGATGCTAAAAGGTGAAATAATATTACCCTCACCAATAATTGCATCCTTTGCAATCACGCATGAGGGATGAATCAAGTTTGCGAACTTGGCTCCTCTGCTTTTTAGCTCATCTGCAATTCTATGACGTGTCGACGGATTATTGATAGCAATCACGAAACGATCATCTGGTTCAATCTGGTAATCCTTCACCCCACCAAGAATAGGTGCAGTAAAACCATAATGGTTGTGATTCTTAACCAGATCATCACCATCACCAATATATCCTTTGAGTACGATATCATCACCCTCAATTTTATATTTAGCAGTGGATGTGTAGCATGTGTTCTCTGCCGCGACAGCACCCGTTCCGACGAAAATGAGATTCTTCATATTATCTGTTTCTAATTACAAGTCAACCCTCCATCAACTACAAATTCCTGACCAGAAATCCAGCGTGCCTTGTCTGAAAGCAGGAAGTCTACCATATTAGCTATGTCTGTGGGAGTTCCGTCCCCTAATAAATATCTGGGATTCGGGCCATTCTGGCTATCAAAGAGAAAACTGGTCGTCTTTGTCCTAATACCCCCAGGAAGGACAGCATTTACCCTCGTCTTGGGGGCTAATTCTGACGCCAATGATTTCAACAAGCCGAGCATTGCTGCTTTCACTGAGCCATAAATTCCATATCCCTTCGTGCCCATCACAGCCGAAACGCTGGAAATCATCACGACACTCTTCAAGCAATTTGCATTAATCTTTTTGGAAGACAATAATTGCATGATAGCAATAATGGAAAAGAGCGCTATGTCAAAGTTTTTCTTAACGAAAGCATAATCAACAGCCCTCAAAGGCTTTATAGAGAAAATGCCAGCAGCAAAGACAGCATACGACACTTGTATCTGATTAGAAATCAAGAATGAGTGTAGTTCTGTTTTAGCATTATCAACATCAGAGAGGTCCAACGGGAGTATACGATGACGCTCCGGATATTGCATCCCCTGCACAGTATCTTCCAAAGAGTCAACCATCAAATCGGTAAGAAGCAAATGGTGTCCGCTTTCCTCAAGGGACAAACATATCTGCCTACCGATATCGGAAGTAGCGCCAGTAACTAAAGTATATGTCATTTGTTCTCAATATATGAGAAGAGGTCCTCTACTGTTTCTTGGGAACGGATCTCATCGTTTTTCAACTGTTTCTTATATGTCTCGGAGACATACGAAATGATAGAAAGAATAGAAAGAGAATCCCAAGCTTCAAAATCAGCCAACACATCACTCTCTTTCACTGTCTCTTCTTCTAAAATCTCTGCCAAATCTACCAAAAACTTTTCTTTATCCATAATCTTAAAATTCTATTATTTTATTAAACTTCAAATTTCCAACTTCCATTATGATTGACGACCAGGTCAGCCCCACGCCAAAGCCAGCCATGCACATATTGAACATTTCATTTTCCAGCCTTTCCCCCAAATTATAGCAAATTGTCGTGGGGACAGTTACACCACTGGCATTTCCGAAATTCTCCACGATATTACTCGGCATCTTTTCGTATGGAACTCCAATGGCATCAGCAAGTTTATTCAGCATGAACTTATTCGGCTGATGGAACATGAACCAATCAATCTCCTCTACCGAAAGACCAGCCCTTTCAAGCAAATGAGTAATCATCGGTGGCACCTCGCGCTGCACGAAATTGAACACATCATCACCTTGCATAACAAGATTGTTAAGTGAACGCAAGTTACCAGCTTCGTCCTCATGTTCAATAGCGGTTTCAGCCGTACAAGGCATTCTGAATCCACCAGCAGGAATCATCAATGATTTAGCGCCAGTACCATCCATATTGACCGAGCAGAAGATTTCTTTGGCATCATTGCTTTTCTCGACAATTGTAATGGCAGCAGCATCACCTATCAGAGGCTTACTATTTCTGTCATGAATTGAGACTTTCGGACTCAAGACATCTGCATTCATCAGTACAACCTTATGGATAGACTCCTGTTCCAGCAACATAAACGCCTGAATCAGACCTATTTCAAATCCCGCACACCCCTGATTGATATCCAGACATATCATATCATGTTTCAGTCCGAAATGCCCTTGAATAAGGTTACTAGTAGGAGGCATAAAATAGTCTGGCGACTGAGACACGAACAACAACGCATCTATCTCGTTCTTATCGAGCAAGTTGTTATCAAACAGGTATTGCAGGCCTGCGATACAGAAATCAGAAGAGCACTGTCCCTTTGCAGCTATCCGATGCGTATTATAGCCCATCACTTTTTTCAGGCGCAACGATTTCTTCTCCGGGAAATTATAGTTTCCCATCTCCTCCTCAAACGTAACAACGCGCTTGGGAAGAACCGTCAGGATTCCTGACACTCTTTTGTTCTTAAACTTCAAATCCATTATATCGCCCCGTTTTTCTTCAGCAAAGCCTCAATGCTATCAATGGATGAGAAATTCTCAGGAACAATGTCCACGCCATCAATCTTCACATTGAAGTTCGTCTCCAGTTCATCAACCAAACTCACGATGTCAAACGAATCTAACATACCCTCTTCAATAAAATCCACATCTTCTGTAAAATCAAATTCCGGGCGCAATTCTGTCAGAATTCCAATAATCTTTTCATTCATACTATTTTCTTTATTAAAACATAATCATCCATTAACTCACGTTTAAAGCCATAGTGCTCATATCGTTTGATGGCATTTATATTATCCGAAATGACCCACAAGATTTGCCTTTTGCTCTCTTTTGCCAAGAATAAAGAAGACTTCAACAATCTGGCACCAACACCTTGGTTCCTATAAGCCAAGCAAGTAAACCAATATCGAAGATACCAAGTCATGCCTGTCACTTCAAATATAATAAACCCACATAATTCCTTCCCATTTTTTATGACCAATACTTGTTTCCGTCGTACAAAATCATTTAATTCTTCAACAGAAGGCAGCTGTTCACTCAACGGATCAAAATTCTCAACCAAGACATCATACAGGGGCATAACATCTTCAGATGCTCCAAATATCACATCCTTACCCATCTCCCAACTGTCGTCAGCCAGCACTCCCGCATGACTCATACGGAAGAGATGCCGATAAGGATAAAAGCCAGCAGACGACAGCAGACTGTTCACCTCCTCCCCCTCGCCTCGGCAAACAACATCTACAACACACGTAGTTTCAAGAGGGAGAGAAGCTGCAGCCGTACTAACGGTTGACATATCAGTAGCGATATAAAACAAATTACAAAAGTCCTCTTTCTGGTGAACCATTAAAACACATGCATTTCCCTTCTGGAAGAAGAAAGTTCCTTCCGCTATCCAATAGGGGTGTTTATTGGAATCCCAAAAGAAATTAGAAACAAAACCTTTGCGGAGTGAGCGTATTTCACTCACAAAAGACTGAACTTGCTCGTAAGAAAGAACCTTATCCATTAATTTGTTTCTTATAATAAGAACGGTCAATCTTTCCACTGCCATTCTGTTTCAAGATTGCCTCACGATGATAGGCCGTAGGTATCATATAGCGTGGAATTTTTGAAGATACGGCCTTCCTGAATGCACTCAGGTTCAGTTCTTCCTGAGCCTGGTAGAACAAAACAATCTGCTTATTGGTAAAATCATACACCGCACAGCAATTGTCAACCATCTTACTGGCCAACACGGCATTTTCTATTTCTCCAAGTTCAATCCGATAGCCATTATGTTTAATCTGCGAGTCCTTACGACCTACATACATGATTTCTCCTCTCTCATTTTTATACACAATGTCACCTGTGCAATAGATGGTCTCAGGATAGTGTTTGTTTAGAGGATTCTGAATAAAAGCCTTTTGAGTTTTCTCCCAGTCATTATAATAGCCAAGTGCCAATGATGATCCACGGACACAGAGTTCACCCTCTTCATTCACCGCAGCTTCACGCTGCTGATCAACGAGGACCAACACATCACTATTCCTACATGGGAAACCTATCGGCAACGACTCGTCATCAGAGAATTCGCGGTCTACGATATAATAGGTACAATCAACCGTTATCTCTGTAGGTCCATACAAATTTGCATAGCGGCACTCAGGTAAATGTCTACGCCAATAATTCAGGTGCTTATTTGGCATTACTTCGCCAGCAAATATGACATCCTTTAGATACTGAGGCTTCTTATCTTTAAAAATATCAAAGTTTGCTACATTAATCAAAGCAAAAGGTACCCAGAACACAAATGAGATTTTATGGTCATTCATATAATCCACTAACTTCGCAGGGAATGAGAAATTCATTTCTGGAATGATGTCGAGTGTCGCACCTGTGCTGTACATCAGATAAATATCCAATGTGGAGTTATCGAAATAGAAAGGAGCCTGATTACCAATCACCATGTTTTCACCTTCAAATTTGAAAGTGTCATTTGCCCAATCTATGTAATCAATCACACCACGATGCGATACGACCACACCTTTGGGAGTTCCAGTAGAGCCAGAGGTAAAGATGGAATATACAGGATCTGTATCAATCTGATTAGCTAAATACACTTCTGCATTAGCATCCGCCTTTGGCTGGTTCTTTAATACTTCTTCTATCACGATTACCTGTTTTTCACACATTTTCCTTACCTGCTCCTCATGAGCCTGGTCAGTGATAATCACATCCGATTCAAGCACATTAAGAATAGAAAGAATACGTGTGTCTGGTGACTTTGTATCAAGAGGCACATAAAAATTACCACTCATATTGATACCAGCAAAAGCCTGTACCATCTTACAGCCTTTTGGAATATAGACCCCAATAGGCTGTTTCCAAACGCCTTTTTCTTTGATTTCTTCAGCTATCACAAATGCAGAACGGAGAAGTTCTCCAAATGTGACACTACCAGTAGAATCTTGTACTGCGTTTTTCTGTGGACATCTCGCAGCTGTCGCAATGAGATACTCAATAACACTTTTCTGCATAATTTTATCTTATATTCAAATTAACATGCCTTGACACCCTGTTTTCTTCATTGGGAGGTGTCATATAATCATCCCCGAATTGTACTGAGAGGCATTCGTGCCATTCTTTTGTTACAAGTGCTTCCATATCTTCAAATGGCACAGAAACGACATTCTCAAGTAAAGAGGAAGAATAATATTTTCCCATGCAACGGTACTCTTCATAATAACTCGTTACCTGCTTTGTCTTTTTATTGTTAGAGCATTGCGATAATTTGTGATACCATTTTAGTTTGGTCTTTCTTGTAAACAAAAGACCAAATAAAAAAGTAATTGAAGTACAAAGTCTCATCGCGTAGCTTCCTTTATTGAAAACTGGATGTTCTTTTAACATACCTTGCAGAAAAAGAATGCACAATAGTCTCCATTTCTTTGCAAAGGTGCCATCTGGTGCATTATCAACGATAAAGATATCTATCATAGGAGGATAACCATGTCCATCCTTGCTTTCCGACATTCGAATCCTGCTTACCCATAAAGCCTCTGGAGAAGAAGCATCAAACACTAATGACTTACTCTTACTTATACAACCTACCAGCTTTATATAGTTTTGCCGATCAACCATAATATCAAGGTCATCATCCCAGGGAATAAACCCTTGATGTCTGACCGCTCCCAAAAGAGAGCCCCAGTCCAAACTATATTTTATTTGGTTATTGAGACAAAAAGAATGAAAATCTTTCAGTAAGACCAGCAGTTTCTTTTGAATCTCTAAAGCACCATATTGATTATTTACATCCATATTTCTTAATTACTAACTACTATTTCAAAGACAATCTACATACAAGAGGATAATGGTCACTCAAGCTCGTTTTAATCATCTGTACATCTAAAATATTCAATCCTTTTACAGCAATATTGTCTAATGCCTCAACTTTTCTCGGGAATGTTTTCAGGGAACCGTCATTGGCCAACTCATAGCCAGCATCCTTCAAAGCGGTATACGCCTCGGTATTCCAGTCACCACAAAGTATGACTCTTTTTGTTGCAGTATAACGTTCTATTAGTTCTTGCATCTGACATCGCTGATAGGTTTCCTCTACTCTGTCCGAGAACAGCAAATGCAAGCAAACCAACTTGGTCCTCTTCCCTTGGATATACAAATCCGATTCAACAAAATAGTTCTCTCTTGACTTTACCACATCGTCTCCATCCGTAATTTTCTGACTCTCAAAATAAACAGTACGGGAGTTCCTCATTTTAAGATTTGAAAAAACCGCATTACATATGCCCCAACATTTAGGCCCTATTGAGCTCTGCTTAAACCCGTCAAACAATAATGAGGAAGTCATATATAAACTATTCTCATCCTCTTTCCCACAGAAAACACTACTGTATTCATTTATTGCTATGACATCAGGCTGAATTTCGTCATATATTAAAGAATGATATTTAGCCAAAGATTCTTTGTATCCTAAGACATCTATCAGAGAATACGATTTTGCGCCATTAGAAAAGTGACCTATATTCCAAGTACACAAAATCACCTCTTTGGGACTCTTAGCATATAGCGGGTATGAAAACAACAAGCATCCGCTAAATATTACAAATAGAAATCTTTTCATTTACAGTCTATCTATGCCTAAATACAATTTCCCAAATCCATACTGTGATAGATGGCATCTTGGAGATATTAAGCATAAAGTTTATGTCTTAAATATTGTATCTCACTCTTTTATACAAACTCTATCTTGTCTTATCACAAAAAGCTTCGATTACTCTGACTATGGCCAAAGAAATATCGCCGCTGATATAGTCAATCTGTCGTCTGCTCTGATGAATGGCCTTCAAGAAGGAAACAATCTCATATCGAATGCCTTCTCCTTCCAGTTGATAGAAATACCGCTTATTCTGGGTAGGATCTTCTCTGCGTATCTCGAAATAATCGGTCTTCCACCAAGGAGCAGGTACATAAACGTAACCTGTGGTGCCTGAGATAACAAGTTCGCCTTCTGTCTTCACGCCTTTTCCCGCTTTCACTGATGCCACAGCATCGGGATAATAAAAAGATACTTTCGTAAAAGCATCATACCCCCCATCCTCTAACAAGCACCATATTTGTTTATCCACATATTCTGTTCCGAGAATCTGGAAAACAGGCAACAGCACATTTGGCCCCCATGAACAAAAGGCACCAACAGCATTAGGCGTTCTTTCCCTCAGACTACTACATGAAGCATCGACAGAGACAACTTTACCTATACGTCCGCTTTTCACCAAGAGAAGCATACGATAATAAGCAGTGGAATATGCTGTACGAATGGCGTCCATCAAAACAAGCTGCTTAGCCTTCGTCAACTCTGTTAGCTCCAACAATTCGGCTACACTTTGAGTTAGAGGTGATTCACAGAGAACATGAACATTCTGATTCAATGCACATTTTATCTGCTCATAATGCTTGTTAAGATTGGAGACTATATACACTGCATCAACCTGACATATCAGCTCCTCGTAATTGGCTGTGACTATTGGCAAGCTCCGTAAGCCAGCAGTCAGTTGCTCAACATTAGGATAGCAAACACCTTCAACCGAAACGCCATTAACGAAACGGCTTTCAGCGGCAAATTTGTCCATCAAGACCAATTCGTTTTCATCGCCGACAATGCCTATCTTTATCGGCTGTGTCTTTGACCTCAGTTCTGAACTGGATATACCTTGTGTCCTGTCTAAATAGACCACCTGACAGAATTCGTTTAGATAGTCGAATTTTCCAACCCAGTCAGAGCCGATGGCGAATATATCGACGTCGTATCTTATGATATCGTCAATCTTCTGACCTTCATATTCTTCTACGATGACTTCATCAGCCAGCCCCGTGGCTTTTACAGCCTCCATACGTTCCATTAGCGACTGCTGGACATTGATCTTGCCACGAGCCATGTCGAAGCCATCTGCCGTTACACCGACAATAAGATAGTCACCTAAAGCCTTGGCTCTCTCCAATAGGCGAATATGACCATAATGAAGAAGATCGTAAGTTCCGTATGTTATGACTTTTTTCATTCTAAAATAGGGCTGAATAACACCAACAATACTACTATTTTCTACAAATAATTGTTTTGATATATGCATAAAACGGTTTTTTATCCTTTTTATCATATATAACAAAACTATCAGAATGGCATAAATCCTTAAACCACTGCAACATAGAGACGTCTTTGTTTTTTAGGCATCGCTTGAAATCTTCAAACTCACGCATAAGATTCCAACGTTCACAGTTTAATTCTGCACCTCCTGTTTCTAAGTGTCCTTCAATCTCAGAATTTGCCCAAATAGTACATAAGTTAATGCCCATATCTGTAAATGTATGATTCCATAGGGTATGACGGAAGTTTACCTCAAGGAAATACAAACAATTGTCTTGACCTACAAGGAATTCTATTTCGAAAACGCCAGAATAATTGACATCTAAAAAAAAATGCTGTAATTGGCCAAACAACTGATCACCACCTTGATACTTTTCAAAATACAGAAATGAGCCATAAGCATCAGCTGGGAATCTATAATAATATCCTTCTATTGGAATGTATAATTCTTTACCTCCGTTAACAGATATTCCTTGAAGAATATATTCATTTTTCTTATTTATATACTCTTGAACGAGAATTTTGCTGTTGGGAGACATGTGAGAATAATAATCTTTCAAATCCTCTTCGTTCTCACATATAGCTACACTTTCTTTCCAATGAACATCAAAAGAGTCTAATGATTTCAAGAAAATAGGATAATTAATACCATGATTATAATCCCCATTTGAAACAATTATTGATTTTGGTGATCGAATACCATATTTCCCTGCTATTTCACATTGCACTTTCTTTTCCATCATTATGGACAATCGACCTTGCTTCCCCGCATTAAAAAAAATAAATGAATCTTTTAGTCTATCGTAATTCTTATCAAACAATGACACTAATCCATCATTGTCTGTACATAATATATGTTTAACTGGAGAATTACCAAATTTATTGATAATTAATTCCAATCCCTCTTCTGCATTACTAACTTCAATATACTCTTTAATATACTTGGAATTGCGTGGATTATGCACGTTGAAACCAAACCACACAACAATAGTTTTGATTCCCACTTCTCCAAAACTCCTAATTTGTCCCAGAACATTTCCTGTATTTCGACCAAAAATAATATACTGTCTTTCCATATTACAATTATTAATACAGCATATCACGAATTTGTATTAAATAAACTGTTTTTCTTTAAGGTCCAAAAATGCATTAATTAAAATATTGTAGTCCTTTTCTGTCAAGCAGCCAATATGACCGACACGGAAGACGGTGTCTTTCATATCACCACCATTCGGACATATCCAAATGCCGTATTCATCTTTCAGCTTCAGGAAAATCTCATAGGCAGACTGTGTCGTGGGATGCAGTGGAGTAACAGCATTACTCAAACTCTCACTGATTATCTCAAAAGGCAGATTGTATTCCTTTAACTTATTACGGAAATACTGAGCAAGGTTTGCAGTCCTTGTTATCTCTGCCTCCGCACCGCCAGCAGCATCAATCTCTTTCAGACGGACATTGATTTGGCGAAGCACACCGACAGCAGGCGTCCAGGGAGTCTGTCCCCGCTCCTGATTCTTCAGTGCCAGTTTCAAGTCAAAATACTGGCAGCAGCATTTTGTCTTTTCAACACGCTTCAAAGCGCGAGGAGAAAGTATCATTACCGCAATTCCAGGAGGGCAGGCCAATGCTTTCTGGCTACCAGTAATCATTACGTCCACGCCCAATGCCCCCATATCAAACGGGTCGGTTAGGAAAGTACTGATAGTGTCAACGATCAGGAAGATACTATTTCGCTTGCAGAAGTCACTTACGAGATTCATGTCAAAGTGAACACCTGTTGAAGTTTCGTGTTTCTGGAGAAGGAAAACGGTATAGCCCTGTCCTTCATACGGTGCCAGATGCTCAGCCTTTAATGCCTTGCCATGCTCCAGTTTTATTTCCGTAAAAGGAACCTCATGAAGAGTCAGCAATTCAACGAACCGCTCACCAAAGCTACCGCCGTTGACGACCAAAGCTTTATCTTCTTTAGTCAGCGTGTTCATGATGGCCGTTTCCATACCTCCTGAACCGGAGCAGGTCATGAACACGACTCGGCTTTCATCGCCCGAATGGGCAAACTTCTTAACAAGGCGTTCGTTCTCCAGCATCATCTCGGAGAATTCCGCCGTTCTGAAATATGGTACCTGCTCCGCCCCAATTGCTCTAACAGCGTCACTGGACATAACAGGGCCTACAGTAAAATTTAACATATTTTGCATTATCTCCAATAAAATGTATTTATGCCATCAGGAACTTGTTTCTCCTTAGGAGGCAACTTCATATAATCCCCATAGAGACTTGTCAGACTAGTTTTAAAATCCTCCATGATATAAAAGTTCCGATCTTCAAATTTATGCAAGACAAAACTATCCATAGAACTTTTTGGCTGCCACTCACGAAAACCATTTTTCATTGTTGCGTAATTTGCAAGATATGAACTCTTCTCAAATTCATACTCTTGACACATCCTTGCATACGTCTTTCCAAAACCTACAGGAACAAGCCGTGATAAGCATTTTTTTGCAAAAAGTCTCATTTTCATATAATAGCCATTCGCTTGACTATACTTAATATTAAGACGTCCTCTGGACATCACCATGATTCTCCAATAAAAGGTCATCTTATTAATTTTCTTTCTGGCTTCTTTTTCATTGTCTGGTGCGCCATCAATAGGCATAATATCTAACCATAATCCCGTTTTTCTTTTCGTCCAAGGACAAATACCTGGATCCACATAAGTACGCTTCATCTCACATACTCTTGCAAAGCCGATACAAACGTCTTCACAACCTTCGAGTTCTGGAGAAAACAACTGAAACCCTTTCATGGATTTATAACTATGGATAAACCGTTCAAACTCCGGACGTGACATCTGAACATCCAAGTCATCATCCCAGGGAATAAAACCATTATGTCGGATTGCTCCAAGCAATGTTCCACCTGCTAAAGAATACTTGATATCATTCTCTATACAAAATTCATGGATGTCAATCAATATGTCATATAAAACATGTTGTACATCCTCTAATGTCATTGGTGTCATTATCGTTTTCTTTTTAATCTTCTTTCATAAAAAGAAGGAGACGGTTAAACATCTGATGTAAGTCATAACCAGGCTTCCACCCAAGAAATTCTATTTTTTCTGTACTAAGCCTTAGCTTGGTCTGTGGAGCATACCCCTGATTATCCTTAAGGCTAATGATTACTGATAATTGTGGGTTAAAGTTATCTCTTAACATATACGCCATGTCACGAATGGAGATATAAGAGTCCTTGTTCGCTATATTATAGGCTTCCCCAGACTTGCCCTTTAATAAAATATAAAGCACTGCTGATACTGCATCGATGGAGTAACAATATGATTTTGCCGACAATCCTTGGGTATGAATCTCAATGTCCGTTCCCGTAATAATACTTCTGGCAAATTGAGCAAACACTCTATTCTCTGAATCAGATATACCAGCGCCAAACACTTGGGTAAAACGAGCCATCATAACGGGAACTTTATATTCAGCGGCGTATGAATGGCATAAACATTCGGCAGCCCTCTTCCCCATATTATAGGAACTTCTAACTTCAACTGGATTTACATATCCCTGAAAATTCTCATCAATCCACTCGTCTGTATCATTACTGCCGTACACTTCAAGTGATGAAGCATAAACCATTCCTTTTACCCCGGCATCTTTAGCATATTCCAAAACAGCTGTTGTACCTTCAATAGCTGTACGTAGTGTCTCCACAGGATGTTCCACGAAAAATTTAGAAGCAGTAGGACTGGCAAGGTGAACAATATAATCAACATCTGCCCCAATAGATGTGACGCTGATCTCATCAAGGCTTAGATTCTTAAAATCTATCTCAGAAAACTCATCTGCAAATACAGACTTCGCTTTATCCAGACTGCGAATAACAGCAATAACCTTTATACCAAGCGCTTCTTTCCTATTGAGTGCCAACAGGCATTTTATCATCACAGAACCTATCAGTCCTGTAGCCCCCGTTATCAAGAATGTTTTCCCACGTAACGATTCGCTGAGTTCAAAACTCTCAGCAAAAGCATTTACATCATCTATTAAGATTTGCTTATTCATCAGAATCCAAATATTTGTTGGTTTTCATGAACCTCCACCATTGCCTTGAAGACGAAATAATCAGTGGGGGTCGTAATTTTGATATTCTCCATAGGGCCTATTACTCTGCCTAACCGGTGGCCATAGTGATGCATCATAGAGCAACTGTCTATAAAGTCATGCCGTTCTTCTGCTCTTGCCTGTCGATGGGCTGACAGAATATCTTTGAGATAGAAGCTCTGAGGTGCACGTGCAATCAGGGAGTCAGCACGAGTAGGTATTTCCAAACTGCCATCAGGCTGAGTGACAATGAAGGTCTCTGTAGCAGGAATGCAGGTAATACAGCTACCCTCCTTACGCACCATATCGATATTGTCCCTGATGGTATCCTCTGTTATCAGAGGTCGAACCCCATCATGTATCAACACAATATCATCCAGTCCACTTGCAATTTCCTCGGCAGCTACTAAGCCGTTATAGATAGAGTCCTGCCCGGTCTTACCTCCTGGCACAATTTTAACCACTTTATTAATCTCAAACTTCTTGAGCATCTTCTCAAGGAAAGGAATCCACTCCGCAACACACGCCACAATAATCCCATCTATCATTGGATGATTGTCAAACAACTCCAGTGTATATATAATGATAGGTTTCCCTTGATACTCCAGGAACTGTTTGGGCCTTGACTTTGTATGCATCCGTCTCCCAGAACCACCTGCAAAAATAACAGCTATATTCATTTATATATTCGTTTTACTTTTATATGTAATTATTCCATATATTGGAAAATTAAAATTCATCCCTATTACAGTTGTAGAATAGAACTGACTCCGCATAATGTTTTTCTCTGTCTTTATCAAAACTTCTTTCTATAATGGAAGAATATGGATAAAAATAATCCTTTAGCAAAGGACTTACAATAGCAATGGATAACAAAAAGGGAAGTATAATTGCAAAAGATCGAACATAAGCCAATAAGTTCTTAAGCTTCATGGATTTCTTTGAAAATTCCATGAAGAAATAAACAACGAACAAGATATAATATGGCGAATAAAGATAGGCAAATCTATACATTACAGCTATATTAAACTGCATCATCAAAAATGTAAGAGCTATCATAAGAATCGGTTCAAATTTAAGAATTTGAGATTCTTTACAATTTCGTTTCAAATAAACAATTGATAGTATTGAATAGAATAAAATCGGATAAATATGCAACATAAAGTAGGTCAAATTGTATCCTTGCGTCATAAATTCACTATCTAAGTAATTATCCAATTTATTTGACAAGCCATCAGCAACCTCAAATAATGCGAAAACGTCACCTAATTGGCTTTGCAAAAAAGCACCAAAAAAATACGCGAAAACTAACGATGCAACCCCCATTACATTAAATCTGAGAAAAGTCAGAAATGGTGTTAAAATCAATACTATTGAAGATTGGTGAAACCCTGTAGCAACCAGAACTAAGATAATCCCTTTTTTGTATTTCTTTTCTAAAAAATAATCATTTGCATATAGAATAATAGATAATGCCAATGCGGCTTTCATTACGACCATACTAAACCACTGATACCTCCAAAAGAAATATAAAGCTACGCAAGCAAAAGGATATGAACTATGCTTCTTAAAGTACTTTAGGACTAAAGTATTTAGTATAGCAGCCTGTATTAATTGAACAATAAAGAATCGACCCCCTAATGTTTTCACAATGGAATTCAATAATATCCATAATGGGGGCTGATCGCTAGCAAGAAATGTATCTATATCAATATCAAATAGAGATGGAAAATCATGATAGAACATATAAATATAATTCACCGTGTCTACCCCCAATCTAAAACGCAGCCCTGCAATCAGTATAAGAATGACAAGTACTGCATTATACCACTGATCACGATATTCCGTCTTTCCGTTAATATCATAACGGACAGTCAATATCAGGAGCAGGGCGAGGACGACAAAGTATATCATTGAGGATTATCTGCTTCGCAATGCCTTAAAATCAAATATGCCATACTTTATGCAATAACGCATACGATAAGCCAAGACAAACATACTTGACAGGAATATAGCGAAGGCAAAATAGCCGGTACTGAACAATCCAAGACCATATATGACAAGATAAATTGACGAGAGCACTAATGTCGAAGCTATCACACTGTCGTTAAACGGCTTTGAATAACCAAATGCGACTAATGTACAAGCACCTAAACCCATCGTAATCGTGTCAGAGAACGTAAAGAGACAAAGGACTCGCAGAATCTTGGTAGCCTCGGCAACATTTTCATTTGTAAAGATACTTATCAGCAATGGAGCAACAGCAAACAGCATCAAACTCAACAAAAGGCCAAGAAGCGCATTCAAGCATAAATACTTTGTTATAAACACTTTGTTTCTTGTTCGGGCAACATAGGGATACGTGGCTTGGTTTAGCATGTCAACAGGAATCAGCACAAATTGAGACAACTTTTGTGCTATGTCAAAAGCCGCAACACTTTCCATCGACAAGAACAAACCACTAATCGTCTTTGCCAAATTCGCATTATACACGACCGACACCCGAGACAAAAAGAAAGGTATGGCATTCTTAAAGACAGAAACGGTCTGGCTCAAGGGAGGTACTGATAACTTAACGCGCTCTATTCTGATTAAGCAGAAAAAGGCTATCAGGCCAGCAACAATACTACTCAACGATTGCAACAACGCTACTAACTCGTAGTCAGACTGTTCAGTGACAAAGATAAAGACAGATAACGTATATAATATGATTGACGAAGAACTAACCAACGTTATATACTTCATCTTCTCGATTCCCTGGAAATACCAGATAGGAAACAGTAGTTCGTAGAAACATATCAAAAACGAGTACAACATGATTGTCTTATGCTCTGCCAATACGGGAACAAACGCAATGCAAAGCATCAAAATGACAAAGGACAATATGAGAAGGAATAACTTGACAGCAAGAACAGAAGAAACAAGCGAGTGAAGCGCCGTTTTGTTATCGCGCAACAATGCCACTTCCTTCACAGATGATATATTTAGCCCAAAATTAATGAAAATAAAAAAGTAGTTTATTACCGTATGTGCAAAAGCGACTATACCATATCGTTCCATACCAACAGTATGCACAATATAAGGAAGAGCCACAAACGGCAACAGAAGGCGCACGCATTCTATTATTGTCAGATACCCTGTATTTTGAACAATTCTAAGATTGTTCTTGATTAAATCTTTTATCTTCGGTAAATCAGATAGCATATACACTGTTCTCACTCACAAGCAATCCAACTCACTGCTGACTAAATCAAAATGTTTTAAAGTGCCTACACCGCTTACACTTAGACATATCTGGCAGTATTTCAACCACTTATCTTATGTAGGCAAATTCGTTTAGTTTAGGTAACTATCGTTACACCTTCCTTATTTATCCTATCCCCCCCGACAGCCACCTCTTCGCATCGAATCAAGTCAAAGCCTTGAATCTGGAGGACAAGCAAATGGAGCTGAGTATGGGCTGTCAACAAAAGAATATTGTCAAAACAAATCTTTAATTCTGCGCTCAACTTCAGTACTTAATTTCACGCCATTTGCTATCAGTTGCATTCCCATATCGTCAATCACTCCATCCAAGCGATGTACCTTGCCCTCATTGATTAGTTTGCCAAACTCTGTGTCGTTGATTTCTATCACATGATTACAATTGACATAGGTATGCTCTTTAGAGAACTTGTTCTTTTCATTCCTTGGAAACACTGGGAACGTATTCATATCCCACCCTTTAAGCTTGGCAAGTTTATATGCTGTGTCTGTTTGAGACAACAGCACCAATCAAAGAACTTGGAACTTCCATTTTTATACTCTGTTATACTGATGGTACAAATCTTTGGTTAGTTCCAACAATTCTTCCTTTTCATTAAACAAGGCTTTCTGGTCATCAGGAGCCTCCTCAAAAAAGTGATCAAAATCGACTTTATAGGAATTCTTCTCGTTCTTATCTTTCAGCAAATCCTGATAAAACTGCCATTCCGGAAACCTATGGGATATGTCAGACAACTCCAAAGCATTATACCCATTATAGAATTCAAGCACTTTATCAAGTGCGGACTGGTCTGATTCAGAGAACACCTTCATATCTGGTTCGGATATGACTTTATATTGATGCTCCAAGTCTTTTTCTATGTATTTCCTTTCATATTTAATATTATTCCTCAACTTAGTCTTGACTCCCTCCAATATGCATTTTGCATCAGATGGAACTATACCGTAAGGCATGGCATAATAAGAATCGCCCGTCACAGTCCTGCCTGTTTGGCGCAAATGATACCTATCAGCCAACCATAACAGCTTGTAAGCTTTCATATTGTCAAGCAACTTGCTTGGCTGACAATATGCAAGATAAGCCAAAGCTTGAATTATTTTCTTAGTATCGTTTCTCATATTCTGAAATTGATTATTCAAATATATAGTTTTTAAGCGCTTACCCCAAATACCTCCTATTCCCCGGCAGCCACCTCTTCGCATCGAGTCATGTCAAAGCCTTGGATCTGGAGGACAAGCAAATGGAGCTGAGTATGGGCCGTCATCCGATTAACGGCTTCGCTTTTGGCATATCGCCGAATCTGGTCCACAGCCTGACGCCACTGTTCGGCTGCTTCTGAGGCACTGGCATCTTTCTTCAAGTATTTCAACTCTAAGATATAGCTATGAGCTACCATCGGGTAACGCTGCAAATCTGTCATCATGTCAACATAATACAGCCCTTCACGCCGTATTTGCTTAAAGTCAGAAACTCCGTAAGGAATCCGCTTCATCTATTCTTACAGAATAAAAATGTTTTAAAGTGCCTACACTGCTTACACTTAGATATATCTGGCAGTATTTCAACCACTTATCTTGTGTAGGCAAATTCGTTTAGTGTAGGCAACTACTCCTTTTCGCGCACCAGATATTGGCGGTTGTTGCCGATTCGGCGGCTTTGGAGACCTTCGATGTTCTTCAGGTAGCGGCCGAAGGAGGCAACGCCGTTGGCTTTCAGACCACTGCCGGCTATCTGGCGCAGACGGGTGTAGATGGCAGTGGGTGATAGCCACTGGCCCTCAGACTCGTCGCTGACAGCGGTGTAATATTCGTTGAAGTACTGGACGGCAGGGGGCAGAACCTCAAACTGGCGGTTGTGGGCAATCAGCTCCTTGACTTCCTCGGGTGTCATCCAGTACTGTTCGCGCTCTTCGGTGACGATGGTGTAGGCCTGGTTGTAGAGGGCGGCGTAGTTGGGCTTGTAATTAGTATCAATAGGGGCCGTCAGCTGAACACCGATGAAACGGCGGTTGCCGGTGGGGTCGCTCAGCACGCTGGCTTCGTTGCAGGTGGCGATGAACGAGGCCATGCGGGGGAAGTCCTCGACGTGCTTGCCATAGGGACGCTTGATCTTCACCCGAGGCAGCTGGATGACATTCTTGAGGAAGCCCTCCTGCGTCTTCTGACTGATCTGATTGAACTCATCGAGACTGATAATCAGGAAGTTGTGCATGGCCTGCAACGTCTGTTTCTTCTCTTCGACAACGAGATTTTCGAGGAAGCCCCACTGCAGCTCGCGTGGCAGCAGGTTGCGGCAGAAGAACGACTTGCCGTCGCCCTGCGGCGAGATGAGCAGCGGAACAAGGGCATTGCCGTAGTCGCGCATACGGCCGAGCCACTGGGCAACCATGCTGAGGAACCACTTGCGGAACCACTGCTCCCACTGCGGCAGTTTGCAAGGGATGGTGCGCGCCAGCTGGGCAATGTGGTCGGTCTTGCCGTCCCAGGCATCGCGGATTTTCCAGAAGTAGTCCTGCAGAGGGTCGCACCGCCTGATGATGTTCGAGCGAACATAGCGGCGCACGTCCTTATCGCGAATATCAAGGTTGGCCAACCGTGCCTCGATGCTCATGCCGTTAATGACATTCTCGTCGCAAGCGGCCCAGTCCTGAATCCACGTATTGTTGGGGCGATATTCGGTATAGCCCAGCACCGTATTGTAGCGGAAGACATAGCGGGTTGTTAGGAACTTGATGAGCCAGCGCATTTCCAGGCTGGTCGCCGTACCTTCAGCCGACCGCTCCGGCTTGTTCTCACTGTAGACGGCCTCGACGATGGCACGGAACTCCAGCTCCTCGTACATGTTATTGAATACATAGTGGTTGCGCAGGTGGAGGAAGGTCTCCTCCTCGGGAACACCCTTCAGGCACATCCGACGGGCGAGTTCTGTGATGTAGGCCTCAAGCCGCTGGCTTTCAATGACATCGGCCGTCTCTTCGTAAGCCTCCTCAGCCGCCTGCTTGTACATCAGCTCGTAGTCGGCATACAGCTTCATATCCATCTCGCGCTGCTCGTCAACCATAGTATCAGCGAAGTTCGCATCGGTGAGCATCATATTGCTGACGTCGACCTTCAAGGCCACAGCAGCAGGATTGACATACGGCTCAGCGTCGAGCGTCAGGCGGAAATTAAAGCGCGCCGCAACAGACTGGCGCTCAATCGGTTTCGGAAGAACGCCACCGTATGCGCCAAAGGCAACGTCGTAGGCCATCTTGCAGAAGCGGTCGATGTCGGCCTCCCGCTGCGGCAGCTGGCCTTCCTTCGGAGCCACCGCCACAAGAATCTCCAGACTGCGACCGTCGGCACCAACAAAGGCTGCGTAGGTCATGGGCATCATCTTGGCAGCCTCCTTCACCGCCTCCAGATCGTCGTCTCTCAGCAAGTCGGCGACATGGAGCGGCACAAGGCCATTATAAGCGGTGACATCGAGATTGTCGTTGGCCGATTTCGACAGCTCCACCAACGGGAACACCCTTGGTACGGGCACACGGTTCTCGTAGCTGCCGTTGTCGCCGAGCGCCTCGATATGGCGGCGGAGGTTGCCGATGAGGGCGGTCTTCGTGTCAGCGGTTATGCGCTTGAAGTACCATTCAGCCGACTTCACCTGCAGATGCAGCTGCTTCTTTTTATCGATATTGACGAGCGAGAATTTCATTTCCTGTTGGTTTCAACCGTTCCCACGGCCTGGGACATTTGTCCCACGGCTTGGGACAAACGTCCCAGGCCGTGGGAACGCAGTCAAGTGATGCGTTTAAAGTCGTAGCTGTCAATGTATTCGTCAAACTCCAGACCTTCTGTATAGCCATGCTGAGCGAACAGTCGCAAAATCCACTGCTGCTGTTCTGGGCTGAGCGGCTTTTCGCCGTATTTGTAGCGGTAGTATGTTCCCTTGCTGCCCAAGTAGTCGGTCAGTTCACGCCGCATGGTGAAAATGTCGTCACGGCTCTTCACGCGCGCGAACATTATTTTAAACCCGCGCGCAAGGCGAACCTTTTCATTCTTGACAAAGTAAGAACAGCTGTCACTTTTCATGGCTCCAGACATCACGCAAGGCCAGACCGTCACCGAAGGTGGCATGTTCTGACAGGCCACATAGCGGAGGCAGGTAGCAGACTGCGGACAGTCAGTATTCTGGCAGACCGGCCACCAATCTGGAACTATTTTGAAGTCGAAAGCCATAATTTTAAGCGATTATTTAATAGTTGCCTACACCAAATCAATTTGCCTACACAAGATAAATCATTAACCATCAATTGCTTACGCCTTAGTGTAAGCAGTGTAGGCACTTAAAAACTTTTTGATTCTACGAAAGACCTAACAGAGGTTTCAGCAGGCCATCCTTATAGAATGCCCAAACAGTAGTACCTGCAAAGGCAAGGAAGAGGAACACAAACAGTATCTTCTTTCTGCTGGGACCAGCAGGTTTGACTGGCACCGTCGCACTCTGAAGTGTCATAAATGCCGGGGTGTCCTGCTGCACCTGGGCCTCAGCACTCTGAAGCTGGGCCACATACGTCTGATAAGCCGTGAACTGAAGCTGGAGATCATTCTCAAGGTAGTTTAGCTTAGTACGGACACTCTGCAACACCAAGTCCTGGTTGGCATCGGCAAAATCAGCATATAGCTGGCGGGCCTTTTCGTAGCGCGCCTTTGCCTCGGCACACAGTTTCTTGTTGTACTCATAGTCCACACGGGCCTTGTTGGTACGATAGTCAGTGATAAACTGCTGCAGGCGCTCCTTGACGGAGTCGGCAACCGTAGCACAAATGACGGGATCCTGGTCCCGGACATCAATCGTGATGACAAGTGTCTTCTGGTCGACATCGCAGACGACCTTGCGGTCAATGAACTGCGCAATCCGTGTCTGCTGTTTTGTCAGCCTAAAGGGGTTCACCTTTGAGTTGTCCGTCGTATCCTTGGTAGCGATGAGACTGAACAGCGCACTGATGGTACCACCAATGGCCTTGCTCCACCATGTCCGTTTCTGGTCGTTCAGCAGGTAGTCATAGTAGCTTTTGGGCTTGACGCTGTCCTTAGCGCAGACTTTCACATCGAACAGGCTGGTCTTGAAGTCGACCGAGTTCATCAGGTCAGGATAGAGCGTAGGCAGGAGCGCCTCGCTGCTACCTCCCATGGCATTGTTGCCCAATCTCATGCCAAACGACCGCGCCAGCGAAGCCAAGGAATTGGTGCTGCGGCTTGTTGACAGCTCAGGAGCCAGCATCACCTCGCACCTGTAGACTCTCGGCAGGGAGAATGCGTAAATACAGGCAAGGACAAAGGTGATGCCCAATACCTTATAATAGGTCTTCTTGCGTTTCGCTACCGACTGCCATAGAGCGCCAAAGTCTATCGTTGCGTTCTCAACAGGCTTCACCTCTTCTACGTTATTCTGATCCATCGTCATAGGGATTACTTGGTTATCATGTAAATAATGGTGGCAATCATCGTACCAATTGAAGCAGCCGAAGAACCGATACCAATCCACTGGGCGGTGGTCATGGCCTCACGCTTGGGTTTCGACGGAACAATAATCTCACAGCCCGGCGTAATCTTTGCTCCGTGGTTGACCTGTGCCATCGTGCCGTTAGGATAGATGACGTAGGACTTGCGCTTCTTGGCGCGCTCGCCGAAACCGCCGGCCTGACGTACATACCACTTATAGTTCTTTCCATTTTCGAAAGCCACCGTGTTGGGATACATCACGTCGCCACTGATTTTGACCGTTCCCTCATATTCAGGAATAACCAGACGGTCGCCCTCGCGGAGCACGATGTCGGCATCGCCGCCAGGATTTCTCAAAGCCTCTTCAAGATGAATACCTACATTATATATAGTACTTTGCTGAATCTTCTCAACAGCAACAGAGTCTTCACTGTCCCGGCTGTTACGGGCTGTCCGCAAGGCCATTTGCAAACGGGCACGTTCGGTATCGTTCATACGACGCTCCAAACGGGCACCTTCGACAAAGGCGTCATCGGTAACGCCGCCAGCCATCTTCACCAAGTCGCTCAGGCGCTGGTTCTTCTTTTCAAGCGTATAACGACCGGCAAAGTTCACCTCACCCTCAATTGTAATCTGACGGGGGGTATGGAAACCGGGGCTGCGGAACACCTGAACAATGTCGTAAGGTTCGAGCATAAAGCCAGGCGTACCGTCGATGACGAAACCATCCTTCAACTCGAACGAGAACGTCTTGGACAACTCAGAGGAGGCCATCGTTGCCTTGGGGTCGACCAGACGGCGCGAGACCGTAACCTTGGCCACCGAAGCGGCATCGGTCAGTCCGCCTGCCTTCATCACCAGGTCTTCAATCGTCATGTTGGCAGCCCACTGGTACTGGCCGGGCGACAACACCTCGCCATTAATCTGAACATACCGGTTGCTGATCAGCTCTGCCTGCGTGGGAATGAAGAGCACGTCCTCGTTGGCCAATGGAATGTCGGCCACCGTGCCGCCCATGATGCCTGCCACGTCGACAGGGATGACCTCAAGCGAGCGGTCGGCCCTCATGCGATGGAGCACGGCGTGGGCGGTGAAAGCATCCTCCGTCAGACCGTCAGCCTGCTCAATGAGGCTGCGGACGGTGGTCACCTGCTCACCAAGCCGATACTGGCCGGGGCGGAAGACGGCACCGCTAACCTCGACCATGTTCTCAAAGCGTTCGAGCATGGCATCGACCTGAACAGCATCGCCATCGGCCACCTTGAAAGAGGCCTGCTCGAACTCACCGATATTGAAAACGCCGAATCGCTCGCCGGTCTTACGGATCAGACGGACGCTCTTGCGATAAGCATCGCCAGAAAAGCCTCCAGCATACTTCAACAGTGTGGAAACGCTCTCGTTAGCCCGCATCTCGTAGTACATCGGGCGCTTGACATTGCCCGTAACGTTGACCAGACAATCGTAGGCTCCCACGGAGATGACGTCGCCATCCTTCAGCCGGATATTGCCGGCAAGACGCCCGTTGAGGATATACTCATAGATATCGACGATGGTCACCAAGTTGCCGCCACGAAGCACCTTGACATTACGCAGGGTACCGAGGTCGCCGATACCGCCAGCCGCATAAAGGGCATGGAAGACACTGGCAAAAGCACTCAGATGATAGGTGCCCGGCTTGTTGACCTCGCCCATGACATTAATCAAAATAGTGCGGGTCTGACCGACACTCACCTTGAGGCTGGAGCTGCTGTAACGGGAGCCAAGGCTGGCACGGATACGGCTGTTGGCAGCAGCCACCGTCATACCCGACACCGTGATGGGGCCGAAGTCAGGGACGGTCACCGTGCCTTCAGGCGACACCGTCAGCTGATACGACTTCTGCGAAGCGCCATAGATATCGATGACCAGCTGGTCGCCAGGGCCGAGGACATAGTCCTGCGGGGTGGCAATGTTCATGTTGGGCTCGAACGACAGCAGCTTGTTGTTGAAGATGTCGTGGCCAAACACTTTCTTGTTTTCCATACCACTGACCGATGCATCGACATCGCCCTCTTCCACCGACTCTTCGTACTCCAAATCAGCATCATCGTTGAACTGACTCTTCGAGCCATTCTTGCCAGAGGTAATCTCCTCAGTTATTTCTGAATTGTTAGAGCGCATTCGAGAGTTCAGCTCACTGGTAGCCTCGTCGGCAGCTCCGCTAAGTCCACGAGTGCGGATCTGCTTCTCATATTGGGCACGGACACGGCGGATCTGGTCGATATTGACACCACGCTGCACAAGCTTGGTGACAATCTGCGACCGTGAGGAACCGGCAGCGGTCTCACGCTTAATCAACTCCAGCACCTGATTGTCGCTCATCGACTGCGCGAAAACGGCCAAAGGCAGGAACAACAGTAACAGCAATAAGTTTCTTAGACGTTTCATCTATCGATAGTTTTATGTTTAGTACACAATCTCTCTTCCTAACGACAAAGCAAAAACCATTGGTTTTCAGCACGTTAGTTATCTGTCAATAACAATATTCACGGAAAAGAGGATTTTGAGCATGCTCTTTTTCGAAATTCAGGGTACAAAGGTACGAAATAATTCTGAATTGTCCCAAATAAAAAAAGGAAAAAGCCGCCCAAAGCGGCTTTTTTCCCTTTTTTAACTTTACAAAAGGTTATTACGTTCAATATCCTTGAAATAGCGGTAGGTGCCTACCTTCAGCTCGTCGCAGGCAGCCTCGTCGGCCACGATGATACCGTGCTGGTGCATCTGCAGGGCCGAGATGGTCCACATGTGGTTGACACAGCCCTCGATGGCAGCCTGTAGGGCACGGCACTTGGCATGGCCATTGACCAGGATCATCACCTCACGGGCGGCCATCACGGTGCCTACGCCGACGGTCAGCGCCGTCTTGGGCACCTTGTTGATGTCGCCCTCGAAGAAGCGGCTGTTGGCAATGATGGTGTCGGTAGTCAGCGTCTTCTGACGGGTGCGGCTGGTCAATGAAGAGCCAGGCTCGTTGAAGGCGATATGACCATCGGGGCCGATGCCACCGAGGAAAAGGTCGATGCCGCCGAATTTCTCTATCTCCTTCTCGTAAGCCTCGCACTCGGCAGCAAGGTCGGGGGCATTGCCGTTCAAGATATGGATGTTCTCACGGGGACAGTCGATGTGGTTGAACAAGTTGCTGAACATGAAGCTGTGATAGCTCTCGGGATGGTCGACGGGCAGGCCGACATACTCGTCCATATTGAAAGTGACAACGTTCTTGAACGACACCTTTCCGTCCTGGCAGGCCTTGACCAGGGCACGGTACATGCCGATGGGCGAAGAGCCGGTGGGCAGACCAAGCACAAAGGGTTTCTCAGGTGTTGGGTTTGCGGCGTTGATACGCTCGATGACATGATTGGCTGCCCACTGGGACATCAAATCATAATTGGGTTCAATAATTACGCGCATAAACTGTGTTTGATTTGTTGTTGTTATTGTATGATTACTTTTTTTCCTTCAACGATATAGACGCCCTTTCCCGGACGGCCAGCGATGCGGCGGCCCATCAGGTCGTAGTACGACCGCTGAGAGGGGACAACAGCCGGAGTGATTCCCGACTGGTCGCCACCACCGAAGTCGAACGAGACAAGGCCGTCGTCAGTCATCCTGATATTGGTGATGGGGGTCTCTGTGTCTGTCAGGGCTTTGTCGACCGTCGCCGTGGAATCTGTGGTCCACGGGAAGGGGCTGGTACTCAGGTAGAGACAGTTCATTCGTGTCTTGTTGAGATACTTCGTCTTTACGTCACGCAGTTCCAACAGCTTATCCCAAGCATCGTAGTCGAGACCGTCGGCATGGATCAGTTCGTAACGGTAAGCGCCCTTCACGTTGTTGACCGAATTCGAAGACCACTTCGACTCCAGATAGTCCACATGATAGATAAGCAGCCCTCGGCCCGGCACACCAAGACTCCAGCCCTGCCACTGGCGGTTCTCCAAGAGATAATAGTAGTTTTCGGTCTTCTTGATGATGTACACATCGCCGCCGTCGGCCAGTGTCTTCATATTCCTGACAGAGGTCGGCTCCTTCAGTTCGACAGGCGTCAACCAGCCTAAGAGCATCTTCTCCAACGGTGAATAGTCGGGCGGGCACCAGCCGTAGTTGGTGAAGTTGCCGCCATCCATCAGGTCCCACTCATCGACGACGGAATAGCCTGCATTGCTACCCGTGGGATAGATGTCGGGCAGTCCAAGACTATGGCTGAACTCATGACAGATGGTGCCAATGCCACAGCTGCCGAGAGTGCCCTTCCACATTTCGCCGCTACAGGTGAAGTTGCTGATCTTAACGCCGCCGGGACAGGTGACAGTAGTAAACGAGCCTGTGTTAGGCCAGATATAGCCATAGCTTCCCTCACCCTGGTTGCCACACATTCCGGCGTACACATAGATGATCTGCTCTATCATCCCATCACCATCCCAGTCGTACTGAGACCAATTGATGTCTGGATATTGGCTGAACATCTCCATTGCAGCATTGCGGAAGTTTTCTTTGCCATAGTTGCGGGTCTTGCTTGTCGGGGCGTCATAAGGATTGGCCAACACGTCCAACTTAACAGGGCCATAGATATCGAACTCCAGATTGAAAAGGCCGCCAGACTGCTCGCGAAAGTATTCGGCCACGCAGCCCACGCCGTTCCGCTTGTTGTAGCCGCTGACATTGAAAAGAGAGTCATACGAAGCCCGTGCATCGGCCATCTGGAAGTCTACGTCGCGAAACGACACCAGAACGACCATCTGCTTGTAGACCTTCGTGGCATCCCAGTCCTTACGGGTATTCGGCAACCGTCGTGGCAGGCCACGGGTCGTGCCGTTATCGTCGCCGGTCAGGTCGGGTGTACAGTCGCCGTGAACCAATTTTACAGCCTGACCACGGACCATTGCAGGAACGAACAGGGCACAGCAAAGTGTCACAAGCACCTCAGCCAGCCAGACATGACATATTCTGTTTTGTTTTCTCATACGCTTTTTCGCTGCATTTTACTGAAACGTCGTTGCCACAACGGCATACGACGGTGCAAAATTACAACTTTTTCTTGGAACCACCAAAGCAACAGCCCATTTTATTCTTTTTAGGTATGTTCAGTTACTGATTATGACGATGGTCTTCAGCCAGTCGCGAAGAATGCCGCGATGCCGGTTCTGCGAGTCGGCTACCATCAACAGGATGAGCGAGCCGCCAGACAAACGGTGCGCAACACAGAGACCTTCGTAATTGGCAAAGTTACGGCGTAGCAGGTTGATATGCGTCCGGAACGTGTAGAGATGTGTTTTCGTGAGCGGCTGACTGTCTGTGGGATTGACCATGTACAGACGGCACTCTGCATAGGAGCCGATTTTCAGCGGGGGAATACGCAGTGTACGTTCAAGCACCAAAAGGCGGCCGTTGCCGATGGCGCAGACCTCACTGACGCCGTTCAGCAACGTGCCTTTGCGCTTCGAGGGTACAGGGTCGAGCTTGTAGGCATACTGACCGGCGAGCCGGCCATCGTCGCCGAACGCCGTCAGCCAGAGCAAGCTGTCGCCTTTTGCCGGCCGTTCGCTGATGGTGTAGTACCGATGTGCTTCGGCATCGTAGCACAACGATTCAAGACCGTAGTCGCTGCCAAGCCGGCTGAACGACGGAGGCACCTGTAACTGACGTCCAGTCTGCTGACCGTCGAGGGTGTATTCCAAAATATGATTGTCGGCCTCACCTGATATAAACAATGTTCGCGACTGCGGGTTCCAGGCAATACCCTCCTGGTCGCGCGTTGGCCGGCCCGTCGTCCTGAACCCTTCGTTTGTAATACTTAGGATACGCCCTCTGACGGTATCTATATCGATACGGAAGACATAGAATCCGTCGGCTGTCTTATCACTGACCAGCGCGTAACGGTCATCCCCGATGGGCGTAATACCACTATAGTTCCCCGCTGGAATGTCCTTAGGAAACTTCTGCTGCCTGTAGGCTCTCAGCAGCTGGGCAGAAACAGATAGCGGCACCGCGCATAGCAGTGCCACTATCTGCATTTTGAGTGTTATTTTGCGCAGACAGGCCACGGCTTGAGCTGCTTGAAGAAGTCGTTGCCCTTGTCGTCGACGAGGATGAAGGCGGGGAAGTCGACAACGTCAATCTTCCAGATGGCCTCCATACCGAGTTCGGGATACTCCACGCACTCAATTGACTTGATGCTCGACTGCGAAAGGACGGCAGCCACACCGCCAATGCTTCCGAGGTAGAAGCCGCCGTGCTTCTGGCAGGCATCGGTGACGACCTGCGAGCGGTTGCCCTTGGCAATCATCACAAGCGAGGCACCGAGCGACTGGAACTCGTCCACATACGGATCCATTCGGTTGGCCGTCGTCGGTCCCATCGAACCGCAGGGATAGTCCTCCGGCGTCTTGGCGGGTCCGGCGTAGAGCACGGGATATTTCTTGAAGTAGTCGGGCATCGGCTCACCGGCATCGATGCGGGCCTTCAGTTTGGCGTGGGCAATGTCGCGGGCCACGATGATGGTGCCCTTCAGGTTGACGCGGGTCGAGACGGGGTACTTCGACAGTTCCTTGCGGACGGCGTCGATACCCTCGTTCAGATCGATCTCGATGGTGTTCTGTCCCTCGCCAGCCTTGGCAAACTCTGCGGGAATCAGCTCAGAAGGGTTCGAATCCATCTTCTCGAGCCAGATACCATCCTTATTAATCTTTGCCTTGATGTTACGGTCGGCCGAGCACGAAACGCCCATACCGATGGGGCACGAAGCACCGTGACGCGGCAGACGGATGACGCGGATGTCATGAGCCAGATGCTTACCGCCGAACTGTGCACCGAGACCGATCTTCTGGGCCTCGACGAGCAGCTTCTGCTCGAGGTCGACGTCGCGGAAGGCACGGCCCGTCTCGTCGCCCGTCGTGGGCAGTGAGTCGTAGTACTTAATCGAGGCGAGCTTCACCGTCAGCAGGTTCTTCTCAGCCGAGGTGCCACCGATGACGAAGGCGATATGGTAAGGCGGGCAGGCAGCCGTGCCGAGGCTCTTCATCTTCTCGACGAGGAACGGAATGAGCGTGCCCTCGTTCTGGATGGTGGCCTTGGTCATGGGGTAGAAGTAGGTCTTGTTGGCCGAGCCGCCACCCTTGGCCACCATGACGAAGCGATACTCAGCGCCCTCGGTGGCCTCGATGTCAATCTGCGCGGGCAGGTTGCAGCGGGTGTTCACCTCGTCGTACATTGTCAGCGGGGCATTCTGCGAGTAGCGCAGGTTGTCCTGGGTGAAGGTATTGTAGACACCGAGCGAGAGAGCCTCCTCGTCCTCGAAGCCCGTCCATACCTGCTGACCCTTCTCGCCGTGGATGATGGCGGTGCCGGTGTCCTGACAGAAGGGCAGGATGCCACGGGCTGCCACCTCGGCATTGCGCAGGAACTGCAGGGCCACATACTTGTCGTTCTCAGAAGCCTCGGGGTCGCTGAGGATGGCAGCCACCTGCAGGTTGTGCTCACGGCGCAGCATGAACTCCACATCGTGGAAGGCCTGCTGAGCCAGCAGCGTCAGTGCCTCCTTCGACACCTTAATGATTTCCTTGCCCTCGAACTCGGCGGTGGTCACGCCTTCCTTCGACAGCAGTCTGTACTCGGTCTTGTCTTCGCCCAACTGAAACATCGGGGCGTACTTGAAATCTACTACGTTTGCCATATAAAAGTTTTCTTTAAGTATTTGTTTAATTGTTAACTATCAAAAGAACATCACCGGGCGCGAGTTGCGCTTTTTCTGGCCTATCTCGCTGTTCATACGGCCAATGGCCACCCGGAAGAAGAATGCCACCAGATACTCATCCGTGCCCTCGGTCCTGACCTGTCGCAAAGCCTGAATATAGTCGGCGCGGTCGTCAATGGTAATGATAAGAAGCGGATGTCCTGCACACAGCAAAATGAAGTTGCTGAGCAGCCGACCGGTGCGACCGTTTCCATCGCGGAAGGGATGCAGATACTCGAAGAACCCGTGCCAGCGGGCAGCCACCACCAGCGGATGCTGACCTTCGGCCAGTGCCCGACGGGTGGACTCCATCAGCGCCGGCACACGGGCTATCAGCTGCTCGTGGTCGCCAAAGACGGTATCGCCGGCCACCATGTCTTCAGTGGTGTATTCACCTGCCACAGCCCCTGATGCCCTGTAGGCCAAGGTATGCTCAGTCAGCAGGCGGTTGGTCTCCTTCAGCAGCGCTTCGTCGAACGGCAGGTGCAGGTGGCTCACCACATAGTCGAAAGCCCGGAAGTGGTCAGCCATCTCGGCACACTCCAGCAGACTGTGCCCGACGGGAACCATCGCCATACCCTGTTCGCGGAGGATACGGGTATCATCGACGGTAAACGAATTGCCCTCGATGGCGCAGGAATGGGCCGAGAACAGAATCTCGTTGTACTCCATCCACTGCTCACGGCTCATCTTACCAGCCACTTGCTGCTGGTAGAGTTGACGCACACGCTCGTATTCCTCTATCTCGCTCTCAAACATCTTCTATCAGTAGCCAAAAATCTCAGCTGTCGAAATGCGCTTTACAGGGCCATACTTCTGCAGGGCTGCCATATCGAGTTCACGCTCGTTGCCGAGGATGATATAGCGGTAGGGCTTGCGGGCTATCTGCTGCTGTTCGAAGTCGACGATGTCCTTCATCGTCAGGTTAGGCAGGGCGGCATAGATTTTCTCGTTCAAATCGTAGTCGATGCCCAAGTCGCGGGCATTGATCCAGGCATTGATGAGCCCGAACTTCGTGGTGCGCAGGCTGGCCAGCTGTTTCGTCAGAGCCTCCTTGGCAATCTGGAATGAGGCGTCGCTCTGCGGGATGGTGTCGAGGATGGTGTGGAAGTGGCTCACGCAGTCCATCATCTTGTCGTTCTGGGTGATGATGTGTGTGAAGAAGTCCTCCGTCTGGTCCTTATAGCCGGGACGGCGGTACATGGCCCAGGCATTATAGGCCAGGCCACGGGTCTCGCGCATCTCCTGGAACACCACCGTGTTCATACCGCCGCCGAAGTACTCATTGAACAGTGCCTGGACGGCAACCTCGTCGACATTCCACGGGCGCTGTTCGTTATGGTACATACGCATATAGATGTTCTTGGCGTCGTAAGGGGCTATCAGAATCTCACTCTCCGGCGTAGGCTGCGTGACATAATGCTTGTTAGCTGGTGAAGGGTGAAAGGTGAAGGGTGATGGGAGGGATGAGAAATGAGAGGCAAGAGCTTCCTCCAGGTCTTCCTCGTCCATTGGTCCGTAATATAATAAGGTGTGCTCATACTGGCTGAGGTTCTTCAGCAGGTCGAGCAGTTCCTGCGGATTCGTCTGGCGCAGCTGGGCGGTGGTCAGCAGATTGCGCTTTGAGTTGTACTGCCCATAGACACCATAGTTGAACAGGCAGTCAAAGCAGGTGCGCTGGTCGAGCTTGGCGTCGGCACGGGCCTTATCAAGTAGACCGACATACATATCATAGGCATCCTGGTCGACCTTGGCGTTCTGAAGCAGGTCTTCGAGCAGCGCCAGTGCCTCGGCCATGTTCTCGCCCAAACCACTCAACGTGACATTGATAACACGTTCGCCCACATTGATATTAAATTCGCAGGCCAGCTTGTAGAACTGCTGCTTCACCTGTTGGGGCGTCAGCTTGTCGGTACCTAAGTAGTCCAGATAGTCGGCAGCGTAGTCATAGCGGACGTCGGCCTGTTTGCCGAACTCATAGCGGAAGGAAAGCTGGAAGCGGCCGTTCTCTGTGTTTTGGACATACACGTAAGGCAAAGCCTCACCCCCCGCCCTCTCCTGGGGGAGAGGGAGCGTGCCGAAAGTGAGGTCGCGCTTGAAGTCGACAAACTTCGGCTCGATGGGTTTTACCTTGGCAGCCTGGATGTCCTTCACGAACTGGCTGACGTTGTCGCGATTGGCGGCAATGGGCGTGATGGCGGGCTTGTCGATCT
>JAEEGG010002698.1_pt1 | contig 45429 bp, 42 predicted proteins | sample 9134161 | NCBI WGS metagenome assembly JAEEGG01 (sample SAMN16246543, study PRJNA631951) | gut metagenome | biome: gut microbiome; feature: rumen; material: CR-attached | host: Bos | place: Iran: Karaj | collected 2018-10 | reverse complement strand
CTTCAACACTACACGTCAAGGAATGGTCTTGGCACACCTTGCCAGTGGCCTTGTGACTTTCGCCCTCGCATGAGTAGTTGAAAGCCTTAACCATTTATCCCCAATCGTCTATGTACTGGCTGCTGTCAACATTATTAGCAGACGTGCTATCGGCACTTTCTGCACCATCAATATTCTTGGTAGCGTCCTGCACATCCTTAATCACCTGGTCTTGCTTAGTAGCATCACCTGCGGTGCTACTCTTGCTGCCAATCTGTGAAGAGGTAATGGCCACAATACGGATAATCTGCTTCAAGGCTTCGATGTTATGAACAGCAATCACAGCTTCGGAAGAGCCGGTAAAATCCTTCAATACATCTTTGTCAGCGTCGTCACCAATGGCAATGGCAATCTTGATGGCCGCTTTGAACCAATTATTATCTTTCAGTTTCCGCAGTCCAGACTGGTAATCATCAGTCGGGCCACCATCGGACAGAAGGATGATTGCTGGGGCGTATGAACCACTTGCAGACTTCATAAAACCAGAACGTGACAGTTTGGATGACAGTTCCTGACATGCCTGGCCGAGGGAGGTAAGACCACCAGCAACGACATTCTGCCATCTAAAATCTTGGGCTAATTTAGGTTCGTCATAGAGCCATGTACAGCCACTTGAAAATTCGAGAGCAGCAACTTTGATTTCTGCATCAGGGTTTGTGTCAGAAATCTCACCTATCATCGGCAATACGTTCTCAACTGCGTCGTTTACGGCACCAATTTTGTTTCCTTCCATACTTCCTGAGGTGTCAATCATAAAGAAGATGGTCATCGTTCTACGAGGAACGCTTACGGTTTCGTCTAATAATCCCATAATTAAATTCTATTTTAAGTTTATGCTTTAATTTCACCTTTTGCGCCCGATGCGCCTTTAATACTGGATCCGAAAGAGATTTTCAGTCCATTCAAGACGGGCATAAAATCTTTTGGTTCAACCACCTTCACCTTGCCGCTTGGCGTGTCCACATGCCAGGGAGCGGTGGTAAGGTTGCGAATGATATAGAGCTTATTATCTTTCGGAAAAACATCAACCTCTCCATCGGCTATGTTGTCATTATCAATATAGAGCTTCGTGCCGGGAGTCAGAATCATGTTGCGGTTGTTTATCTTCAACTGCCTTGTGGCATCTACGTTTTCACCACAGTTAATACACTGGCACTTACCAGCACGGAGATCCAGTAACGTCTCCTCGTGGCAATTAGGACAGATGACCAATTCGTCACGTACCTGTGTGATTATTTTCTGCCAGCCCTGTTCAATGATTCGCTCCTGCGGATTTTTTAGCTTTTCGGCATTGAACTCCTCAATGAAGGTTTCTTTGAGAAGTGAAGGGAATGCAGGCCAACGGCGTATCACATTCTGGTGAACGCCACGGACGGGCAGGTTGCTTTTATCCGTCGGGTCGTAGATAAAGAGCGCTTCGCTTCCGTAGAAGCGTTTCTCGAAAGCCTCTGTCATACAGGGGCAGGCTACGACCTTGGCACCCTCGAAAGGATGGTTGGCAAAGAAGAGCATGAAGAGGATGACAGACAAAGAAAAGCGGTCACTGTATTTGTCGGGCTTTCCTCCTGCTACAATTTCAGGAGCCATGTATCTTGCTTTGCCCATGATACCAGACATTTCACCCTGTGGCATCACATTGTCGTTGTCGCAGATAAGTACATCACCATCCGTCGGACGAATAAAGAAATTGCCATCGTTCAGGTCTTGATAGCTGTATCCATGCAAGTGAAGTTTCATGAAACCATCACAAATCTTCATGGCAGCGGCCAGCATGGCATCGAATGACTTGAAACTCTTTTTTGCCAACAGATAGTTGCCAAACTCGAAGTAGTCATTCGGACGCAGACGCATGATATAACCATAACTTCCCTTCTGTTTCTCAGTCAGATACTCCGGCCAGATAAAGGCATCGCTCGGTGCCTTGGCATTCACGTTATGCTCCAGGTTCTTATAAAAAGCATCGCTGGGAGGGGTGTGATACCACTTCAAGGCCATCTGATGGCCAGCCAAATCGACAAGATAGACGATACCCTGTCCACCTCGGCCAAGTTCCTTAATAACTTTAGCTGATGTTCCGATCGTCAGCTTTACGTTTTCATTAGGTTTCAGTTCCATATATTCATATTATTAATATCCGCCACCGGAAAGACTAATACTTTCCACCATTTGAAGACCGCCTGTATATCCACAGTTTGGACAAGTTACCTGTTTCTGTCCATGCCAGCACACGACCGTACCACATTGGCAGAACCAAAACTGGTGCGTATGGCAATGCGGACAGCCTGGAAAGTTCTTGTCGTAAGTGACCAATCTATTGACATAATGAGCGTCAAAGCGTTCTTTATGCGCTTTGGCACGGTCTATTTTGAAGGCCCAGACAAACTTTAGTTCACGGCCTTTGGGGTCAACAGTTATGGCGAAGGACTCTTTTGTCTCTTCACAAGCACCCATAATAGCGAATGCCTCTTTGCTTACAGGAGTTATATCTGCCATATTTGAATTATATTTATATCATCCTAAATCATTTAGTTTCATAATCATTTTGAAAATAGCATCTATCAATTCCATGGCTTCAGTTTCATACAGAACCTTAGTGTCATCAAATAGAACTAACTTCTGCCATTTTACCATCCCCTTCAGGGCAAATGTGCAAATTAAATGTAAGTGGTATGTCATCCATGTCATCACTCTCACAATAGCCGATTGAACCAGGCAATGCTTCAATCAACTTTCCTAACGACCATGCTGATATGATGTCTTCATCATTGTCTGAACGGATGGTCTTTTCATCTCGCTTCATGTGAACGGGATGATAATCGGCAGCCCAAAAGAATTCCATCACCAAGCCTGGTTCAGGAAATTCTTTAAATCTCTTCAGTTCGAATGATTGTTTATGATTTGTATACTGTTTCATTGTCAGATTATTCAACGAGTAAATAACTTTTATTACACTCTAACAAATCTGCTATTCTATCTAAAGTTTGCAAATCGGGCTGCGATGTATTGGTACACCACTTGCTAATGGTAGAGTAATTCTTGCCCAGTTGCTCAGCAAGCCACTTATTTGTCCTTTTCTTCTCTGCCAGGACAACTTTCAATCGATTCAAATCTTTCATGCAGTAATAATATTTTGAATTTGACGCAAATTTAGTGATTTTCTGCCAAAATCCCATAAAGAACTTGCTCTTTTAATCTTTTTTCAAGAAAAAACAGCCTTGAACTATTTTTTTTCAGACATAAGCACCTGAAAAATGAAAAAATTGTGTAACTTTGCACACTGTTTGGGGGAGAAATCCCAGACATGACGCATTAGCTATTGTTTCGCATTTAACCAAGAGCCTCGGAAACTCAATTTGGAAATAAAGACGGAATGATTCCTATGCAAGGTTGGCCGTGCTGGCTCACCTCGACTGTTGCTTAGCTATGCGACACACTTTGGCGTGGCGCATTCTTATCTAACAGTCAGAGGTTTCCATCCGAGGCCGCCTCTAAGTTAAATGCGGTAAGAGTGGCCATGCCATTCATTGTGCCGCATAGAAAAGTAACTTAAAAACTGTTGAACAAATAAGAAATGATTATGAAAAAGCTATTCTCATGTCTGTTGATGCTTTGTACTGCAACATCAACCACTTTTGCCCAAGAAGAGACGGTTCCAGAGACTACGATGGTAGAAATTGGCGAGTTTAAGGCCAGTGACAAAATGTTTAATGCACAAGCCTACATCAGCAAAGACACGTCTTTAGTCTATCTTTATCGTATGCCAGCAACTCATGCCTATCCTGCAAACTTTTACAATGATTATTGTCCTCAAATATCTATCGCTTGTACACCAACGATGAAGGAAGAGCTTCAAAAGATAGCAGCAAAATACAAGGAATGGGCTACTACAGCTAAAAATAATAATGTAGGTAAGATGCAGAAGGTAATAGAGCTGGAGTTTCCTGTAGTGCATCTATCGCTGCACAAAAATGCCAAGGGGTATCCTAAATATATCGAGTTCAAAAATCACAAGTTCACTTTTAGCATTTATGACTCCCAAAAAGTTCCGTCAATCTTCTGTAACGAGACATTCAAAGATGATTTGACAGGCATACCTATCTCTGCAGGGCTTGCATTCCGTACCCCAGAAGAATTTGAGGCTTTCGTGGAGTTCCTGGATCCAGAGAAAGTTAAGCAAAGAATCAGAGAAGGAAAGACTACACTGTTCCCACAAGATTCACAGGAAGGTTCTCATTTTACCTCATCTCAAACTTTACCACAATCAAAGACGGAGCAATCTGCAACAACTACAACAAGAGTGGACAAGGAAAGTATTGCCCGCGGTGCATTGAATAGATGGAAAAGTTCAGCTCAACGCGGCTCTTATATAAAAAAGTAGTGTTTTCGGATTTAATACAAAGACCTATGAAGAAACTGTTCTTCCAATAATCAGGTAATGGGGTGTTCTGTAGATATGTATCTACTCGATACCCCATTATCATATTTACTCGTCTTTTAGTAATTCCGTCTTCACTATGATAGGTTTACCACAGTGAGGACAAACACCAGTAGAAGGAAGCGATTCTACTTCATCACGAAAGAAGTCTCCCACATTACATCCAATGACTGATGCAATACGTTGTAAAGTATTGACCGTAGGGTTCCGACTCAAATTTTGAGAAAGAGTAACGCGTGTAATCCCCATTTCAGCTGCAACACGTTCTATTGTCCAACCCTTTTCCTTTATAATTGACTTAACATCCATATCTGTATGATTATGATATTACTCTTGCAAAATTAATCAAAATATTCCAAATGCTGTAATAAACACATACATTATTAAATTAATTTAATATTATCGTCATACATTTGTTATTTAGTTAAGTATGATTAAAATCATAAAATAATCTATCAAATCATTTGCTTGTATGATTGAAATCAACTATCTTTGCAGTAGATTAACAACAACAAAACATTTACTGCAATGAAGTACAGAACATTAACACCCAAAGAAATGGCGTATGCACAGGAGCAACTTTCTTCGCGTTCAATAGAAGAGGATACAGCATACTGGTATTTCCCTGAAAAAATGAAAGCCAAGGTGAAAAGGAATTTTCCCATTGCATTTGAGGGCTGTAATACTGCCTACTATCCTGACTTCGTACTCTTTAATGAACGTATTATCATTGAAATTGATGGTGGATACCACAAAGGGCAAAAACAGATAGACCGTGACGAGAAGAAAGACAAAGTCTTCTATGATAACGGCTTTGCTATTATCCGTATTAAAAACGAAGACACCTGTGTCAACGTATCGTTTTGGGAAAGGCTCATAGAAGGCCTTTCGAAAATTGCCCCTAATGAGAATAGGGCAACTATTCCATTGTACATCAAAGAGTTGGAGTTAATGCGTGAAAGAGAAATCCGCCTTTGGACTTCATTGGATTATATTCCGGAAATGAGCCTTGTTAATACGCATCGGCACAAAAAGATAAGAAACTTATACGAATACTTGTCTTAATAGAATGGAAGTTGTATATTTGGTAATTATGCCTGGGTAAAAGAATGAGTATTGATCTACTCAACCAACAATACGCGATTATGAAAAGCAAAATCCAGTTAATAAACATACTATTATGGGAACTTTAATATTTATATTGCTGATAATGGCGGTTTTCGGAGGAGACTCTGACAGCAAGAAGAAGGTTTGTAAGAAAAGAAAGTCCTATAGCCGCAGGACAAAAAGGGATAATTATTCATGGGTGGACTACGCCTGGTTCCATGACCATCATCAAAGTATGTGATAATTATAATGAATAAGAAGCAGCCAAAACGTTGAGAACTGCGTTTTTCCCAGTGTTTTATTCCCTTCGGCTATTAAAAAACTAAAGGAAAATTTGCGAATTTGAAATAATCTTTGTAATTTTGCATTCGAATGTTTATTCCGCCAGACTCTGATGACGCGGCGTTAAATGGTTCGAGTTGCTATGGACTGAGCAACCACGATTATCTTGAAGAGGCACGTATATGGTTCTATGCCTCCAGTTCCTAATCATTATTTAACCCATTTAACGTTCAAAATTATGAAAAAGTATTGTGTAAGTATTCTGATGGCCGTTCTGGCTATCATGTGTGTAACCACTTTTGTTTCCTGTGGAAGTGATGATGAAGATGATCTCCCCAGTCAGGAGACAGGAACAGTTACATTTGTGGAGCCATGTCTGGAATTTGGCTCCAGTAGGGAGTATGTGAAGGAATACATGTCAGGCAGCTCATGGCAGCTGGTGGAAGAAAGCAACGACTATGTGCTGATGTACACCGATAGTAAGAGCACAAGTACTGTCACCTACAGCTTTATTGGTAGCAGCCGGGGATTGTCAATGGTAGCCGTCAACTATATCACTTCAAAGGCACAGTCCATCGTGTCTGAGATTGAGCGTCGATACAAGATCACCATGACAAAGGATACCGATGCCACCAACAAGGCAGAGACGGTATATACCGGTCAAAGCACCATCGGAGGCCGTACCATCGCAATAGTAGCGCACTGCACCAGTGCTTCTGTGTCTGTCTTCTACAAGATTCCAGACTGAGTGCTATGAGCAAGGAATTATCATACTACCGGCTGTACCTGAAGAAGTACCTGACGGAAACAGATGATCCCCGGAAGAATGTCGAAGTCTTCATCGATTCCCGTGCGGAACTGGCCGAAGCAGAGTTTGAGGAAGCCCGCCATGATGGTCTGACAGTCGATCAGGCGCAGGAACGCGCCATGGAGGTACTCATGGAAGAACTATAATTATGGCTAAGGACATCATACAACAGGCTTTGGATTATGACGTAGCCATTGAGTTGCTTGCCAAGATGCGCTCGGAGGCCATCAGACACAAGCACTCGGCCACCTCGGAAAAGGAAAGGCTACAGGCCGACAATGAAATTCATGTCTATAACGCCGAAGATAGTATCCTGAACGGCTACGGTTCAGATGATGCCCGGCTATCGGTGTACGATAAGATCTTCCGCTTCTATGGCCCGATAATTAAAACTCTTTATGAGCAAGTATAAGGACACTATCAGACAGGGTAAACACCTGACTTGGAAGCGAAGCCAGAGTATTTCATCAGTGATTAAGAATAGGAGGTAGGTATATGAATCAAGTGGGCTCAAAAATTAACATTTTATTGACCACCTCTCAAAAAAGTGGTGGTCAAGAAAGTGTTAAAAAAAAAGCGGAGAAAAAGCAGTTTTCCACATACAAAGGAAATGCCTCCCGGAATAGGATTATCGATATTATAGAGCATAACCCGTTTGTCACTTCGATGGAAATAGCCGAAGATCTCGGTATCAACAGGAGTGCCGTTCAAAAACATCTCGCAAAATTGACAACCGATGGGTGGCTTCGTAGAACTGGCCCTAAAAAAACGGGACGATGGGTAGTAGTCGCCGCTATTGAATTATAATATGAACAGGCAATGTCATGTAAAGAAATCTGCCAAAATGGGCATTTCCAGGTGTATGGCCGCAAAAACGACCTCATCAGTTGCCCTTTATCGGCGTTTCAACGACTTAGCTATATAGTTATACCTCCGGGAAATAGGCAAAAGGAAAAATATTGACATTATGTCAATACCTCATTGATTTCACATCAATGTTATCATATTTTCATGCCACCACCAGTTTTCTTCTTCGACGATTTGAAGCCCATGATGCAACCACCACGCTTGTACAAGTCATCGTCATCCTTCTTGCCTCCCCAGTTGCCTGTGCTTTGTCCGCCGCCACCACCTCCGATGGACTGGCCGGACAGGAGTATTGCATTGATGTATGCGATAGCTGCTGCTCCACAGGTTTCCATGAAATCGCTGCATAACAGCTCCGTGAAGGCCTCGAAGGTCTTTACCGACTCCAACACACTATCGACGGAACTTTCAGGTGACGGAGAATCAAACAATGCGTTTTTGATGTCCGTGATGGAATTGAATCCCCAGTCTTTCACAAGTTCCCTTCCAACGGACTTGCACACTACTGATTTGGCCGTAGCCCCTTCCGAATTGACGAACTTGACATATTCATTCTTGGAGACTTCCTGGGACGATGTTTTCAACTTCTGCCCGTTGTGAGTGAAATCACCATCCACCCAGAATCTATCACCTTGGTTATTTGCATGTCCCCGGACTTCACCGACAGTTATGCCAAACGGCATCTTGCCCGCCTCGAAATACTGTTCTTTCCAGCCGTTGACCTGTACCTCCTGTATTTCATTGGCATAGTAGTGCAGCGCAAGATCCTGAGCTGCCTGTTCATAATTTCCCTGCCGCTGGTACCATGCCGATTGTTCTGCAGAGAGGGCCTTAGGCGGGTAGGCCTTGTCGTTGATATCTGCCTTGATATATATACGGCGGTCATCACCGAAGAATATGGTTGGTTCGATTTTGACGAACGGGATAATCCTTACGCCTTGAACGACAGGTTCGGATGGTCGCTTCTGTTTAACCTCTGGCTCATAAGCTTGCTTCTTCGACTCTCTTTCATGTCTGTCCATCTGTGCTGCACCTTCGGCATGTTCTACTGCCTTCTGAGCATTCACCATCCAATTTTCATTGCCATTCTCCTTTTGGGTTTCAGCCAAGGTAATCAGTTCGATGGCCTTCTGGCAATTTTGAAGGGCGGAGAGTTCTGAGACATACGGCCTCATGAGTGGAGGATAGTCATATTCCAGCCCCATTGATGACAGTTTCTCCATCATTTTGTCAAATACATTGGATGGGTCTATCTTATCCCGCTCGGCATTTCTCTCATCCCGATATTCCTGACTCACCTCAGCAGCCAATTCTTCAGGGATAATTTCTTCCATCATGTTCTTACCATTCAGCAGTGCTGACATCTTCATGATATCAGAACCATTGAAGATGTTTCCTTTGGCATTGTCGATGACACTATAACCTCTGACCTTTCCATCCTTATCCCGATGGAATATCAGTTCTACACCGGCAGTCCTTTTCAGGTCGGTGAGGAACTTTTTGAGCTGAGCCTTCTTCAGCTCAGACAGCTCCAACCCATCACTACCCTGGAACTTTGCTCGCTTCACCTCTACCTTAGTCGGTGCAACGGTATGTATCTTTCCCCTCTTTGTTTTCTTCAGCTCTGGTACATCGACGATAGCATTCAGCGATTTGTCACGATACTTACTGATGATGGCTCGAACCTGTCGAATACGATCAAGCTGCTTCTTCCTATTCTTCTTATTTTTTACCTTATTATCTTCTGCAGTCTCTTCAATCTCAGAGACGCTTACACCAAAGACAAGTTGGCAAGCTCGATATACATTCAAACTATCACCATCCTCCTGAAAATGGTAGCCGTTCGCACGAAGGATATGCAGAAACTGCTCTTTTGAGGTGAAGTTATAATTTAGCATTTTATCGAGAGCCTTGTCATGTTCCACACCACGAATATCATCCAGATGCCGTCTGGCCCTCACCCCTTCAAAGGAGTTGTTGATCCATAGGCCTGTATTTTGCTGCACCCTGACGCTGACGGCATGCAGGTGCCAGTGGTCGGTATCGTAGTGGGCATAGATAAGAATTGGCTGGCCTTTATAGCCCAATCTATCTAAGGTTTCCTCGAAGTCTTTTAGAAGTCTCTGTTTCTCTTCTTCTGTTGGTTCTCCAGGATATGATACCATTATATGCAACTGCGGATGCTGCACCCGGTCATTCTTATCCGCTATCTTCTGGAGATATTTTTTTACTGTATCGGGCGCATGGAACTGATAGTGCTCCAGCGGGCCGAAGTTCTTCATCTTCACAAGTTCAGCCACGCCCTCTGCCACCTTCTTTTCGTTGTAGTCAACACCAGGAAAGCCAGTGGCGTCAGTTCCCAACTCTTTTATAACACATGGTTCAGCCATACTATAACAATAATCTGTTCATTATTTCATTTTCACTTTCCAATGCACTAAGAACTGCCTTCGCAGCAGGTTCTATCTCAGCCTTTATTTTCTCGGTAAGTTCAGAAATATCAGTGTAAGAACTTGCCACCTCATCTTCAAACCTCATCAGTTCATCACCGATATCATAGAGGTTTTTATTGTCCTCAATGGCTTTCTGTTGTACATAGTTGATTCGGTGTACCACTTGGTTAAAGTTTACGCCGATGGCGTTCAGTTCACGAATCAGACGCGACAATGTTTCAAGGGATTTGTCAAGCACTGATCTATTCTTACTGATAGCCCAGATAAGAGGCTCAGCCTCCTTCAGGTCGATAGGTTTGTTATCGTAAAAATGTTTGATGGCATACCGAATGACCTCCGAGTCCGTTGCCTTCTCTCTTCCACCAAACCCGCCATTGGAAGTTATCTTTTTCAATACAGAATTGGTTTCTTCATCCATGCGTAGATTCTTCGGTATGTCCTTTCCCCTGACAACGCAGAACTCCTCCGGCACCACAATATCCTTGTTCCATCGGTAGATGATTTTACGATCTTCTCTCTCCACTATCTCACCTCCATCGGTAGTTATTTTAGAAAGAACTTTTTCAAGACTCACAGTCCGGAAAGAAACGGAATCGACAAATGTTGTATCTTTCTTTTTCATTCTTCGGGTCAATTTGTAGTGGAGTAAAGCCGACAGGACATATGCCGACTCATTGAATGCTCGCCAGACAGACCCTTTATTAATAAGGTATAGATGATGATGTTCAGCCCATGCTTTCTGCTGACTGACTATCATCTTCGATTCATTGATAATGTTGTTCTCTTTGCTCATATCACTTCTTTTTCCGGCAAAGTTACTACGAGAGTACGAGAAATGAAGTCTTGAAAAAATTTATCTCATATATTAACAATTTAACGACCACCCCGTCTGGAAAATGTCTAAATGCGGAGCCGAAAGCAGCCCGACTTGTCGGAGCTGCACCCCCTCGAAAGAGGGCGAGAAAGGGAGCGTTATATGAATTTGCCCGAAGGTGCCAAATTTGTATATACGTCTACCACTTCTCGCCTAATTTACCGAGTTGCAAATCCTGGCATCGGTTTTCGATGCAGTTTAAAAAACATGGCTATTCAGATAAAGATGTTGCTGCACATGAGGGGAACGAATGTGATGCAGGAACATCGTGTATTTATGCTGCAACTATTATAGAGCTGTTGCTGCATGACATCAATAATACAAGACGAGAGTTCTATCAGAAATATGTGCCTTATATTATTGTCAATGTTGACACACATAAAGGAAATGAGTATGACGCAGGTGCATACGACTATGTTACGGGATTCACCTGGGCATTTTGGGCGCAGTATTGACTATCCACGGAAAATCCCCACTGCGCCGTTTTTTTTGCTGCACATCGTTGAAGAGACATGCAGCATAATTCCCATTGGATATGTGCTACAAGTTTCATTGTACCAATGCTGCGGATTTCGGACATGAGGCAGTCGTGAAATTGTTAAAATACAACTTTTAATTTTTCAGGCATTGTGATGTAAGAACAAAGAAGTATCTTTGCTGCACATTATTTATATATATATGAATATGAAAAAGGAACAAAAAGAACAATTGTATGAGGTAAGAATACCATGCAATTCTGGTGTGAAGAAATACACCATTGCTACACTAAAACGCCTCGGTCTTGACGACAAGCCAGGCAGAGTCTATAACAGTATAATCTCTGGGATTGGTGTCACCTCAGAGCATAGCCGTGATGTATCTCTTACGGCCAAAACACTGCTGGAGATGATTCCGAAGTTCCGACCTCCAGTGTCAGTTCCCATTACCGAAGTCGAATCGAAGGAATATGATGCATTCAATGAGAAATGGAGTGAGCACATAAAATCTTTGATGAACGATGCATTCTCCATCATCTACCTACGCGACGAAGTTAACAAGGTTCTGGCGAAAAGGAAGTCCAATATAAAATGTGAACGAAAACATCTCGTATGGTGTCTTTCTCTGTTTGGAGAGTCAGCCATGACACCCGAGGGTGTTGCGAATGCTATCAGTAAGTATAACAGTTTTAACTGGGAAACGCTGCACCCCCTAAAAAATGACGCGACGTACAATGTACGGCTGAAAGATCATAGTAATGAAGGAAAGCAGAAGTTCCTTGATACCATTGAGTTCATGTACGCCTTATCGTTGGATGATGCTACATATATTTCTCTCAAAGAGAAACTACAGAATGATGTAAACGTACTGAAAGATTGTGCCAAATGGGGTAAGAACCTGACAGACTATAAGTATGTGGATCGGTATATGGAATTTGCTGGCAAACTCCAAACACTCCCTGCTACACTAAAAAAGAAGTTTAAGGATGCTAAGAAACAGATAAAGGTTGCCACACCTGAGAAGCAGGATATGCCGCAGGAAGAGGAACAGTTTGCTACCGTAACAGAAAAAGCAGAGGCGATAGAATCTTCTGCGAATGAGAGCACTGAACATCCCAATGTCAATGAACAAACTACTGATAGCAATGAGCAGGATCAGCTCGATGGAGTCTATGAAGAGAATGATGACATGTCTCAGCAGTCCAATGTGGAGGCTTATACTGACGATCCGACTTTTGAACCTACCGATGCCCAGATATATAGTATGAATCTGGAGTTTATCAATCGATTTAGCAATGAAATAGTAAAAGATAGCTACGGCAAGGACTTACTGGAAAAGGCAAAAAAAGACATTGAATATATATGTCACTCTAACAAATTCGGTGAAATTATGGAATCCATTCAAAACAGTTACTACTATACTAAGCCGGATCATCCTGGGGGCTGGCTCGCTGCAGCCATAAAGAAACAGGCTTCTGCGCTTCGTGCTGTAGTTAATCCAGAACAGTGACGGATGGGTTGCGACCATAGGGAAGCAGCGGCGAGATTTTCAATGTGACAAAAAATGTCATATTAAAATTTCTGGCATCGGTAAGAGCGAACTGCGCCCATCAGTACGACATTGAGCTGACAGTCAGCATCACATAAATAATCAAAATTGCACAACCCATGATGGTGACTGTCAGCATTCCTTCGACTATGTATGTCCATTTCTGTTGCATGGCAATTTATTTTTAAAGTGTGAAGAACCAAACGGACGGAACATCAACGGCGGTTCCTTCGCTTCCGGTACATAGGCAACAACATGAAGTGTTCATCCTCAGTGATAGTGTTTTTCTGTACACAACAAATCAGCAGGAGGGAGCCTAAGAAGCTTTCTCCTGCTGATTCTCGGTTATGTTAGTGTCTCTAACAGGCTTTCTATCACTTCAGCCCTTTCTGGTAGTTAGCCATAGCATCAACCACTGTTTCGTCAAGGAGCTTGGCATACACCTGTTCCGTGATTCGTGTGGAAGAATGGCCGCAGATCTTCGATACAATCCTCATATCCATACCACCTTCATTCAGCAGCAAAGTTGCTCCTGTGTGCCTTGCCCAATGGCTCGATAAGGGCTTGTTAATACCTGCAGCCAAAGCTACGACCTTCAAATACTCGTTATATTTCTGGTCAGATGGCACAGGCAGTTTGTTCTGGTACTTTTTGAGAATGTTAAGAGCAGGGGTAAGAAGAGGGATGGTAAAGCTTACATCTGTCTTTTCTCTCGAACCAGTATAAACCTTCATACCCTTCACTTCCTGAATCTTAGTGGCATCAAAGCCTTTCAGGTCAGTATAGGACAGGCAGGTATAAGTCTGGAAGACAAACACGTCTCGCACCTTTTGAAGACATTCAGACGGCAGAGTAACGTTCTTCAAACTCTCAAACTCTTCTGGCGAGAGGTACTTACCTATGCCACCTTTAGATTTCTCCTTCTTGATTGCCACCCACTTATACGGGTTTCTACGAATGTAGCCTTCATTGACAGCATCTATGATGAAGGAGTTGAGGAAGCGGTGATAGTTCTGCCATTTGGAATACGGCTTTAACTTCTTCTTACTCAAATCATCATCCATAGCCTTGATGTTCACATCCGTGATGTCTTCGAATGTGACAATCTTACCCCATGACACGAAGAACCTCAGGAATCGGTCATAGCGTTCCTGGCTGTCATCGGCCTTGTTCATCTTACGAATCTCTGCACGCTTGAAGCAGAACTCAACAAACGAAATATTCTCAGCCTTCTTACGGTTGAGTTTGTCGGGAATCGCAAAGATGTCGATGTTACCTTCGTCCATCATCTCCAAGATTACCTGACGAACCTCCACCACCAGCTTTTCCATTGTCTGGTTAAGCTGTAGGGCATCGAGTCGATGAACGATAGTTCCCTTATGCCATTGTTTAGGCAGAACCCGAATGCCTGTGGTCATGTACTTCTGTTTACGCTCGAAAGTGATTCGCAGCTCAACAGCTCCTTCTTTGTTCGCACCCGCAGTTTTCTTACGGTTGAACACGAACTCTAATAGCGGTGTCTTGTTCATTTTTAACTAAATGTATTACTTTAAACTCTTGACAGCTGGGGGTGGTAATACGTCCGGTAATACATTTCGGCCTCATGATGTCGGATGATGTCCGATGATTCCTTATGTCATTTTCGGGAAGTCCTTCCCTCTATAACGCTAAGTTTCAGCAAGTTAAAAACGTAAACAGTTGGAAATCAGGCATAAAAAAAGGGAATCCGTAAGGTTCCCTTTTCATTAAATGGCGGAGAGAGAGGTTACTCTCGCGGAAGGAGAGGGATTCGAACCCCCGGTGCCTCTCAGCACGGTAGTTTTCAAGACTACTGTAATCGACCACTCTACCATCCTTCCAGTGTTCGTTGCTCAGAAAGCGGGTGCAAAGGTAGTAAGAATAATTGATAATTGAGAATTGAAAATTGAAAATTACAGTATCGTTAAGTTATTTTAACGCCACAAGGCCATAAAAACTCTTAACTCTTCACGCTTAACTCTCAACTTCTTCGTACCTTTGCACCATGATTTACCCAAGCAACTTCGAACACAAGATAGGTTTTGACGACATCAGGCAGCTGCTGAAGGGCTACTGCCTGAGCACACTCGGCAAGGAGAAGGTCGACGAGCTGAGCTTCTCGGACGACTACGCGACGGTGAGCGAACTGCTGCAGCAGGTGCGCGAGTTCCGACGACTGCAGCAAGAGGCCGACGACTTCCCCATGCAGTACTTTTTTGACGTACGCCAGGCGGTGGCACGCATTCGCCTGGAGGGCACCCATCTTGAGGAGGAGGAGGTGTGGGACCTGCGCCGCTCGCTGGAGACGATAGCCAATATGGTGAAATATTTGTCGAGGAGCGAGGAACGAGGAACGAGGAGCGAGGAGCGAGGAACGAGGAACGAGGAAGGAGGAACGTGGAGCGAGGAGGTGGAGTACCCCTACCCTGCCCTGCAGCGGCTGACGGAGGGTGTGACGACGTTCCCGGCGATGCTGCGCCGCATCGACTCGATCCTGGACAAGTTCGGAAAGATCAAGGACTCGGCATCGATGACGCTGGCGGGCATCCGCCACGAGTTGTCGAAGACCGAGGGCAGCATCTCGCGTACCTTATATACTATACTGCACGCCGCACAGAAGGAGGGACTGGTGGACAAGGACGCCGGACCGACGATGCGCGACGGACGACTGATGATTCCCGTGGCGCCGAGCCTAAAGAAGCGCATCAACGGCATCGTGCACGACGAGTCGGCAACGGGCAAGACGGTATTCATAGAACCCGCGGAGGTGGTGGAGGCCAACAACCGCATACGCCAGCTGGAGGCCGAGGAGCGTCGCGAGATGATTCGCATTCTGACGGTGTTCAGCGACGAGGTGCGCCCCCACGTGCCGGAGATCCTGAACTCGTACCAATTCCTGGCGACGATAGACCTCATCTACGCGAAGGCGAAGCTGGCAGAGGAGACGAAGGCCATTGAGCCCGACCTCGTCGGCGAGCCACACATTGACTGGATACACGCCGAGCACCCGCTACTACAGCGGTCGCTCCAAAAGCAGGGGAAGAAGGTGGTGCCGCTGGACATCATGCTGTCGCAAAGTTCTCGATTATTGATTATTTCCGGCCCTAACGCCGGCGGCAAGTCGGTGTGTCTGAAGACGGTGGGACTGCTGCAGTATATGCTGCAATGCGGACTGTCCATCCCCGTCGGCGAGCGGTCGACGTGCGGACTGTTCCGCGACATTATGATCGACATCGGCGACGAGCAGAGCATCGAGAACGACCTGTCGACATACTCGAGCCACCTGATGAACATGAAGCAGATGATGCGCCAGGCGAACCCCCACTCGCTGCTGCTCATCGACGAGTTCGGCGGCGGCACGGAGCCCACCATCGGCGGCGCCATTGCCGAGGCCATGCTGAAGCAGTTCTGGAAGAAGCAGACCTTCGGCGTCATCACCACACACTACCAGAACCTGAAGCACTTTGCCGACGACCACGAGGGTGTGGTGAACGGCGCCATGCTCTACGACCGCCACCAGATGCAGGCACTATTCCAGCTCTCCATAGGACAGCCGGGCTCGAGCTTCGCCATCGAGATAGCACGGAAGTCGGGCATCCCCGAGGAGGTCATACAGGACGCATCGGACATCGTCGGATCGGAATACGTGCAGAGCGACAAGTACCTCCAGGACATCGTCCGCGACAAGCGCTACTGGGAGGGCAAGCGCCAGACCATCCACCAGCACGAGAAGTCGCTGGAGCAGCGCATCACCCGTTACGACACGAACCTCGAGGAGATAGAACGCGAGCGCAAGGCCATCCTGAACCGTGCCAGACAGCAAGCCGAGGAGCTGCTGGCCGAGGCCAACCGCAGGATAGAGAACACCATCCGCGAGATACGCGAGGCACAGGCGGAGAAGGAGCAGACACGCATAGCCCGCGAGGAGCTGAACCTGTTCCGCGAGGAGGTCAAGGACGACAACCAGCAGGGACTGATGAGCGAGGAGGAGTTCGCCAAGAAACTGCGCCAGATGGAGGAGCGCAAGGCCCGCAAAGAGAAGCGGAAGAGGGAGAAGGAGGAGCGAGAGACGAGGAAGGAGGAACGAGGAACGAAAGAGGAGAGAGGAGAGAGGAGCGAGGAACGAGGAAGGAGGAACGAGGAGCTCCAAAAAGGGGCTACCGTCCGCATCAAGGGCACCACGAGCGTCGGCGAGATAGAGAGCATCGACGGTAAGAACGCCACCATCATCTTCGGTGGCATACGTACCCGCGTGAAAACCGTACAGCTGGAGCCCGCCGAGAAGCCGAAGAAGCAGATGACCGCCCAGCAGACGGTCATACAGCGCATAGCCCCGTCGGCGACGACACACGTCACCCGCTCGACCATCGAGGACCATAAGCACAACTACCACCAGGACCTCGACGTCCGCGGTATGCGCGGCGACGACGCCGTGAACACCGTCATGCACTTCATCGACGACTCCATACTCATCGGTATGTCGCGCGTCCGCATCCTCCACGGCACGGGCAACGGCATCCTGCGCCAGCTGATACGCCAGTACCTAGGCACCGTACCCAACGTCAGCCGCTTCCGCGACGAGCACGTACAGTTCGGCGGAGCAGGCATCACAGTGGTCGATCTGGACTGAGGGAATCGCTATACTTGGACTGAGGGAAATCACGTCGCAGAGGCTATCCGTTTGGGCTGAAAAAGAGACAGTTACAAAACGGTGTGCGCACACAATATTTCTTAAAAAAACTAAAAAAGTTTGGTCGGTGTGACGAAACTTTGTATCTTTGCACCCAGAATTCTAAAGGATAAAGCATGTTCTCGTGATGAGAAGGCTGCCGTAAAGTATAGAGTTATGAGGAAATTTTTAACGATTGTAAGTATGAACTTGGTCGTGCTTACACTCTGTGCAAAGAGGCCAAAGTTCAACTGGAATCCAGTGATGGATGCGATTATTCAAGTAGAAAGTGAAGGAAATCCGAACGCAGTGAGTGGGAACTCGGTAGGCGTTATGCAAATTACTCCGATACTTGTAAGAGATTGCAACGACATCTTGAAAAAGAAGAAGAGTAACAAGCGTTTCACTTTGAACGACCGCTACAGCGTCGAGAAGTCGAAAGAGATGTTCCTTCTGATTCAGTCGCATTACAACCCCGCCAACAATGTGGAAAAGGCCATCAGGCTATGGAACGGGGGCATTAACTATAGCGTACGAGCTACGAACCGTTACTACAAGAAGGTAATGCGACATCTGAGCAAGAATTAAGAATTCTATTTGCAAGACTGATAAATCCGCCCGCTCCAAACGGCCGGATTTTTTTTGCACGCATAACTACTCAGTACCCCTCTTTATATGGTCGCTTCGCTCAAAATTATAAAAAAATTTCTTTCAAAATTAAACAAATCATGGGCATACAAATCCTTCTGGATAATTTTTTATTCAATTTTCTTATAATTTTGAGGCCATAGGCCGACCCTGTAAAAAAGCATAACATCGGGTCAATTGTTTCCGCAAAACGAACGAAGCCCAACTGACGTCGGGCTTCTGTAGTTGCGGAGGCAGGATTCGAACGTGCGACCTCCAGGTTATGAGCCTGGCGAGCTACCAACTGCTCCACTCCGCGATGTTTTTCGTTTTGCGGGTGCAAAGGTACAAAGATTTTTCTGTTCCTGCAAATTTTTCCCGCAAATTTTTGGTTATTTCAAATAAAAGGGGTAATTTTGCACACGATAAGAGTAGTGTGCAAAAATCTTTAATCAGAAAAGGAGGAAAAGAAGATGTCCATATCAAAGACAAGACAGCACCTGGTTGACGTTGCCCGCCAGCTGTTCGCCAAGAACGGTCTGGAGAACACGACGATGAACGACATTGCCACCGCCTCGGGCAAGGGTCGCCGTACGCTATACGTCTACTTTAAGTCCAAGGAAGACATCTACTACGCTGTCATCGAGGCCGAGCTGGAGCGCCTCAGCGACAAGCTCGACGAGGTGGCGGCGAAGAAGATACGCCCCCAGGACAAGGTCATAGAGCTCATCTACACCCATCTGAACATGATTCGCGAGACTGTGGTGCGCAACGGCAACCTCCGTGCAGAGTTTTTCCGCAACATCTGGATGGTCGAGAAGGTGCGCAAGAAGTTCGACGACACCGAGATCGAGCTGTTCCGGAAGGTGTATACCGAGGGCCGGGAGGACGGCGAGTTCGACATAGAGAACGTCGACCTCGTGGCGGACATCACACACTACTGTATCAAGGGCCTGGAGGTGCCATACATCTACGGCCGCATAGCCCACGGCATGACAGAGGAGGCCACGAAGCCACAGGTGGCGAAGGTCGTCTACGGCGCATTGGGAAAGCTGAAGAAGTAAAATTGAAGAATTGAAAAATTGAAGAATTGAAAAATTGAAGAATTGAAGAATTGAAGAATTGAAGAATTGAAAAATTGAAGAACAAATAAATAGTAAATCGAAAATCGTTAAATCGTAAATAAACTTTATGGGAATGTTAGAAGGAAAGACTGCGCTGATTACTGGTGCAGCACGCGGTATCGGAAAAGCTATCGCGCTGAAATTTGCCGAGGAAGGCGCAAACATCGCGTTCACCGACCTCGAGGTTAACGAAGAGACAGAGAAGGAGATTGCCGCCAAGGGCGTCAAGGCCAAGAGCTACGCCTCGAACGCCGCCGACTTCGCACAGACGGAGGAGGTGGTGAAGGCCGTGAAAGAGGAGTTTGGTGCCATCGATATCCTGGTGAACAACGCCGGTATCACGAAGGACGGTCTGATGCTCCGCATGACCGAGCAGCAGTGGGACGCCGTGATTGCCGTCAACCTGAAGTCGGCCTTTAACTTCATCCACGCCTGTGTGCCCGTGATGATGCGCCAGCGTGGCGGCTCCATTATCAACATGGCCTCCGTCGTGGGTGTCCACGGCAATGCCGGACAGGCCAACTACGCCGCCTCGAAGGCTGGCCTCATCGCCCTCGCCAAGAGTATCGGTCAGGAGATGGGTCCGAAGGGCATCCGCGCCAACGCCATCGCCCCGGGCTTCATCGACACCGCCATGACTCAGGCCCTGCCCGAGGACGTGCGCAAGGAGTGGTGCAACAAGATCCCCCTGCGCCGCGGCGGCACCGTCGACGACATCGCCAACTGCGCCGTGTTCCTCGCCAGCGACATGTCGAGCTACATCAGCGGCCAGGTGATCCAGGTCGATGGTGGCATGAACATGTAAGCAATGCTTAATGCTTAATGCTTAATGCTTAATGCATATATCGAAAAAGCCCGCCGATTGGCGGGCCTTTTTCGTATTGAGGTTTTGGTGTCGCTTTACTGCATATCGTAGACGACCTGCATGAGGCGCTTGCCCAGCTCGTCGGCCTCCTCCATCGTCTGTGCCTCGCTATAGACGCGGATGATGGGCTCGGTATTCGACTTGCGCAGGTGTACCCACTTCGTCGGGAAGTCAATCTTCACGCCGTCGATGTCGTTCACCTGGGCCTCGGTGTCCTTGGCGAACATCTCCTTCACCTTCACGAGGATGGCGTCGACGTCGGTCTCGGGCGTCAGATCGATGCGGTTCTTGGCTATCTGGTAGTCGGGGAACGTGGCGCGCAGCTCGCTGACGGTGCAGCCCTTCTGTGCCAGCGACGACAGGAAGAGGGCGATGCCCACGAGGGCGTCGCGGCCGTAGTGGCTCTCGGGATAGATGACGCCGCCGTTGCCTTCGCCGCCGATGACGGCCCCCACCTCCTTCATCTTCGTGGTGACGTTCACCTCGCCGACGGCCGCAGCGGTGTACTTACCGCCATGCTTCTCGGTGACGTCGCGCAGGGCACGGGTGCTGGAGAGGTTGGAGACGGTGTTGCCCTTATCGCTCGACAGCACATAGTCAGCCACGCTGACCAGCGTGTACTCCTCGCCAAACATACGGCCGTCCTCGCAGATGAAGGCCAGACGGTCCACGTCGGGATCGACGACGATGCCGAGGTCGAAACCACCCTGACACATCTTGTCCATGATGCCCTGGAGGTTCTTCTCCAGCGGCTCGGGGTTGTGAGCAAACTGGCCGGTACACTCGCCGTTGAGTATCTCGTAGTCCACACCCAGAGCCTCGAAGAGCTCGGGCAGGATGATGCCGCCGACGCTGTTGATGGTGTCGGCACAGACACGGAACTTACGCTGGCGGATAGCCTCGACATCGGCCAGGCGCAGCTGGAGCACGCTCTCCACGTGGCGCTGGTTCATGGTGTCGTCCTTCACGACGTGTCCCAGCTTCTCCACGGGTGCATAGTCGAAGTCCTCAGCCTCGGCGATGCGCAGCACCTCGGCGCCGTCGGCAGCGGTGAGGAACTCGCCCTCGCTGTTCAGCAGCTTCAGGGCGTTCCACTGTGTGGGGTTGTGCGAGGCGGTGATGATGATGCCGCCGTCGGCCTCGTGCCAGCGTACGGCCAGCTCGGTGGTAGGCGTGGTGGCCAGCCCGATGTCGATGACCTCGTAACCCATGCCGACGAGGGTGCCGCAGACGACGTCGCGCACCATCGGTCCCGAGATGCGGCCGTCGCGACCGACGACCACCTTCCTCACTCCTCGGTCCTCGCTCCTCGTTTTAATAAACGTGGCGTAGGCCGTTGTAAACTTCACGATGTCCAGCGGATTGAGCGTGTCGCCCGTCTGTCCGCCGATGGTTCCCCGGATGCCGGAGATGGACTTTATCAATGTCATAGTATTTTCAATTCTTAATTCTTAATGCTTAATGTTCTTCGAGAAACGTCAACTCTTCCTACCTCTCCCGCTGGAATGTCAGCTCGTAGTAGTAGGGATAGACGTTCGACGAGGCGGTGCTGTGGCCCTGTGAGTGGGGCACGATGAGGCGCACCTTCGCCAGGTTGGCCGTCGAACGGCCGATGTTCAGGTAGTTGAACGCCACGAGCCATCCCGCAGGCACAGAGGCACCGTAGGACTCCAGCATTCGTCCGGAGATGAACGAGGCGGTGTAGGTGCTGCCGGCACGCTGCACGTTCAGCTTGTCGTTGGCGAAGACATACGAATAGGCATTGTACAGGATGGTCTTCATCTTGATGTTCAGCTCCACGAAACGGCAGAGCAGGTTGATGCTCTTCCCGTTCTCCAGGGGCCAGCCGTCGCCCTTGCGTACTATCTGCATATAGACGCCGCTCTTGCTGAGGTACACGAACTCGTTACGGCTGAGGTCGGTCGTCGAGTCCTGCTGTTCGAAGACGGTCTCGGAGATGACCGTGATGGCCGAGTCCTTGATGAACTGCGCAATGGCGTTGCGCTCCTTCTCCTTCTGTTCGCCATAAGTCTCGTAGTCGCTGCAACCGCCCAGCACCACGAGGACGGCCAGCACCACAAGCGCAAAAATACTCTTCTTCATATCTATTCTTAAATTCTTAACTTCTATAACTTCTTAACTTCTATAACTTCTTCAATTCCTTCTCAAAGTGCAGTATCGCCTGCTGCGCCACCTTCACCGCCTCGTCGATGCTGCAGAAGAGCCTGCCGCCGGCAGCGTTCAGGTGTCCGCCGCCGTTGAAGAACTCCGCCGCCATCTTGTTGCACGGGAAGTCGTCCACCGACCGCAGGCTCACCCACACCAGGTTCTCCTTCTCCGTGTCCTCGCGCAGGGCTATCGACAGCCGGTGCCCTTTTATCTGCAACGGCATATTCACCAGCCCCTCGGCGTCGCCCTTCACGAAGCGGAAGCGGCGCAGGTCCTGGCGTGTCAGCGCATAGTACGACGCATGGCGCTGGCCGTCCACCACCAGCTTCTCGAGCATCACGTAGCCCGTCAGCCTCAGTCGGTTCTCGGAGTAGTTATGGAACACGTTGCGGTAGATGCGGTCCTTGTTGATGTGCTTTGTCAGCAGCTGGGCTATGATGAAGAAGATGTCCGGATCGTTCGAGTTGTAGGTGAAGCCACCTGTGTCCGTCATCATGCCACAGTAGATGTCCGTGGCAAACTTCTTGTCCATGCGGTCGAAGGCCCCCAGCTGCCACACCAGCCGGAACACCAGTTCCGACGTGCTGCACGCCTCGGGGTGCGACACCGTCAGCACCGTGTCCACGTTCGGGTCCAGGTGGTGGTCAATGAGCACCTTCCTGGCTGGCGACTTGCACAGCGACTGCTCCATCGCCGCCACGCGGCTGGCGACGTTGAAGTCGAGGCAGAACACCAAGTCGGCAATACTCAACAGCAGGTCGCACTTCTCCGTGTGCTTGTCGTAGCGCACGATGCGCTCCGTCCCCGGCAGCCATTGCAGGAAGTCCGGGTACTGGTCGGGGACGATGACCGTCACCTCCCTACCCTCTCCCGTCAGGTACTCAGCTAGGGCCAGCGACGACCCGACGGCATCTCCGTCGGCGTTCGTATGACAGGTGATCACCACCGTCTGGCTCTCGTCTATCAGTTGTCTGAACAGCCGTAGCTGCTCATCATTCAGCAGTTCTTTCAGCATTACGGCTGCAAAGGTACAAAAAAACTGCGAAACTCTTATCAAGTCTCGCAGTTTTCACATTATTTCAATTTTCAATCCTTACAGGGGATAATCCTCGAAAGCGTAGAGGACGGTCGAGAGGTAGCGCTCACCCGTGTCCGGCAGCAGCACCACAATCTTCTTGCCCTTGTTCTCGGGACGCTTGGCCACCTGGATGGCAGCGTAGAGGGCGGCGCCAGCCGAGATACCTACCAGCAGACCTTCGCTCTGGGCAATCTCACGACCCGTGCGGATGGCGTCGTCGTTCTCCACGTCGAACACCTCGTCGATGACGTCAGCGTCGTAGGTCTTGGGGATGAAGCCCGCACCGATACCCTGAATCTTGTGGGGACCGCTCTGGCCGCCGTTCAGCACGGGGCTCGACTTCGGCTCTACGGCGATGATCTTCACGTTCGGGTTCTGCTCCTTCAGGTACTTGCCCGTGCCGCTGATGGTACCGCCGGTACCCACGCCGCCGATGAAGATGTCCACCTGTCCGTCGGTGTCACGCCATATCTCAGGACCCGTCGTGGCGTAGTGCTTGGCGGGGTTGGCGCCGTTCTCGAACTGCTGCAGGATCACAGCACCGGGAATAGAGTCGCGCAACTCCTCGGCGGCGCGGATGGCACCTGGCATACCGTCCTTTCCTGACGTCAAGCGCACCTCGGCACCATAGGCCTTCACGAGGTTCCTGCGCTCCACGCTCATGGTCTCGGGCATGGTAAGGATAAGGTGGTAGCCCTTGACGGCGCTTACCAGGGCCAGTCCTACGCCCGTATTTCCGCTGGTGGGTTCGATGATGGTGGCGCCGGGCTTCAGGATACCCTTGGCCTCTGCATCCTCGATCATCGCCAGTGCGATACGATCCTTCACGCTACCGCCGGGGTTGAAAAACTCTACTTTGGCAATAACCGGGGTCTCCAGACCCTTTGCCTGTGAATACTTGTTGAGCTCCAGAAGTGGGGTGTTGCCGACGAGCTCGGTCAGCTGCTTTGCAATTTTACTCATAACCTTATCCTTTTAGAAAATTAAAAATATTCTCGTTATTACGTTATGTCGATATCTCGTTATTACGACTTATTGTTTGACGGTGCAAAGTTACGGCGATTTTTGCTACCCCACAATACCTTTGGTATGTTATTTGCATACCACATTTATGGTATATTGCTATAAATCGTGGTCTACAGCGGCTGCAACACACGAATCTGACCACACATTTTCGGCCGTTTCCACCATATCGATGATGGTGTAGATGGGCAGGATGATACCCAACACGGCGACGGGGGCACCTATGCCCGACATCAGGGAGAGCGTCAGGAAGTAGCATCCCATGGGCACACCGGCATTGCCGACGGCAGAGACGACGGAGATAAGCAGCCAGAGGAGGAAGAATTGAAGAGTTGAAAAATTGAAGGATTGAAGTGTGAACATTCCGCCCTGCTGCATAACGAAGAGCGAGGTGACGAGGATGAATGCTGCGCAGCCATTCATGTTGATAGTGGTGCAGATGGGGAGAACGAAGCGGGCGATGTCCTTACGGACACCGAGGCGATTCTCTGCTGATTGCATAGTCACAGGCAAGGTCGCAGCACTACTCTTCGTGAAGAGTGCCATCAGCACGGCGGGCATCATGCGCCCCAACACGTAAATGGGGTTCATACCTTTTATTAATAGGAACAGCGGCAGGACGACAAAGAACTGGATGACATTGCCGCCCAAGACCACCAACACGTATTTGCCGATGGAGTCGGCCACGACGCCAGCGGACACCTGTGCCGACAGCTGCGCCGAGAAGGCGACGATACCCAACGGGAGCGTCCAGATGAGCCAACGGATGAGCAGAAAGAGCAAGTCCTGCAGACCAAGCAAGCCCTTCACCACCACTGCTTTGTTTTCTGACTCCGGCAATTTCGACAGACCGATGCCAATGGCGAAAGCCAACAGGAGCAGCGAGAGCACATTGCCTTCGAGGAAAGGACGGACGACGTTGTTGGGAATAACTGAGAGAAGGTGGTCAGAGTAGGAAGCCCCACCTACTGCCCCCGAGGGGGCTTCTATAGCCATTATGCTCGCCTCGGGGAGCGAAGATGGGGCTACAATGACATACAGCACGGCGCCAACGGCAGCGGCGGCGAAGGTGGTGAGGAGCGTATAGGTTAGCGTACGACCAAAGATCTTACCAGAGCCCTTCGAGCCAAAAGTGGCAAAGGTGGTGATGACGGCCAGCACGATGGTGGGCACGGCCAACAGCTGGAACATACGGGTGTAGACGGTGGCTACGAAGTTCATCACCTCGTCGATCCATGCGATACCCATCAGTCCTAATATAGCACCCACGACGAGTGCTCCAATCCAAATTAATGTTCTTTTCATACTATATTTCAAACGAAAGATTCACGTATATATTGCGTCCCTTCTGGGGAATATGGCACCAATCGGCATAGGTGGCGTAGTACTTATCAAAAAGATTCTCGACGCCGGCACGGAGTACCAATTGATAATTGATAATGGAGAATTGATAATTGGCCGAGAGGTTGAGGATGGTCCAGGCCGCTGTCTCCGTCTCTCCATATTTTTCTCCGTACTTTGCCTGTCGGGCGTGGCCTTTCACCTCAGCTTGAAGACTCAGGGGGCCAGTAGCATAACTCAGGCGCGACTGATAGGTGAACGGCGCGATGAGCGGGAGGGGCTCGCCCTCGGCGTCACGGCCTACGCTGTAGGTGCCCTTTGCACTCCAGCGGAGTCCTTTTACGGGGTGCCAGTCGGCTGTGAGCGAAACATTGGCAATCGTTGCATGGTCAATATTCCCATAGACCTTCACGCCCTCGGCACCAACGGTCATCGCCGAGAGACGGTTCTCAAACTGACCGATGATATAGTTCGAGAAGAAGAAGGCGTTGGCATCGAGTCCGATGGACAATTGATAATTGACAATTGATAATTGATAATTGGTGTTGAGTTCAATGGCCGACTCGTTCTTCAGGCGTGGGTTGCCGATGTAGTCGTACTGATCGAACGTATTGTTCAGATAGTAGCCATAGGCCTCCGTCACCGTGGGTGCGCGACTGCCCCACCCCATTCCAATTGTGAATTGTGAATTGTCAATTGATAATTGATAATTGGCGGCGATGCGTCCTGTTGTCTGGTGATACGACTGCTTCATGCCAGGGAAGAAGACGCTCAGCGCTTTGTAACCTTCCTCGTTATTCAGTCGCTGGTGTTGCCACGAGAGTTTGCCCGAGAGATGCAAAGATGACTCATTACTCAGACGGATATTGTCTATGAGAGCAGCACCCACGTTCAGCGTTCCTACGTCGGGCCACGTCACCATATACATTGGTGCCGCGCCACCTGGATACATCGTCATGTCGGCAAACAGGCGGTTGTAGTAGCCGTCGATGTTCAGCTGCGTCTGATGCTGGCCTAAGCTGCCCGTCAGCAGCGAGTAGGCACCTGCCGTCCAACTCTCACCAGGCATGTCCATGTGAATCTCCACATCGGGGCGCGTCGTGTCGTCCATCACGTGGGTGATATGGTTGTAGTAGCCTTTCGTCTCCCATGACTCCAAAGCCCCCCTTCCGTCCCCCCCATTGGAGGGAAACAGATGCTTGTAAGCCAAGGATGTGATAAAAGCCTCAGCCTTCGCCACGTCCATATTCAGCGCAGGATAACCCACATCTGAGGCACGGTCGTAGATAAAAGTTCCCTCAATGGCATCATTCACCGCTACCTTGTAGCCACCATTCACGAAGGCGTTCACCTTCTGGAACTGTGAGAAGTCCACCTTCTTGCCTTCGCCCGCCTTGTAGTTGTCGGCATGACGATAGAAAGCTCCGCCGTTAACATAGAACCGCCGCGAGGAGTGCGAGCCGTCGCCACCATACACCTGCACGTGGCCGTTGGTCTCGTAGCCAGCCTGCGCATTCAATCCGTTCAGAATATTATCTGAAAAGCCCGCCTTGCGCAGTCTGAGGTCCAGCGCTCCGCCGATGTTTCCCGTAGCCTGAGGGTTACCATTGAGCCCGCTATTCAGGCTGATACTCTGCAGGTTACCACTCTCCACATAGCTGGTTACGGGGTCCATCTTGTCCGTGCAAGCATAGAAGATTTTCATGCCGTCGATGGTCGTCGAGAGACGCTCCGTCTGCATGTTGTTCACCATTGGTTCCCAGGCATACGACCCGCGGCGCACCAATTCTACATGGTTCAGCTCCTGTAGGTGCTCATCAATCGTGGCCACCTGTCCTTTGGCAGAGCGCTTGCCGCCCTGTCCGCGCGAAACGACCACCACCTCGTCCAGATTCTGCGACGAGGTGGCGATGGTGTCCGTTTGAAGTGGTATTATCAACAACAATAGTCCTATCATATCGTTACGTCCCAATAAAGTGAACTTAATTCTTCGCCGCCTGCCACGACGTTACCTTCACTGTCCTTCACCGTAAGGTGGATGCGCCAGAGGCCCGTCATCGTCAGGTTGATGGTGCCCGCGTAGCTGCCGTCGGCCTGCTTCGTGAGCGATGTATTGTTGGGCGAGGTGTGGTTGCCCATGTCTGGCATGCGGGGGTCTATGTCGATGGTGAAGTTTTCCTCCGCTAACGCGTAGGGCACGGTGGCCTTGGCACTTTTCTTCGAGATGTAGGCCGTGATGGTGTTCGTGCCGGTCTTGAAGTCGAGGGGATTCACCAGCGACAGGTAATATGGGGCATCGCCAACCTTGAACGACTTCAGCCAAGTCTGTCCATCGGGCAGAGCGTTGACCACGATGTCGCGTTTCTCGATGGCGCCCTTACCGCCCAGCACCAGCGCGTCGTAAGAGAGCGTCCACGAGCCGTTCTCGCTACTGTTCATCACGAACGATACCCACGTGCGCTTCACTGCCAGATAGCCGTCATTGAAGCTTGCGGCATCAGGGCCTACGGGCGTGCTGTGGTACATATCCATCTTCACCATGTGCATCAGCGGTGTCAGGGCCGTGATGTCAAAGTTCTTGATGTAGTTGCCTGTCGACTTCTTGGTGGCCACGAAGAAAATCTCGTTGTAGCCATTGTGGAAGCCCCCCGTCTTCGTGTAGCCAAAGACGTTGTACTTACCGTCGATCTCCGTCGACAGTTCCGGCACGATCTTTACCGTTTGCAGGAACTTATACACCTGTAGTGCCTCTTCGGCAGAGCAGCAGTCGATGTCATCCGTTATCGTGATGCCAGGGATCTCAATACCTGCTTGTACACCGTCATCATTACTGTTGCAGGCTGTCAGCGCTGCAACGACCAGAACCAGAAACAATCCTTTTACTTTTTTCATAATCCTTACCGTTATTAAAATGAATACTATTTACTCTGTCTTTCTGACGATGCAAAGGTACGGCGATTTCCGCAGTCTCACAATCCCAATGATGTGGCATTCCGCATACCATATTTGGAGTATCATTAAAAATTTTTGCGTTTGAAATCGCCTATAGGCGAACGGTGTTTCGTGTATAGACGCAAGGTGTTTTGTGTATAGACGCAAGGCGTTTTGCGTATAGGCGTACGGCGTTTTGCGTATACACGAATACCGGAAAAGATCCACTTCTATCCCCGTAAACCTTAGGGTTTCCCCAGAAAAGCAGTCCCATGGCCGGGAGACCATGGGACTATGTAAACTATGTAACCTTAAGACTGAATTAATAGCCGGGATTCTGTGCAATGCCGAGATCCTCGCCGTGCAGACCCGAGGGGATGGGCTGACGGTAGTGCTTGCCGCGGATGTTGTTGTACTTGGCACGCAAGTGATTGTGCACCTTGGTGAAGTAAGCCTCCTGGTCGGCGGTATAGGTATTACCGAGCGAGGTCTTCCAGTCGTCGGCGAAGTGCTTGTAGTTCTTCACCTGCTTGACGCTCGAGATAAGATCCTTCCAGCGGTAGCTGTTCAGCACGGAGAACTGCTCGTAGGTGAACTCATAGTCCCACTCGCGCTTGATCTGGTCGAACGTCGGGGCGCTGACGGTCTCGATGCCGGCACGTGTGCGCAGCTGGTTGAAGGGCTCGGCAGCCTCAGAGTTGCGACCTAACTGCACGAGGGCCTCAGCCTTGGTGAGCAGCACCTCAGCGTAGCGAATCTCGATGCGGTCGACTGAGTTCTTCGTGATCTCGAGGTTCTCGCTGTTCTCGTAGCTCTGGTCTACACCCTTGCCGTTGACGGGCGTATAGACCGGCGAGTAGTAATGGTGAACATTGCCAGTCTCGGGGTTCTTCACCTCGACGAAGTAGGTCTCGGCCAAACGCTTGTCGTTAGGCTGCTCAGCCTTCCAGTCGTCATAGAGGTTGTCATCGGCCACCTCGGTGTGGTTCTGGGTGTAGCCGTTGCCGTACTCGCCGTTCTGGAACGGGAAGGTCCATGAGCAGTGGGTCTGGTGGTTACCCTGAGCGTCAATCTTGTCGCCGTCGTGGGCAATCGTAAACAGGTGCTCGTTGGTGCCACGCTTGTTGCTCTCGTAGTCACGACCATAGAGCTTCTTGTAGTCGGGGTCGAGCTTCAAGAGACCGCTGCTGATGACCTTGTCGGCATACTCCACGGCCTTCTGCAGACGACTGTCGGTCTTCGTGAACTGTGGGTCAGTCTGACCATTGGCGATGGCCTGTACCTCTGTAGCCGACAGGGGGTTGTCGCCCCAGACGAGGTAGGCGCGGGCCAGCAGCGCCTCAGCAGCCTGTTTTGAGGGCACGCGGGGATCGCCGTCGTAGTTCTTGAGCAACGACTCGGCATCAGTCAGGTCGCTAACAATCTGTGAAAAGACCTCGTCGATGCTCTTACGCTCGGTGGTGCTGCCGCCCTTCTCGGTAAACACGGGCACCTCACCCCACAGCTGGGCCAGCTTCAGATAAGCCAGGGCACGCAGGAACTTGGCTTTACCCACGGCGGCATTATAACCAGTCTGTGAAACCTTTCCCGCCTTCAGCGAGTTCTCGATGGTGGCGATGGCCTCGTTGTCCTGGGCGATGCCGAGGAAGAGGTGGTTGAAGATCTTCACCTGATACCAAGTGGTAGGCTCCTGCTCGAAGCGGCTATTCACGGGACCGGCCTCGCTCTCCTCACCCTCGAACGAGATGAGCTTGTTCGAGTTCAGCTCGATGATGAACGAGAAGGACGAGCTGAGGGGTTGCCAGTGACTATAGACGCCATTGACGAGAGAGAGGGCGCTGGCGTCGTCAGCAACGACGTTCTCGTCGGTCACCTGATTGTTGTTTGCACTACTGTTGTCGTCGTCATCGTCGGACGAGCACGATACGAAACCTAGAGAAAGGGTTGCTGCCAGAGCGGCACTGAGAATGATGTTTGTCTTCTTCATACTGAAATCTCCTTTTTACCTTATTAATTAATACTATGTTTATTTCTATTCATTTTGCGTTGTGAACTTTTCATGGTGCAAAGGTACGGCGATTTTCACGCTCCCACAATCGCCATTTCGTGGCATTTCGCATACCAAACAATTGGTAATCGCCGTTTACAACGTCACATTCACACCAAAGATGAAGCTGCGTGAGGAGGGATAGGCGCCGCTGTCCGTACCGCTGGCCACCTCAGGATCATAACCCTTGTAGGACGTGATGGTGAAGAGGTTAGAGGCGGTGGCGTAGACGCGCACAGCTTCAATTCTTAAACTCTTCAATTCTTCAATTTTCAGACGGTACCCTACGGTGAGGTTCCTGAGCTTCAGGTAGCTGGCGCTCTGCACGTAGCGGCTGTCAATGTAGCCAAGTGGACGGGCGTTCGAGGCCAGGGGCAGGGTGTTGCCGCCACGCTCGGCCGTCCACGAGTCCTTGACAGTACTGAGCACATTGTACGAGTCGTTGGTCAGTTCCAGGCGGCGTCCTAGGGCGTTGTACACCTCGTTGCCGTAGCTGCCGGCGAACGATGCCGAGGCGTCAAGGTTGCGCCACGTGAACTGCGTGGAGAAACCGTAGACGATGTCGGGCTGGGTGCTGCCGAGTATCACGCGGTCGTTGCCGTCGATGCGCTGGTTGCCGTCGGTGTCCTGGAACTTCAGGTCGCCGGGTTTCGGTGTCAGGCCGTTGACGGTGGGCAGTTGGCTCACGTCCTCGCCCTGCTGTACTATGCCGATGAACTGCAAGCCATAGAACGAACCGAGCGATTCGCACTTACGGAGTATCTGCTGACTGTCCGAGCCCTGGAGCACGTTGTTCGTCGTGCCCATGTCGGTAATCTCGTTGTGGTTGTAGGCGGCGTTGGCCGAAGCCGTCCACGTCAGGTGCTTCCTCTGGATGAGCGTACCGCTGACGGCCAGCTCCACACCCTTGTTCACGACGTTGCCGACGTTCTGCAACTGCGTGGTGACGCCCGAAGCGAAGCCCATTGGGACAACGAGCAGCAGGTCGCTGGTCTTCTTGTAGTAGGCGTCGAACACCACATTCACGCGATCCTTCCAAAGGCCGAGATCAATACCGGCGTTATACGAGGCGGTGGTCTCCCACTTCAGGTTGTCGTTGGCAGTATTCTGCTTCGAGTAGCTGCTGCTGCCTGCGTAAGAGCCCGTGGCATACGAGGTACTGAAGGCGTAGTCGCTGATTTCCTGATTGCCCACCAGTCCGCCAGAGAGGCGCACCTTCAAGTAGTCGATACTCCGAACGCGGCGCAGGAAGCGCTCCTTGTCGACGTTCCACGACAGACCGAGCGAGGGGAAATAACCCCAGCGGTGGTCCTTGGAGAAGCGGCTGCTATTATCGGCACGGAAGGTGGCGGTGGCGTTGTAGCGGTCATTCAGCGTGTAGTTTACACGAGCGATGATGCTGTTGAGCGAGGCTTCGCTGATGCCTGTCTGCGGGGTGTAGATCTCAGCGCCGTCGCCCAGGTTGTACTGCTTCAGCGTCTCGTTCGTAAAGTGATTGGTGCGGATGGCACTATAAGTCGATGTCTGCGTCTGGCGGGTATAGCCGCCGAGGGCCTCCACGTGGTGATGGCCGAAGTCGCGAGTGTAAGTGGCGGTATACTCCTGCTGCCACACGTCTGTCTGGCGATTGCCCGTGCCACCGATGCCCTGCGTGGCCAGTCCGAGCGAGGTATATGCTCCCGAGAAGTAGTTCTGGGTGAGTTTCTCGCTGTTCAGACCGACGGAAGCCTTCAGCGTCAGGTGACCAATCTGGTAGGTTGCCCACACGTTGCTCAACAGGTAGTTGTTGATGTTCTCGGCCACACTCTCCTTGAGATCATAGACGGGATTGGCTGCGTGGTCACCAATGGCAAAGTAGGCATATTCGTAATTGTTCTTAAAGTTGTAGCTTCCGTCGGCATTGTAGACGCTGACGACGGGAGGCATCAGCAGGGCATAGACAAAGCTGTTGGTGATGCCGGCCGAGAAAGGCGACGAGTTAAACACCTTCGCCTCAGCGGTGGTCAGTCCGCTCTGCTTCGAACGGCCATAGGTGGCGTTGACACCGAAGTGCAAGCCCTCCTGCAGCTCCCACTCCACGTTGGTGTGGAAGTTGTAACGCTCGAAACCGGAGTTCAGGATAATGCCGTCCTGATCGGTATAGTTGGCCGAGAAGGCGTAGCGGTTCTTCTCCGTGCCGCCGTTGATACTCAGTTCGTGGGTCTGCTGGATGGCGGTACGCAATACGGCATCCTGCCAGTCGGTGCCGCGTCCCAAGGCAGCAATCTCAGCGTCGCTGTAGCCGCCCTTATTGCTAAAGTAGTCCTTCTGGTACTGTGCCCACTCCGAGGCGGTGAGCAGATCGAGTTTCTTGGAAACATTGCTCACGCCGAAAGTGTAGTTGTAGGCGATATGGGCCCTACCCTCGCCCAACTTGCCCTTCTTCGTGGTGATGAGGATGACGCCGTTGGCACCGCGCGAACCGTAGATGGCGGTGGCCGAGACATCCTTCAGCACCTCGATGCTCTCGATGTCGTTGGGGTTGATGGTGGCCAGCGGATTCAGGCTGCCCTCGATGGCGCCGATGCCCGTGCTGCTGGTGGCAGCATCCTTGAAGTAGATGAAGCCGTCGACCACGTAGAGCGGTTCGTTCGATGCGTTCACGGAATTGCCACCACGGATGCGAATCTGACTGTCGGCACCGGGCTGTCCGCTGCTGGCCGTCACGGCCAGACCAGCCACCTGTCCGCCTAACGCGCCGTCGAGCGTCGGTGCAACGGCCTTCTCGAAGATGTCGGCCTTGATGGTCGTTACGCTACCCGTCAGCTGGTTGCGCTTCTGTGTGCCGTAGCCTACAACAACCACCTCGTCCAGCCGGCTCGAGTTATCGATGAGCGTAATCTCCACGGGCTCCTCGAAGTCGTACACGTCCACATCCAGCGGACGGTAGCCCACGTACTCTACACGCAGCGTCAGCGGCGCTTCCTTCTTAGTCTGTAGGGCGAACTTGCCGTCAACGTCAGTCACGACACCCTGTCCCTTCTCACTCTTCACAATCACCGAGGCACCAATCAGTGCCTCACCGCTACGTGCATCCTTGATGCTACCCGTAATCAGCCCTTGCGCCAGCGCATAGAGGGGGCTGATTGCAACAATCGTTGCAATGAACAATCTCTTTACCATATCCTTACCTTTTATAACCTTTTTACTTTATCTCAAATTCAGCAGACCGTACTGGTGGTTGTACTTCGTACCATTCTCGAGTACCCATTGCAGGAAACGGTCGACGGCCTCGTCGGTGTTGCCGAAAGCGATGGCAACCTTCTCCACAGCCACCTCGGCGGGCTTGCCAGACTCCAAGACGCTGAGTACCTCGTCGAGGGTGCCGTAGTCGCTGAAACTCTTTTCCAGGTCTTTCTTGAGGGCGAGACCCACAAGCGACAGCTCACTCTTCACCAGGCGGCTCTGAAGGTCGAAGATGTTCGGGAGCGTGTTGAACGTCACGCCAAAGGGGTCTTTCACGATGGCGGTGTTCAAGAAGAGATCATCGCCAGCGATACGCTTGCCCCGGAAGTTGGCACTCTCCTCGCCGAAGTTGTGGGCGAACGACGAGGCGACGGACGAGGCGTTGCTGCCACTATAGACCACGATATTCTCGAAGGCTTTCACGCGCTTCTCGTCCTCCTCGGCGAACTCATCGTCAAGGAAGAATAACTGCTTCAGCTTCTTTGCATTCAGGTGCTTACCCTCCAGCAACCGTGCTGCCTCTGAACTGCGGGCAGTAATAGGCAGCACGGCCGTCTCTCCAATATATAACAAATGGCAAAAGTTACCTGTCTTGGCATCCTGCTGGTCAGCAATGGTCACGCTGAGATCGCTTTCTGCCTGTCCCTTGGCTATTTGGAACGTGACACCAGGATTGGTCTTGGCGTACTCCTCTATCCACTTCTCCACCAGCGGACGGACGAAGCGTTGACTCTTAATGGTACGTACATTCTTAATAATGGTGGACGACGTACTCTCGGGGACGTTCTCCTCGGCCAGGAGATTTCCCAGCACGAGGCTCAGTAGTGCGAATGTGAATGCTATTCTTTTCATACCTTTTAGTTCAATTATTCAATTCTTTATTTCAATTGTGAATTATCAATTGTGAATTATTATTATTTCTGGGTGCCAAAGTCAGTGCAAGCCGAGTGCAGAGAGCTCGCTCTATGCCGAGGCGCCGCCTGACTTCGCAATCGAATTTATTCGAGTGCAAAGGTACGGCGATTCCACCACCCCCACAATCCCACGTGTGCGGCATTCGTATACCGCACACATGGTATTTCTTCGTTTTCTTGCCATTTTTATAAGGGAAAATTCGTACCTTTGCACACAAATTCAGATAGACGATGGCAATAGATAGTGCAATATTTCGGAGGAGCGAGCTGCTGCTGGGCAGCGAGGCGATGGCGCGCATTGCCCGGAAGCGGGTGATCATCTTCGGCGTCGGCGGCGTAGGATCGTGGTGCGCCGAGAGCCTGGTGCGCAGCGGTATCCACCAGCTGACGATAGTGGACGCCGACAGCGTCAGCGTGACGAACATCAACCGCCAGCTGATGGCGACGACGAAGACCGTGGGACAGGTGAAGGTGGACGCCCTGAAGGAGCGGCTGCTAAGCATCAACCCCGAGGCGGAGATAACGGCCCTGCAGCAGGTTTTCACCGAGGAGACGGCTGAAGAGTTTCATCTGGAGGACTACGACTACATCATCGATGCCATCGACTCGCTGAAAGACAAGGTGGCGCTGATATTGTCTGCCTGCAAGACGAACGCCAAGCTATTCTCGTCGATGGGCGCCGCCCTGAAGCTGGACCCCACACGCATCAAGGTGACGGAGTTCTGGAAGGTGGAGGGCGACCCGCTGGCGCGCGCCATCCGTAAGAAATTCAAGGCTCTGAGTAAGCGAGCGGAGAGCGATGCTTGCATCAGCTCTCCCGAGCATGAAGAGGCTCGACCAAAGGTCAAGCATTACAATAAGTACCCCGAGAAGAAGTTCCTGGTGGTGTACAGCGACGAACTGTTGGAAAACAAAGGGTGCCCGCCGGAGACCGACGAGACACCCTCGTTATTCAACAAGCCACAAACCAACGGCTCGTTAGCGCACATCACCGCCATCTTCGGCTTCACACTGGCAGGCCTGGTGATCCAGGATGCCACGAAAGCCTAATCTTCTTTTACAATCGGGTAAAGCTCGATGAACTCGCCCTGATGGCTTTGGCCGTCGTTAATCAGTTCAGCAAACTTCTGACCAACGGTCTCGATATCGTGGAAGCCGGGAAGGGACATGTTACCGTTAAGGTCGGTAGTCGTGGGACCCGGGTGAACGGAGAATATCTCCACCGCCTTCCTCGTTCCTCCTTCCTCGTTCGTCGTTCCTCGAAATTCAATGGCCATCACACCCATCATGGCGTTCTGCGCCGCCTTACTGGCGACGTAAGCCAGCGGGTGCCAGTAAGGGCTGATATCTGAGGGGACGGTGACGTTAGCTATACGGCCCTCGTTCTTAGCTATCAGAGGAATCAATGCCTTGGTGAGGGCGAAGGTGCCGATGAAATTCACGTCAAGCGTCTCCTTAATCACGCTGATTTCCGTATGCTCACTGTCCACACTCATGTCGCCGGGGATGCCGGCATTGTTGACGAGGAGCGAGAGCTCGGGGAACCGCTCGTTGATCTCCTTGGCGGCGCGTTCGATGCCGGCGAGGTCTTTCAGTTCGATACTCACCCATCCTAACACGTCGATGCCCTGAGTCTTTAACTCGCCGATGGCTTTTGTGGCGCGCTGCTCGTCGCGTGCGCCAATAATCACTTGCCAGCCACTCAGTCCGAGGTGCTTGGCAATTCCGAATCCGATGCCCTTATTGGCACCTGTCACTAAAACAATCTTCTTTCCCATTTTATGTCTTGTTAGTTTTTGATAAATTCTTTATGCCACTTCTGCAATCACTTCAATCTCAACCAATGCTCCTTTCGGCAAAGACTTCACGGCGACAGCAGAACGGGCGGGATATGGCTCCGAGAAGAACTCGGCATAGACGGCGTTCAAATCGGCAAAGTCAGCCATGTCGGCCATGAACACCGTAGTCTTCACGACGTTAGCCATCGTCAGCCCGGCTTCTTCAAGGATGGCCTGAACGTTGGTCAGAGACTGGCGGGTCTGTTCCTTGATGCCGCCCTCAACAAAACTGCCAGTGGCAGGGTCGATGGGAATCTGACCAGAGGTATATACGAGATTACCCACTTTGATGGCCTGGCTATATGGGCCAATAGCAGCAGGCGCCTTTGTTGTACTGATTGCTTTCTTCATAATCTATCCTAATTATCGGTGCAAAATTACAAATATATGAGCGAATAAACAAATATTCGCTCAATATTTTATAGGTGTACCTCTATGTCAACTACCTCGCCATTCAGAATCTTGAAAGAATTCAAGTGAACGCCCTCGTGGAGGGAGAGGATGGCGTAGCGGATAGTAGGATCGTTGGCCAGACGGAGGTCTTCTTGCGAAGGACGCGAAGGCGAGGCCGGATGGCTGTGCCAATTGGCGAGAATTTTTAAGCCATTCTGACGAGCGTACTTCAACGCAGCGAACTGATCCTTGGGGGCGAAGGAGAAGTGCTCTGGGGAGTGGTCGATATTCTCCATCCAGTAGTTCTCCGTCACTACGTCACCGTCCTCGCCGCTGACGCCCAGCAGGTAACCGCACGTCTCATTCGGTGCGTCCTGCCGGGCTTGGCTGATCAATTCATCTATAATAGTCTGTGGAATCTTCATTCTAAACAATTCGTTTAATTCGTGAAATTCGTGGTCGAAAATAATCAGTGGCCTTTGAGGTCGCAAGCGGCCTGTTCGTAATCAATCAGGTGATCGATGGTGGGGTGGCTGCCGCAGATGGCGCACGAGTCACGATGCTTCACGGGAACGGTGCGGAACTGCATGGTCTTGGCATCGAAGGTGAGCAGACGGTTCGTCAGCAGTTCGCCGACGCCAGTGAAATACTTCAGGGTCTCGGCGGCCTGAATGGTGCCGAGCATACCAGCGATAGCTCCCAGTACGCCAGCCTGCGAACAGGTGGGCACGGCTCCCACGGGAGGCGGCTCCTTAAACATACAACGGTAGCAGGCCGTGCCAGGCAGATGGGTAAACGTCTGGCCGTTGAAGCGCAGGATGCCACCATGCGAGAAAGGCTTGCCCGCCATCACACAGGCATCATTGATGAGGAACTTCACTGGGAAGTTGTCCGTACCATCGACGATGAAGTCGTACTCCTTAATAATATCGAGCGCGTTCGATGAGTCGAGAAACTCGTAATAAGTATCCACCTTCACATCGGGATTGATGGCCTTGATCTTCTCTTCGGCACTTTTTACTTTTGGCACGCCCACATCCTTGGTGAAGTGAATCACCTGACGCTGTAGGTTACTCAAATCCACCACATCGGCATCCACTATGCCAATCGTTCCGATGCCCGCCGCAGCGAGGTAGAGCGAGACGGGAGCACCCAGTCCGCCCGCACCCACTACGAGCACACGCGCGTTCATTATCTTCTCTTGTCCCTCCACGCCGACATCCTGCAACAGGATGTGCCGCGAATAGCGCTGTATCTGTTCTTCGGTAAAGTCAATCATAATCAATTCGTGTAATTCGTGAAATTCGTGGTCTTAAAAAGCTTGTCCGCCTCCCATGAAATACAGGAAATCGACCTTGTCGCCTTCCTTCAGTTGAATACTCTCCCAGTCCTCGCGCTCGGCAAACTCCTCGTTCACCTGCACGCTGACCATCTCGGGTTGTAGCACATTCTGCTGCTGAATCAGTTCACTTACATTGAGCGGCAGGCTCACTTCCTGCGCGTCTCCATTTACATAAATCTTTGCCATAATCGTTTGAGTTTGAAATCTGGTGCAAAGGTACGGCGAAATCCGCACCCCCACAATCCCATAGGGATGGTAAATCGCATACCATATCAAGGGTATGTAGAATGCCACGAACGTGCGATTGTGGGAGTGCCAAAACCGCCGTACCTTTGCACTCGAATAAATTCGATTGCGAAGTCAGGCGGCGCCTCGGCATAGAGCGAGCTCTCTGCACTCGGCTTGCACTGACTTTGGCACCCAGAACTCAAACGTATTTATTATGGCAGAACAAAAGAAACTCAGCATCATCGCCTTCAGCGGCGATTTCGACAAACTGACAGCAGTCTTTACATTAGGTACGGGCGCGGCGGCGGTAGGCTACGAGGTGAACATCTTCTTCACCTTCTGGGGGCTCGACGCCATCAAACAGAAGCAGGGCCGCTCGTTTACCGGCGGCAACTGGCTGACGAAACTTTTCGGCTTCATGATGGGCGGCCTGAGGGTCACGCCCACGAGCCGCTTCAACTTCCTCGGTGCCGGCCCGAAGATCTTCCGCTACCTGATGCGCAAGAACAATGTGGCGACGCTCGAAGAACTCGTCGAGGCGGCCAAGGCACTCGGCATCAACCTCTACGCCTGCGAGATGGCCATGCACGTGCTCGGCCTAAAGAAAGAAGACTTCATCCCCGAGGTGAAGGACGTGCTCGGCGTGGCCTCGTTCCTGAAGCTGAGCGAAGGTGGACAGACATTATTCATTTAAAAAGGTAAGGATATGGCAACAAAAGTATTAGACATCACGAAGGAGCACTGCCCGATGACCTTCGTCAAGACAAAAATTGAGCTGTCGAAGCTACAGCCGGGCGACATCCTGGAAGTTTTGCTCGCAGAGGGTGAACCGCTGGACAACGTTCCCCGCAACGCCCAAGAGCAGGGGTATAACGTCCTCAGCGTCGAGCACGTTGAGGGTACCACGCATAAGGTCGTCATCAAGAAATAGAGCGGCTACTTCAATCTGTAGAACACGCCGATGGTGCCGTAGACGGGATAGAGCGTCTGCTCGACGGTCTTGAAGTCGGAGGGGAAGATGCCTGTCAGTCCCCAGTTCAAGTCGGCGGAGACACCGAGGCACTTATATACCTGCCAGTCGACGCCAAGACCGACGCCGAACTGCACGCTGCGCATATCACTATCAAAATCGTAGGTGGCCCACTCGCCCTCACGGTTGCCCATCAGGATCTTCGGTCCCGTGGGACTGTCCTTACGCAGGTAGCCGTCGGAGGCGATGCCGTTGAAGCCCTTGCTCAGGAGGAACGACACGTAGGGGCCGCCCTTCAGCATCACCCGCTGGCTCAGCGTGAACGTGGCCTGCACGGGCACGGTGAGCATCCACGCCTTGACCTCCTGCTCGACGTGACCGGTGAAGAGGCCCGACATCTTCTGGTCGCCCTTCACCACCTCCATGAAGTAGGCCTTGGTGGTGACGTTGCCCTTCATGCCTTTGTTCTCGAGGCGCAGCCCCGTCATGACGCCCCACTGCGGGGTGAGCGGCAGCATGGCGCCGAAGCCCACGAGGAACGACGGCGTCAGGCTGTAGCTGTCGATGCTACGGATGGTCTCGGGCAGCGGGATGGGCATGGTGCCGCCGATGTTGTAGCCCACACGGCCACGCAGTTGCAGACTGTCGAGCGTGCCGGCCGCAGCGGGACTGCTGACGAGCCACGACGCTGCCATATATATAATAAGGTATGCGATGTTTCGTTTCATATCCTGTCCTCCCTCCCTGTTATTTCTCATACGATATTTCTACCTCGTCAATATAGAGCGTGCTGCCGACGGCACCCTCGAACTGGGCGCCCTGCTTGCTCGACGAGAACACCAGCGCCAGGCTGCAGCCCTGGGCAGCGACGAGGTCGTCGGGCACGTCGCGGCCCTCGAAGAACATCTCCCACTGCGTCCAGACGTCGGTGGGCGGCAGCGAGGCGACGCGTGCCGCCTTGAAGACCTGCGGGTTGTCAAGCAGACGGTCGAGGTCCTCGACGTCGTGACCGTCAAGGGTGTAGACGTCGCCATTGTCGTCGGTATTGCGATAGTACACGGCGTAGATGCTGGCCTCGTCCAAACGGTCGGGATACTCCTTCATGTTCATGTCGGTAAACTTTGCGCCGGGCTTGTACTTGTACCAGCCGGTGATGCGCACGGGCTCCTTGCTGTTGGGCACGCCGAAGCGCGTGGCCTTCAGGGCGTCGGACAGCACGTAGTCGACCTGGAACTTGCCCAGGAACAGGCTGCCGGCGGCGATGGGCTTCTTCATCCACTCGCCCAGGGCACCCGCCGACTGGGTGTTCAGACAGACGCCACGGCCCTCCTTGCCGTCGGGCGTGGAGTAGACGGGGAACTCCTCGGGCTTCGAGCCGTTCTTGGTGAGCGCCGAACCGGGATTGCCCGTGGCCCAGCAGTAGTTAGGACCGGCGGCCGTCTGCTCGTAGAAGACGTGCATCTCGTTGGTGCCGCCGAGCATGGTCTGCTCCGTCTGCGTCTCCACCAGCTCGAAGCTAAACTTCTGGGCGGGCAGCGGTGCCTCCTGGAAGATGACGTTATACGTGCGATGCCACTCGCCGTCCTCAGAGGTGACGGTGTAGACGACAGGGCCCTTCGTGAAGTCCTGCACCGAGCCGTTTGCGGGCTCGATGGTGGCGCCGTCGGTAATCTTGAAGTGCAGGGGAATCTGCGTGGACAGCGAGAGCAGCGACCGCACGGAGAAGACGATGTCCGTCTCGGCCGAACTGATGGCTTCCTTACGCATCTCTGTCGTCTGGTAGAAGTAGGCTTCGTAGTCCGCACCTTCTATCCATGCACTTTCGATGTCGCACTCCTTGTTCGGGGCCTCGTCCTTGACACACGAGGCCAGGCAGCAGCACGCACCGAGAATTATAATCATGTACTTGTTCATATCGAATATTTGTTTTGCGGGTGCAAAGGTACAATTTTTTGTGAAAAACGATGTGTTAATCGGGAAAAAGATTCTCTTTAAGGATTTTTTTTGCATGCAACAGCTTGGAAGCAGGGAAAAGTTGGAAAAGGTCATGGAAAAGTATCCGAAGGGCCGTCCTAAAGGGTACGAGAGGACGTCCTGAAGTTAAAACGACGTCGATGTTTGTTAAAACGACGTCGATGTTTGTTAAAACGACGTCGATGTTTGTTAAAACGACGTCGATGTTTGTTAAAACGACGTCGACGTTTGATAAAACTGCGTCGATGTTTATTAAAACTGCGACATTGGTTGATAAAACCGTGGCATTGGTTGATAAAACCGTGGCATTGTTTTGGCTTTTCCTGAACAATTATCCTCGCCTGCCCTGGCGTCATCAACAGCATTCTGAAAAGGCGCCAGACTCGCAAATACCATAGACGCGGTATGCGAAATGCCATAATCAGGCGATTGCCGGGGTGCGGAAATCACCGTACCTTTGCACCGTGATTTCGAACTCAAATAATAACGCTCAAAAAGAATTACGATTATGGCAGATTCAAATCTTCAGCGTAGTGTAACTACAGCAACCGCCAGAAGGCTGGCAACCACCACCAAGACCGCCCCTCAGATGGGCTCCATCACTCCGAGATTACTCCTTAAGTTATTACCCTGGGTGCAGGTGAGCGGCGGCACGTTCCGCGTGAACCGCACGAAGGTCGAACTTCGCAAGAACGACCGATTGCCCATCCAGTACGTCAACGGCGTACCGTCGTTTACGGCGAAGAACCTCAAGGCCATTCCCCTGTTCTCTGAATTCGATGACGAGATTCTGAACCGCCTGGTCAGTTCGTTCGAGGCCAAAGAGGTCGATGTCGATAAACTCTTCGTGGAGGAGGGCAAGGACAAGCAGCGCTTCTTCATCGTAGCCAGCGGACAGGCTGAGGTCATCAGCAAAGGCCCTCACGGCGAGGATTTGCGGATTGCGCTGCTGGGCGACGGCGAGTATTTCGGCGAGGCCGACCTGCTAGACGAGCAGGAGTCGACGGTCAGCGTGCGCGCCATCACGCCGACAGTGTTCCTCGGTCTGAAACTCAAGGAGCTGATCAAGTTCATCAAGGAGGTGCCCGACTTCCGCGAGACCTTTGAAAAGGCCGTCGACAAGCAGCTGCGCCTGAAGGCGTCGGTGAACGATAATGGCGAGAAGCACATCGATCTCGTCAGCGGTCACGAGGAGGACAACATCATCCCCGAGACCTACATTGACTACGAGGAGAATCCTACGGAGTACTCGCTGAACACCCTGCAGACAGTGGTTCGTGTGCACACCCGCGTGAGCGACCTTTATAATAACCCTTACAACCAGCTCGAAGAACAGCTACGCCTCTCCATCGAGAGCATCAAGGAGCGTCAGGAGTGGGAGCTGATCAACAACAAGCAGTTCGGTCTGTTGGCTGCCGCGAACCCCGCCTACCGCATCACCACGCGCTACGGCGCGCCTACACCTGATGACCTCGACGAACTGCTGTCGCTGGTTTGGAAGGAGCCGGCCTTCTTCATCGCCCATCCGCGAGCCATCGCCGCCTTCGAACGAGAATGTACGTGGCGTGGTGTACCGCCTGTGACGACGGATTTGTTTGGCACTCGCGTGATTCTGTGGCGCGGTGTGCCCCTGATTCCTTCAGATAAAGTGGAGGTTGAGGGCCAGTACCTGACCGGCCGCGGCGTCGGCACGACGAAGATTATTCTCGTGCGCGTCGGCGAGAAGAACCAGGGCGTCATCGGTCTGCACCAGAGCGGCATCCCCGGCGAGATTGCCCCGTCATTGAGTGCCCGTCTGATGGGTCTCGACAAGTTCGGCGTGGCCTCGTATCTGCTCACGAAGTACTTCTCGCTGGCCGCCCTCACCGACGATGCCATCGCCGTATTGGAGAACGTCGAGGTGGGCTATTATCACGATTACCAGCATAGGAATAAAGTAGAGAAATAGCCTCACCCCCGCCCCCTCTCCAAAGGGCGAGGGGAGTAAATAGAATTGCTTATGATTGATATACAGAATATTAACGGATACGGTATCGAGGATCCTGGCTTTGCGCTGCTGCGAGAAGTGGCCCAAAAGTACTGCCCGGAGGAGTTGCAGGCTGAGCGGAAGGCGGTACTGCCGGATGAAAGCCTCAATATCTCGGAACTGGAGGCTGGATTCAAACAGCTTCTGGCTGGCGGCAGTGGCTATGGCGAGCTTCCTTACATCGGCGACACAGAGGCAGAGACCAGAGCTATCCCCAAGGATGATGGTTTCGGCATCGGCATCCCTGAGACGCAGAAGTTGCGCGACCTGCAATACGAAGAGGCCGACACGCTTAACTCGGAGCAGATTAAGCGCGACTTCCCCGTGCTCAATCAGAAGGTGAACGGCCATGACCTCGTGTGGCTCGACAACGGTGCGACGACGCAGAAGCCGAACCAGGTGATTGATAAGATCTCGGAGTACTACCGTACTTATAATAGTAACATCCATCGCGGGGCGCACACTCTTGCCGCCCGTGCGACGGATGCCTATGAGGAGGCGCGCGAGAAGGTGCAGCGGTTCATCAACGCCGCCACCAGCGAGGAGATCATCTTCGTGCGCGGCACCACCGAGGGCATCAACCTCGTGGCGCACACCTACGGTCGACAGTTCCTGACGCCAGGCGACGATGTGATTGTCTCTGAGCTCGACCATCACGCCAACATCGTGCCTTGGCAGCGTGTCGCTCAGGAGAAGGGCGCCACACTGCGCGCCATCCCGACCGACCAGAACGGTGACCTGATTCTCTCTGAATTCGAGCGCATCATCACGCCTCGCACACGGTTCGTCTCAGTGGGCCATGTGAACAACACCTTCGGCACCATCAACGACGTGAAGCGCATCATCGAGATTGCCCATGCACACAACATCCCTGTGCTCATCGACGGTGCTCAGAGTATTGCCCACACGCCTGTCGACGTGCAGGCTTTGGGTGCAGACTTCTTCGTGTTCAGCGGTCATAAGATCTACGGCCCCAACGGCATCGGCGTGGTCTATGGACGCAAGGAACTCCTGGATAAGATGCAGCCTTGGCAAGGCGGTGGTAACATGATCAAGGACGTGACCATCGAGCGCACGGAGTACAACGTGCCGCCCGCCCGTTTCGAGGCTGGTACACCCAACGTTGCCGATGCCATCGGACTGGGTGCTGCTCTCGACTACGTGTCGCACATCGGTCTGCGCAACATTGAGCACCACGAGCACCAATTGACGGAGTACGCCCGCGAACAACTCGCCCAGATTCCCGGTCTGACGCTCATCGGCAATCCCAAGAACCGCGTCAGCGTCGTGAGCTTCGTCCTCGATGGGATTCCGGTGCCAGAAACTGGCACCCTACTCGACAAGGAGGGTATCGCCGTCCGTGCCGGTCACCACTGCGCCCAACCCGCCCTGCGTGCCTTGGGCTACGAGATGAGTGTCCGTCCCACCTTCGCCCTCTACAACACTCGCGAGGACGTGGACAAGCTCGTGATTGCAGTACGAAAGATTGTTGGACAAAGATAGTTATTAACGACCACGAATTTCACGAATTAAACTAATTATTTCTATGCGCAGTTATAATTCGTAAAATTCGTGTAATTCGTGGTTGAAAAAAGAATCATTGTGCAGTACGAAACGAAAATATTAACGACGAAGTATCAGAAACCTGATGCATACGGGGCATTGTCGATGCCCGTCTACTATACGGCGGCGTTTGAGTTTGAGTCTGCCAAGGCCATGGGCGACGCATTTTGCGGT
>JAEEGG010002695.1_pt1 | contig 45445 bp, 33 predicted proteins | sample 9134161 | NCBI WGS metagenome assembly JAEEGG01 (sample SAMN16246543, study PRJNA631951) | gut metagenome | biome: gut microbiome; feature: rumen; material: CR-attached | host: Bos | place: Iran: Karaj | collected 2018-10 | reverse complement strand
TTCGCATAATTGACGCGGCCGCCGTCCACACCCTCCTTCTTCCACTGCTCGATCAGGGCGGGGATGAAGTAGATGCCCGGCTCGTCGGTGAGCACGTTGCCGGGGCGGAGCCTGCGGGCCATCCGCAGGCTTCCCAGGCCCAGCTGGGGCGAGCGGGTCTGGCCGTCGTCGTAACCGACGAGGTTCTCGCCCAGGTCCTCCATGTCGTGTACGTCCAGGCCCATGTTGTGGCCCAGGCCGTGGGGCATGAAGAGTCCGGCGATGCCGTCCGCTACCATCCCGTCCACGTCTCCGCGTACGAGTCCCAGCTGACGGAGGTTGTCCAGCATGTGGGCGGCTACGGCCAGGTGTACGTCGCGGTAGGCGACGCCCGGGCGGGTCATCCCGAAGGCCAGTTCATTGCACTCGTAGACCGTTTGGTAGATGTCTCGCTGCTTCTGCGTGAAGTGCCCGGAGGTCGGGTAGGTGCGCGTGAAGTCGGAGGCGTAGTGGTCATTCGCCTCCACGCCGGCGTCGATGACCATCAGCTTGCCCGGTGCGACGGGAAGTTCGTGGCTGTGGCAGTGGAAGATCTCGCCGTGCTGGGTGAGGATGGTGGGGAAGCTGGTCCCCCAGCCCTTGGCGAGGGCCACGCCTTCCATCTCGCCCACGATCTCCTGCTCGATGCGTCCCGGACGGATGCCGCGGCGGGCGACCGTGTGCATCTCGAAGCCGAGGTCGCATGCGGCGTCGAGGGACGCGACCTCGCGGGGCTCCTTGACGAGGCGCAGGTCGATCACGGCCTTCACCAGCGGCAGGGACGCCCGCGCGCAGCCGGCCTTGCTGCTGCTCGTGGTCTCTGCAGGGTCCAGGCCCAGCAGGGAGGAGAGCTTCAGGCGGGTGGCGTAGCGCGATGCGGGTAGGAAGTGGACCTGCCGCCCGGCCAGGGCCTTCTCCAGAGCGTCGTAGGGCGCGGTGTTCGCCACGCCGGCCGCGTCCGCGAGGGAACGCACGGTGGGCATGGGCCCCATCCAGATGATGTCGTCGATGCCGAAGTCATCGCCGTAGAGGGTCTCCTCGCCGCTCTCCAGGTCGACGGTCGCCGCGAAGCGCGGCTCGTCGATGCCGAAGAAGTAGAGCCAGCAGCTGTCCTGGCGCCACTTGTAACAATTGTCCTTGTACTGGGCGGGAGCGTCCACGTTGCCGAGGAACAGGGCGATGCCTTTCTGTCCGGCGAGGCGCTCCAGCAGCGCCTTCCGGCGCGCGGTGTAAACTTCTTTTCCAAACATAGTGAAAACAAAGATAGCAAATTTCTGCGTATCTTCGCGGACGGAAAAGATGAACGCCATGCTCGAACAAGTCGTAGAAATCGTGAAAGAGGCTTCCGCCCTGATGGTTGCGGACCACTTCACCGTGATGCAGAAAGACGGCCTTGCCAACCTCGTGACCTCCTCGGACCTCGCCGTACAGGATTTCCTGACGGAGCGGCTCGCCGCACTGCTGCCCGGGTGCGGATTCATCTGTGAGGAGGAGGACTTCCGGGTCCTCTCGTCTGACGATGTCTGGATCATCGACCCGATCGACGGCACGGCCAACTACGCCCGCGGGATCGTGGACTGCTGCATCTCAGTTGCCCTGGCGCATCAGGGCGCCCTGCAGCTGGGTGTCGTCTACAGCCCGCGCCGCGGCGAACTTTATACCGCCGAACTGGGCAAGGGCGCCTTCTGCAACGGCCATCCGATCCACGTCTCCGACAGGCCCCTCACCGACGGGCTGTTCTGCACGGCGATGAGTACCTACCGCAAGGAGTATGCGAAGGCCTGTTCAGACATTATCTATGATATCTACATGCAGAGCAACGACCTGCGCCGCTGGGGCTCCGCAGCTGTGGAACTTTGCCTGCTGGCGTCCGGCGTCATTGAACTGTATTTCGAGATGCGGCTCCAGCCCTGGGATTACGCCGCCGCGATGCTGATCCTGCACGAAGCCGGCGGCCGCGTCGCCAGCTGGAACGGCGGGGCGCCCTCGCTCACGCGCCCCTCGCTGGTCATCGCCGCCAACCGCGCCGACTCCCTGGGCTTCCTGCTCGGGACGGTCCACCTCCATCTCCCGGACGGGGTCCCGTACGCGACGGAAAACGAATAGCGATCCCATCGGTTACTGACTCACTCTGCTTCCCCCACCTCCCCGACTATGGGAGGACCACCCCCACGCCAGACCCCGATGCTCCGCAGGAAGTATCATTTAGGTTACTGTTGACCCTGTTGGAGAAAAAAAGAATTAGTGGAAGCTGGTCTGTTCCGCAACCTTAGGGTGGATCCGGTCCAGCAGGGGTGGCCTAGTGGAACTTCGGGAGTATCAGCTAAGCGGAACATCAGTAGCATCAGTCTAGAGGAACTTCGGCAACAATTGCTTAGAGGAGTTCCGATGGCATTGGCTCAGAGGGACATCAGCGGGATTTCAGGGGGGGGGCAATGGGGCTGCGGAGTCATAGTCTGATTCCGGTTGACTCCATTTCGGATTACTGGACCAGGTCCACTTCGGTGGGGTGTACCAGGTACGGGGACTATGGCCCAGAGGGGCTTCTGAGGCCGGGTGGGTGGACCAGGTCCGGCCCCTAAAAGTGGACCAGGTCCACCGGGGAGGTGATAGGGTGACGTGGTGGGGTGCGAATCGGGCTCTGGCGCACCCCGTCAGCCACACTTGTGTCAGATCAGGTCGGCGAGGATGTCGTCACTGACGAACCAGCGGTCCTCGGGGATGCGCAGGCGGTTGCCCGTGCGCACCAGGCGGCCGTCGGCGAGTGCCGCCGCAGCCTTCTCCGGGTCGCAGAGCCCCTCCGGGATGCCCCGGGCCGTCCGCAGCCCCAGGAAAACCTCCTCCTCCCGCGCCTCCTCTGCTGACAAAGTCTCATGTCCTCCGCGCAGCGGCCAACTGCCCCCCGAAACGTCTCGCTGCGCTCGACCCCACCGCTTCGCTACGCTTGCGGTCCCCCCTCTTACGATGCCGAGGGTGGCACGGTTCCTGGGGGCAGTTGCCGCTTGCTGTGGAGGAAGGGCAGAGCGGTTCCAGGAGCGGACGTGGCCGTCGAAGGAGTGTGCGCCCGGACCGAGGCCGACATAGGGGTGTCGGGTCCAGTAGGCGCTGTTGTGGACAGCTTCGCGCCCGGGAAGGGCCCAGTTGGAGATCTCGTAGTGCGCATAGCCCGCCGCGCGCAGGCGCTCGCAGAGCAGTGCGTACTGGGCCGCGCACTGCTCCTGCGTTGCTTCCGTGTATCGGCCCTCCCGGACCATCGCGCCCAGGGCGCTGTCCTCTTCGATGCTGAGCTGGTAGGCTGAGATGTGCTCCGGACGCCAGTCCAGGATTTCCGCCACGGTCGCGTCCAGTGTTTCCGGTGTCAGTTGTGACAGGCCGAAGATCAGGTCCACGCTGATGTTTTCCACACTGGCATTCCGAAGGATGCGGAAGGCCTGCCGGGCATGCGCCGCATCGTGGCGGCGGTTCATCCAGCGCAGGATGCCGTCGTCCAGCGACTGCACCCCCATGCTGATGCGGTTCACCCCCAGGTCCAGCAGCCCCCGGACGTACTCCGGACCCTTCTCCACGATGTCCTCGGGGTTCACCTCCATGGTGAACTCGGAGTATTGTTGCCTCTTAGCATCGGAGCGAAGCGACGCAGGGGGTTCGGGGGGTACGCCCCCTGTCTCTGCATAACTGTTCTGGTGCTTCGCGACATCGGAGCGCAGCGACCGAGGGGGTTTGGGGGATTCTTCCCCCATTATTATATGTGCTGCCATCTTTCGCAACAGCGAAAGAGGCAGCACCGATGGGGTGCCGCCTCCGATGTAGAGGGTGTCCAGGTCGCGGGTGGCCTCGATTTCGTCCCGGCGACGGGACGCTTCGGCGCAGACCGCCGCCGTGTACGATTCAAACAGTTGCGCGTCCCGGTCCCGGCAGGCGATCTCCGAGTAGAAATCGCAATAGGTGCAGAAACTCCTGCAGAACGGGACGTGCAGGTAGACCATCCTAGCGGAGCAGGAGTTCGCCGTGGCCGAGCAGCGCCTGTTCCGTGTAGGCGTTGACGGTGTAGACGCCCTTGCTGAAGGACGGGATGTTGTTGATGTAGATGCCCAGGTCCACTTCCTGGCCCTGGTAGTCCACCTCACGGGATGCCGTGGCCTCGAGGGTCTCGCCGCCGAAGGTGAAGGTCGTGCCGCGGCCGTCGGAGAGCAGGTTGCCGTCCGGATCCGTCACGCGGACATACACGCGGACCGGGCCGTGCGGCGCCAGGTCGTTCTCCGAAAGGGTGAGGTTCACCAGGAAGCGGACGACGCGGTTGGCCTTGTCCGTGATCTTGTCGTTGCTGTTGTAGGCATACATCGCGAAGTTGTGCGCCTTGATGATGGAGCCTGCGCTCACGCGGCCGGCGAGCTCATCCACGCGCTGGGTCAGCTTGGCGTTGGCCTCCTTGGTCTCCTCCGCTTCCCTGCGGGCCGAGGCGGCCTCTTCGGCCAGCTGGTGGTTCAGGGTGTTGAGCGAGTCGATCTGGGCGATGTAGCCGCGCATGATGGTGCGCAGGGTGCCGAGCTCCTTCTCGTACTGACGGATCTTCGCACGGTCCGTGGCCTCGGTGTTCTTGACACGGGCGACGAGCTGGGCGATCTCCTCGCGGGAGGAATCGAGCTGTGCGTTGATGGCATCGTATTCGGACGAGAGGTTCTCATAGTCGCTCTGCAGGGCGACGATCTGCTCGGTCAGGTCGGCTTTCTCTTCGTTCAGTTCATTGACGAGTTTGTTCTTGGAAGTCAGCACATAGTAAAGGGCGGCTCCCAGGGCGAGGGCGATGATGATCATCGCGATCATGACGGCTTTCAGACCGCCGTTGGATTTCTTTTCAGCTTGCTTTCTCTCAAGCTTCTCGATGGGATCTTCTTTTTCCATAATCGATGGTATTGGTAAATGACATGCAAAAATAGCAAAAAATTGCTAAATTTGTAATTATGAAGTATTTCATCCGCGCACTTAAGTATTACGCCTACCTGCTGATCCTGCTGGTCCTCATCGTCGTCGTGCTGGTCCTGACGGGGTTCGTGGAGGCCGATCTGTCGAAGATGTTCGTCAACGGTTACGATTCCCTGTGGCAGATCGCCCTGATTATGCTCGCCTTCGCCCTGCTGTATCCGCGTTTCGGTTTCTCGAAGCGGACGGCGCACATCTACGGCTCTCCGGAGGAGCTGCGCCCGAATATCCTGAAGGTGATGGAAGGCCTGGGGTATCGCCTCGAAGGCGAGGAGGACGGCAAGTTCCGTTTCCTGCGCCGCTCGGGACTCTCCCGCGCGCTGAAGATGTGGGAGGACCGGATCACCCTGACGCCGTCGGGTGCGGGGATGGAAGTGGAAGGGCTGACGCGCGACCTCTCGCGGGTCGTCTCCGGACTGGAGGCTACCCGTGAAGCAGGTGTGTAGCGGCAGCGCTCAGTGCCTCATAAAAATCCTCTCCGAATGCGTTCGTGAGGGGATTTTTCAGAAATTGCCAGACCCGGATCCCCTCGCGCTCGCCGCGCTCGAACGCCGGCTTGCAGATCTCCCAGCGGTGGAAATTGAGGGCGAGTCCGCCCCCGGTGAGCCGGGTCACGCGGATGGGGTAGAGGGAGCAGGAGACCGGCTTGGTCCGGCCGGCCGTCTCGATGGCGCAGAGGCATCCGCCGTCAGCGCCGAAATGGCAGAAAGCACATTCGCAGGTCTGGGGGACCAGGGGGGTGACGATGTCGCCGTCGCGGTCGATCTCGAAGAAGCCCTTGGCGTCCACGGCCGCGCGGCCCTGCGGGGTCATATGCCCGCAGTAGGCGGGATAGTCCCGCTCCAGCGCATCCGGCTCGCGTTCGTCCAGCGGCGCGCCGCTGTCTCCTTCGATGCAGCAGGCGCCGCGGCAGGCGGCGTAATCGCAGGCGAAAAATTCGGTCACGACCTCCTCCGAGACAAGGATGTCGCCGATCTGGATGATGGTGCCGAAGGGACTCTTTCCCATAGTAGATACATAGTTGGCACGAAATATGCTCAAAACACTTCCGCAAGCCGTTTGCAAAAGTAAAAAAGAAAATGCTTAAATTTGCAACCGCACTTGGACAAAACTAATAAAACAGTTATAGTACCATGAAAAAATTAATCGCAACCATCGCAGCTTTCACCCTGGCACTCGCTGCCGCCTGGGCGCAGGATCTGGCTGCAGTGACTGAACTCTACAACTCCGGCGCCGAGGCCGTGCAGACGGACAAGGCTGCCGCCCTCGCGGCTTTCGAGCAGGCTCTCGAGCAGGCCACCGCCCTGGGAGAGGATGGCGCTGAGATCGTCGCCAATTGCAAGAGCATCATTCCCAACATCAAGATGTCCCTCGCGAAGGACCTGGTGAAGGCTTCCAAGTTCGAGGAGGCGATCGCCGCCCTGAAGGACGTCCAGGACGTGGCTGACAAATATGAGGCCTATGATGTCTACGACGAGGCCAAGACCCTGATCCCGCAGGTCAAGAATTCCATGGCCGGCACCCTCCTGAACAACAAGGAGTATGACGCCGCCGCCGCTGCCTATCAGGAGCTCCTCGACGCGGATCCGGACAACGGCACCGTGGCTCTCCGCCTGGGTGTCGCCCTGAACGGAGCCGGCAAGACCGAAGAGGCCAAGGCCGCCTTCGAGAAGGCTGCCGCCAACGGCCAGGCCGCCACGGCCAACAAGCAGCTCGGCAACATCTACCTGAAGGATGCCGCCGCCGACCTGAAGGCCAAGAAGTACGCCGACGCCGTGACCAACGCCGTCAAGTCCAACGAGTATTCCGAGAACGCCCAGGCCCTGCAGATCGCCGGCCAGGCTTCCCAGCTCGCCGGCAAGAACAACGACGCCATCAAGTATTTCGAGAAGTATCTTGAGATGGCTCCGGACGCCAGCAACGCCGGTTCCATCGCCTACACCGTGGGCGCCCTCTATCAGCAGGCCAAGAACAACGCCAAGGCCAAGGAGTACTACGCCAAGGCCGTCAACGACCCGAAGTACGGCGCCGAGGCCAAGAAGATGCTTGACGCGCTCAAGTAATGCAGGCCCTGGAGCTGCTGGCTCCCGCCAGAAACAAGGATATCGGCATCGCAGCCATTGACTGCGGTGCCGATGCCGTATATATCGCCGGGCCCTCCTTCGGGGCCCGCAAGGCGGCGGGCAACAGCTTCGAGGACATTGCGGAGCTATGCACCTACGCGCACCGCTTCGGCGTGCGCATTTTCGTGACCTACAACACCCTGTGGCTGGAAGGAGAGGAGGAAGAAGCCCACGCCCAGATGCTGCGCGCGCAGGAGGCGGGGGCGGACGCCTTCATCATCCGGGAGCCGCGGATCGCGTCCTGGGACGACATCACCGTGCCCCTGCACGCGTCCACGCAGTGCGCCATCCGCGACGTGGAGAGGGCGCGGTATTTCGCCTCGCTGGGCTGCGAGCGCATCATCCTGGAGCGGGAGCTTTCGCTCGCGCAGGTCCGGGAGATCTGCGCGGCGGTGCCCTGCGAGGTAGAGTTCTTCGTCCACGGGGCGCTGTGCGTGTGCTACAGCGGCGACTGCCGCCTGTCGGAATACATCGACGGGCGGAGCGCCGACCGCGGCGAATGCATCCAGGCCTGCCGGTCGCTCTATGACCTGGTGGACGGCGACGGCCGGGTGCTGCTGCGCAACAAGGCCATTCTGTCCCTGAAGGATTTCAATCTCAAGGCGCGCCTGGAGGAGCTGGCGGACGCCGGCGTGTCCTCCTTCAAGATCGAGGGGCGGCTCAAGAACGCCTCCTATGTCAAGAACGTGGTCCGGGACTATTCCCTGGCGCTGGACGCGCTGGTCGCGAAATACCCCGACCGCTACTGCCGCGCCTCCTTCGGCGTGGTGACGGGCGGCTTCGTCCCGGACACCGCCAAGACCTTCAACCGCGGCTACACGGAGCTGTTCCTGGACGGCAGGCGCGGCAAGTGGTCCTCGATGGACGCGCCCAAGTCGATGGGCGAGGCCGTCGGGACGGTCCAGGCCGTGCGGCGCGAGCCCGGCCGGGGAATGCAGTTCAGCGTCAAGCCGCTGCAGCGCGACCTGGTGCTACACAACGGCGACGGTTTCGCCATCGCCACGGCCGACGGCGTGACCGGCTTCCGCGGGGACGTGTGCGAGGGGCTGCAGGTCCGCTGCAAGGACGTCCCCGACCTGCGCGAGGGGATGACCCTCTACCGCAACATCAACACCGCCTTCGAGAAGGAGCTGGAGGCGCGCGCCTGCCGCCGGGAGATCCCGGTGAGCCTGTCCGTGCGGGTGCACGGGAAATACGTCCTCGAGGTGACCGCCCGGACGCAGGACGGCCGGGAGGTGCTCAGTCCGTTCCACACGGACGTGGAGACGGCCGAGAACCGCGAGCGCGCCGAGGCGATGCTGCGCGAGCAGCTCTCCAAGCGCAGCGGCGCCTATCATTTCGCGCTCGACGAGCTCGTCGTCGAGACCGCGGGCGGCTCGCTGCCCCTGCTCAGCGCCGCCACCATCAACGGCATCCGCCGCCTGGTCGCCGAGGATTTGGATGGTGTCGGCGTCAGCGGGCTTGCCCCTGGGGGCCAAGGAAAATCGTCCTCGCTCCGCTGCGGAAATGGCCCCCAGGGGCAACCCGCTGCCCGCCTCCAGTGTCATCCCGGGCTTGACCCGGGATCTCCGGAGCTGATGCGGAGCAAATACTGCGTACGCTATGAGCTGGGCCTGTGTCCGAAGTATCAGGGCGCGAAGCCCCCGCAGGAGCTCTTCCTGCTCAACAACGGCCGCCGCCTCGCGCTCCATTTCGACTGCGCCGCCTGCGAGATGACGCTCACTGCAGCGCAAAAGTGATTTCGACGTCGCCGAAGCGGCTGGAGAGGGTGCCGCCGCCCTGTTCGAACAGTTCGTCAAAATAGTTGCGGGTGAGCTGGCCGCGCCAGACGACATCGTCCTTGTCCTTGTAGGGAATCTCCAGTTCGAATCCGTACTGCTTGGAGTTGTATTTGACCACGGCGCTGCATTTCCAGCTGGTGGTCGTGCCTCCGTCGTCCTCGATCACCATAAAGGCGATCTTCTCCATCTGGTCCGTGAAGTTGGTCAGCAGGATGGCGTTGAAGGGAATCTTTTTCCCGATCTGGTTGCGCCGCACCACCACCATAAAGTCCGTCAGGCTGGGCGAGTAGTTCTTGAGATCCTCGTCCTTGGTGGCCTTGAAGCCGTCCACGGCCCCGGTCTTGACGAAGAACTCCGAAGCGCCCCCGAACCAGGAATCGTAGTGGCGGAGCATCTTGAAGTTGCAGATGCTGAAGATGTATTCTTTCTCCGCCGGGGTGGTCTTGCCTCCGGCCTTGGTCTGCTCTTTTTCGAACAGCTCCCAGGGCGTGAAGGCCGCGTCGTCGTTGCGGTTGATCACCCACACGGGGCGTTCCATCGCCAGGCGCTCGGTGACGAGGACGGAGTCCACCACGTGGGCGCCGGAGGCGTCCAGGCGGATTTCGTAGCCGTAGTTGGATTCGGCGCCGAAGCCGGGATCGAAGGTGACGATCGGAAAGCTCTTGCCGTCCCAGTCTTCCGAATAGGGCCAGTAGATCTGCATATCGGACTCGCTCAGGGCGTTGATGTGGCGCTCGACGTCCGCGGCGCCGGCCTTGGTGGCGTAGTTCCGTGCGAAGTAGTCGGCGAACAGGTCCCGGAGCGGCTTGTCGTAGCCGCCCGCCTTGGTGCTTTCGCCTTTGTCCCCCACGCCTGCGCCTGGCGCGCTGAACAGGTCGGAGAGCAGGTATTCTTCGTCATAGCCGTTGCCCGACGAGGCGCTCACGGCGTCGTGGACTTCGGCGAGGTGTCCGCTCTGCAGGGGCAGGTCGGAGAGGATCTTGGCCACGTCGGACAGGGAAAACAGTCCGTCGCCGGCCGGGTTGGGTTCGAGCTTGTTTTTCTGTCCGTCGCAGGAGGCGAGAACGAGGGGGAGCAGCAGCCCCAGCGGAAGAAGTCGTTTCATCGTTTTCATTTTGCAATCGTTTTGTTCGACTGCAAATTGACGAACATTTATCCGTTTTCCTCCGCAATTAAGCGTTTAGTTTATACCAAACGCCATATCAATGGATTAGAATCGGATGAAGCGGGATTTCCGGGCGAAATCCGGGAGAATTTGTACGTTTTTGAAGCCCGCGGCGCGGAAGACGTCGGCGGTCTCGGGGCCGAGCGACTCGTTGATTTCGACGAGACCGACCCCGCCGGGCCGCAGGAAGCGCTGCGCCCAGCGGGCGACTGCGCGGTAGAAAAGCAGCGGATCGTCGTCGGGCACGAAGAGCGCGCCCGCCGGCTCCCAGTCCAGCACGTTGGGGCGCATCAGCGCCCGCTCGCGCTCCATCACGTACGGGGGATTGCTGACGATCAGGTCGAAAGGCCCTCCGTCGAACGCCTGCTCCGTGTCCAGGATGTCCGCCTGCAAAAACCGGGGCGGGCACCAGCAAGGCGGCCGTCCGCCGGCGAATTGCTGACGGGCATACTGCAAGGCGATATCGGACAGGTCGATGCCGACGACTTCGGCATCGTGAATCTCGAGAGCGATGCTCCAGGCGATGCAGCCCGAGCCGGTGCAGAGATCCAGCACCGCGGGGGCGCGGTCGAGGTCCATTTCGCGCAGCGCGCGCACGGCCTCGGCGACCAGCTGCTCCGTCTCCGGCCGGGGGACGAGCACGCCCGGGCCCACGGCGTAGCGGTGCCCGCAGAACTCCGCGAAGCCCAGCACGTACTGGACGGGCTCCCCGGTGCAGAGGCGGTCGAGGTCCGCGGACAGCTCCGCCTCGCGCTCCGCCGGCACGGCCGTCTCCGGCTCGACGATATGGGTGTAGTCCGTCACGCCGAGCCGCTCGCGGCAGAGCATCAAAACCAAACCCCTCGCCTCGGGCGAAGGGTACAGGGTCTCCAGACGGGCGGTCCCGCTGCGGATGAAGTCGGACAGGAGCACTAGCAGTTCTCGATGATGGTGCTCAGGAAGGCGGTCATATCCAGACCGGCGGTGCGGACCATCCTGGGCACGAGCGAGGCGCTTGTCATACCCGGGATCGTGTTGATCTCCAGGAAGTACAGGCCGTCCTCGGCGAGGATGTAGTCCATACGCACGACGCCCCGGCAGCCCAGGCGGAAATAGATCCTGGCCGTGGTCTGCTGCACCAGCTCCCGGACCTCGTCGGACACGGGGGCGGGACAGATCTCCTGGCTGTGGCCGTTGTACTTGGCGTCGTAGTCGAAGTATTCGTTGTCCGAGACGATCTCGATGAGCGGGAGGGTGCACACCTTCGTGCCGTCGAAATACGCCGCGCAGGTCAGCTCGCGGCCGCTGATGCCCTCCTCGATGAGCACGGTATGGTTCTCGCTGAAGGCGAACTGGACGGCGGGGCCGACGTCTTCCGCCTTGGTCACGCGCGTGACGCCGAAGCTGGATCCGCCCTGGGTGGGCTTCACGAACACGGGGAACTTCAGCTTCCGCGCCACCTCGGCCTTCATCTCGTCGTGGTCCATTCCGTGGCGGATGAACACGTCAGGGGCGCATTTCGCGAGCCCGAGCTCGCGGATGTAGCACTTGCAGGCGTATTTGTCGAAGACGATGGCGCAGGTGCTGGAATCGCAGGTGCTGCACGGGATGCCGAGCATCTCGAGGTAGCCCTCGATCTGGCCGGTCTCCCCGGGCGCGCCGTGCTGCACGATGTAGGCGAAGTCGAACTTGATCTTCTCGCCGAGCACCTGCACGGTGAAATCGGTCTTGTCCACCTCCGGGCGGGACCCTTCCGGGAAGGTGACGCGCATCGAATTGCGCTTCTTGGCGGCGACGAGCTGCCATTTGCCGAAGCGGGCGAAAATCTCGTACACGTCGTATTCGCTGCCGTCGATGCGGGAAGCGACAAACTCCCCGCTGCGGCAGGAGACCTCCCACTCGGAGGAGTCGCTGCCGTAGATGACGGCTATGGTCTTGTACTTGCTCATATGAGGGCTAATTGAAATAGTAATCTTCTTCTTCGTCCCGCTCGCCGGTGCCGTCGGAACCCATATAATCATCGCCGTAGCCGCCCAGGAAGGAGCCGTCGGTCGCGCAGTTGTACAGCAGCGCGCCGCCGCTCGGGGCCTGGAAGTGGTCGTCGTCCATCGACCAGCCAATGGTCGGGTCGGCGAGACATTTCTTCATCCAGATGCCCCAGATCGGCAGGGAGGCGTTGGCGCCCTGGCCGAGGGCGGTGGAGGAGAAGTGGACGTAGCGGTCCTCGCCGCCCACCCACACGCCGGCGGTGATGTTGGGGGTGTAGCCGATGAACCAGCCGTCGGAGTTGTCGTTGGTCGTGCCGGTCTTGCCGGCGATCTCGCCGCGCAGGCCGTACACGGAACGCAGGCGGTTGCCGGTGCCTTCATTGACCACGCCGCGCATCAGGTCCACCATCAGGAAGGCCGTCTGCTCGGAGATCACGTCGTGCTTCTGGTTGGAGAAGGTGTCGATCTCGCGCCCGTCGCTGTCGGTGATGCGGGTGACATAGAGCGGGGTGACGTAGGTGCCGTGCGAAGGGAAGGTGTTGAAGGCGGCCACCATATCGAACACGGGGACCTCGGCCGCACCCACGCACAGGGAATAGACCTCATCCAGGTGCGTCTGGACGCCCATCTGGTGCACCATTCGCACGAGGGCGGCGGGGCCGAGCTCCTTCATCAGGAAGGCCGAAACGTTGTTGGAACTGTGGGCGAGTCCCCAGCGAAGCGTGACCACCTGGCCTATCATCTCCTGCTTGTCGGTGCTTCGCGGCGTCCATACGTTGCCGTTCGGCAGGACGAAGGTCTGCGGCAGGAGGACCACCCGGTCGCAGGGGGTCATTCCCTCCTGCATCGCGAGCGTGTACAGGTAGGGCTTGATGGTCGAGCCGACCTGGCGTTTGCCCTGGCGGACGTTGTCGTATTTGAAGTAGCGGTAGTTGGGGCCGCCGACATAGGCCTTGATGTAGCCGGTGTTGGGCTCGATGGCCATAAAGCCGCAGCGCAGGAAGCTCTTGTAGTAGCGGATGGAGTCGTCCGGGGTCATCGTGGTGTCGATGTAGCCCTTGGCGTTCCAGGCGAAGACGCGCATCTTCTCCGGCTTGGAGAACTGGGCGAGGATCTCCTCGTCCGACTTGCCCTCGCGATGCTGCAGGCGGTAGCGGTCGCTCCAGCGGCGTGCCTGGCTCATCAGGGTCTCGGCGGTCCTGCTGTCCACGTCGTTGGCGAAGGGACGGTTGCGCTTGCCGCGCAGCTCGCGGTCGAAGGCCGGCTGGAGGTTGCCGCTCAGGTGCTCGGCCACGGCCTCCTCGGCATACTGCTGCATCTTATAGTTAATGGTAGTATAGATGCGCAGGCCGTCGCGGTCGAGGTCGTAGGAACTGCCGTCGTTCTTCTTGTGCTTGTTGAGCCAGCCGTAGATCGGGTCGTCGCGCCAGCGCAGCGAGTCGTGCGCGAAGTCCTCCGGCCACTGGTAGTCCTCCCGGCGCGGACGCGTGGCGGACATATCGCGGCGGAGCATATCGCGGAAATACGGGGCGCGGCCGGCGTTGTGGTCCTGGACCTGGAAGTTCAGGGTGATGGGGATGGCGCGGATGGAATCGCGCTCGGCGGCGGTCAGGTAGCCGTTCTTCTCCATCTGGCCGATCACGAAGTTGCGGCGCTCCAGGGAACGGTCGGGGTTGAGGACGGGGTTGTAGCGCGTGGGCTTGTTGACCATACCCACCAGCAGGGCCGCCTCCTCGACGGTGAGGTCGGCGGGCTCCTTCGCGAAATAGGTCTCCGAGGCGGCCTTGACGCCGTACGCGCTGCTGCCGAAGAAGATGGAGTTGAGGTACATGTCCACGATCTCGTGCTTGGTGTAGTCGCGCTCGATCTTGACGGCGGTGATCCACTCCTTGAGCTTGATGAAGACCATCTGGAACTTGTTGCGGATCTCCTGACGGGGATACAGGGTCTTGGCGAGCTGCTGGGAGATGGTGCTGCCGCCGCCCTGGCTGGAGTCGCGCAGCAGGAGCGTCTTCACGAGCACGCGCGCGAGACCTTTCATATCAATGCCTGAATGCCGGTAGAAACGGGCGTCTTCCGTGGCAACGGCGGCGTTCACCAGGTGCGGGGAGAGCTCGTCGTAGCTGACATAGGTGCGGTTCTCGATATGGAAAGTGGCGAGAACTTCTCCGTTCTCGGCGATGACCTGCGTGGCCAGCTTGTTATCGGGGTGCTCCAGCTCCTCGAAAGAGGGGATCTTGGCGAAGATGCCCACCAGCAGAAGGAGCAGGAGGACAAGGGCGAAAGGAGCCATTACCAGGATCCAGAACCACTTGACGATCTTTTTCTTGTTAGTCTCTTTCATCGGCGAAAAAAATGTCATAATAAATATTATGACTCCTGCTTAACGAGCGCAAAATTAACGATTATATTTTGAAAATTACCGAGTTTGTGATTTTCTTTGCACTCTGAAAATGTAAAGAACGAGAAATGGAGGGGAATTTAGTCATCGTGGAATCGCCGGCCAAGGCGAAGACCATTCAGAAATATCTGGGGAAGGAATTCACGGTCAAGTCCAGTTTCGGACACATCCGGGACCTGCAGGACAAGAAGCTCAGCGTCGACGTGACGAACGGCTTCGCGCCCGAGTATGTGGTGCCTGCCGACAAGAAGAAAGTGGTCGCCGAGCTCAAGAAAGCCGCCGACCAGGCGCAGCTCGTCTGGCTGGCTTCCGATGAGGACCGCGAGGGAGAGGCCATCTCCTGGCACCTCGTCGAGACGCTCGGCCTCGACCGCAGCCGCACGCGCCGCATCGTCTTCCACGAGATCACCAAGGACGCCATCCTCCACGCCATCGAGACCCCCCGCGACATAGACGACAACCTTGTCAAGGCCCAGCAGGCGCGCCGCGTCCTGGACCGTCTCGTGGGTTTCGAGCTTTCCCCGATTCTCTGGCGCAAGATCCAGCGCGGCCTGTCCGCCGGCCGGGTCCAGTCCGTGGCGCTCCGCCTGGTGGTGGACCGCGAGAAGGAGATCATAGGCTTCGACAGCGCTCCTTATTATAAGGTGGAGGCGCAGTTCCTGGTCGGGAACGTGAAGGTGAAGGGATTGTTGGACACCCGTTTCACCACCATCGACGAGGCCCGCGCCTTCCTTCAGGACAACATCGGCGCGGCGTACAGCGTCGCTTCCGTCGAGAAGAAGGAAGCCACCCGTTTCCCGGCTCCGCCGTTCACGACCTCCACGCTTCAGCAGGAGGCCTCGCGCAAGCTCCGCTTCCCGGTGGCGCTGACGATGCGCCTCGCGCAGGGGCTCTACGAGCGCGGTCTGATCACCTATATGCGTACCGACTCGACCAACCTGTCCAGCCTGGCGCTCGGCACGGCCAAGCAGTTCATCCTGGACAATTTCGGTCCCGAATATTCCCATCCCCGCCAGTACAGGACGCACGCCAAGGGCGCCCAGGAGGCGCACGAGGCCATCCGCCCGACCTACATCGCCAATCCCGACATCGAGGGCACGGCGCAGGAGAGAAAGCTCTACGAGCTGATCTGGAAGCGCACCGTCGCCTCCCAGATGGCGGAGGCGCAGGTGCTCGGCACCGCGATCAAGGTCGCTTCCGACAAGCGCCCCGAGCAGTTCGGCCTCCAGGCGACGGAGGTGCTCTTCGACGGCTTCCTGAAGCTGTATATGGAGGGCAGCGACGACGACGTGGCGGAGGACAACACCATCCTCCCGCCGATGTCGGAAGGCGATCCGCTGACGCTGAAGGGCCTCACGGCCGAATGCAAGTTCACCCAGGCGCCGGCCCGCTATTCGGAGGCCACCCTGGTCAAGAAGCTGGAGGAGCTCGGCATCGGGCGCCCGTCCACGTACGCCCCGACCATCTCCACCCTGACCACGGGCCGCGGCTATCTGTTCAAGGGGGACGTCGAGGGGAGCAAGATCCCCGTGACCAACCTCGCGCTCAAGGGCGCGACGGTCGTGGAATCCACGAAGAACGAGACCGTGGGCGCGGAGCGCGGCAAGCTCATCCCCCAGGAGATCGGTATGATCGTATCGGACTACCTGGTGGAGAATTTCCCCCAGATCATGGACTATGATTTCACGGCCAACGTGGAGAAGGATTTCGACGACATCGCGGAGGGCGAAATGGTCTGGAACCAGGTCATCGCCGCGTTCTACGGCGATTTCCACAAGAAGGTGGAGTCGATGATGGAGGACCGCCAGTACGCGCACGTGGAGCGGGCGCTGGGCGTGGATCCCTCGGACGGCAAGCCCGTCGTGGCGCGCTTCGGCCAGTTCGGCGCCTACGTCCAGAAGGGCGAGGGCGACGACCGCCAGTCCGCCAGCCTGGCGAAGGGCCAGCTCATCGAGACCATAACCCTCGAGGAGGCGCTCAAGCTGCTGGAATTCCCCCGCCGGGTGGGCGAATACGAAGGCGTGGAGATCTTCGTGATGAAGGGACGTTTCGGTCCGTACGTCAAGTACGGCGACAAGAACATTTCCCTGCCGCGCGGTGCGGATCCGCTGCGCATCGACAGGGAGGAATGCATACGGCTCGTGCAGGAGACCCTTTCGGGGGCCGCCTCCACCCCGGTGATCCGGGAATTCCCGGAGGCCGGCATCTCCGTGCTGCAGGGCCGCTACGGTCCTTATGTCAAGTACGGCGAGCGCAACTACCGGATCCCGCGCGGGACCAACGCCGCCGCCCTGACGGAGGCGGACTGCCGCAAGATCATCGAGACCGCCCCGGAGCCGGGCGCGGCGCCCAAGGCCAGACGATTCAAGAAAAGATAATAACTAGCGTATGTCCAACTACCAGATTGATGCAATCGACCGGAAGATCCTCTCCTTCCTGGTGAACAACGCCCGGATGCCCTTCCTGGAGATCGCCCGCGAATGCGGCATCTCCGGCGCGGCCATCCACCAGCGCGTCCGCAAGATGGAGAACAACGGGGTCATCTCCGGCTCCCGGATGGTGGTGAAGCCGGGCGCCCTCGGGCTGAACGTCTGCGCCTTCATCAGCGTGAACCTCTCCGAGGACAACAAGTATCCCGACGTCGTCGCCGCGCTCAAGCACATTCCCGAGATCGTGGAATGCCACTTCGTCACCGGCAAGGCGGCGCTTTTCCTGAAGGTGTACTGTTTCGACAACGAGCACCTGATGAGCATCCTGCTCAATACGATCCAGCGTATCCCGTACATCCAGTCCACGGACACGATGATCTCACTGGACCAGTCCTTCGAACGTGAAGTGTGGGTCAAGGATTACAAGGCGACCACCTTCCACCCTACCCCTTCCGTATAGACAGAATCGCTTCCGCGAGGACCAGGTCCTCCGGGGTCGTGATCTTGAGATTGAACCGCTCGCCCTCTTCGAAGGCGGGCGGTATTCCTATGCGGGCGGCCACGGAGGCGTCGTCCGTGAAGGACAGGTCGTAGGCCTGCGCGTAGGCGGCCTTGATGTCCTCGGAACGGAAGATCTGCGGGGTCTGCACCGCGACCACGGCGGAGCGGTCGGGGTCCGGCTGCTCCGGGTCCTTGGAGCGGAGCGTGTCCGTGACCGGCAGGACCGGCACGAGGGCGCGGCAGTCCTCGCGCTCCATCCTTTCGAGCATACGCGAGACGAGGGCGGGCGTGACCAGCGGCCGCACGCCGTCGTGGATGCAGACGATCGCCCCGTCCGGCACCTTCTTCAAGGCGTTCTGCACGGAGTGGAAACGGGTGAGCCCGCCGGGGACCAGGATCTGCGGGCAGTTGAAGGAGTAGGCGGCGCAGAGATCCTTCCAGGTCCGGAAGGCGAGATGGGGCAGCACGGTGATGACTTTCATCTCGGGAACGGCCTCCAGAAAGCGCTCGATGCTGCACTGGAGGATGGGCCGTCCGTCCAGCGGCAGGAACTGCTTGAGGGTGTCTCCACCCATCCGGGTGCCGCTGCCGCCGGCCACGAAAATTCCGTAGATTTTTCTGCGCATAAAAGGAGTTATTCTTTCCACAAAATTAGAGATTTTTTATTAAATTTGTGATTCAGTAGCAAACACAATTTAAGCATATGGCATTCTCTTTCCTGAACCAGGAACTGGCCATCGACCTCGGCACCGCCAACACCGTCATCTACCAGAATGGACAGATCGTGTTGGACGAACCCAGCATCGTGGCCATCGACAATAATACGGGCAAATGCATCGCCCTGGGCTCCCAGGCCAAACTTATGCACGAGCGTACCAGCCCGGGCGTGAAGACCGTCCGTCCGCTGCGCGACGGCGTGATCGCCGACTTCAACGCGGCGGAGATGATGATCCGCGGCTTCATCAAACAGGCCGGCGGGAGGCATCACCAGCTCTTCACCCCGAACATCAAGGTGGTGGTGGGCATCCCCTCCGGCTCCACGGAGGTGGAGATCCGCGCCGTGCGCGACTCCACCGAGCACGCCGGCGGCCGGGACGTGTACCTCATCTTCGAACCGATGGCGGCGGCGCTCGGCACGGGCCTCAACGTGGAGGCCCCGCAGGGCAATATGGTCGTGGACATCGGCGGCGGCACCACGGAGATCGCCGTGATCTCCCTGGGCGGCCTCGTCCAGCAGGAGAGCATCCGGACGGCGGGAGACGTGTTCACGAGCGACATCCAGTATTACCTGCGCCAGCAGCACAACATCAAGGTGGGCGAGATCACCGCCGAGAAGATCAAGGTGGCGGTGGGCGCCGTGATTCCCGACCTGCCGGCAGAGGAGGAGCCCGCTCCCTTCATCGTCCGCGGACCGAACCTGATGACGGCGCATCCGGTCGAGGCCACGATCACCCACCAGGAGATCGCGCACTGCCTTGACAAGTCCATCGCCAAAATCGAGACGTCCATCCTCCACGTCCTGGAGAACACCCCGCCGGAGCTCTACGCCGACATCGTCGAGAACGGCATCTATCTGTCCGGCGGCGGGGCCCTGCTCCGCGGTCTGGCGAGACGCTTCCAGGACAAGGTAAACATCCAGTTCCACGTGGCCGACGACCCGCTCCACGCGGTGGGACGCGGCACGTGCGATGCGCTCAAGCACACCGACCGCTACTCCTTCCTCATGCGATAGGATGGCACAGGGCCGGAAGACATCGACATTCCTCATCTGCGCGGCAACCTTCATCCTGATGGAGGTTGCTGCGCTCGCAATGTTGCATGGGACATCGGCCCTGCAGAACATCTGGATCAACCGTGCCTCGCACCGTGTGATGGCCCTGCTGTGGGGCAGCGGGGAGAAGCTGCGCAGCCATTTCCAGCTGGAGCGGCTCAACGAGGAGCTCCAGGCGGAGAACGCCCGCCTGCAGGAGCTCCTGCGCGACTACGAGCGGCAGGAGACCGAGCGGGACGCGCAGGCGCGGGTGGGCAGGCCGCCCAAATCCACCTACCGCTACATCCCCGCCACGGTGGTGAAGATGAGCCGCAACCGGACGCACAACTACATCATCCTCGACAAAGGCAGCGAGGACGGGATACGCCCGCAGAGCGGCATCATCTCCGACCGGGGCGTGGTGGGTGTCGTGGAGGCCGTGGACCGGCACTATTCCTACGGGCTGACCCTGATGAATCCCGATATGAGCGTCGGCGCCCGGATCGGCGGGACCGACGTCGTGGCGCCGCTCTCCTGGGACGGGCTCAGGACCGACGGCGCCGTGGTGCGCAACATCCCGCCGCACTATGCGATCGAGCCCGGCGACACGGTGCGCACGAGCGGGTATTCCACCATCTTCCCTTCGGGCATCCCGATCGGGACAACGGGACAGACGCGCCTCGTGGACGGTTCCACGCGGCAGGTGGACGTGACGCTGTTCCAGGATTTCGCCACGGTACGCTACGTGATCGTGGTGGACAACCTCGAACGCGCTGAAATCATGGCGGTCGAAGCCGCCGGGGAGGGCCGCCGATGAAAGTGTCTTCGATCAAATACGTCCTGCTGTTCCTGGCGCAGGCGGCCCTGTGGAATTATGGCAATTTCTCGCAGTACCTGCTGCTTGTCTTCCTGCCCGCGATGCTTATGTGCCTGCCCATTTCGCGCAGCCCCATCCACTCGATGGCGGTTGCCTTCGTGACGGGCCTGCTGCTGGATTTCATCGTGACCGGGCAGCTCGGGCTGACCTCGCTCGCGCTCGTGCCCGTGGCGCTGCTGCGCCGCCCCGTCATCCGCCTGGTCTTCGGCTCCGAGCTCTTCGCCCGGGGGGAGGATTTGTCGTTCCACCGGCAGGGGTGGCAGAAGTTCGTGCTGTGCGTGCTGATCCTGACGGCGGTATTCCTGCTGATCTTCCTGTGGGCGGACGGGGCCGGCACGCGCCCCCTCTGGTTCAATGCGCTGAAGTTCGGCGTGTCGCTCGTGGCGAGCACCGCCCTGGGCGTGTTCGTGGCTTACCTGATGCTTGAAGAGTCCGGCGAACGATGGAAATGAACCGCAAGAACAAGCTGCTGGTCGGGCTGGTGGCCGTCGCGGTCATCCTGCTGGGCAAGCTGTTCTATATCCAGATCGTCAACGACAAGTACAAGAAGGACGCATCGAACAACTCGATGGTCTATAACTACATCTACCCGCCCCGCGGGGTGATCTACGACCGCAACGGGGAGATCCTGGTGGGCAACGAGGTCTGCTACGACATTATGGTGACCCCGCGCGACGTGGCCCCCTTCGACACGGTGGCGCTCGCCGCCGCGCTGGACACGACGGTGGACTTCATCCGGGAGCGGATGAGCTACTACCGCACCTACCGCTCGCGCATCGGCTACCAGACCCTGCAGTTCATCAAGCACGTCACGCCGGAGAACTACATCAAGTTCGCCGAGGAGGCCTACCGCTTCCCGGGTTTCAAGGCGGAGGTGCGCAGCATACGGCAGTATCCCTTCAACGCCGGCGGCAACCTCCTCGGCTACATCTCCGAGGTGGACGCCGACTTCCTCAAGGACCACCCCGACTACCGTTCGGGCGACTATGTCGGCAAGACGGGGCTCGAGGCGGCGATGGAGGAGGAGCTGCGCGGCGTCAAGGGCTACCACATCTACCTGCGCGACTCGCGCAACCGCCTCCAGTCGCCCTACCAGGATGGCGCGGAGGACAAGGAGGCGGAGCCCGGCAGGGACGTGGTGTCCACGATCGACGCCCACCTCCAGCAGTACGGCCAGCGCCTGATGGAGGGCAAGGTGGGCTCCGTCGTGGCCATCGAGCCGTCCACCGGCGAGATCCTGGCGATGGTTTCCAGCCCGGGCATCGACGTGGACGTGCTCAGCGACATCGGCAAGCACTACGCCGAAATCTCGCGCGATCCGCGCAAACCGATGTTCAACCGTACCGTGCAGGCGTCCTACCCGCCGGGCTCGGTGTTCAAGCTGATCAACGGCCTGATCGGCCTCGAGGAAGGGGTGCTGAAGCCGTCCGACAGCTATCCCTGCGTGGGCGGCTTCCCGTACGGCAACGGCCGGCGCCTGGGCTGCCACAGCCACGCCTCCCCGCTGAGCCTGCTGAGCGCCATCGCCACTTCGTGCAACGGCTACTTCTGCTACGTCTTCCGCAACATCCTGGACAACAAGAACTACAAGAACACCGCCGAGGCGTTCGACGCCTGGCGGGAATACGTCCTCAGCTTCGGCTTCGGCCGCAAGCTGGGCAGCGACTTCCCTTCGGAGCTGGGCGGCAACATCCCCACGTCCGACTTCTACAACAGGATGTACGGCAACGGCCGCTGGCGTTTCCAGACCGTCATCTCGCTGTCCATCGGACAGGGCGAGATCGGCGCCACGCCCCTGCAGATCGCGAACCTCGCGGCCACGATGGCCAACCGGGGCTATTACTACATCCCCCACATCGTCAAGGATTCCGAGGGGGTCGAGATCGATCCCAAATTCAAGGAGCGTCAGTACACCCTCGTGGACACGACTCACTTCCACACGGCCGTGCAGGGGATGTATATGGCCGTGAACGGCGGCGGCTCGGCGGGCGGTACCGCATTCGCCGCCCGCATCCCCGGCCTGGACGTGTGCGGCAAGACCGGCACCGCCCAGAACCCGCACGGCAAGGACAATTCCGTGTTCATCTGTTTCGCGCCCAAGGACGATCCCAAGATCGCCGTGGCCGCGTATGTCGAGAACGCCGGCTTCGGCGCCACCTGGGCGCTGCCGGTGGCGTCGCTGATGCTGGAGAAATACCTCACCGGCGAGATTTCTCCCGAGCGGAAGTACCTGGAGGACCGCCTGATCCACACCAAATTCTTCTGATATGCGGAACGCAGGCGGTATGCCCGGTTCTTTCGACCGGGGACTCGGAAAGACGGTGGACTGGTCGCTGGTGGTCTGCTACCTGCTGCTGGTGCTGATCGGCTGGCTGAACATCTATGCCTCCATCCATTCCACGGAGCCTTCTTCCATCCTGGACTGGACGGCGCGCAGCGGCAAGCAGGCCGTCTGGATCGCGACCGCCTTCCTGCTGGACATACTCATCCTGTTCGTCATCAACCCGCGGCTCTGGGAGGTGGTCTCCCCGTATGCCTATCTGGTGGTCGTGTTCCTGCTGGTACTGGTGATTTTCGTCAGCAAGGACGTCAAGGGCTCGCATTCGTGGTTCGAGCTGGGGCCCGTCAAGTTCCAGCCGGCCGAGGTGTCGAAGATCACCACCTCGCTGCTGCTCGCGATGGTGATGAGCAAGCCGTCGTTCCGCCTGTCCAACCACAAGCATTTCCTGACGGTGGCGGCCATCGTCGGCGTGCCGATGCTGGCCATCCTCGGGGAGAGCGAGACCGGTTCCGCCCTGGTGTACGTGGGCTTCCTGTTCGTGCTCTACCGGGAGGGGCTTTCCGGTTGGTGGCTGTTCCTGCTGGGAGTGGCCATCCTGCTGTTCATCCTGACGCTCGTGCTGGGCTGGTGGGTGTCGGTGGCGGTGCTGTTCGGCATCTGCCTGGTGTACTTCGTCCAGGTGCTGCGGACGAGCCGCCGCGAGGAGCGTATGCTGCGGCGGCGCGCGCTGCTGCGGACCGTGCTTGCCTTCGCCGCCGGCGTGGTGATGGTCTTCGCGACGGATTTCATCTTCGAGCACGTCCTGCAGGACCACCAGCGCAAGCGCATCGAGGTGCTGCTGGGGCTCAAGGAAGACCCGGCCGGCGTAGGGTACAATGTCCGCCAGTCGATGATCGCCATCGGCTCCGGCGGGATGTTCGGCAAGGGCTATCTCCAGGGCACGCAGACCACCTACGGTTTCGTGCCGGAGCAGAGCACGGACTTCATCTTCTGCACCGTGGGGGAGGAATGGGGCTTCGTCGGTTGTCTCATCGTGATTGCGCTGTATGTCTTCCTGATCTGGCGCATCGTCACCGACGCCGACAAGAGCCGGGAGGATTTCACGCGGATCTACGGCTATTGTCTCGCCGCCTGCCTGTTTATGCACCTGTTCATCAACATCGGGATGACCATAGGCCTGATGCCGGTGATCGGCATCCCGCTGCCGCTGCTCAGCTACGGCGGTTCGTCGCTCTGGGCTTTTTCGATGATGTTGTTTATATTTGTGGCCCTGGACCGCCAGGAAAAGAAGTATTTTTAACCTTACCTGAGATATGAAGAAGTTTTTGTTGGTTTCCCTGCTTTTTGCGGCGTGTGTGACGGCTGTCGCACAGCCCGGTTTCTTGTTCGGCCAGGCCGCCGAGCCCGAAGGACTGGCCCGTCCCGCCCGCCAGTTCACGCTGAACCTGACTCCGGACGGGGTCGCCCAGATGGTGGTGTATCTGCCGCAGGAGCCGACCGGCCGCGGCGTCGTGTGCTGCCCGGGCGGCGGCTACGCCGTGCTTTCCAATACCCACGAAGGAGCCGCCTGGGCTCCGTTCTTCAACGAGCGCGGCATCGCCTTCGCCCTGGTGAACTACCGTATTCCGCACGGAGACCGCTCCCTGCCTTTCACGGATGTGGAGAATGCGATGAAGACGATGCGCGACAGCGCCGCCGTCTGGCAGCTCAACCCGCACGACATCGGGATTATGGGCTCTTCCGCCGGCGGCCACCTCGCTTCGACCATCGCCACGCACACCCCGTATGCGCTGCGTCCGGACTTCCAGATTCTCATCTACCCTGTGATCACGATGGGTCCCGGTACGCACCAGGGCTCCTTGGACGGACTGCTGGGAGACCTGCAGAGCGACCCCGATCTGATCGACCTTTACAGCAATGAGAAGCAGGTCCGCAGCCACCTGACCCCGCCGGCCATCCTGCTGCTCTCGAGCGATGACAATCTGGTCCCGCCCGTGCCCAACGCGGTCGCCTACTACACCGCGATGCGCAATGCCGGCAACAACTGCTCGATCCACATCTATCCCACCGGCGGCCACGGCTACGGCTATATGCCTTTCTTCGCCTACCACGACCAGATGGTCTCCGACCTGTCCGCCTGGCTGGACAACCTGAAGGCCCCGAAGCAGGACGCCGTCCGCGTGGCGTGCATCGGCGACAGCATCACCGACGGCTACCTCATCGACCTGAATGACCTGAACGGCTATCCCGCCCAGATGCAGCAGATGCTGGGCGACGGCTACTGGGTGAAGAATTACGGCGTGGGCGCCCGCACGATGCTCAACAAGGCGGACTTCCCCTATATGAAGGAGCTCGCCTGGGAGGACGCGCAGGCCTTCCAGCCGGACGTGGTGGTCATCAAGCTGGGCACCAACGATTCCAAGGACTACAACTGGGTGTACAAGCAGGATTTCGCCGGAGATCTCCAGCAGATGATCGACGCCCTGCAGGCGCTCCCGTCCCATCCGAAGATCTACCTCGCCACGCCCGTTCCAGCCTTCAAGCGCAGCTGGACCATCAACGACAAGGTGATTACGGAGGAGATCATCCCCATCCTGGAGAATGCCGTCAAGAAGAACGGCCTGGCCGGTCTGATCGACCTCCACACGCCTTTCCTCGGCGAGGAGAAGCTCCTGGCGGACGACGGCATCCACCCGACGCAGGAGGGCGCCCGCAAGATGGCCGGCATCATCGCCAAGACGATCGATCCCGCCGCCCAGACCGAATCTCAGGGCTTCTTCATGATGCGATAGGCGCATTGGTAGTTTCCGAAAAATAGCTACCTTTGCACCTACGCCTTGGTGGTGGAATGGTAGACACGAGGGACTTAAAATCCCTTGGCCCGAAACGGCCGTGCGGGTTCGAGTCCCGCCCGAGGCACCGGGAACGAGAACGCAATCCGCGTTCTCGTTCTTCCCATAAATACAACCCATTTCCTTCTTAATCAAGTGTCTCCAAAAACGGGTGTGACGGAATTCGCGGAAGAATGCGTATCTTTGGGAAAGCGAAAACAGATGAGTAGTGTATTCAAAAACAATTTCCTGGTAGCGGCGATGGTGCTGCTGGCCGTCGTTTCCTGCAATCATCCCAGCGACAGCTGTGTCGTCAAGGGCACCGTCGCGGGTGTCAAGGACGGGGCGGAGCTCGTTCTGCTGGACGAATGGAACAAATGGAAGGTCATTTCCACTACGACGGTCGAGAATGGGACTTTCGAGTTTCATCCCCGCATTTCGGCTCCGACCCACGTGTACCTGTATGCCACGAATCCCGAGGATGTCTTTGCCAATCCGTATGACGGGGGCCAGCTGAAAGATTTCTTCCTGGAGCCCGGCACCGTCATCGTCGATGTCCGTGCCGAAGATGAGCAGGACATGGGCACGGGCGCGACGGGCACGGTCCTGAATGATGCATTCCATCAGATTCTGACTGCAGATCCTGATGCCCGGGAAGCCCTTTGGGAAGCGGCCATCCGGGACGAACGGACGAATCTCCTGGCCTTGGTCTATGCTGACGATTTCCCCGACGATCTCGACCGCGCGGAGGTAATCCTCGGCCATTTGTCCCCGGACCAGGCCAGGACCTATAAGAAGTGTATCTCCACCTTGAGAAAGAACCTGGTCCGCAAAGCGGAAGCGGCAAAACGCAAAGCTGACGCACTGGAAGCGGAGGTCAGCCTCGTCGGTCAGCAATATATCGATATGGAATTCCCGAATGTGGACGACACTCCGGTCCGCCTGAGCACCGTCGTTGATAATCCGGAAACCCGCTATGTCATCCTGGATTTCTGGGCGACCTGGTGTCTGCCTTGCGTAGAATCCATCCCCATGCTGCAGGAGGTTTATGCGAAGTATCATGACAAGGGCCTGGAGATCTACAGTATCTCCCAGGATTCCAAAGTCAAGGACTGGAAAGCGTTTGTGGAGAAGAATGAAATGACCTGGATCAATGTGCGGGCGTATGGCGGTCAGGTTTACAAGGATTATGGCATCGAGTTTATCCCGAGCGTCTTTCTGATTGACTGCCGGACCGGGGTAATCCTGGTCCACGAAGGCCATCCGGACCTGAATGCAATCCTCTCCGGCCTTCTGCCGTAAACAAGCAACAGATCAAGAGAATATGACTTTCCATACATACGGTAACGAGGAGAGCCCGCGCCTGCTGCTGGTCGACCGCCCGGAGGAAGTTGCGGGCAGGATTCTGAATTTCGAGTATTTATTGCTATTTTTGCAGCCAAACAAACCACAGAATGACCATGAAAAAGATTTTTATCACGCTTTTGATTGCCATGATGCCGCTCATGGCTTCCGCCCAGGTACTTGAGAAAGCCGCCAACAGGCTGGAGCTCTGCACCGTCGAGACGGAATATGGCGAGAACTCCCTGTCGGGAGAGATCGAAGTCTTCCAGATGAAGGACACCGGTGAGTACTGGCTGTCGGTCGGCCACCTCGGCATCGGCGGCGACATCATCCAGCTCAATTTCGACCCGGTCTATGAGCTGTTCATCCCGCTTGGCAGCACGATGGAAGAGGCCATCGAGACCATGACGGACCTGAAAGCTTTCTTCAAGACCCCGCGCCTGACCACCAAGCAGGTCAAGGGCTGCCTTGCCGCCATGTATCCCAACGACAACATGGAGACGGTCACCCTCACCTCCAGAAGGCTCCTCGGGAGCAAGATCGTGGAATTCAGCGTGAAGCGCGACGACCTCGTGCGTGCGAACTACATCAACAAGGCCAATTTCGGATCCCTGTTGTCCAGCCTCCAGTTCTACAAGAAGCTTCACCCGAATCAGAAGTAAGCTCCAAGGCTTTTTTTATTTCTTGACCCGTCTGCCCAGGCCGATTGCACCGGTCGGGCAGACGAGTCTGCACAGATGGCAACCGACGCAGTGGGCGCCCAGGATGTGCGGCTGACGGGTGTCGGGGTCGAAGCGGATGGCCTGGTGTCCGCCGTCGGCGCAGGAGATGGCGCAGCGGCCGCATCCGATGCACAGCTCACGGTCGATCGTGGGGTAGATGACCGTCGTCCGGTCCAGATCTGCAGGGAAGATGAACTTCGGCAGCAGTTCGCCCACCAGGTTTTCGAGTTTGTCCACGCCCCGCTCCGCCATATAATGCTGCAGGCCGGCGATCAGGTCGTCGACGATGCGGTAGCCGTATTGCATCACCGCCGTGCACACCTGCACGTTGCGGCAGCCCAGCTGGATGAATTCCAGCGCGTCGCGCCAGGTCTCGATGCCGCCGACGCCGCTGTACTGGACGTTCTTGATCATAGGATGCTTGACCATCGACAGGATGTGGCGCAGGGCGATGGGCTTGACGGCCCGGCCGGAATAGCCGGAGCCCGTCTGCCAGCCGTTTACGTCGGAACCTTCGCCCAGCGTGACGCTCTTGATCGTATTGATGGCCGAGATGGCATCGGCTCCGGCGAAGTAGGCACCCAGGGCGGGCTCGGATATATGGGCGATGTTGGGCGTCATCTTGGGGATGACGGGGATCTTGACGCTGTGCTTGACGTTGGCGGTGAAGAAGGTGACCATTTCGGTGTCCTGGCCCACGTCGCTGCCCATACCGGTCACGCGCATCTGCGGACAGGAGAAATTGAGTTCCACGGCATCGCAGCCCGCTTGTTCCGCCTTCTCGGCGAGGGATTCCCACTCTTCCTCCGTCTTGCCCATAATGGACGCGATGACGACTTTGGAAGGGAAATCCCGCTTGAGGCGGGCGAGGGTCTTGAAATCCTCTTCGGGGGGATTCTCGCTCAGCTGCTCCATATTGCGGAAGCCGATGAAAGGCTTGCCCACGGCGTCGAAACGCGGCGACACCTCCTTGATCTCCTGCAGGCAGATCGTCTTGTAGAAAACGCCGCCCCAGCCGGCTTCGAGCGCCCGCGCGACCATCTCGTAATTGGTGCTGACGGCCGAGGAAGCCAGAAAGAAGGGATTCTCGCAGGGGATGCCGCAGAAGTCGATGGCCAGGGACGGTGCCTTGCCTTCATCCGCCGGCGAATCTCCCAGCGCTTTGGCGATCTCCCGGAGACGGATGGGGCGGTCATAGTGGATGCAGGCCTCTTCCGCGCGCGCGAGGTCCTCCTCCGAGCAGTCCCGGAGCCACTGCGCGGCGATCTTTTCATTGTCGAAACGAATGGCGCGGACGGCCCGTGCCGGGTCTCCTTTGCTGCAAGCTTTTGTGCAGGGCGCCTCCTGGCAGAGCAGGCAGCGCGCGGCCTCTTCCTGGATATGCATGGCTTCTCAGAATACTTGATCGAAAACGATTCGGCAGGTATAGGTGGCGCCGGCCAGGAATCCGCCCTCGGGCATTTCCGCGGCAGCGGTGTAGAAATGGCCTTTGTCGTCCTGGGCCATAAAGTTCAGAACCTCGGTGTCGTCCCTGGAATTGAACGTGACGGAAAGATGGACCTCCGTGGCGGACGGGTTGCTGAGCGAGAGGGTGCCGGTCTCGATGTCTCCGTTCATCGCGTTCATGGTCAGGGCGATGGCGTCGTGGGGTGTGGATAATTCCAGCTTCGTCAGGGTGGGATCCACCAGGGATCCGTCCTGCCGGAAAGTCATAGCCAGGTCGAGCATCGACTGCATGCCGTAGAAACGGCCGATGTGGCCGGGCGTGTTCATCTTCACTTCCGTGGTCTCGGCGTAGTAATGCGCGCGGGCGCTGTCAGTGGTGCCGTTCTGGCCGTCGTAGCGGAAGATGGAGGCGGAGGGGGCTTCGGTATTCGCCTCGCTGACGTTGAACAGAAGCCGGAAGGCATCGGTCTGGCTCACGGGAACCAGCGTCCAGTCTCCCGTTCCGGCGTCGTGTCTGTAGAAGGAAACCTGGCCTTTCAGCACGCACGTCGTATTGTTCGCGTTGAACTCTGCGGGATGCAGGACGATCGCGTCGCCGTTCTGGTCGCAGGCATACAGGTCCTGGGTGATGTCGTAGAGATAGATCTTGTCCGTAGGCTGGAAGGATACGGGGAGGTTATACATCTCGGCGGGGATGGTCACGCGGTATAAGCCGGCAGACAGTTCCTCCATCTCCGCGCTTTCCGGGGAATCGATCCGACCGCAGGCACAAAGCGTGATGGAAAGCAGGGCGGTCAGGATATGGAATCTTTTCATAAGAGTCGTGTTATCAGGATGTGGTGTAAATGCGAAAATAGCAAAAGATTCGCAAATAAAGCACAGAAATACGCATATCTCGCCGGATGGATACGCAAAAAAAGTCTAAATTTGTGATATGAACGAGCATTTCACCTTACCCTACGAAGGAGGGCTGATCGAAGAGAACCTCCCCGGCGGCATCCTGCATAATTATGAGAAGATCTGGACGGAGATCTATCCGGAATCCGTCCCGGCGTCCTGCGCCGTGGCCGACCTGGTGGTCTCCTCCATCAAGGCCTGCGAGGGGCGGCTGTTCCGCCTCGGCCTGACGACCGGCTCCACGCCGGTGTCGCTCTACGCCGAGCTGGCGCGCCGCTACGAAGCCGGCGAGGTGTCGTTCCGGGGCGTGGAGGTCGTGTCCATCGACGAGTACTACCCGTCTTCGTCGGACGAGCTCCAGAGCCGCAACCACCTCCTCCACGAGGCGCTGCTGGACAAGGTGGACATCCTCAAGGAAAACATCCACATCCCCGACGGGACCGTGCCGCAGGCGGAGGTTTCCGCCTATTGCGCGGCCTTCGACAAGATGGCCCGCGGCCTGGACCTGCTGGTGATCGGCATCGGCGAGGAGGGGCAGGTGGGCTTCAACGAAGCCGGCAGCAACGAGAAGACGCGCACCCGCACCGTGCGCCTGTCTTACGCCTCGCGCAAACGCCAGGCGCGGCATTTCGGCCACGACATCGCGGCCACGCCGCAGAGCGCCATCACGATGGGCATCGGCACGATGCTCACGGCCGGACGCATCGTCCTGATGGCGTGGGGGGAGGACAAGGCGCAGGCGGTGAAGGCCATCGCCGAAGGTGAGATGACGATGGCCTGTCCGGCCTCGCTCCTGCAGCGCCACGACCACATCCACTTCTTCGTGGACGCGACGGCGGGCAGCCTGCTGACCCGCGTGGTCGCCCCCTGGCTCGTCGGCCCCTGCGACTGGAAGCCGAAACTCGTCCGCAAGGCCGTGGTGTGGCTCTGCCAGACCGTCGGCAAGCCCATCCTCAAGCTCACGGAGCAGGACTACCTGGAGAACAACCTCGGCGAATTGCTGGAGTCCTACGGCCCCTTCGACAAGGTGAACATCGACGTGTTCAACGATCTGCAGCACACCATCACCGGCTGGCCGGGCGGCAAGCCGAACGCCGACGACAGCACCCGTCCGGTCCCGGCGGCGCCGTTCCCCAAGACGGTGCTGATCTTCTCGCCCCACCCGGACGACGACGTGATCTCGATGGGAGGCACTTTCATCCGCCTGGTCTCCCAGGGCCACTTCGTACACGTGGCCTACCAGACCTCCGGCGACGTTGCCGTCCACGACGACGTGGTGCTGCAGCACCTGGACGCCGCCGCCCAGCTGGGGATGGACGACCGCTACGCGGAAGTCAAGGCCCTGGTGGACGGCAAGGTTCCGGGCGAACCGGAGCCGCGCCGGATGCTGGAGCTCAAGGCTGCCATCCGCCGCAGCGAGGCCCGTGCCGCCGTCCGCTCCTTCGGGCTGGACGACAACACCAACGCCCATTTCCTCAACCTTCCCTTCTACGAATCCGGCGGCATCAAGAAAATGCCGCGCACGCAGGCCGACGTGGACATCATCAAGGCGCTGATCCTGAAGCTCAAGCCGCAGATGATCTTTATGGCGGGCGACCTCGCGGACCCGCACGGGACGCACCGCGTGTGCACGGAAGCGGCCCTGGAGGCCGTGGAGCAGCTGCGCGCCGAAGGCAATGCCTGGCTGGCCAAGACCCACATCTGGCTCTACCGCGGCGCCTGGATGGAGTGGGAACTGGGCCGCGTGGACATGGCCGTCCCCCTGAGTCCGGAGGAAGTCATCAAGAAGCGCCACGCCATCTTCCGCCACCTCTCGCAGAAGGATATCGTCCCCTTCCCGGGGGAGGATTCCCGCGAGTTCTGGCAGCGGGCGGAGGAGCGCACGCAGAACACCGCCCGCCTCTACGACCAGCTCGGAATGGCGGAGTACCAGGCCATCGAAGTATTCTTAAAACTCTGTTGATACAATGAAAGTCATCATTCGCGAAAACGCCGCGGAAGGCGGCCTCTGGGCGGCCCGCCACATCGCCGCCCGGATCAGGGAAAAAGCCGCGCGGACGCACAAGCCCTTCGTGCTGGGCCTGCCCACCGGATCCACTCCGCTCGCCACCTACGCCGAGCTCGTCCGTATGGTCCGCTCGGGCGAACTCTCCTTCAGGAACGTGATCACCTTCAACATGGACGAGTACGTCGGCCTGCCCGAGGCGCATCCCGAGAGCTACCACTCTTTCATGCACAAGAACTTCTTCGACCACATCGACATCCCGAAGGAGAACATCCACATCCTGAACGGCAACGCCGCCGATCCGGAGGCCGAATGCGCCGCCTACGAGCAGGCGATCGCGAAAGCCGGCGGGATCGACCTGTTTATGGGCGGCATCGGCGAAGACGGCCACATCGCCTTCAACGAACCGTTCTCCCCGCTGTCGTCGCGCACCCGCGTGGTGACCCTCACGCAGGACACCCGCGAGGTCAATTCCCGCTTCTTCGGGGGCGACCCGGACGCCGTGCCCGCCCGGGCGATGTCCGTGGGCGTGGCGACGGTGATGGACTCCCGCGAGGTGATGATCCTCGCCTTCGGGCCGAAGAAGGCGCGCGCGCTGGCGAGCGCCATCGAGGGCCCGCTGTCCCACTACAACACCGTCAGCGCGATGCAGAACCACCCCGCCGGCATCATCGTCTGCGACGAAGCGGCCATCGGCGAGGTGAAAGTCAACAGCTACCGCTATTTCAAGGCGGTGGAAGCGGCGGAAGGAGACGCCTGACCAGGTCCGGCCTAGTCTCCGGCGAAAGCCTTCTTGAAATCGTCCCAGTCATAGTACGGGGCGATTTCCGTTTTCAGGGGCAGCCAGGTGTCCCGGCCGTTGAGAAGGACGCGGAAGAGGATCTTCGGACTGCGCGGGCTGCGATAGAAGACGAAGTGGAGGTTGGCACCCATCGGCACTTCGTGCAGCTGGCACCAGAACGGGATCTCGTCGGGGTCGGTGACATCGTGGTCGAAGCCTTTCACGCCGAGGGTCATCAGCAGGGGCAGGAAGGTGTAGTCGTGGCCGAAACGCAGGTCGGCGCCCTTTTCGCCCTTGGCGATGCGTTCATCGGCCTTTGCGATGATATCGTCCACGATGGGCTTGTAGCCCAGGTGCGTGGGCCAGGCGTTGGCGTAGAACTGGAAGTCGTCGATCTTCCACAAGGCGATGCGCTCCTCCGGGGTGAAGATGTCCGTAAAGACGAGGTCGGTGTCCAGGCTGCCCATACCCGCGGCGAAGAAGTACAGGTAGGAGACGAAGTCCCACTGCTCCGCCGCCGGCAGGGCCTTGTCACGGTCCTTGAAGAGGCGCGAGAGGATGGCGCGGTAGTCCACCGTGCGCTCGATATACTGCTCCCAGGTCTCGCTGAAGCTGAGGGGCGTGCGGCGGAAATTCTCGTCGCGGAAGGGGTTGCTGCGGTCCTGCGGCAGGATGGCCGGCAGGAAACTGACGCCGAAGTTCTCGAAAATGTCGAGTTTCGGATCCTGCGCCTTCAGTCCGAGGCAGAAGGAGGACATCGTCATGATGCAGCGGGTGGAGGTGGAGGTCCAGGCGCGCACCTTCGCATCCTTCCCGAAGACCTTGGGGAAATTGGCATACATCCGGGCGGCCAGCTCCTGCTGTTGCTGCCAGCCCTTGCGGGAGAGGTCGCCCACGCGGTAGCGCACCGACGGATACAGCCCGTCGAAGCGCTCCTTGAACGAGGCGCCCAAGCCGGTGAGGTTGCCCTGCTCCGCGGCGGCGGAGAAGACGTTGTTGAGCCGCTCGTACATGTCGCTCTGCCAGGCATAGCGTGCGCCGTGGCGGCCGTAGTGGCTGATATAGAAGGGTTTGTAGCCCTTGGGTGCGGGCGCGATGTCCTGTGGTCCGGTCGGACAGAGATAGTCCGTGCCGTCCAGGTATCCGGGAAAGTCCTGCAAGTCCTGCAGGACGTCAAATTGCTGCGCCTGGATGCAGAGGGAAGCCACCAGCAGCAGGGCCAGGGAGAGAAGAATCCTTTTCATAATCCGGTTTTTTTCTGTTGGTGCCGCTCGCGGAATTCGTTGGGCGAGCAGCCGTAGATTTGCTTGAAACGGCGGGAGATGCTCTTGGTGTCGTTCTCTCCCAGGGACAGCGCGATGCCCACCACCTGCTCGTCCGTGTCCAGGAGCAGCTCGGCGAAACGCTTGATCTTCAGATCGGAGATGTATTGGTAGAGGGTCTGCCCGGTCACGGACTTGAAGCGCCGCTCGAGCAGCCGCCGCGACAGGGCCACCTCGCCCATCACGTCCTTGACGTTGATCTTCTTCTGGTAGTTCTGGTGAATGAACTGCACCGCCTTCTGGATCTGGACGTCGGTGGTGGCGAAGGCGGCCGTGGAGATGCGGCTCACGACCTTGACCGGCCGCAGGACGACGTCCTCGCGCGGGGCGTGCGGGTCGGCGACGCGCCGCTCGATCAGCTCGGCCGTCTTCCAGCCGCCCTCCTCGATGTCCACGTAGATGCTGGTCAGGGTGGTACTCCCCAGGTTGCAGAGCAGTTCGTCGTTGTCCACGCCCATCACGGAGATTTCCGAGGGGATCTTGATCCCGGCGGTGTGGCAGGCCTCGATCAGGTTGTTGCCCTGGTTGTCGTCGCAGGCCATGATGGCGATGGGTTTGGGGATGGAGTAGAGCCATTTGCGCATACGGTCGCGTTCGTAGTACCACAGGTGGTCTATGTCCTGCAGGTTGTAGGCGTAGAAAGAGTCGCCGAAGCCGGCGGCCTCCACCTCCCGGCGGAAGCCCTCGCAGCGCTCGTCGGACCAGCACACGTCGTTGAAGCCGAAGAAGCCGTAGTTGCGGAAGCCGCGGTCGATGAAGTAGCGGGCGGCCATCCGTCCGGTGCCGATGTAGTCGGCGGTGATGTTGGGGATGGTGGTGAAGCGCTTTTTGAAGTCCTGCGCCACCACGACGATGCCGTTCTTCTCGAAGAGCTTCACGTCGTCCGTCTCCTCGAACTGCCCGATCACGGCGTCGGCGCCCCAGTCCTTCGCCCACTTGACGACGCCGGGGATGCCGATGCGCTGTTTGTAGGCGGGCGGCATACGGCACACGGCCCACTGCTCCTTGCGGCGGGAGTAGTTCACGATCCCCTGGAGCAGCTTGCCGGGGAAGGATTCGGTGAAGTCCGAGATGAAGAGCAGTCTGAGCATAGCCGGTCGGGACGTTACTGGTGGCGGTGGTAGGCGATGCCCCGCTCTTCGAAGTAGGGATATTCGTGGCTCACGACGATGCTGAAGAAGCGGTCGAAGTCCGCGGTGAAGGCCGGGTCGTCCGCGACGGTGGTGCCCGCCCAGGCCGGGGTGGCGTTCCAGCCGCGCTCGAAGAGCCCCAGCGCCTTCGGGAAATAGTAGTAGGTCACGTGGTCGAAACAGCGCAGGGTCTCGGCCCAGAGGTGTCCCTCGACGCCGAGGATGAGGCTGCGGCCGGCGGGCTTGAGGGCGGGTTTCCCTTCGCCGGAACGGCTCAGGTCCACGATCCCGCCATAGTCGTCCCAGCGGACCGAGCGGTACATATCGAAGGGCTGCAGGCTGAAGCTGCGGCGTTCGTCCACGAAGCCGCCCCAGGAGTGCCCGCGTTCGAGCTTGCCGTAGTTGTAGGCGAAGTCCATATAGCAGTTGGGGGCGCTGGAGATGATGACGGGGATGCCGTCGTTGGCGAATTCGTAGGGCAGCACGTCCTGCCCGTGGGAGACGGTCCAGAGGTTGGTGAAGGCGAGGTTGCGCCTGAGGCGCTCCAGGGTGGCGGGCTCGAGGTCCTGGGCGACGTCCTGCCAGCCGGCGAGCTTGATGCCGCGCGCCTCGGCGATGTCCAGCACGCGGTTGGTGAAGTAGTCCTTCAGCCAGCCGATGTCGGTCCTGCCGTTGGCCTCCATCAGGGCGCGGCAGGCCGGGGAGCCCGTCCAGGCGCCCTCCGGCACCTCGTCGCCGCCGACGTGGATGGCGTCCAGCGGTACGCCCGCCTCGGCGTACAGGGCGATGAATGCGTCGAACACCGTTTCGAAGAACTTGTACGTGGACGGCAGCGCCACGTTCATCACGTTGTCGGTATAGTCCTGCACGGACTCGTATTCGGAAACGTCCTCCGGCTCGGAGAGCAGGCAGCTGGCGTCGCCGGTACGCTCCGCGCGCACCTCCATCGCCTTGACTTCCGCGCGGGCGTGGCCCGGCGTGTCGAATTCCGGGATGATGCGGATGTGGCGCTCCCAGGCGTAGCGGAGGATCTCCACGAAGTCCGCGTGGGTGTAGAAGCCGCTGCCCGGCGAAGGCGTGTCGCGGTCGGGGGCGACGCAGTAGGTGGGCTGCAGGCCGTCGGGCTCCAGGATGGTGCCGTCCGCCTGCAGTTCGGGCAGGCAGCGGTAGGCGCCGTATTCCGTCAGCTCCGGCAGGGCGTCGATCTGGATGCGCCAGCCCTCGTCGTCGCCGAAGTGCAGGTGCAGGAAGTTCACCTTGTAGTGCGAGAGGATGTCCAGCAGCTTCAGCAGGTCGTCTTTCTTCGTGAAATTACGGCTCACGTCCAGCATCAGCCCGCGGTACGGCAGGTCCGGCCAGTCCGTGACGGTGGCGCTGCCCACGGTGCCGCCTTTCGCGTTGCGCCGGATGTTGTCCAGGGTGACGCCGGCGTAGTAGGCGCCGTCCTCGTCGGCCGCCTCGATGCGGATGCCGCCGTCCAGGGTGAGGCGGTACCAGCCCGGGGCCTGCCCCTTGACGAAGTCCACCTTCGGCTCGGCGGCGGGATCGGTCTGCCCTTTGCGGGGCTGGACCCGCTTCAGGCGGGGAATCATATCGTACGGGCTCGTCGGCACGGCCGTGTAGTCGAAGGTGTGGACGGGCTCGGCGGGCAGGAAATCGTAGGAGGTCTCGACGGCCTCGGGCTTGCCGCCGCTGCGCTGGAGGTAGAAGCCCTCCGGGGCGCGGCACCGGTTGACGAGGGGACGCGCCTCATAGCGCAACGTCATCGTCTTGCCGCGGTGCCTGGCCGGTACCACGCGGTACAGCGTCCCGCTGATGTGGTCGATGGAGCCGGGGGCGTCCGGGGCCATCGTGACCGGGGTGCGGAACTGGCTGAACCAGATGGTCCAGTCCGTCCCGGCGGGCGGGTTCTGGATGGTCAGGGTATGGAGGGCTTTTCCGGTCTCGGGGTCTGTCTCGCCTTCGGTCCAGTTGATGACGCAAGGTTGGGTGCAGGCAGCACAAAACGCGCACGCGATAATAAAGGAGAAAAAGCTTTTCGTGTTCACAATCAGTGGGTTTGTATCTCGATACAAAGATGTGAAAAAAAGTGAACCGCCGAAACACAATGACGCAAATTGTGTACTGAAATACGCAAATTTGTATTTATCTTGCAGATCTAATCCATACTTTTGCAAAAAACACGATCACATGATGACACTTGGAATCGATGTCGGAGGGACCAATCTCGTCCTGGGCCAGGTCCGGGACGGGCAGATCGTACGGCGCGTGAGCACGCCGTGGTTCCCCCGGGAAGCGGACCTGCAGCAGACCCTGGACGTCCTCTCGGAACAGATTTCGGCGATGCTGACGCCGGACACGGAGAAGATCGGCATCGGCGTGCCCTCCGTCGTGGATGTCAACCGGGGCATCGTCTATGACACCGTCAACATTCCCTCCTGGACGGAGGTGCCGCTCAAGGATTATCTCGAGGAGCGCTTCCACCTGCCTGTGGCGGTCAACAACGATGCTAACTGCTACGCGATGGGCGTCTATCAGGGCTATCCTGAGGACGCGAAGCCCGAAGTGCTCGTCGTGATCACCCTCGGCACCGGCGTGGGGATGGGCATCGTGGACCGCGGCCGGCTCTTCGTCGGTGCGAACTGCGGGGCGGGCGAGCTGGGCAGCCTCCCGTACCGCGGCGCGACGCTCGAGAGCTACTGCAGCAAGCAGTTCTTCGCCGGGACCGGCTGGGACAGCCTGTCGGCCTCACAGGCCGCGCGCGACGGGGATCCCCGGGCGACGGCCCTGTTCACGGACCTGGGCAAGCGCCTGGGCGACCTGCTCTGCACGGTTATGTTCGCTTACGACCCCAGCCACATCGCCTTCGGCGGTGGCGTAGCCTATAATTACCCGCTCTTCCGGCAGTCGATGGAGGCGCGCCTGAAGCGGGATTTCCCTTACCGCAAGAGTCTGGAACGGCTCCAGATCGACGTCTGTACCGGCGATGACATCCCCCTCGTCGGCGCATCCCTGATTTGACGACTATGAACAAAAACCGGATCTTTCTGATTCTTCTCGCCGCGGCGGCTTTCGCCTGCACGCGGCCTGCGCCGCTCCCCTGCGGCGACCGCCTGACCCTGGAGGAGGGCTGGCAGCTTTCCCGTGCGGGCAGTGCGGAGCAGTGGAGCGCCACGGTGCCCTCGACGGTGGCCGGCGCCCTGTCCGACGCCGGGTATTTCGGAGACGGCCTGCTGGACGGCCGCGCCTATGCCGCGGTGGACAAGACCCCCTTCGACGAAGTCTGGACCTACCGCACGAGCTTTGCGGCGAAGCCCGCCGCCGGGCAGCATTTCGAGCTGGTCTTCGACGGCCTGGGCTACTACGCCGACATCTTCCTGAACGGCACGCAGATCGCCTCGTCCGACACCACCTTCGGCGTCTTCCGCCGTCGGACCTATGAGGTCGGGGACCTGCTGCGGGGGCGCAACACCCTGGAGGTGAAACTGCGCCGCGCGCAGAGCGGCGACCTCAACATCGGCTTCGTGGACTGGAATCCCCGCCCGCTCGACGAGAGTATGGGCATCGTCCGTCCGGTCACGCTGCACGCCAGCGGCGCCGTGAGCATCGAGGACGTGTTCGTGATTCCGGACCTGGACGTGCAGACGCTCGCACAGGCGGACCTCGAAGTCCGCGTGACGCTGCGCAACCGCGAGGCACATCCCGTGGAAGGGACCCTGAACCTGAACCTGCAGGACGCCGGAGAGGCCGGTGTCCCCTTCGCCCTGGAGGCCGGACAGACGCGGACGTTCTGCCTGACCCCGGCGGAGCTGCCCCTGCTGCACCTGACGGACCCCCGCGTGTGGTGGAGCTATGACCTCGGCAAGCCCGAACTGTACGCCCTGGAAGCCCGGGCGGAGGTGGACGGCGCGCTCTCCGACCGCAGGGAGGTCGAATTCGGCGTGCGCAAGATCACCAGCCGCCTGACGGCGGAAAACTACCGCCAGTTCACCCTCAACGGCCGCGACATCCTCCTGAAGGGCGCCGGCTGGACCGACGACATCTTCCTGCGCGACACGCCGGAGAGCATCCGGCGGCAGGTGGCGTATGTCAAGGATATGAATCTCAACCTCATCCGCTTCGAAAACATCTGGGGCAAGGACGACACGGTCTATGACCTGTGCGACCGGGAGGGCCTGCTGGCCCTCGTGGGCTTCAGCTGCCAGTGGGAGTGGGAGGATTATTGCGGCCTTCCGGAAGTGGGCCATTTCGGCTGCATCAACGGCCGGGAGGTCGAGGACCTCGCGGCAGCGTATTTCCACGACCAGGTGGTGCGGCTGCACAACCATCCGGCTGTCATCGCCTGGCTTACGGGCAGCGACCGCATTCCGAATCCGGACCTGGAGAAGCGCTATCTTGACATTTTCGGGAAGGAAGACTACCGTCCCTATGTGTGTTCGGCGAAGAACCTGGAGAGCCTTGCCGGCTGGTCGGGCACCAAGATGGAAGGCCCGTACGAATACGTGGGCGCGGACTACTGGTACCGCGACACGCAGGCCGGCGGCGCCTTCGGCTTCAACACCGAGACGGGCATCGGCGCCAATATGCCGCAGGCCGAGTCCCTGCGCCGGATGATTCCGGAGGAGGCCCTCTGGCCGCTGTCCGACAGCTGGGACTACCATTGCACCGCATCCTCCTCGGCGATGAATTCGCCGAAACAGCTGGACGAGATCATTTCCGCGCAGTACGGCGCGGCGGCGGACTTCGAGGACTTCGTCCGCAAGGCCCACGCCGTGGACTACGACGGCACCCGCGGTATGTTCGAGGCGTTCCGCGTGCGGATGCCGCGCAGCACCGGCATCGTCCAGTGGATGCTGAACTCCGCCTGGCCGTCGATGTACTGGCAGCTCTACGACTGGTACGGCGTCCCGACGGCCGGCTACTACGGCACGAAGAAGGCCTGCGAGCCGATGCAGCTGATGTTCAACTACGCCGACCGCAAGGTCTATGCGGTCAGCGAAAACCCGGAGGCGGTCACGCTCAGGGCGAATTACCTCGTCTATGACGAGCAGTCCCGCCTGCTGGGCGGGGACAGCAAAGAGCTGCGCCTGGACTACCGTGCGAGCCTGCCGGTCTTCGACCTCCGCCGCTTCGACGGCCGCCCGCATTTCGTGGCGCTGTCGCTGACGACCGCCGACGGCACGACCGTCGCGGACAACTTCTACTGCCTGCCGGCGAAGGACAACGAGTACGTCTGGGACAAGACCAACTGGTACATCACCCCGATCAGCCGCTATGCCGACCTGCGCTTCGTCTTCGCGCAAGAGGGCGCCGACGTGCAGATGAGCGTCGAGGGCGGTGACGGCGAGTGGACCGTGACCCTGTCCAACAAGTCCTCCGTCATCGCCTATATGAACGTCCTCAAGGCCCTGGACGACGCGGGCGAACTGGTCGTCCCGGCCGTCTGGAGCGACAATTTCTTCCCGCTGCTGCCCGGCCAGACCAGGAAAGTCACCTGCCGCGCCGATGCACAGGACATCCATTTCACCCTTTCCAGATAACTTTTATGAGAAAAGCTTTCTTTATCCTTTTCCTGGCGCTGGGCTGCGCCGCCGGCGCATTCGCGCAGACCGACGAGGAGCAGGACATCTCCCGCAACCGGTCCAAGTACGCCAACGACCAGTTCCGCGAGGACGACCAGTACACGGTCGTCGAGCCTTACCAAACCGTGACGGTGACGCAGCCGAAAGGCAAGAAGATCAAGAACGTCATCGTGATGATAGGCGACGGGATGGGCGTGGAGCAGGTCAGCTGCGGCTGGGTGCTCAACGGCGGCAGCCTCAATATGGAGCAGATGCCCTACACGGGCTTCTCCCGCACTTATGCCGTGGACCGGCTCATCACGGATTCCTGCGCCGGCGGATCCGCCCTGGCCACGGGAGTCAAAACCAAATATTATTATATGGGCGTGGACCCCGAGGGCAATCCGGTTCCCTCCCTGCTGCACCGTGCGCAGCAGAAGGGGATGAAGACGGGCGTGGCCGTGACCTGCCGCATCAACGACGCGACGCCGCTCGACTTCGTGGGCCACTCCCTCGACCGTGACGAGGAGGAAGCCAACGCCGCGCAGTACGTGGACAGCGGCGTGGACTTCCTCGCCGGCGGCGGCAGGCAGTTCTGGCAGGGCCGCGAGGACGGCCGCGACCTCGTCCAGGAGATGGTGGACCGCGGCTACACCTTCGTGGACACGCGCGAAGACCTCAACAGGGTGAGGGAGGGTCGCGTGCTCGGCCTCTTCGCCCCGCTCGAGATGGAGCCCTCGCTGGACCGCGGCCCGGTGCTCGAGGACTGCGCGATGAAGGCGATCGAGCTCCTGGACAACAAGAAAGGCTTCTTCCTTATGATCGAAGGTTCCAGCATAGACGACTGGGGCCATCGGCAGAAAGTCGGCTATATGGCCGAAGAACTCTTCGACTTCGACCGCACCGTCGGCAAGGTCCTGAAGTGGGCCGAGCAGGACGGGCACACGCTCGTCGTGGTCACGGCGGACCACGCCACCGGCGGCCTGACGCTCATCGACGGCAGCCTGCCGGAGCGTACGGTCAAGGTCCATTTCTCCACCAAGGGACACAACGGAATCCTCGTCCCCGTGTATGCTTACGGCCCTGGCGCAGAGGCCTTCACGGGCGTTCACGAGAACGCTGAAGTCTCCAATATCATCCGAAGGCTCATGAAGTAGCCGACGGGACGCAAATCGGGTATATAAATACGCAAAAGTGGCTTCACCGATCGGGTGAAGTAGGGTATTTTTGCACCACGAACCACTGAAATACACCTTTTTAACATCAAACATAACCTTATGAAAGCCAACAAACTTCTCCTTTTCCTGCTGTCGGGACTGGCTGCATTGAGCGTCAATGCCCAGAACCTGACTGTCAAGGGAACGATCACCGACGGCTCCAACGGGGACCCCGTCCCCTTCGCGTCCGTCGTTGTCAAGGGTACCGGCGCCTGGACGACCTCCGACGCCGACGGCCATTATGCGGTGGAGTCTCCCGCCGGCGGCACCCTCTCCGTGGAAAGCCTCGGCTACATCTCCGCGGAGATCGCCGTGGGCGGCCGCAGCAATGTGGACATCACCCTCTATCCTGATCTGGACCAGCTCTCCGAGGCAGTCGTCATCGGTTACGGCGTCCAACAGAAGAAACTCATCACCGGATCCACGATCCAGGTGAAAGGCAATGACCTGACCCGCCTCAGCACGACCACCGCGCTCGGCGCCCTCCAGAGCCAGAGCCCCGGCGTGACCATCACGCAGGCCTCCGGCCAGCCGGGCGAGGGCTTCAAGGTCAACATCCGCGGTATGGGCACCATCGGCGACGCCGATCCGCTCTACGTCATCGACGGCGTGGCGGGCGGCAGCCTCAACGCCCTGAACCCCGCCGACATCGAGTCCATCGACGTCCTCAAGGATGCCGCCTCGGCCGCCATCTACGGTGCGCGTGCCGCCAACGGCGTCATCCTCGTGACCACGAAGCAGGGCAAGGAAGGCCGCGCCATCGTCTCCTACGACGGCTACTACGGCTGGCAGTTCATCTCCAAGATGCCGAACCTCTGCAACGCGCAGGAGTATATGGCCGCCCTCGACCTGATGTACAAGAACGAGGGCATCGCCCAGACCGACTGGGCCAAGGTCCTGCCTGCCAATCTCTACCAGTCCATCAAGAACGGTTCCTGGACGGGTACCGACTGGATGGAGGAAGCCTACAACAAGGCCGCCCCGACGATGAACCACGCGATCAACGTCACCGGCGGCACCACCGACCACAAGTACGCCATCGGTCTGTCCTACACCTCGCAGGAAGGTCTGCTGGGCTACAACAAGATCGACCCCGTGAACGCCGACTTCCAGCGCTACACCTTCCGTGTCAACACGGACAACGTCGTGATCAAGAACGAGCATCTCGACATCCTGCGCATCGGCCAGACCCTGAACTTCAACCACAGCACGAACAGCGGTATCGCGGACGACGTCGACATCTACTGGAACTCCGTGCACAACATTCTCCGTGCGACCCCGTTACTTCCGGCTTATACCTATGATGACAAAGGGAACGTGACCGGCTTCTACGACCAGGCCGTCCGTTCCGCCGAAGGCTGGACCTTCGACACGAGCACCAGCTCGGCACACCCGCTCGCCCTGGACTACTACACGTCCCGCGGCTTGAACGAGAGCTCCAGCTACACCCTGCAGGCCAGCGCCTTCGCCGAGCTGCAGCCGATCAAGAACCTCAAGTTCAAGACCCAGTTCGGCTATGTGATGTCCGCGAGCACCTCCCGTTCCTACAATATGGTCTACGCCATCAGCCCGAAGACCTTCAACGACTTCGACTACGTGAGCCAGAGCCAGAACGTCAACCAGCGTATCACCTGGGAGAACACCGTGTCCTATTCCTTCTCGCTGAACGACCGCCACAACTTCGACGTCGTGGCCGGCCAGTCCATCGAGAAGTGGGGTATGGGCTCTTCCGTCAAGGGTACGGGCTACAATTCCATTTTCCCGAACGACTGGGAGCGCGCCTACCTGTCCAATACCAAGCCTACGGCCCTGAACGAAATTTCCGTGTCCGGCGCTCCCCGGAGCAAAGGCGCCCTCGCTTCCTTCTTCGGCCGTGTGAACTACAACTACGACGGCAAGTATATGTTCTCCGCGACGGTCCGCGCCGACGGTTCCTCCAACTTCGCCCGCGGTCACCGCTGGGGTGTCTTCCCCTCCGCCTCCGCAGGCTGGGTGATCTCCTCCGAGCCGTGGATGGCCGAGACCCGGGACTGGCTGAGCTTCCTGAAGCTCCGCGCCAGCTGGGGCCAGAACGGTAACGCCAGCATCTCCAACTTCCAGTATCTTTCCACGATCGTGCTGGACACGGGCGCTTCCTACGCCTTCGATTCCGAGGACGTGTTCTCGACCGGCGCCGTGGGCGACGTGCTCGCCAACCCGGACGTGAGCTGGGAGACCTCCCAGCAGCTCGACCTCGGTCTGGACGCCCGCTTCTTCAATTCCCGCCTCGGCGTCTCCATCGACGGTTACATCAAGGACACCCGCGACTGGCTGGTCGACGCCCCCATCGCTTCCGTGTACGGTCTGAATCCTCCTTACATCAACGGCGGCGACATCCGCAACGCCGGTGTCGAGCTCGCCATCGACTGGAGCAAGAACACGGGCGACTTCACCTACGGCATCAACGTGAACGGTGCGTACAACAAGAACATCGTCACCCGTATCGGCAACGCCGAGGGCATCATCCACGGCGCCGAGGACATCCTGTCCGAGGGTACGACCGAGATGTACCGCGCCCAGGTCGGCTATCCGATCGGCTACTTCTACGGCTACAAGACCGCCGGTGTCTTCCAGAACCAGGCCCAGATCGACGCCACGGCAGCGAAATACGACGACGTGGTGCCCGGCGACCTGATCTTCGTCGACGTCAACGGCGACGGCGTCATCTCCGAGGACGACCGCACGATGATCGGCGACCCGAACCCCGACTTCACCGCCGGTCTGAACTTCTGGCTGTCCTGGAAGGGCTTCGACTTCAGCCTCTCCGGCTACGGTGCCTTCGGCCAGCAGATCGCCAAGTCCTACCGTTCGTTCGCCGACAGCCAGCGCGACAACTTCACCACGGACGTCTTCCAGACCTGGCAGGGCGAGGGCACCTCGAACCGCCTCCCGAGACTGACCTACGGCAGCAACCGCAACTGGCAGAACATCTCCGACATCTACATCGAGAACGGCGACTACTTCAAGATCTCCAACGTCACCCTCGGCTACGACTTCCGCCGTCTGGTGAATATGAAGTACATCAGCAAGTGCCGCCTCTACTTCGCAGCCCAGAACCTCCTGACGCTCACCAAGTACTCCGGAATGGACCCTGAAATGGGCAAGGGTACGGACCACGACTGGGTGTCCGGTATCGACGTGGGCTTCTACCCGTCCCCGAGGACCTTCCTCATCGGTGTCAACATTCAATTCTAGCGCATTATGAAAAAGACTATCATACGGCTTTTCGCCATTGCGTCGACCCTGCTGGTTTTCGCTTCTTGCGAGAAATTCCTGGACACGGTCAGCTACACCGAACGCAACACGAGCAACTTCCCGGCTTCCGAGGAGGACGCCATGCAGCTCGTGACCGGTATCTACTCCACGCTCAACCTGGACCTGCGCGACTACGCCGGCACCAGCTATATCATGCAGGCGAACCTCTGCTCCGACGACCAGTACGGCGGCGGTGGCATGGATGACGCCGAGGCCCAGGCCTGGGACCACCTGATGTACAACGACATCGACGCCCAGGGCGAAGTCTGGACCAACTGCTACAACGGTATCGGCCGTGCGAACATGGCCATCTCCGCGCTCGACAAGGTGCAGGACGAAGACCTGCGCAACCAGCTGCTCGGCGAGGCCTACATCCTCCGCTCCTGGTTCTATTTCGAGCTTACCCAGATGTTCGAGATCGTCCCGCTGGTGACCACAGTCCCCGAAAGCGTCGGCGACGCCGCCGAGTACCCCGCGCTCGCCTCGGTCGAGGAGATCTACGGCTTCATCGCCGCCAGCCTCAAGGAGGCCTGCGAGATTATGCCTTCCACGCCGTACGGCCAGATCCTGACCGGCCGCGGCCACGTGAATCGCTGGGTCGCCGAAGGCCTGCTGGCCCGCG
>JAEEGG010002694.1_pt1 | contig 45454 bp, 41 predicted proteins | sample 9134161 | NCBI WGS metagenome assembly JAEEGG01 (sample SAMN16246543, study PRJNA631951) | gut metagenome | biome: gut microbiome; feature: rumen; material: CR-attached | host: Bos | place: Iran: Karaj | collected 2018-10 | reverse complement strand
ACAACAATACCGACTGGCGTGACGCCGTCACCCAGTGGGGTCTCCGCCAGAACCACTACGTCACCGTAAGCGGTGGTGGTGAGAAGGCCCTCTTCCGTATCGGTGCCGGTTACGACCATGAGACCGGTACGATGATCGAGCAGAAGCTGCAGCGTTTCTCTACCCGTGTGGCTCTCGACTACAATGTGTCTGAGCGTATCCGCGTCAGCACCAACTTCGCGTTGACCTATACGAAGAACGACCGTAACTCCGACAATCTGTTGGATATTGCCCAGCGTAAGATGCCGAATATGAGTATCTACGAGCAGAATCCCATCACAGGCGAGAACACTTCGTCATATTATTCGATGCTGCAGAGCGCCAGCCGTGAGTTCGACCGTAACCAGAAGGATATGGTGAACCCCGTAGCCAGTGCCAAGCTTGCCAAGAACAAGCAGACCAGCTATGACATGACGCCTGAGCTGATTATCCAGTACCAGCTGCTCGGCATGGATCCTGACTCCTGGCAGTTGAACTGGCGTGGATCGGTTTATATGAACATTGCCAACCGCTATGAGAACAGTTTCTATCCACAGGAACTGAAGACCACATCCTGGGATCAGGGCGTCAACAAGTCGCACGACAATTCTTCGAAGAGCGTATCTTTCAACACGAAGCATACGCTGACCTTGATTCCTGCGTTTAAGAACAAGGACCACTCCTTCATGATGCTGGCCCGCTTTGAGTTGAACAGCGGAAGTTCTACCAGCCAGTCGGTCGACAAGACCGGTTCTCCTTCGGATATCGAGACCACGATGGGTGGTGTCCGTTTCGAGAACCTGAGCTCTAATTACAGCCAGAACCGCTCTATGTACTACACCCTGTCTGCCCACTATGCTTACAAGGGACGCTACATCATCGACGGTTCGCTGCGTGCCGACGGTACCACGAAGTTCGGTCCGAGCAACCGCTGGGGTTATTTCCCCTCACTCTCTCTGAAGTGGATCATCAGCGATGAGCCTTGGATGGAGCCCACCAAGAAATGGCTGTCCATGTTTGCTATCCGTCCCAGCTGGGGTCGTACGGGTCAGCAGCCTGGTCAGGACTACCTCTATACCTCTACCTATAGCTCTACCGGTACTTACATCGATATGCAGGCCATGCAGCCGAACAGAATCCGTCTGACCAACATGAAGTGGGAAATCCACGAGAGCTGGAACGGCGGTATCGACTTAGGCTTCTTCAACGACCGTCTGAACCTGACCATCGAGGGTTACTCACAGACAACGACCGACATGCTTCTGTCTAACTACCGTATTCCCTCGAACACCGGTTACAACAACGTTGCCTATCGCAATCAGGGTAAGATGAGGAACACCGGTTGGGAGTTCCATATCAGCACCAACCGCATGATTACCATCGGCAAGAAGTTCTGGATGGACATGAACGCCAACTTCGGTAACAACCGTAACGAATTGTTAGAGTTGGACGAGCTGACATTGGACAGCTACAACACCGTCTACGGTTTCTCGAACGACGAGACCCTGCAGCGCGTACAGTTGCACAACCCGTTAGGAGCTATCTACGGTTTCCGTTACAAGGGTGTGTACACACATAATTATTCTACCTTTAAGAACATGACTCCCGAGCAGCGTGCAGAGGCACTGGCTAAGGGACAGACCTTCCCCGTAGCCATGAATGCCAACGGCGACGTCATCCTTGACGGTAAGGGCGACCCCGTTCGTATGATGTTCAACTACACCAACGATGCCACAGGTCGTAACTACCGCTTCAACGGTGGTGATGCCATCTACGAGGATATCAACAAGGACGGTCAGATCAATGCCCTCGACATTGTCTACCTCGGTTCCTCACTGCCTAAGCTGACTGGTGGTTTCGGTTTCTCATTCAACTACGGCGACTGGCGTTTCAGCACCCAGTTCACCTACCGTTTCGGTAACAAGATCATCAACCGCGCCCGTCTGCACGCCGAGGCTATGACTGGTAACGACAACCAGAGCCAGGCTGTGAACTACCGCTGGCGTAAGGAAGGTGACGTGACAGAGATTCCACGTGCCATGTACGGCGCCAACTCGAACTACAACACGCTGATCAGCGACCGCTTCGTGGAAGATGGTTCTTATCTGCGTATGGGTTATGCACAGTTGAACTACAACATTCGTAAGAAGTACGCACAGATGGTCGGTGTAAACCGCATCAGCCTGTATGTCAGTGCTAACAACCCCTTCGTCTGGACCAAGTACTCTGGTGTAGACCCGGACATCTCGAGCGGTGGTTACTCTCCCGCTATCGACAATGCCCAGACACCGCGTTCACGTTCTTACACTTTAGGTATCACTGTTGAATTTTAATTAAGGATAAAGAGTTATGAATACCAAGATATATAAAATAGGTTTAATGGGGTTCATGGGTCTAATGGGACTGACGGGTGTCACAGGATGCTCTGACTTCCTGGAGATTGAGCCTCAGCATGAGATTATCCTGGAAAAGTTCTGGAATGAAAAGGCCGATGTGAATGCCGTCATTACAGGCTGCTACTCAGGCTTGCAGAGTGGAAACGTCATCAAGCGCATGATGGTATGGGGTGAGTTCCGCAGCGACAACATCGGCCCAGGCAGTAACGTCCAGTCTGACGGAAACCTTGAGAAGCTTCTGAAGGAAAATATCGATGCCAAGAACAGTTACACCAGCTGGACGGACTTCTATACCGTCATCAACCGCTGTAACACGGTTATTAAGTATGCACCCGGCGTATCTGCCATCGACCCTGCTTATACAGAAAGTGAACTGCAGGCCAACATCGCCGAGATGGTGGCACTCCGCAGTCTCAGCTATTTTTATCTGATCCGCGCTTTCCGCGATGTACCTTTCTCAAGAGAACCGTTCATCGACGATGACCAGACAATGGATCTGCCCGCCACAAAGTTCAACGACGTACTGGATTCGCTGATCTACGATCTGGAAAGCGTCAAGAGCAACGCCGTGAAGCGCTATCCTGTGACCAAGGATCTGTACCAGACAGGACGTGTCACACAGGACTTCATCTATTCCCTGCTCTGTGAGCTCTATCTCTGGAAGAAAGACTATCAGAACTGTGTGCGCTATGCCGACCTGGTCATCGAGTCGAAAAAGTACATTTATGAAGAGAACCGTCAGAAGCGAAGCTCATCGTCTGCTCTCCAGAGTTCCAATGAGGTGGAAGACCGTTTCAATGGTTTCCCATTGGTAGTCAATTCTACATCTTCCAACTATTATGGTGATGCCTATGTCACACTGTACGGCAGTGACAGCAGGAATATCGACGAGAAGAACCAGGAGATTATCTTCCAGTTAGTCTTCAGCGATGACCCGTCAGGAACCGGTATGTCGGCCAACGGTGCCGTCAACGACTTCTATGGCAATTCGCAGTCGACGACCGGTCTGGTAGCCCCCTCTGATTACATCTACGCTCAGATTGAAGCAACCGGACAAGACCGAAAGGTATATGCTGAAAAGAATAAGATGTATGACTCCCGCATTTATACCAACTGTCTCTACAGCGGCACTGGCAACAGCAATAAGTCGATCAACAAGTACACGACAAGTACGATTGACATTTTTGCCACCGGCGGTACACAACCGGATGCCAGCTATGGTTCAAAATACTCACAGAACCAGAACGGCTCCAACTGGATTATCTACCGTCTGCCCGACATTATGCTGCTCAAGGCCGAAGCCCTGACACAGATGATGCGTGACGGTTCAGATCAGGAAACCAGCGATTATAACAAGTCTCTCTTAGACAGGGCCTTTACCCTGGTCAATGCCATCAACAAGCGTTCACTCTGCGAGACCCTGCTCACTGACACACTTGTCAGAAGCAGTTACACCAGTAAGGGCGACATGGAGACACTGATTCTCCAGGAGCGCCAACGTGAACTGATGTTCGAGGGCAAACGTTGGTTCGACCTTGTCCGTCTCTCTCAGCGTACAGGCAACACGCAAGTACTGGCTTCGGCTGCTTTGCAGAAAGCCACGACGAGTTCAGGTCTGATCAGCAACCACCTGGCTAAGATGGATGCCATCTACTGGCCCTATAATCTCGACGAGATGAAGGTCAATCACAATCTCGTGCAGAATCCGGCCTTTGGCAGTGGTGAAGACGATAGTTATCAAAAAACGACTAAAAAGTGATGAACGATATGATTAAGAAGATAAAAAAACTGGGTTTATTAGGCTTGATGGGCTTAATGGGTTTGACCATGACCAATTGCTCTGATGAGCCCGATAGCGAGTATTTCTACACCTTCACGGGTGAGATGATGAGCGACTGGCTGAAGAACCGTCCTGAATACAGCGAGTTCACAGAGATTGTGGAGAGAGCCAATAAGATGGACCTCCTTGCCACCTACGGTCACTACACCTGCTTTGCACCGAATAACGATGCCGTTGACAAATTCCTCCAGGGCCGCGGTCTCAGCAATGTTTCACAGTTGAGTGACGCCGACTGCGATACCATCGCCCGCACGCATCTGGTTTCCTCCATGTACACAACTTACGATATGATCAGTACCAAACTGAATACAATGAACATGTTGAACCGTTATCTGGCAACAGAACCAGGCTTTGACAACGACAGCAATGCCGTCATCATTATTGAGCATCTGGCCAAGATCAAGTTCGACCTGAAGGATGACTCAGTAGAGAATGGTATCGTACAGCCCATCGATATGGTGATTGAGAAGTCGAACAGCTATGTCACCGACCTGATGCGTGAGAACCCGAAGATTAGCATCTTCTACAATGCCCTCATGGCAACGGGTGTTATCAATGACGTGATGCTGGTAGAAGACGAGAACTATAATTACAAAGATTACGAGTCGGAATATGGAACCACAGGCGCTTCTGAACAGAACCCTAAGCGGTATGATGCACCTGACACCAAGAAATACGGCTACACGTTCTTTATTGAGCCCGATGAGCTGTTAGAGTCGAAATACGGAATAAAGGATGTCAAGGGGCTCTACGACAAAGCCTGCGAGATTTATGACCAGGTCTATCCTCAGGATGTGGATGCACCCGGCCACAGCTACGAAAACCTCACAGACAGCGTCAATCCCCTGCACCGCTTTATACAGTATCATATCCTGAACAAGATTGCAGCTGGTACCGATGACCTCACGCCACCAGAGATTAGCAACATGCAAGGCTTGTCTAACTTCGAAGGTGCCGCCAGCATTGACGAGACTCGTATCAACCCATTTGACTGGCACTACACTCTCCTGCCCCACAAAATGATTAAGGTGGATAAGGTTACCGTCAGTAAATATCGTGGTGGAAGCAAGAGAGGCGATCGCTATATTAACCGTCGTTACGATGACAAATTCCAATTCCTTGGTCAGCGCATTGAACCAAAAGATGATGAATATAAGCACGATGGTATCAACGGCCATTACTTCTATGTCGATGACATCGTAGCCTTCACTAAGGATGTCCAGGATAAAATCCAAAATCAGCGAATCCGTATGGACTTCAACACCGTCTTCCCCGAGTTTATTACGAACGGCTTACGCATCTTGGGAAATCCATTGGCGTGGGATAGCGGTGATGAAAAAGACGGCCGCAATTGGCAGTTCCCGGAGGGTTATCTCGACGGTGTAAAATTTACCAACTGTAAGTTCAGATGGGTAAGACCTCGTTCATTAGCAGATATCTACATGTGGGATGAATTTGATCTTTATGGAAACTATGACTTCACGTTCCGCCTGCCGCCCGTACCGTTCGATGGTGAATGGCAGATCCGTCTGGGCTTCACAGCCCAGGATACCCGTGGTGTCGCCCAGATCTATGTAGACGGTGTACCACAAGGTATACCTCTGGATATGACCAAGGCATTGGACACGGATTACTATATCGGCGATGATTATATCAGTTCCATCGATGATTACGATGCTATGAGTGAAGAGGAAAAGGCCGAATACCAGAAAGTCCTGAAGAACCTCGGTGTGTATACCTATCCGCGTAGCTTTTTCCGTAATGATGGTAATAGTGGAAACAAGGGCTGGGATTGCACGTCCAGTATTTGTATACGTAAAATCATCAGCCAGTCCTTCCTGGATTCTACCAAGGACCATTACATGAGAATCAGGGTGGCTTCCGACGGTAAGCAGGGTAAAGATAACGAGTTCGCGCTCGATTTCCTGGAGTTGGTACCAAAGAGTGTCTATGGCACCGACGGTGACGAAATGGAAGACGACCTCTAATTAGTTAAGAGTTAAAAGATAAAAGTTATGAATACTTTCAAAATATATAATAAGGTGATAGGGTTAGCGGTAGCTGCCCTCACCTTTGCGGCCTGTGCCGACACCTGGGACGACCACTTCGACAAGAAAGGTGAAGGCGTGAACGACGCCACGCTCTGGCAGGCCATCACACAGAACGGCAACCTGAGCAACTTTGCAAAGGTTATTCAGGGCTGTGGCTACGACAAGGCATTGAACAGCAGCCAGGTATTTACCGTTTTCGCCCCCACCAACGATCAATTCTCTACCCAGGAGGCCGATGAGCTCATCGCCGGCTATAACGCAGAGAAAGGCAAGGTGAACGACGACGACAATACCGTCATCAAGGAGTTTATACAGAACCACATCGCCATGTATAACCACTCCGTCTCTCCAACGACCAACGATTCGCTCGTTCTGATGAACGGTAAGAAAATGCCGCTGACAGCCAATTCTTTCGGCAGCAATCAGATCCTGACGAGCAACCAGCACTACGACAATGGTGTTCTGTTTACTATCCAGGGAAAAGCCAAATATTTCCCCACAGTATTCGAATACCTGCGCAAAGATGCTGACCTCGACAGTATTGCCAGTTTCTTCTACAACCCCCGCTACTACCGCAAGGAGTTTGTGCCCGGACGAAGTGTTGCCGGTGGTTTGGAGAATGGCAAAACGGTTTATCTTGACTCCGTCTTCGTTCAGCAGAACGATCTTTGGGACATGCTCTGGGCTTATACCAATGAAGAAGACAGTACCTATTGGCAGGTAGTTCCCACCAACCAGGTCTGGAAGGAGCTGATTGAGGAATACGAGGATTACTTCAACTACGATGACAACACGCCGTTCCGCGACTCTATGGCCTACACCATGCCTCGTCTGGCCATTGTAGGTGGTACCACCTTCAGCCGTACGCTGAACTCAGATACCCACCTCACGGATTCAGCCTTGTCGACCGATGCAGCAGAGACCTACATATACCGCGAGTACTACTGGGGTAACAGGAATCTCCATTATTACCAGTATGGTGGTAAGTCGCCTTCGAACACCCAAAAGCCCTTCTTGCCAACCGGTGTCTTATCGGATACGGAAGACGTTGTTTGTTCCAATGGCTTGGTCAAGAAGACCAACGTCTGGAAGTTCAACAAACTGAATACGTTCCACCAGTGGCTCATCATCGAGGCTGAAGACGCCTCTTCAATCAAGGAAGTGAGTAAGGCAGAAAACAACACAACCCACGAAATGGAGCCGACTATTTCAGCCACCACCCGTAGGGTCATGAACGACAACCGGTTCTACGGAAAGGTATGGAGCGATGCTTTTGTGGAGTTCAGACAGTTGAAGCCCACGGTCAACCATAGTGTGACATTCAACATTGAAAACGTTCTTTCCAACATTGGCTATGACATCTATCTGGTCACTGCACCAGCCCTTGCTAACGACAGTAATGCAACCGATGCTGAGCGCATCCCTGTCAAGTATGATGGTGCTATTTATTACCATGATCAAAAGGGTGAGGAACAGAAGACGTCACTCAAGACCAACTTCTCTAACAATCCTGACATCGTGGATTATATCCTCTTAGCAGAAGACTTTAAGTTCCCGACTGCCACTTACGGCATGAACGAGAGTGAGCCACAGGTGAAACTGGAATTGAAGACTAAGGCCACAGCTGTTGATCTGCGCACAAAGAAATTCGACCGTACCATGCGAATCGACTGTATCATGTTGATACCGCACGGCATCTCGACTGTCTATGATGAGCGCTTCGAGGTGGCACCCCATGGTGATGGTGATGTCTTCCAATGGCTGAAGTACTAATAATTAGTTATGAATTAAGAACTGTAAGGTTATGAAGAAATATATTATATTTGGACTTACACTGCTGATGGCCTTTCCTTTAAGTGTTGTGGCCCAGGACGATGATACTGAGGAAGAAGACCTCATTGAGACCATTGCCCGCAAACTGACACCTAAGCAGAAGCAGTACCCCACCCGAGTGATTAGCGGTCGCGTGCTGAATGCCACCACGGGCCAGCCCTTAGCCGGTACCATCATCAGCGCTGATGATGTGGAAGGCTATAGCACCTTGACCGAAGAAGACGGTACCTTTAAACTGAAAGTACCCACCTTTACGACCTCGGTGTTTGTCAATATGCCTGACTTTAATCCCGTTCGCTTAGGTCTGCAGGCCACCGAACAGCAACAGGTGATCAAGCTCTACCCCCAGACCTTCTCAAAGGAATATGAGAAGACCATCAATGTGCGCAGCGATTATTCCACTAACGACTTCGCCTATACCAACTCGGTGAACATCAAGGACGAAGTACAGAAGCACTTAGGCGCACAGGTCTACAGCATCACCCGCAACGGCACACCCGGTGTCGGTAATGTGATGTTTGTACAAGGTCTGAACTCACTCAATGTGAATGCCCAGCCACTGATTGTTGTCGACGATGTCATCATCGATCAGCAGTATGGCCGCACCATGTTGCACGAAGGCTTCTTCAACGACATCCTGTCAACGATTAATCCTGCCGATATTGAAAAGGTAACGGTGATGCGTAATGGAACAGCCCTGTATGGTGCCAAGGGTGCCAATGGTGTGATTCTCATCCAGACACACCGCAGCAAGTCGATGGCCACCCGTATCACGGCCAATGCCTCTGCCGGCGTGGTTCTTGAGCCGAAATATCTCTCGGTGATGGATGCTGAACAGTACCGGAGCTATGCCTCTGAGATGCTGAAGACGACCAATACGCGCAATCGTACGTTCAAGTTCTTGAATGAGGATCCTGACTACTATTATTACACGCAGTACCACCAGAATACCGACTGGAAGGATTTGGTGTACCACACCGCCATGACCCAGAACTACGGTATCAACGTGGAAGGCGGTGACGCTGTAGCCAACTACAACCTCTCTGTAGGCTATGTCAACCAGCAGAGCACGCTGAAGTACAACGACATGGGACGTCTGAACATCCGCTTCAATACGGACATCACGCTCAGTGAGCGTTTCTCCATCCGTTTCGACGCTTCGTTTGGTAATATCACCCGTAACATCCGTAACGATGGTGCTCCTGTCAGCTATGACGAAGGTACACCCACCGCTCCTGGTTTCCTGGCATACGCCAAGAGCCCGTTCCTGAGCCCTTACAGCTACGGTATGGGACGTCTCTCCGACAGTCACTATGACATCGACGAGGAGTCATACCTCACCGAGGCTTTGGCCAACTATAAGAACTACAACTGGAAGTTGGGTAACCCGGCAGCCATCAACGAGTATAGCGAGGCCGAGAACAAGAACCGTTTAGAGAACTCGATGCTCAACCTGACGGTAACGCCAAAGTTCCGCCTCACCCGTAACCTCACCCTGTCGGAGCACTTCAGCTATAACCTGGTGAACACCAATGAGGTCTACTATATCCCCGTTAACGGTACACCCAGCTATTATGTGAGCAGTATCGGTGACTATCGTAACAACGAGGTACGTTCATTAGCTTCGAAGCAGAACTCCGTATTGAGCGATACCCGCCTCGACTGGAGCAACCGCTACAACGCACACTTCATCCATCTCTTCGGTGGTGCACGCATCAACTGGGAGAGCTACAGCATGAGTTCACTGCTCGGTTACAATACCGGTAACGACAAGCAGCCGTTCCTGAAGAAAGAATTGGCCAACACCAAGGACTTCGGTACCAGCGACAACTGGAATTCTCTGGCATGGTATGCACAGGCAGAATACAACTTCTTAGGCCGTTACTTCCTGCAGGCCAACCTGACGGTAGAAAGCTCTTCACGTTTCGGACGTGACGGTGGCGACATCCGTGCCTTCGACGCTGCCTGGGGCGTCTTCCCCGGTGTCCAGGCTTCCTGGATTATCAGCAACGAGCCTTGGATGGCTAAGATCAAGCCCATCAACTACCTGCGCCTGACTGCCGGCTATGATGTCAGTGGTAACGACGACATCGACTACTATGCCGCCCGCAGTTACTTCAGCGCCACACAATTCCTTGAGACGATTGCCGGTCTGACCTTCGCCAGCATCGGTAACACTAAGATCCAGTGGGAGACCACCCGCCGTTTCAACGTGGGACTGGAGACCAACCTCTTCGACAATCGCCTGAGTCTGAGTGCCAACTTCTTCACCTCAAAGACCGACAACCTGCTGAGCCGCCAGTCATTAGGTTTCCTCAGCGGTCTGAGTGAGAACTGGACCAACGATGGTGAACTGAAGAACACCGGTTTCGACGTCAGTGCTGCTGTAAAGGCTGTGGCCCTGAAAGACTTCCAGTGGGAAATCGGTGGTAGCATTGGTCATTACAAGAATGAGATCACACGTTTGGCAGAAGGCCGTAACTACGTGGATTCAGAAGTCTACGGTGCAACCATCCGTACGCAGGTAGGTCAGTCGGCCAACCAGTTCTTTGGCTACCGTTCACTCGGTGTCTTCTCGACCACCGCAGAGGCAGAGGCTGCTGGTCTCTATATCCTCGGCGAGAATGGTATCGACAAGAACTACTACAAGGCTGGTGACATCCACTTCGCCGACCTTAACGGCGACCACCAGATTACCGAGGCCGACCGCGAGTTCATTGGCGATCCTAACCCCGACATCTACGGTAACATCTTCACCACCCTGTCGTATAAGCGTCTGAAACTGGATCTGCGTTTCAATTACTCTTGTGGCAATGATGTCTACAACTATCAGCGCTCCCAGTTAGAGAGTGGCTCTCGGTTCATGAACCAGACCACAGCCCTCTTGCGCCGTTGGCAGGTAGAAGGTCAGCAGACCGACATCCCACAGATCACCTTCCAGGATCCGATGGGCAACTCACAATTCAGCAACCGCTGGATTGAGGACGGTAGCTACCTGCGCCTGAAGGCCATCACCCTGAGCTATGACCTGCCGATGAACAACGAGTACATCCAAGGATTCCAGTTCTGGATCCAGGCCAACAACGTGTTCACGCTGACCAAGTATCTCGGCAGCGATCCTGAGTTCACCATGACCTCGAATGTCATCGGGCAAGGTATCGACGTGGGCCAGCTCAGCCAGAGCCGTTCCATCGTAGCCGGCATCAAGATTAAGTTGTAATTGATAATATAAGAATTAAGAATATGATTACTAAGATATATAAAATCGTTTTCGCAGTTCTTGCGATTGGTGGTTTTGCATCCTGCTCCGACTTTTTTGACCAGGAGTCTGAGCACGTTATCTTCTCAGATGAAGACCACTTGAACAGTGCCACGGACTCCATCTACAGTGTCATCGGCATTCTCAACAAGCTGCAGGCCATCGGCGACCGCACTGTCCTTCTCGGAGAGGTGCGTGGTGATCTGGTCGAGGTCACCGATAATGCCAGCAGCGACTTGCGCGATATGGCCTACTTCAACATGGGTGATGACAACCGTTATAACAACCCCACCGACTATTATGCCATCATCAATAACTGTAACTACTTCATTGCCCATGCCGACACGGCATTGAAGAATAACCGCAATGAGTATATCTTCATGAAGGAGTACACCGCCGTGAAAGCCATCCGCGCCTGGACTTATCTCCAGTTGGTTATCAACTATGGTTCTGTACCTTTCGTCACAGAGCCCATTCTCAGTAAGATCGAGGCTGAGCAGAACTACCCGAAGTATGATATTCAGGCTATCTGCGAGTATTTCATCAACGACCTGATGCCACTGACAGACCGTTGGGCCGATGAGTATCCCAACTATGGCAACATCAGAAGTCTCAGAGACGGTTCTTCCCGACTCCTCTTCTTCCCGTTGAACGTGGTTCTTGGCGAACTGAACCTCTGGTTAGCCAGTGTTACAGGCAACAAGAATGCCTACCGTGAAGCTGCCATCCGTTATTACAAATACATCTCGCAGCGCAATGGTGAGAATTCAGCCTACCCCATCGGTATGAGCTACTACTATTGGCCATTCCAGGGAAACACCTGGACCAGCTACAATGGAACTTTCAGCGGCGGCAACTATAGTTCAGAAAACTATGGACAGAATACGGAGATGATCTTCATGATTGCAGGCGACTCTATCCGTGCAGAAGGTAACTACAGTGAGCTACGCAATCTGTTCTACTCACGCGAAGATAACGACTACCATGTCAGCATCGTGCCTTCACAGAGCATGTTCGAATTGTCAGAAAGTCAGAAATATGTTTATCTTGGAACTAACGGAACCTCTTTCACCTATGCACCTGAGAATCTGACGGAGCACAGATCTGGCGACCTTCGTCTGTACTCTTGCTATAGCTATGGCGAGAGTACCGACCGCGTAACGGGTGAGCGTTTTGACGTATCATATATCGATAAGCAGTCATTCCAGAACATCCATATCTTCCGTCGTATTACACTTTATCTGCGCTTGGCAGAAGCCCTCAACGGAGCAGGTTTCCCCCGTGCTGCCTTCAGCATTCTGTCAACGGGTCTCAACAACGAAGTCTATGAGACGTCTGTCTATCCCTATTGCTCTGAGAGCGATTCTCTGTGGATCAGCCAGCTCGACTTCCCCGACACACGTTACGGTCTCGTCACGCCACAGGATATTACCAATACCACTGGTAGCATTGTCGCTAACCACAATACCATGGGTATTCACAGCCGTGGTTCTGGATGGACACCTTACAACGAGTTCTATCGTCTGCCCGAGGCACCCAGCCCAGAGGTTGAGGAAGGTGAAGAACCCTTTGAGATTATTATCCCGAAAGATACGCCTGAACTGACTCAGAAGCAACAGGCTGTCGTCGATAGTCTGCTGCTCAATGAGAACGGTCTGGAGATGGCCTTCGAAGGAACCCGTTTCTACGACATCATGCGTTTCGCCATGCGCCAGTCGAGTCCCGAAGAGTTCCTTTCTACGAAAGTGGCTACCCGCAAAGGCAAGCTCAACGTCGATGCAGGTCTGAAGAGCCGACTCATGGACAGAAAGAACTGGTATCTCAAGTGGAAAGGCCAGATAGGTTTCTAAAATAAAAAAGCCCTCGGATGAGGGCTTTTTTATTTGAGTGTTTGTGTAATGCCTTGCTCCCGATGGCAGACACGTACCTCTATGCCAAACTTCTCATGGATATGCTCTGCAAGATGCTGGGCGGAATAGACACTGCGATGCTGACCGCCGGTACAGCCGAACGAGAACATCAGCGACGTAAAGCCACGCTGGATATAACGCCTTACATGCGCATCGGCCAGTTTGTAGATACTATCCAAGAACGTAAGGATTTCACCGTCATCTTCCAAGAAACGGATCACGGGCTCATCCAGTCCCGTCAGTTGCTTATAAGGCTCATAACGGCCGGGGTTATGCGTGCTGCGGCAATCGAACACATACCCTCCCCCATTGCCTGACTCATCCTCAGGAATACCCTCACGATAGGAGAAACTGTAAACCCTCACCACCAACGGACCCTGCGCATCATACTTGGAGAAAGTGGCAGGACCATCTTGCGGATGGGCTTTATAGGGATTCAAATCGGTAATCTTATAGCCGTCGGCTCTGCTGGCCGTGACCTCTACTTGCTGGTATTGCGGTAGTTCTGTCAACTGACGCAGGATATCCATCAGATAGGGATAGTGGAATTGCGAGGAACTGGCCAGCAATTCGCGCAGATTCTGGATGGCCGGCGGAATACTCTCTATGAAATGCTTCTTCTGTTCGAAATAGCCTCTGAAACCGTAGGCGCCCAATACCTGTAAGGTACGGAACAACACGAAGAGTGACATACGGTTGACAAAATGTCGCACCGGCGGTACCTCGGTATATTGCTTCAGCGAGTTATAATACTCATAAACCAGTTCACGACGGAGCTTATGCGGATAGCGTGCCGACGCCTGCCAGAGGAAAGAAGCGAGGTCGTAATAATAGGGTCCCTTACGACCACCCTGATAGTCGATAAAGAAAGGATGACCGTCATGATCCAGCATCACATTGCGAGCCTGGAAGTCACGATACAGGAAACTCTCTCCCGACTCCTGACTCCTGACTCCTTCATCAATCGTCAGGTCCTTGGCAAACAGACGGAAGTCGGCCTCTAACTTCAATTCGTGGAAGTCTATCTCGGTGGCTTTCAGGAAACAATACTTAAAATAGTTCAGATCGAACAGTACACTGTCCACGTCAAATTCTGCCTGAGGATAGCAATTGGAGAAATCGAGTCCAATGGCACCGCGAATCTGCACATTCGGCAATTCACGAATGGTTCGTCTCAGGAGTTCCTGTTCCTTCAGGGTGTATCGGCCGCCCGCCTCTCGTCCACCACGGATGGCGTCAAATAGCGACATACTCCCCAGATCGGTCTGAAGATAACGCAGCTGATCGTCGCTGGCTGCAAGAATCTTAGGAACTGGCAACTTACGACGGTTAAAATGCTCTGTCAGATAGATAAAGGCATGATCCTCATCACGACTCGTTCCTATCACACCGATTATCGACTTTCCTTCATGGTCAGTCATGCGGAAGTATGTACGGTTACTTCCTCCACCAGGAATCTGCTGAACATTAGCAGGCTCAGCACCCTTCCATTCTTTATAAAGATCTATAAGCTTCTGCATATACTATTCACTTTTTCACTATTCACTGAAGCGTTAGCGCCATCAGCCCAATGACAACATCGTTGGAGAGTGTACGGACGGTCAGGCTCTTGAGTTTCTTCTTCGGATTCAATGGCATCCGGAGCATCTGTGCGGCGCCACCGGGAATCTCACGACCATAGACACCCTGTATACCCAAGGTCTTCCCCAAGTCTCGACTCACATCACCAGTACCTAAGCAGACGCGATAAGGTCGGGGTTGTGGAGCTTGGAAAGCCTTGCCGTCGACATAGTAATCCTGCTCTATCGGACACCAGTTATCAGGATTTCTCAACGCGAGCGTATCTTGAGAGCCATCCTTATATGTGGCGATGACTAAACCATTATCAATTCGACTCTGCATGTGATTCGTACTTCCCGCCATTAACAGCCAGACACTCTCCGCCTGTCTCTTCAACGGAATGACGACTGCATCGGGATAATTATCCCATAGACTGGTATAGACGATATTCCATCCTTCTGCAGGCGTTCGGAACGGCACACCCGCCACCACGAACTGTCCATCCTTGATGAGCGTCCGGAACACGGAGTCATTAATCTCCGCCGTCAACTGTGGATGACACCACTCACCAATGCCCTGCGTAGGAATCTGCAACGTCGTCGTCTTCGGCCGCGGACTCAGATATTCGTTCTTAAAAATGTCATCGACCTCCGCGTTGAAAAACCTGTCGATGTTCTGGAGATGGAATTTTTTTTGTGGAGTGTGGAGTGTGGAGTGTGGAGTGAGAATACTCCTGCTATCATTTTCATCCTCCAAAGTAATCTCACTCCTCACTCCACACTCCTCATTCCTCGAAAAACTCCTCGAAACAATCACCTGATGCTCTTCGACAGTACCTTCTATATCGCGATATTCCCCATTGCCCAGATTCTGGCGGAGGACAATCTTAAGGGGCTGACGGAAGTTCTGGGTGATTTCATAGCGACAGACGCCATCCTTCCGTGTGTACTTATATTCTAAATACGGCGTCCTGACACTGGCACTATCCCACTCTTCCGGGAATCCCGGACGGATAATACACTTCCCGTCCAATGCCTGAGGGATAATACCAAACAGTCCTTGCAGCAAGGTACGCGAGGAGATACCGATACAGTCGCCAAAATCACGATAGCACTCCCCTCGGGCGGCATCGTAAAAACTGACCTGACCAAAATTACCCGGCGAAGCGCCATAATACATCTGATCAAGGATATTCCCCTTCATCAGCCGATAGGCCTCATCCGCACGCCCTGCCTCGTAATACGCCAGTGCCGTATGCATCACTTCAGCAGCCGCCACATTATTGATACTCCACGAATAAGGCAGCCAGTCAGAAGTGGATATTGTACACCCACCCCCTGGGGTGGGTATATGTGGAATACATTCATCCACATATCTTGTGGCCTGATACGCCTGCTCAGGCGTGCAGGCACCACAGTCAATCGGCGTATAGACACTCCATACGGCTGGATGGTCGTGTAAGCGCTTCAATCCCATCGCGTCCTGATACTCAGCCCAAACACCCTTTTGCGGGAGCCACAGCCGCTCATTCATGGCTTTCAGAATAGCCCCAGCCTCCTTTCGGTAAGGCTCAGAATCCTCACCGATGATTTCGGCGATACGGGCGGCCAATTTGTTGCCCCGATAGTTATAGGCCGAAGAATGGGTTACGGCCCCACCATTATAATACAGTGCATCGCTGGCCCAGATACAACAATAGGCATCATACAGATGGTCGCCATCGGAATCATAGTTCCGTTTCTCCCATGCTAAATGCGACTGGATCACCGGCCACATCTTTCGCATATAGGCCGTATCAGCATCATACTGGAAATGCCAGAGCAGTTCATCGATGTAATTCAGGTTCATATCATAATGATGCATCTGGTCATTCCGTTCCGGATTCCGACAGATATAACCGTTCGAGTACATCTGCGTGCCCCATTTCTTTTCCGCCCGCGCTAAGTTCATCTTAGGGTCCTGTGAAGGATGGGGAATCACAGGCTCCACGTTCGTTACCTGACTCTTGGCGTATGCATCGAAATGACTCACTGCCCGATCATTCCAACCTAATACATCGCCTAAGTAGCCTGCCCGCCAGCCTGCCAACGGCATGCGCCATCCGATACAGCCATGCAGCCACGTCTGTCCGTCCCAGTCGCCATCAGCTGCTAACGCCAAGGCCCCACCGAGCGTATTGATATAAGGGTCAGGCGTATCAAACTGGATACGTGATGCCAACTGTCGATAATGACGACGGGCCTGTTGATAATACGCTCTTCCCAGATCCGGATCAAGTTGCCTGACCTCATCCAACGCCACTTCAAGATAGAGCGCATGCGCATGACCGAACGAAGCCTCCACCGTCTGTAGCGGCTCTCCAGCTGCTTCTAAGCAACCAGGCTTATCCGCACCGATGTCACCATTACGATGCAGTTTCGGCTGGGCAATCTGACAGACAATCACTCGCATCTGCCCCTGCAACTCGGGAGAAGTAATCCGCCAGACAGCCGCCTCGCGGTCGGGCATGGCCAGCACCTCCATTCTGATGTAGCCCTTACCCCATCGTTGGTCTTCCAAAAGATAATACCGACGGCCATTGCCGTATGTAGCAAGGCAATACGTCGTTTCGTCCAACGGATAAGCCACGCCATCTTTCTCAAAGACAAAGCGGATGTTACGATGATGGTTTTTCTTAACCACCGCAAACACAGGACGGTCACTGGTCTCTAATCGCCAGTCGGTATAGGAGCCATAAAGGGCACGGGTATAGCGGTTCGTGCCGTTCTCGCAGACAAAGCTCCCATGACGGGGCCGATACTGCTGCTGACGCTCCACTCCAATCTTGTCGAGGTTATACGATGTCGACTCAATAAAGTCGCCTATTTTCTGCTGTTGGGCAGAAACAGAGATTCCGTGCAACAAGGCGAACAATAGCAATAATCTTCTCATACGCTGCAAAATTACAACAAAAAAATGAGAAAAGAGTTGTTCTTGTTGTTAAAGTTGTCTTATTGAGGCACAAAAAAGCCGGCTGTCTCCCGACAGCCGGCTCCAAAAAACAAACTACTTAAAAACTAATCTACTAAAACAAATCAAAAAAATATCTTTCTCTTTAGAGTGTCTAACACTTTCTTGCGATCAAACGGTATGACACCATTCTCACGCTGCAAAGGTACGGCAAAATGCAGGATTATACAAATAATTCTCAAATAAAATAGTTGTGCCCGCACAAAAATACCAAAAAAAAGGGATAGATTTGGTCATCCATCCCCTTTTTTGATATATTAGGTTTGCAAAATTAATACCATCAGGTCCTCTTCCGCAAACACTTTTCACTATTCACTTTACATCATTCCTCCCATGCCTGGGGCACCGCCCATCGGCATTGCAGGCTCCTTCTCGGGTTTGTCAACGATCAGACACTCAGTGGTCAGGAACATACCAGCGATGCTAGCAGCATTCTCTAAAGCCACACGGGCCACCTTGGCAGGATCGATCACACCGGCCTCGCGCAGATCCTCATAGACATCGGTACGGGCATTGAAGCCATAGTCACCCTTGCCCTCGCGCACTTTCTGTACAACCACAGCACCCTCAGCACCGCCATTGACGGCAATCTGACGCAGCGGCTCCTCGATGGCACGGCAAATGATATTGATACCGGTCTGCTCGTCGGCATTGTCACCCTTCAGGCCAGCCAGAGCCTCCTGAGCACGGATGTAGGTGGTACCACCACCGGCAACCACACCTTCCTCGATGGCAGCACGGGTAGCGCAGAGAGCATCATCCACACGATCCTTCTTCTCTTTCATCTCCACCTCAGAGTTGGCACCTACGTAAAGTACAGCTACACCACCAGCCAGCTTGGCCAGACGCTCCTGCAGTTTCTCCTTATCGTATGAAGAGGTCGTTATCTCGATCTCCTTCTTAATCTGGGCGATACGATCCTGAATGGCCTGCTTGTCGCCAGCACCATTCACGATGGTCGTGTTGTCCTTAGACACAGTAACCTTGTCGCAGGTACCCAACATTTCGAGCGTAGCCTGCTCCAGTTTCAGACCCTTCTCCTCGCTGATCACCACGCCACCAGTCAGGGTAGCGATATCCTCAAGCATGGCCTTACGACGATCGCCGAAGCCAGGCGCCTTCACAGCGCAGATCTTCAGACCGCCACGCAGACGGTTCACAACCAATGTGGTCAGAGCCTCAGAATCCACATCCTCAGCAATCACCAGCAAGGGGCGTCCACTCTCGGCAGCGGGCTGCAGGATAGGCAGGAAGTCCTTAATGTTGGAGATTTTCTTATCGTAAATCAGAATGTACGGATTCTCCATCACGCACTCCATCTTCTCGCTGTCAGTGATAAAATATGCACTCAGGTAACCACGATCGAACTGCATACCCTCGACTACACCAATATGTGTGTCGCGGCTCTTGCTCTCCTCGATGGTAATCACACCATCCTTACTAACCTTACGCATAGCTTCGGCCAGCAGTTCACCAATCTCCTTATCATTATTAGCAGACACAGTAGCCACCTGCTCAATCTTGTCATAGTTGTCACCTACCTGCTCAGCGCTCTTGGCGATGTGCTCCGTCACAGCCTTGACAGCCTTGTCGATACCACGCTTCAGATCCATAGGGTTAGCACCAGCGGTCACGTTCTTCAGACCCTCGGCCACGATAGCCTGAGCCAGAATGGTAGCGGTGGTGGTACCGTCACCAGCGTCGTCACCGGTCTTAGAAGCCACGCTCTTTACGAGCTGTGCGCCTGTGTTCTCAAACTTGTCCTCGAGTTCGATCTCCTTAGCAACGGTCACACCGTCCTTAGTAATCTGGGGAGCACCGAATTTCTTCTCGATGACGACATTACGGCCCTTCGGACCGAGTGTTACCTTGACTGCATTAGCCAACTGGTCAACGCCCTGCTTCATTGCATCGCGGGCTTCAATATTAAATTTAATATCCTTTGCCATAGTTTTATAAAATTTTTAAGTTGACAGGGAGACAAGTAGTTCAAGAAGTTCAGGACATTACCTTTTTCCATAGACAGAAAGTTGCAGACATTTGTCTTGAACTCCTTGTCTCCCTGTCTCCATGAACTCCCTGTTTCCTTGTCTCCTTGTCTCCATATTAAACATTACTTTTCAATCACTGCGAGTACATCACTCTGACGCATCATGAGATACTTAGTGCCCTCAAATTCGAGTTCTGTGCCAGAGTACTTACCGTAAAGCACTTCGTCACCAGCCTTCAAAATCATTTCCTCGTCTTTGGTTCCCTTACCCGTAGCAACAATCTTGCCGTGCAAGGGCTTTTCCTTTGCTGTGTCAGGAATAATAATTCCGCCAATTTTCTCTTCTGCAGGGGCTGGCAATACCAGCACGCGATCTGCCAATGGTTTGATGTTCATAATTCTGTTGTATTTTAATATTAAACCTTATTATATAAATAGCGGAACGATATCATACCGTCCCGCCTATCTTTCTGCCAAAACCGTGCCAGTTAGGGTTAGTGTGCCATCTTGTCAGCGACTTGTGCCATTAATCACCACGTTCCTCACCGTCGAATTCTCTATCATCGCCTTGTCGAAGGCATCCTTCTCGTCCGTCACATTGATATTCTCGAAGAAGAAATCCACCAAACGATACTTCTCCGACTTACCCACGTCGAAGAAATTCTTCGTTTTCATATCGATATTCTTGATATAGATATTGTTACACTGCGACAGCGGCATATCCTCACGGTCCTCGGGCTTGAAGAACTGCGTCCAGGGCCGCACCACAAGGAACGAACCGCACTGACCCTTAATATCCTCCACCTTCACATATTCATAATGCTGTGGGGTATCCGGACGCATTTTTAGCCAGAGCACACGCGTGGCAGCCTTTACATCGATACGACGCAGGATCACGTTGTGGTCAAACAGACTCTCAGAACCGAGTGTCAGACAACCATGCACCTTGCCATACGTACAATCTTCGATAATGATATTCTTGTTGGGGCCGTTGTCAGGGTTCTGGTCCGCCCACGTCCCCTTGCCGCCTTTCAGCACCACGGCATCGTCATTCACATGCATATAACAGCCATGTATCAGCACATTCTGACACACATCCAAGTCGATGGCATCTGTACTGGGACCGCCACGTTTGGGATCCACGGGTGTCACATTCTCCGTAGGCGCAAAGATAAAACAGCCTAAATAGCGCACGTTCTCACAGCGATACAGGTGATTAGTCCAGAAGGGCGAGTTGATGATTTTCACATCCTGCACCGTCACGTTCTTCGAGTTCGAGATATACACATTTCTTGGGCGCATGGCCTCCAAATTCGTACACTGAGGATTATACTTCCTGCGAATCCAGAACTCTTCCCAGTACTTCTGGCCGTTGCCGTTGATGGTACCAGGACCAGTAATCGTAAACCCGTCCACCCTATCGGCATTCACTAAAGCCGCAAAATAGTTCAGCGTCTGTCCCTCCATACGCGTCTTCACAATTTGGAAGTCGCGGATACGGTCAGAACCTTTCAGTTCACCGCCCTCCTCTATCAACAGATGTGTCTTGGGCTTAAAGAACAGCGATCCGCTCAGGAAGGTGCCTCGTGGAATCACCACCACGCCCCCACCCTCGGCAGCACACTGGTCGATCACGGCCTGCAGCGCCTTCGTCTGCACACCATCCGCCCAACGATCCACGCCGTAGTCGGTCACCACATAGCGTTTCAACCCGCTCACATCTACACGGCTCGTATCGCTGAACCACGCCGGTATCTCCGTACCGTCCGGCCAGAGTTCCACCGTATTTACCTTCTTTTTTCCCATTGCCGTCGTACATGCCATCAGCAGCACAAGGCACATAAATAATGTCTTTCTCATTGTTACTTTTTTCGATTAGTTTCTCTTTGGGCGCAAAGGTAAGAAAAAAAAAAGATACTACCAAAAGATGATGATATTATTTGTATGATGACCATTTATGAATGATGGTCTCAGAAATTAATATGTATGGTTTCACAAAGCAATAACTATGGTTTTGACGACCAAAACCATAGCTTTTAGTTCAAATAGACAGATTCAAATGCAATAATGAGCTATTTGAACCCGTTATAATAACGAATAAAAAGGGGAACAGACTATGGCATTACAAGTAAAAGTACAAAAAATGAAGAAAAAGGGCGAACCTGACAAATGGTATGGAAAGACTGTCAAGCGCCAGGACGTGACGTTGGAGCAGATTGCGACAATGATCAGTATGAAAAACTCTGTCACAGAAAGTGATGTATACGGCGTCCTAAAGGCACTGATACATGAGATGAAGTTCTATTTACAGTTAGGTCATACCGTTAAACTGGACGGATTTGGCAACTTCCACCTAACCATAGAGAGTGAGATGGTAGATCACGAAAGCGATTACAGGCTTGACCAACATGTAAAAAGGGTCAAATGCAAATTTACCCCAGCATCTCACCGAGTCGAGGGTGGCAGACTGAGTTACTATTTCTGCGAAGGAGTAGAACTAGAGCGAAAACAAGAATAGATTTACTTAACCATCACCTTCTTCTTACCACGAATATAGAGGCCGGGCTGTGTCGGTGGAGCATCCAGTTTCATGCCGCTGATGGTGTACCACGCATCATTAGCGTTGTCTTGAACTGACAGCAACAACTGGAAAAGGGAATTAGCGCCAGTTTTTCAATGCATTAGTTACTACATTGAAAGGCACAATGAGGGAATTTGAGTACAATTTGTATAAAAGAAAGAAATAACTCTAAGACAACTCCTTCATACATTCACTGATTAAAGCCAAGCCATCACGCATTCTCGCTCTAACATTTCCGCTTGACGGCTTGGAATCAGTGTTCATGCACCTTACTTCTGCATATTGTGCAGAAGCGAATACAGTAAGAACCTTTCTGAGTTCTTTAATCTCACTTGTTAAGTTTTCAATTGCTTTTAATTCTTCCGGTGTCATAATTCAAATATTCTAAGTTGTTTATTATCGGCTGCAAATATAATACATATTTCTTAAACAACCAAATAAAAAGTTGATTTTGGTATGTTCGCATCGCTTAACATCGCAAAGCTGATGATGAAGGAACGCGGAATGGATTATACTATGTCAAATTTCAAAGCGCTCATGGCTGGTACATTTCTAACGAAACGAATTTTTGACGTGTCCCGATACCGACCGAACCAAACTTTAATTAATCACATTTTCAAAGAACTCTTTGGCTGCGCGACTTAGCCGTTACGCCATATATTGAATTTTTAACGAACTATTGATGACTACAATCCTTAAAAGTATCTAAAAGATTTAGGCATTATTAAGATTAATTTGGTGATATGCCAAAAAATGCCTAAATTTGCTGTGCTAAAATGTGTCTTCGACATATGGCTGCACAACCTGCTGCTTTATGGCCTTCTTTGAGAAGATGGTGTCGGTTGCAGGTACTTATGAAAAAGCGTTATTGTGCGCTAGGTTTTGACGCTTGAAACTTAGGACACTTCAATCTTGTCTGAAACCAGCACCGATGATGCTCACGTATATATCACATCACGACTATGCCTTATTATTAAGGTATAGTATGTGGTGTAATAGTATATTTGCGTGAGGTCTTCGCTGCCCGTTCGACAAGATGGGCTGTCCTAAGGAGGAATCACGTAAAGTATCCTCATGCCTCAAGCGTGAACCTGCAACTGTATGGCTTCACGCTTTTTCGTACATAAGAGGTAGTCTTCTGCCAAAGTGTATCTTTTTTCAATAAAAACGTCTGAAAGGAGCTATAGGACTATAATAGTGGACAGTAGTCAATGGGAAGCTTTCAAACACCGATAACCATCAAGAAAGTTGTTGATAACATCGACAGCAACAAATATCTGATTCCAGCATTCCAGCGTGAATTTGTCTGGAGTCAAGAGCAAATAGAGAATTTGTTCGATTCACTCATGCGGGGCTACCCTATCAGTTCCATGCTGTTTTGGGAAGTGACCGGAGACAGCCGGAAAGCATATCAATATTACCAATTTCTTCAAGAGTATGTAGAAGAACATAAGATTCATAACAATCCCAAAGCAGGATGCGAGTCTATGGAGTCATTCTATGCTATTCTTGACGGCCAACAGAGGTTGACATCACTTTTCCTGGGATTAAAGGGGACTGTGGCATATCATGCTAAATATAAGCCTTGGGATAATGACGACAAGAATTTCCCTCCCATGAAGTTGTATCTGAACCTAAGTCACGAGCAGACTCAAAGCGAGGGAACCAAACGATATGATTTCAAGTTCAGACAAGCCGACAATAACCAATGGCACGATCTGGTTATAGATGAAAGAAACAACAAATGGTTTAGGGTTGGTGCAATATTGACAGCAGATTCTCTTCTTGACTTCTCCAATCAGTACGGACTTATCAGTAGTGAATATAAGATTTTGGAACGGCTTCAAAAAGTGGTTCTCAACGAAAACGTCATCAACTATTATCTTGAGACGGAGGTTGCAGCAGACAAAGCTGTAGATATATTTGTGCGCATCAACTCCGGAGGTCGGCCTTTGTCAATCTCAGACATTCTTCTGTCTATTGTTGTTGCTGGATGGAAGAAACAGGATGCTAGGAAAGAGATGAAGAATCTGTTGGACCAGGTATCTGGCAAGGGATTCAAGATTAACCACGATTATGTCATCAAGTCTCTTCAGTATCTTCTTGACAAGCCTGTTCAGTCAAAGATAACCACCTTCAATGATTCGTTTGTGAGAGAGACTGAAGAGAAATGGAGTGACATCAAGGGATGTATCTTGTCTCTCTTTGAACTGCTTAAGGTGTTCGGCCTAGATGACAGAACCCTCACGTCTTACAATGCTACGATGCCTATCCTTTTCTTCTTGTACAAGAAAGGAATCTATGAGAACTTCTCAACCAAGAAGGGCCAGGAGAGTCAAAGAAGCATCATTCGGAAATGGCTTTTGAAAACATTGCTTCTGAAGTCTTTCGGTGGAAGTAGTGATTCGACGTTGGAGCAGGCCCGCCGGTCTATCGACACAACGCAAGACTTCTTTCCCAGTGAAAGTGTTTCAGAAGGAATCAAGCAGCCAACGATGATGGATCAGAAAACTATAGACGATATTCTGTCCACCCAGAAAGACCAAGCCTATGCATTCTCAATTTTGGCTTTATTTTATCCAGACATTGACACCGCTAATAAGTTCAATTTGGACCACATGCATCCGGCTGCATCCTTTGACAAGTATTTCAGGTCGTTGAAAGAGCCGACAGAGAAGAAAGATTGTTGGAATCGTTACAATTCCATTGTCAACCTGCAGATGTTAGGTGAGAACGAGAACAAGTCCAAGAATGATATGCCTCTTGAAGATTGGGTTAATCTTACAGGTAAGGATAGGGCAACTCTCAGGAAAGAGACATATTTGCCTTGTGACATCTGCCTTTCCGTTGAGAACTTTGATGAATTCTATAGTGAGCGCAAGAGACTTTTGACAATGAAACTACTTGAAGAGTTGGGGATGAACATCGCAGATATATCTTCTTTTGATACAGGCGAAACAATAGAAGCATCTTCTGAACAGGTTGACAGATTAGATGAGACTCTCCATGTTGCCACCCAGAAACCGTTTGGAGAAAAGTTCTGTATAATCAAGGAAGGCAATCGTGACGATAATCAGGGAACTGGCTACGGAAAGTCGGCTATAGCAAAAGAGTTCTTCACCTTGTTTTTAAAGGGGAGAAATCTTACTGGCGACATTTACGATGCTGCCAACCAACTTGTATTAGATGAGTTGCATACTTCCAGAGCCGTCTTTAAAGCCACTCCGTCGAAAACCAAAGCTGTCATTCAACTGGATTCCGGCGAAAAGATAACCCTTGATATGAACATCTGGGGAAACAATACAGACTGTTGGTTGAAACTCCGTGACTATCTCTCGAAAGAGAATCCTTACTTCAGGATTGAATCTGCTCGCATAGACCATAAGACAGATATTATTACAATAGTATACGAGGCACCATATACTTCGTTTGGGCCACAAACACCTAAATTGTATTTTAAGTACGATTATCTTTCGCAAAAATGCGAGTACCAATATGGCAATGCGATTCTTGGTGAGGATAAGTTAGAAAGTATTATTCATTTCATTAGTGATAAGACCAATATTCGTAAATTTTTCAATTTGCCGAATATTCAAGAGGGATTCCATGACAATCAAGAGTTCTTGACAATCGAGTATGGCGGTAAAACCAAGACAATCTCTCAAGATATTATGAACCCAAAGTATAATCATCCATTTTGAACATATAAGAGAATACCGAAACGCTTGAAAGGAAGTAGGTGGATTTTAAAAAACTGAAATTATGGATATCGAAAAATTCAAAAAAGAGTCGAAAGTGACTTATGTACATGTTAAAGGAGAGTGCCGTGGTGTCTTCCATCCTGGTAGTTATCACGGCTATTCGTTTGAGTACAAAACGAATAAACTTAGTTATAGCGGTTATATTGAAGTCCCATTCAGCTATGATGAGTTCATTTCATTTAATAAATGTCAGCAAATTGCCATATGCGAGGCATCCTTAACTAAAGCTGGACTTGCAATAATGGTTAGGGATTGTGATGAAAATCAATTCTATAATAATAACGGCCAGACAGAATCTAACTCATAAAATTATAAGTACAATCAAAAATCCCAGTATTTATGTACGATTTTTTTATAAGAAATGCCATAAAGAAAAAAAGACTGATAACGATTTTGAATTCTTTATCTTCCAAAGAAAAAAAGCGGGCAAAAGAACTGTTTAGATGCTTATATAAGCTCAATGTCACTATAAATGAAGTCATCGTTAAGCAGGGTAATCGAAAGTTTTCTTTGCTTTTACTGCCTCATGTTGGTCTCTGTATAAACACAAATGAAGAAGAGATAGAAGAACTTCAGTTCTTTGATACGATCTGTCAAAAAACGAAATTGAAGCAGCGCCCCACTTTAATGAATATTCATGATGTGGTTTCGGATAATCTTAAAATTGAAACATGGTTTGTGAATAAGTGTATCAATGTTGATTACTATCGAAAAAAAGAGTTTGTACAATCAGGTGACATTGTTTGCAATCGGTACCAAGCATTAGAGCTATTCGGTCTTACAAAAGACTTATGGGATGAGGCAGACTATTATGATACATTTGGTATTGCAAGCAATGATGATAATAGCCCATCATTATTCATATATTCCCGAAAAAGGAGTGAGATGTCATTGGCATCAAACAGAGGTGGTACAATCCTTCGGGAAATACTCTCCAAGAATATTGAAATAGCAAATTTTAAAAATGAAAAGAGACTTGTTTTTGAGTCAATTAAGAACTTTCAAGAGATAGGAATTGCTGTAGAGGGCGATCACAGATGTCGGTTAAAGCGCCTTACAACATGGAAAGAGGAAAAAGATTATCCATTGTCTTTTGCGGGTCTTTATGAAATAGATTTGAATGAATCAGAGAGGGAAGGGCTGCTTGTCTGGAGGCGCATTAGTGCAAGAATAGGAATACCGTCATAATATATATGCTTGTTCCTACCATCGTATAAGCAATTCATACCTAAACTTTCCTAAAATGACATTTTTATCGTGTAATATCGATATCTTTGCATCGGAATTCAAATCAAAATAACAATGAATAGACAAATCAGTATCAAAGACGGAAAGAAGCAGTATTTCATTTGTGTAGATGATATCCTGTTCGCTTTGGCAGATATTAATTACACGGACATCTATCTCACGCAACACACAGTTTACAAAACTATCCGAATTCAAATCGGCCAGCTTTGGAAACTGATTGAAGAAGTGAAGCCCGCAAATAGCCATACATTGGCACGTATTGGTCGCTCTCACATCATCAACATGAAGTATCTGCAATATGCCGACCCGAAGAAAAAGACTATTACCCTCCACACCTCCAAAGATGTTGTACTAGAAAATGTTCCAAAGGCAGCTGTGGAGTCTCTCTTAATGCTAATAGATAAAGATAAACGTAGGGAAGTGCTTAGCGTGTACTCTCAACGGATGAAGTTGAAAGTATCCATAGAAGACCTCAACGACGAACATCTTGAGATAGATGGTAAAGAGTACGTAGACCTTGGGCTCCCCAGCGGAACACTATGGGGCGTGCAGAATCATGACGCCAAAGATGCAGAAGACTGTGGAGATTACACATACTTCGATTGGGACGAGGCGTTATGTGCAGAAGACGAGAACTGGAAACTTCCTACTAAGGAACAGTTCCTTGAGCTCTATAACGAATGTTTGCGGACTTGGTGCTCTACTGAAAACGGGGAGAAAGGAGTTCTGTTGACAGGCCCCAACGGAAATCGGATTTTCTTAGTTGCAGCAGGGGGCAAGAGAAATGGGGAGATCACCAGAGATTACAGATCTCAGTCCAGCTATTGGACTTCTACACAAGCAGGTAGTAGTTGGGCCGTCGCGATGCATATGAAGGAAAACGAAGAAGCAAGTAATGTTTCTGATGGAGTCGACCTTATCGAAGGAGACGAAGACATCCTTGATAGCTATCAAATAAGACTCGTACATTCTCCAATCCCATCTCTACAGGACAAATGAAAAGGCATAAGCACATAGGCATTTCGAAGTCGAGGTATACATTGTTTAGGCAATGTCCAAAAGCACTTTGGCTGAAGACCTACAAGCCAAAGTTAATAGTTATAAATGATTCTCTTGAACAGCGTTTCCGGTCTGGAAACGCTGTTGGTGACTTAGCGGTGGGACTCTTTGGAGAGTTTGTTGAAGTGACGTCGTACACTTCAGATGGAAAAGTTGACCTGAGCAGGATGGCTGACTATACCCAGAAGTATATTGCTGCCGGAGTAGATGTTATCTGTGAAGCATCTTTTTTCTACGAAGGTGGGTTTTGTGCCGTAGACATCTTGAAGAAAGAGAATGGTGGTTATGCTATCTATGAGGTAAAGAGTAGTACCGACTCGGACAAGGAAGTCTATGCACAGGATGTTGCTTACCAGAAGTATGTCCTATCACATTGCGGCATTAACGTGACCGGTACCTATTTGGTCTGTATTGATTCCGACTATGTGCTGGAGGGTGAACTTGACATACACGGACTCTTCCAGGTACAGGACATTAGCGAAGCTGTTGCACAAGAATATCCTTTGGTTGCGTCGCAAGTTGCAACTGCCAAGAAGATGCTCTCCAAGATGGATGTAGAGCCGGATGTGGATTTGGATGTCCATTGCCATAAGCCATACGACTGCGCGTTTTGGCAGTACTGTTCACGACATCTTCCCAAACAATCGGTCTTTAATCTCTATCGGATGAACTTCGATAAAAAGATTGCCCATTACCAGCAAGGTGTCATCACTTATGAACAACTTCAGAATGAAGAACTGAACGAGAAGCAGCGGATGCAAGTTGAGTGTAGTCTCAACGACACTATATATATAAATAAGGTGGAGATTGAAAGGTTCCTTGATACGCTCACCTATCCGCTCTACTTCTTGGACTTCGAGACTGTACAACCCGTCATTCCGGAATACCAGGGTACGCATCCGTATCAACAGATTCCTTTCCAATACTCGCTACATTATATCGAAGAGATAGATGGAAAGTTGAAGCACAAGGAGTTCTTGGGCATCTCTGGCCAAGATCCGCGCAGGGCTTTGGCAGAAAAGCTCTGTAAGGACATTCCAATGAATGTTTGCGTAACGGCTTATAATAAAGCCTTCGAATGTACCCGCCTGAGAGAGTTGGCAGAGACCTTCCCTGACTTGTCTGAACATCTTCTGAACATCCGCGACCACATCATCGACTTACTGGTGCCGTTCCAGTCCGGCTGGTACTACGTTCCAGCAATGGGAGGTTCATTCAGTATCAAGAGCGTACTTCCGGCGCTCTTCCCTAATGACCCAGAACTTGACTATCACAATCTTCAGGGCAGTGTTCACAATGGCAGTGAAGCAATGAACATCTTCCCGAAAATAAAGGACATGCTTCCGGAGGAACAACAGTCAGCGAGGCAGTCTCTTCTGAAGTATTGCGAACTTGATACATATGCCATGGTAAAAGTCTGGCAGAAGCTGAAAGAAGTAGTAGGGTAATTGCGCATACTTCTGTTCATAACGTAAAGTGGGGTATTCATACCTCACTTTCCTTTTTTCTTTGCTCATTGAAGTAATTGAAGTATCTTTGCGCAAGAATAAAGTAACGATATGAGTAAGACAATGAGAAGAAATCTATCAGCTACAAGAAAGCAGAAAGTGCAAGTTGTTCGGCAACAGCTTGCAATAGAGGGTATGACAACCGTCGAAGCCATAGAGAGAGTGGTGGCTTTGGCAAAGGGATCGAAATTAAGTGATATGTTCTTCCGGAAAGTAAGTCCATACTTGCAGATTGTTGCAAGCAAACAGGATATTACAGAAGTCCAAGCATTATTCTTCTGCCTGTTTGTGGAGCGTAGCGTATCTTTTAGCCAGACAGACTTGTCTGACATATCAGACATGTTGGGATGTGGCACCATCAATCTGTTGAAGTACCAAAATGATTTCGATGAGCTTACTGAGCGCTTCTTCATCCGTCGAAAATTAGAATTCGATAGCAGAGTTAGCTATTATGTACCAAAGGAAGTGCTGAAAGCATTGACTCAGGATATTAGATATGAGCATGAGTCCTATAAATGCGAGGATGATTTACAATTCTTCAATAAGTTCTATGAGCTTACCCACCTCTCTCATGAGGACGAACTCAGTTATAAGATGCTTTATGCTGAGATTAAAAGATTGTTCTCAGACAATTCAAATCTGCGGTATGTGAAGGCCCTAAAAAGACATAAACTCGACTTTACCAATGAAATTCTGCTTACACACTTCTGCCGACATCTCGCACTTAACGATGATGATGTGTTGGCTGTAGAGAATCTCGCATTTCTGTTTGAGTATGAGCCACAACGACGAGACCTGGGTTATAAGTTAAGTAAAGGGAAACACATACTGATGAAGAAGAAGTTCATCGAATTCGACTTTAATGACGGGTTCGAAGATAGGGAACACTATAGACTTACAGACTATGCAAGAAAGAAACTCCTGAAGGGTTTCAAGCTGAAGGTTTCAAAGAGATGCTCCAGTGATGTAATTATGTGTAAGAACATCGAAGAGAAACAGCTCTTCTATGATAGCAACATCATTAGTCAGATAGATGAACTGTCTGGGTTGCTGGAAGAGCAGAACTTTATGAATGTCCGCAATAGAATGAAGGAACAGAAAATGCGTTGTGGTTTTGCTTGCATCTTTTACGGGACACCAGGGACAGGCAAGACTGAGACAGCCTTGCAACTTGCACGCCGGACAGGTCGCAATATCATGCAAGTTAATATATCAGAAATTAAGAGCATGTGGGTAGGCGAAAGTGAGAAAAACATCAAAGCTATCTTCGACCGTTATCGTGAGCAGGTGAAGAATACCAAGGTTGCACCTATTCTTCTATTTAATGAAGCAGATGCTGTCATTGGCAAAAGAAGAGAAGGTGCAGAGAGAGCCGTGGACAAGATGGAGAACTCTATCCAAAACATCATACTTCAAGAGATGGAAACTCTTGATGGGATTATGATTGCCACAACCAATCTGGAACAGAACATGGACAAGGCTTTTGAACGCCGGTTCTTATACAAAATCAAGTTCAACAAACCATCTGTGGAAGCAAGAATGAGGATTTGGAAAAGTATGATTCCTGCTCTTTCGGATGGTGAGAGCAAGATCTTAGCTTCGAAGTATGACTTCAGTGGTGGCCAGATAGAGAACATTGCCCGGCACTATGCCATAGACAATGTACTTCATGGAGAATGTGAGAACAGATTAGAACGTCTGTGTGCCTACAGCGAAGGAGAGAAGTTTGAGAAGAAAGAATGTCATAAAATCGGTTTCGTATGATTATAAAAGATGTAAAGTTCTCGTATGTCGATAGGAAGTACAAGTTAGGACCATATATCGACTTCATAAGTGAGTTGGAGGTTCCGTCAACTGAATACTATGAGATTGTAAAAACTATCCAGAAACAGCACCCAGATTATGAACAGGTAAAAGTAATGAGTTTCACAAAGAAGTGACACAAGGAATGGAAAAATGGAATCATTATGAATCAAATCGATAGTTCATACCAAAAACAAGATGGTTCCTACCATTTGGTATACATTATTATTATATTAGATAGACTCTTAGTAAATTTGCACTTAAATAAATGAGGAAGCCGAAACGCAGGAAAGGGAGTAGGCATTATAAGAACTATATAAAGTATGGCAACACTTAAAATTACGTACAGTGCGGAAGGGCGTTACCAAGGTTCCAAAGTTGACCTCAGACGCTTCTGTGGCAAAGTCTATGATGACTTTACAATTGACTCTTCAAGATGGCAGCAGGCTGGCACTCCCAGGGAACAAGAACGTATATTGCTTGGAGTCGCTCGACGCGAGTATCCAGAGGCTGACTGGGAACATGCTTCTGTTGTAGAGATCAAACAATTGTAGAACTATGGTCAGTCAAGTTCTATACTTGGCTGGCCACTTCAAAAGAAACTGTAGTATGAAAACTAACGAGTACGAAGATGACTTCACTATCGAAGCTGAAGAATGTGAAGACTATGATTGTGAAGAGTTCATTAAGAACCCTGAAGAGTTCAACAATGGAGGTTCAGCAGTCATGAAAAGTAACGGAACAGAGTTCAAGGAGGCACTTCCGTATCTCCTGCTTATTGTAGCATTTTGTGTGATAGTAATCTATTTCTGTAATTTATCAATAAACGTATGATTCTGTCTTTACTAATTATTGCTTTTGGGTGTTTTCTGGGACTTGTTATCGCTCGTCTCATCGTTGGTGTTTTGTCTTTACTAGCAGACATTTTTAACTTATTCTTTGGATAAAACTATGGATCAAAGAACTTTTCTAATCGTAATAGATAGTAAGTATACTAACTTCTGCTTTGATGGCATCGAAGAAAGACTTCAAAAAGCTATCGACTTTAAAGTGGACTGGCAGGATATCGATAGTGCCAACTATGATGATGCTTACAAACAACTCGTAGATAAACTTGACTCTATAAACTATGAGGTTGTCATTTGTGGATTCGGTGAAGCATGTTCAGTGACTAATATATTCGCCGGATATAACCGGATTTGTGTTAATCCCATACTTAGGGCTGAGGACGATGAACTTCGTATGTTCACTTACGATCGTACAAAAGATAAAGAGGACTGCACTCATTGCTGGCTAGTATTCTCCCGTGACTATGATTCAGAAGAGTACAATAGTAAGAAGAAATTCTTAATGATGTACTATCCAAACGTTGTGGATCTCAACGAGCCAGAGACTTCATTAGAGGATTTGACACAACAAACCCTTATCTATCTTGCTCGTTGCATCGTGCAATCTGGATGGGTAAAGGATGGCGTGAAGTTTGAAGAATATGGCCGTTTTTTGGTTGATGCAGACTATTCGACTGCCAGACTACTGGTTAAATACAAAGTCCCTTATGGGGTTACGGTAATAGGTGAAAGTGCCTTCTTTGGAATGAACACCCTTGAAGAAATAACTTTTTCATCAACAGTGCGTACTCTGTCAAGATCCAGTTTTGCCGGTTGCACAAGTCTTCGAGAAGTAGAACTGTCTATGGGGGTAGAAGTGATACCAGAGGATTGCTTTGCCGACTGCACATCGCTACAAATGCTGACTCTACCCAATACTGTTCGTGTTATTAAAGACAGAGCGTTTGCCAGATGTCCGCTTCAAGAAGTTGTAATTCCTGATAGTGTGGAATATATCAGTCCGTCAGCATTTGATGATGGCGTTAAGTTTGTTGTTGGCAAGTCCCATTTAATTGAATTGCTTTGTGATTCTCATGACATAAGAATAAGCATGTATGAATAATTATCATAGAACTATTGTTGATTTATGTGAATTCCCAAATGTCGAATCTTGGGAAAGAAACATCAAGGAATTCAATGATTTGATGCTTCGGAAGTATCCTAAGTATATAGCAAAATGCAAAGGTATTTTTATTACTTTCGTAGGATTAGTAAAAATATCAGTATACTCCGAAGTTATGGACGACTTTATCCGATGGACTGAGGAAAAAGAACATAATAAAAGAATCAAACGAGAAAATGTCCTAAAAAACCAATAAATAGTATGAATAGTTTTGGCATTATAAGTCAAATCTCTCCCGAATCAATATCACAGGACACAATTAGTTGTATACCTGTTCTAGAAGAATGCATTGTGGATAAGTGTAATAGAATCGCCTTAACTGCAATGTTCCATTTCTTTCCCTGGGTGGATGTTATTTCAATCTTGATGAGGAATTCCGACTATAATAAGTCGGACCTCCTTAATGTCGTAGACGAGGCAATAGCCAAACATCATCATAATATGACAGAAGAAGAAAAAGACTCAATTCTATTGAAGCGTAACCAACTGGCAGATTTGCTGTCAAATGCTGAATTTAGGCAATATTATAATGTAGAGGTTGAAGTACCATGCAGCCATTTTGACAATCCTTATAAAACTTCAATGTACTACAGGTCTGTCCCGAAGCTATAGCACAATGATTCCAAAGTGTCAAACTCTTCATCCCTTAGAAGCATATTGACGCTTGAAACCAGTATTGCAGGGTCTTTCGGTAAGAAATCCATTTCACAAATTCTATTAAAACACACGGCAAAGGTACTCATTTTTCCTTTATTATTCGTATCTTAGCAGCCAACATTACAATACTTTAAGAGAATTATGGCAGAGAATTGTGAGAAATGCAAATTTAGGGCGCATTACGACAAGAAGCCCAATTCGTTTTTAGGTAAGTTCTGGCGTTGGCATATAAATTTCTGCCCAGGCTGGAAAGCTTACTTCACCGGTCTTAGTGAAGGGGAAAAAGCTGAACTGAGGGCAAAGTATAACTTTCAGAAATACAAATAAGAAGCATGAAAGTAAAGAATCAAACAATGCTTGGCGACATCATAGTTCGCCTATATAACGAGACTCACCCTCTCAGTGGAGAGGTTTTTAATTAAAAAATGTTGAGAGGATGTTATAAATAAATGGCCTTTGTTGAATCAAATGACTTATGTTCTCCAGCAAACACATATCCCAACTGATTACATACGCATTGGGTATTTCCTATTATCTTATCTATGTTCCGATGTGAATGACCATAAATCCAATAATCAACACCACTGTCGATAATGAAATCCGCATGCTCTACCGTGAATGCGCCATTCAGGCAGCTTCCGTCGAATTCCGGAGCACATAATTGATAAGATGGAACATGATGAGTGACGACTATCTTATGCTCTGCACTACTATGCTCAACAGAGTCTTTGATGAAGTTGAAGCATCTGTCGTGCTCTTTATTAAATTCTCTAAAGGAAAGTATTTCCCCTTCATACAAAATCCGGTGGAAGTCTGTTACGCACTGCTCACAGTATGGAGCATCTTCTTCATCTATATGTGACCACAAAGTCGAAAGGATAAAGTCAACATTATCAATCCTTACCACCTTATTGTAATAGTAATGCACGTTCTTCCGTATTTCACCCACTTCACCATCTTTCATGCTTGCCAAGTCATAGTACTTATAGAACTCATGGTTGCCAAGGACAACAAGTACTTGCTGATAGTTCTGAGATGCCCAGTCCCAAAACGGATGATTCTGATAGTTCTGGTCGCCCAAGTATCCGATATCTCCGGCAAGTGTGAGTATGTCTCCACTAACTTCAAGTGGATGTTCTTGCAAGTATCGCCAGTTATCAGCGAACTCCAAATGCAAGTCTGATGCATACTGTATCTTCATTTTTTTATTATAAATAACGAATTAAAGGTCTATCATATTGTTTTTGTGGTAGTAATCTTCCCACCAAGCAGGATCCTGTCTAAAATGAACTATATTATAGTCAAAGCCGTCAAGTCTCAGCGGCAAGAGATCTCCAGCCAGCCTTAGCATATTCCTCAGTCTATTTCCATTATCTTCGCAACCAGTTTGACTAACATCATACCAGTATAGAGCTTTGCGGAGGTTGAATTCGCATCCCCAACCATTCTCAAAGCACTCACCTAATGCATTACCGGCGTTACAAGTTTCATGAAGTGAGGCTTTACGGATCCATTTATAAGCTTCTTGTAAATCGGGTTTTAATCCTTTCCGTCCGTCACGATAGATAAGTCCAACTTCAAAGGCACAATCCCCAAATCCATCTTCAGCTCCTAACTTGTAATACTGAAGTGCTTTATGTATATTTGGTGTCAATCCGTCGGTTCCATTCTCATATATGTACCCCAAGTGCTTGTAAGCTAATGGATGGCCATATAATCCTGCTTTCTCATAGAGTTCAACTGCTTTATCTCTTTCGCCTTTTTCCCATAACATTTCTGCATTGTTGTAATAATCCTCTGCCTTTTGAACCTCAGTTTCATCAACGATATCTGGTCGAGCACTATATACTCTCCAGTTGGCCCACATCCGAATACACTTCAACTTCTCTTGTAAAATAGGGGCATGTACATAGTTGATGTTTATCTTTGCAAGCAACTTTATCATATCAACAACCTTGAACCAATCGAAGCCAAGTAAATGCAAGCCCAAAGAAAAGGCCTCTTCATTGAACTCTAATACCATCTCTCGGATCTTACATTCATAATCACTCCAGTTGAACCAATCATCCGGGTCATCGGAATAGTAAGCGATAAGATTCCCTTTTTCATCAAATGCTTCTGCCATGTCCTTTGTCTTTTGAATATAATTTTTTGCAAAGATAGTGAAAAACAACGGAAGAACTATTTTGGATATGTTGTATTGTTACAAATGAAGCTTCTTAAGGTATGAACAGTATAGAAAGAAGACCTTCATATTCAAGATTGCACTTGTTACATACCAGTAGGCAACGGATTCATACCATACACATAAAATTGTTTGTTGGATAAGTATTAGATAGTTACCTTTGTAATCGATTATAAAAAAGAAAAAGATGACTACTGAAACAGATGGAAACAACGGCAAATGAAAATAAGATAGTGCAAGTGATCTCGATTGCTATACAGGCAGGGAGAACAATAGAATTCATATACTATTCATATGAGGATGGACACAAGTACGCTTCCTGTCCTTGTGTAACTCCAGTTAGCTTAACTTATAAAGACCACTGGGCGCTTAGAGGGAAAGATGGGAATAACGTAGAACATGAATATGATGTCCGCAACATTCAAAGCGTAGATTCCCTTGAAGTAAGAGGAATGAAAGAGAGGATTCGTAGAGCATTCGAGAACGCACTATCGAACATGGGCCTTTTGAATGATGTTATAGTTTGAAGAGTACTTTCTTGAATAGTACCACAGTAAAAGACAAATAAACAGAAAACAATGAATAAGCAGAAGTTTTCTATAGCGTTTCTCTCGCTATTATTCTCATTATTCCTGATAGCATACCTAATGGTATGGCTGTCAGGTGATTTTGATGACAGTCAGTACGTAGATACTTATAGAGTATTTGTGTCTGGTGGTTTAGTATTATCTTATGTGACTTTAAAGATAAAAGAGAAAGAAATATGATTATCGGAAGGTTTAGCAATGATGAAAACCCTGTTGAAGAAGTTGACTTGAGCAACAAGGGAAGAATGTTTGAATTGGAGGTATGTATAGTAAAACATCCTCATCGGTATCCAAGGTATCAAGTGGATTACTGTAGTTTGGCTTTCTGTCAGAGCAAGGATTCGGCAGAGAAGATAATGAGGGACGTGCTTCAATCTAAGTCTGAGTGGATAAAAGACATCTATTGCTTCAATCTTTACGAACGTGCCTTAGATGTGATGTTTGACAGGAGTGAGTACATGTCTTGTTGGCTCTATGATAAAAATGGAACGATGATTGACAAGCGGACGTTCCCATCATATTGGTCGGAAGGAAGATTCGTTGGCAGAAGTGAAGATGAAATCCGATTTAAGTTCGGTGATTTAGTAGAACTATATAATGGAGATACTGTGAGTCTTGTATATGTTCTCGCTCCACCAAGGGAGAAAGAATGGTATATAAAAAAGACGGAAGAAAATGGAGAACCTTATTTTGGAGACATCTCTGATGATACCTACATCGTGATAGATGGTCCAACGTATATGGGACATCACATGCATGTTGATGCACTTTCGCTTTTCGAGCCTCATTTTGCTATTCCTAAAAATGTTGCTCGGAAGTTTGAGAAAATATGGGAAGGCTATCTTGAAGACCGTAGAGAATGCTACGGAGATAATCCAACTATACATCAAATATAAAAGACTGTGATTTCGGAATGACTATATGGGAGCTTCATGAAATATGCAGGATAAGTAGTTAAAACGGGGAGGGTGTCTATCCTCTCCGTTTGCATTACAAGTTACCCTTGAACTTCTTGACAGGGTTGGCGCCCCCAACCGGTTGCAGTTTCACTAAAATTCTTCTTAATCTAAAAATCAGAAAGGCAGGTGCTTTTAGTTTCATACCTCAAAATGTTGGGTTTATACCATTGTCGTATTTTACTTTTTCTGCATCTAACCTTTTTTGTAACTTTGCCCTCAAAAGTTAAAAACAAGTAAACGATGAAGTACGACGTAAACACCATTATTAACAAATACGATAACGGGGAATCTCTGGATTTCCTGTTCTTCTGGGGGCATCACGGCAAGCCTGGCCGTCTGACTAAGGCATGCTTAAGCCAATGGTATCCATCATATTTTGAAGTTGAAATGGTCGCCTATAACTGCGCGGAACAGTATATGATGGCAGAGAAGGCTAGGATCTTTGAAGATTACGAGATGTGTGAAAAGATTATGAAGTCATCTTCTCCAAATGAGATCAAGGCATTGGGACGTCAAGTTCGGAACTTTGATGATAATCGTTGGGCTACAGTCTCGAAAAACAAAGTAATTTATGGGAACTTTCAGAAGTTCGGCCAGAATAATGAACTACTTCAGTTCTTACTGGCTACAGGCAATAAGGTCCTTGTAGAAGCAAGTCCTTGCGACACGATATGGGGCATCGGAATGAGCGAACGAGATGAAGGAGTCGACAATCCGCATAATTGGAAAGGTTCAAATCTTCTTGGCTTTGCGCTGATGGAAGTTAGAGACACGCTAAAAGTCATAAATGACTATGCTAAACAAGGAGAGAAGTGTGATGTGATGAGAGCCCTAACATTGCTGACAGAAGCGTATCTAGACATGTGCGGCATAAGTCTTGGGTACAGAACTGTGGTCTATTGTGCAGCCGAAGCTTGGCTGGAAAGGCTCGCCTGGCAGGATCTCCCTTTGTCGGAGATGGCCCGTAGAGAACCGTTAGCCAAGTTGATGCCCCACATAACCAGCGACTATGTCCCTGAACTGCACGATGAGTATGACATTACCGGGATGGGGAATGACGAACTTTTGAGACTTTGCTTTTTCATCCTCCATAGTCGAGATTTTGATGAGGAGACCTTAGAGGTTCTATGCTGGGGCATCTTGAAAGTGACTGAAGTTGAGAAAGAATTGTCGCAGGAGATTGAAGTAACTGCTCCAGACGGGACGTTGCTAAAAGGCATCCTTACTGAGCAGAAGTGTGGTCATACTTATGTTACGATGACATCTCCTTACAATATTCGTGGCGCAAAGTTTGAGTTGGTTCGCGATGCCAGAGAACTACTGCTTAGAACTTATGATGATTATCATCGACTTCAGCAAATGGAGAATGAAATACGAGAGTTATACCCCAAGTACAGAGAGAAATTAAAGGATGTCGGCGACGTATCAGCTTATAAAAAGTATCGCGTATATAAAGATATCTATGGTGGACTATTAGATGACATATTGCTATTCCCGAAACAGAACTTAATCAAGGAATGGTTTGGCCTGGATATTGAAATGTGAAAATGTTAAACTATAATGAAGAAGTTAGTAGTTTTACACGATATTAGTTCATATAACGACTTTCAAGTTCTGGAACACTTACAATCCATGCTAAACGACGTGGATGTAATTCCGGTAGAGATTACTTATCCTTATAAGTATGTGATGAGGAATCTGAATAAGTTTTGTTATGAGGTAAAGCCGGATGCTATTATAGGCTTATCTGCTGGGGCCATGTTCGTACAGCAGATGCATGGCTACCGGAAAATTCTCATCAACCCTTTGCTTCACGTCAGTTGGGGATGCGCAACGATTGAGAGTGTGCAGTTTGGTGGTATCACTAACTTCGATAAAGAACATACGTATGTTTTCTTTGCTGATAAAGATAGTCAAAACAATGCATATAATGAGTATGTAAAGGCATACAAGAATATTATGACCTATCCTATAGATTCTGGTATGCAGGGACTGTTGGATACTCATGTTCGGCCACTTGCCAGGAAGTTACTTAACGAAGAGTTCGACAAGAATAACATCGATGCAGTAGGAACTAATGAACTTTTAGCAGAGATTAGTGAAGGTGGCAGAAAAGGACGTGCGGCACTGTACAGACTTGAAGAGGTTATGGCAGATGTGTTGGCAGATGTAACTACATGCTATTACAATTCTTTCTATGATGGAAGAGAAACTGCTTGGGAAGGATTCAGAAAAGTCACACGTGAGTTTGTTTTCGATATTGAAAATATGTCTTACGGGAACTACACGAAGTTCCTATATGAACATCTTCATTCATATATCGAAGAAAAAATTATAGAGAATAACTTCTTAATTGCTGCAAACGCTGGAAAGGATATGAATCCTGTTGATGCGATGAGAGAACTGGCTTATCTATATACTCATTCCATTGAAGGGACTTGTGAGAATACCGTAGCTTACGAGGCTGGAGCAGAATGGCTGGAGCGATACAAGAAAGATAAACAGAATCATAATGAACTGTCCTGGCAACTGAACTTTTTTGAGGCCATACCGTTTTTGGTAGATGACGAGAGACCCCAATTGGTCATCCTTGATATGGAGAAGGAAGAGAAGATGAAGACAGCAGTAGAGTCCGCTGACTTCACTACTCCGGAAACGCTGAAAGCTCTATGTTGGGGAATCAATCAAAAACTCAGTGAAGAGATGTGTCATCCTTTCTTTATGATTATCAAGGTTATCATTGATGATGATAATAGTATAGATACTTCTGAACGAGGCATTTTCTTCAGTCAACATGAAGCAGAGGAAGCCTTGCAGGACTGGTCAACAAACAAGCATGATTATCTGTTGTGCTATATTATGCATATTGTACCAAGGCGTGAGCAATTCTCTGATGACTTTGTGAAAGTATCTCATTATGTTGAAGGAGAGCATCTTGTAGACGATATGAAATGCAAAGAGTTCGTTTATATGCCTACTGGTTTCAGTAGGAAATATAACTTCAGAATTGACGATCAGGTAAAGTACATATACTATGATGGAAAGGAAACTGTCTTGAGAAAAAGTTGTATAGTTCGATTGCCGACCTCAGAAGACGACGGTATTTGTATGTCTGACGGATTTCAAGTTCCAGAAAGATATGTTTTTCCAATAGAAGAAGAGAGTAACAAAAACAATGAGATGAAGATATGAAAGAAATTACGATTAGCGGAACAAAAGTAAAAGTCTGGGCTAGAAGTCTGGATGTGTTCGGTTGGAAAGAAGTGATGAACATGGCAAAGCTGCCATTCCTGCCAGAGCAGGGAATCTGCTTGATGCCAGATGCTCATGCCGGCTCAGGAGTACCTATAGGAACAGTTCTTCCGTGTGTCAAAGCGGTCGTCCCTGTTGCTGTCGGTAATGATGCTGGATGTGGTATGAGAGCACTGAGAACTAACATCAGAGTAGAGAATATCTCACAGGAAGCCTTGAAGAAGGTCATTATGCGCGGTATCCGAAAAAAGATAATGATTGGTGACTTGCAATGGAAAGGCCCCCAGTCCGAAGAACTGCTTCCCCAGGGGTGGGACTTCAGTTCGCTTCCAGCCCTTTCTGCTAATAATGGATGGAAATTAGCGACCCGACAGATGGCCACCCAAGGAGCAGGGAATCATTTTGAAGAGCTACAGAAAGATGAAGAAGGTTACTTGTGGGTGATGATTCATACGGGCAGCAGAGGACTTGGCGGCAGAATCTTCATGCACTATAATCAACTTGCAAAGAACCTGAATGCCAAATATCACTCGGTAGTGAGTGAAGATATGTATCTTCCGTTCTTGCCAGCCAGAACACCTGAGTTTGAATCATACATTCGAGAGATGCAATACTGCTTGGAATGGGCAAAGTGTAATCGGCGTGAAATGATGAGAAGGACGATTGAAGTCATTGGTGACGCCTTCCCCGATCTTGAAGTTTATGATGAGATTGATGTTCACCATAATTATGTTGCTTTGGAGCGTCACTTCGGCCAGAACCTGTATGTCCATCGCAAGGGTGCCGTGTGTACTGACGAGAATGCCGCCGGAGAAGGCAGTGAAGATACATTCGTCCCGAAGAAGGTTATCATTCCAGGGAGTATGGGTACAGCTTCTTATATTTGCGAAGGTTTACCGAGTGAGGACGCCTATAACAGTTGCTCTCATGGTGCAGGACGTGCGCTGTCACGTACAGAGGCTAGACAACTTAATATGGCTGATGAAGTTAAAAAATTGAACGAGTTAGGCATCGTTCACGGTATTCGTGGAAAGTCTGATTTGGAAGAATGCACTTCAGCTTATAAAAATATTGATCAGGTGCTCCAAGACGAGTCGGATCTGGTACGCCCAATTGTGAAATTGAAGCCAATAGCAGTACTTAAGGGTTAGAAACAAATTTGTCAGGACAAAGAAATAATAGCAAAAGAGACCTGCAGCCAATGGATTTTACATTTGGTCATGTAATGCCTCAGGCTCCAGAGATGGAGGAAGCCGTACTTGGGACATTGACGATAGACAAGGAAGCTTATCTTGAAGTTTGTGAATTGTTGCGTCCAGAGAGTTTCTATGAACCAAGAAACCAGATAGTATACGAGGCCATACAGCATCTAACTATGGAGGAAATTCCTGTCGATGTTATGATTGTAGTTAATAAACTGGAAAAGACAGAGAAACTTAATGAAGTGGGTGATGCTGGGTATATCGCTGATTTAAGTTCAAGGGTAGCCACCTCTGCCAATATCGAATATTATGCTAATGTGGTGGCTGAAAAGTACTTGTCACGCCAGATGATTCATTATGTCGGTGTAATTGGAAAGAAGACCTTCGACGAGACCTACGATATCAAGGATGTGTAGCAGGAAGCGGAGAGTATCCTCTTCGAACTGTCACAGAAAAACATGAAGAAGGAATGCAAGTGTACATGTTCCCTGCTGTATTATGATTATCATGGAGATATTTTAGATCAACTCCTCAGATAATATCTCCGTACGTAAGTTGTTGAAGTAATTGTTAATTGAGTCATATTCTGGCCCGAGATTTCGAACAAACCTACAATCGTAAGGGGACATGGCAACTTCCTCAAATTTTGTGTCAACGGCAAGATAAATGTAATTGGTGACTTTTTCGTCCTGCTCATCTTCGACGCCGACCCTTACATTGTAGTACTCCCTGAATCTCAGATGTTCGAGCATATCCTTGAAGTAGTCGCGCTTCTTCTGGATAGCCTTGTTGTTTTTACATCTTCTTTTGATGAGCTTATCAATAGTTGCAAGTAAGTCAGACTTCAGAAAGTCTGAGTGACATCGTTCAACACTTACAATTTTTTTTGCCGGATGCAGTTCTGCCATTGCTGTTATTGCAAGGAGCAAACTCCTTCCCATGTTGTTCCTTCCCTGGTACTCTTTCTTGTAAATGTAGACTCTCGGATTATTGAACTCTAAATCGTCTTCATAGTCTCTCATAGCATCTGTCAACTCGTCTTCAGAGACTATTCTGAGTACTTCGGACGCATCAACAACACAACGAAAACCTATACTTGGAATGAAAATCAGATATGCTTCATCATTACCGATGATGCTCATAACTCTTGCGGTATACTCTGAGGGCTTTACATCCTCACAGCTCAAGCGGCTGTTGACAACCATGCTGATGTGGAGTTCCGGTTGGTTGGTCATTACTTTGATATAATCACCTTTTTTGTATGTCATGGTCTTTGCTTATTTAATAATTCGTTGTATAAGTCTATACCATAGCTATAGGCAGACTCATATCCTGGGCCAAGACAGGCCATTAACCTCATACGCTCATCATAGCCTTTGGTAATGATAACTTCCTTCAAGTCTTTGTCGATAGCCAGAAGACAGTAAACAGCGGCTTCTTCATTATTTTCATTTTTGATTCCGACACTTACCCAGTAGTACTCGTCAAATCTTAGCTCTTGAACCATTTCGGCAAAATGGTCTCTTCTTTTACGGACTGCTGACAAGAAGTTGTCATCACAGCGTAGAGAATCCAAGTGCCAGTCTATAAGGGAAAGCCACCCGTGACTAAAGACTTCCGGTTTTACATATGATGCTGATACTACTTCGTCATCCGGACAGTTGTGTGCCATAGCCGTTATAGCCAGAATTATGCACTTGATTTCAACTGTGCATCCAAGAATCAACTCATTGTTCTTATATATATTTTTTTCCATAACTACTTATTGTTGCTCGTGATGCAAAAGTAACAACATCACAGCAAACTCTATGCAAGATCAGAGAACTTTGATACGAATCATGGGCGTAGTGGTATGAGAAGGACGAAATTTAAAAACTACAGTTTTGGTGATTCTTATTTATAAAGCACCATTCTGTGAGGGGGTGGGAGCACTCATCAAGGTCGTCTGTCTTCTTTCCAGCCATGACGATGTAGTTGCCGACATTACAGAACCTTTCATACTTTGCCATAGTTCCTTGGAATGCCTTTGTCTGGTAGTTCCTTATGTGCTCTTACATTATGTCGGACTTTTATTGCTTCTTCTATGGTCATTTCATTTACAATACGAAATACTAATCTATACAAAACCACAAAAGGTCATTTAGAGTGTCATTAGAAGGACATCCGGACTTGGAAAGTCCGTTACGAACTAATTTCATCAGATAGAGACACTATGTGGAACTACAATGATAAAGTTGTAGTAGTCACAGGTGATCACATTGATTAAGTTAGAATGTTCTTTAATTCATCATGGACTCTGATAGCCCCTGTATCACTTGATTGTAATAGTCTATGGTATGGAGCCATTCTTTGCTTTACTGAAGCCTTAGGTGAGGTATATCTCCGGACAACGGCCTCTACCTTTCTCAAATCGTGTTGACATGATTCTATAAGTAACCAGTGCTCATAATCACGTAAGTTTTCAATTGTACTTGTTTCATAAGTCTCATTAATTAGAATTTTAGTAAAAAAATGCATAAAAGGGTTATTAGTACAAGAATAGAATATATTAAGCATTGAAAATCAGTTACTTATACGTTAAACGGTAGAAAAGTGGATTGATTCCTTTGGAATGTGCAAAAATTGGAGCAATTTTAACGTATTTAACTTTTGTTAGGAGTGCGGAACACAAAAAATGCGCTTCTTACGCCACCACCGTCATAATCAACGGAGAAGGAGAATTGTCTGCAAAGTTCGCCTTATGGCATCGTTATTGAGGGTAACATTCAACTCTAAT